>Ga0209071_1000021_pt1 | contig 109917 bp, 91 predicted proteins | sample CoawatmetaG10DNA_2_FD_187513 | JGI IMG/M metagenome (GOLD analysis project Ga0209071, IMG submission 187513) | Marine microbial communities from the West Antarctic Peninsula - Coastal water metaG108-DNA (SPAdes) (version 2) | ecosystem: Environmental > Aquatic > Marine > Coastal ... | reverse complement strand
GAATTAACTTTAATTGATGATCATGGCGCGGCCCTAGGGTTTGCAGGCAGTGAACTGGTGCGTTACGCATCACTTCGTTCAAGTGCTAAAGTTTCCAAGAAAAATCCTGTCGCTACAGTCGTTTTGATTGCAGGTCACCAAACGCCAATTTGGCGCTTGGCGCTAATGGCGTTAGAATTAACTGATGCTAAGTTTTCGGTGCATTTGTTAACACACTCTTTTACTGTTGCAGCTGCAATTGAACTTGCTGGAAAATTTGAATCTGCTTACACAGTATTTTATCAAGATGGTATTTGGAAAGATCTAGAAAAAGACCTGATGGCCAACGTGTTGCTTAAAAACGATCAGCTCTTTCTCTGCGGTACTGCACCAGTACTGGCTAATTTATGTGCCGAAGACCGAGTGTTTAAAAATTCAAATAGTTGTATTGACGGGTTAATTAAGCGTCAAAAAATGCCTTATGAGGCCCTCAGGTAGTCTATGAAAATATTGATGACAGGTGGTACTGGTCTAATTGGTCAGGCCTTTATACAACAGTTTGGCGAACACCAATTTACAGTGCTCACTCGATCTATGCCTGCAGTAATGAGTAACAAAGCTGCATGGCCTAAGGCATTAAATTTTATAGATTCGCTAGACCATTTCCAAAATTTAGATGAGTTTGATGCAGTGATCAACCTTGCTGGAGAGCCCATTATTGACAAGCGATGGAGTGTAAAGCAAAAACACATTATCTGCCAAAGCCGGTGGGCCATTACTCAACAACTAGTGGTCTTATTTACGCATAGTTTAAACCCACCTTTGGTATTTTTAAATGGGTCAGCTATTGGTGCATATGGTAACCGGGGAGATCAAACGCTTACCGAAGAGTCTTCCGTTGAAGTGAGTGATTTCTCCAGCCAATTATGTCTGGGTTGGGAAGATATCGCCATGGAGGCGAAGCCCTACACTCGTGTTGTTTTACTAAGGACAGGTATTGTTTTAGCAGCCCATGGTGGTGCTTTGGCCAAGATGTTATTTCCCTTTAAGTGCTTTCTAGGTGGACGTATTGGCAATGGTGAGCAATATATGTCTTGGATTCATTACCAAGACCACATTAATGCAATGCACTACCTGTTGCTTGAAAAAAGCATGTCAGGAGCAATTAACTTAGTTGCACCAGAAGCGCAAAAAAATAGCATTTTTACCCAAACCTTAGCTAAGTCACTCAATCGGGTCGCTATTTTTCCCATACCCAAAAAAATACTGCAGTTTTTGCTTGGAGAATCCTCTTCCTTGCTGTTGGATAGTCAAAGAGTAATGCCACAAAAACTTCTAGAAAGTGGGTTTGCCTTTAAATTTAAAAGTTTAAAGTCAGCCTTGGATGATTTGCTTAAGCCTACTGCTGGGTAAATAGACAAGATCAAAGTTAACCCTTGGAAAAAGACACATGAAACACTTGTTAGTTGCCGTGCATGGCAGTCGAAGAGAATCATCAAATGATGAATTAAGGTTATTAGGGGCCAAGGTGTCCGCTAGCGTAGGTGTGGCTTTTGATGGTGTAAAAGTGGCTTTTTTAGAGTTCGCCTCCCCCTCTGTTGAAGCTGCACTGGTTGATTTTTTTAACAGTGGGGCGACAGAAGTAGTGGTGTTGCCTTATTTTTTATCAGCGGGCAACCATGTTGTGATAGACATTCCACGAGAAATTAACAAGGTTGTGGATCAATGGCCAGATAAGCACATTAAAGTCCTACCTCACTTTGGAGCTATGGATGAAATGGCTAACTTTATCGCTCAAGCGTGTAAAAATGACAATAATTAACTGTTAGAATCCCGTTATAAGGTGATCGATTCCAATAGCCAGTAAATACCTTGTATGCATTTACATACCAAATAGTGTTGTCTACCGTTTGGTTGCATGTTCGAAGCTGATATCATGTCCGCGTTAACAAATGAGCAGACCCCATGAACCGTCGTAAAAAAGGTATTCAGATTTTAAAGGCGCGTGCCAAAAAATCCAACGCAAAATTGAGCACTCAGAGTAAGCCCAAATACATTAGCAAAGCTGACCGCACACGCCTAGCAGCTCAGGCGTCTGATAACGCAACCTTAGTGTCTGAAGAATAATTGTCCAAACTTAAAGGGATTACTGTGGCAACCAAACAGATTATTGCAGAGTTTTTAGTGAAGGAATTCCCTCAGTCTAAGTGTGTGGTAGAGAGCATTGGAGAATGCAGTTCTATTATAAGTCACCCCATAGGCTTTGATGAGCTACGCCCGGGTGGCACGGTTTCAGGCCCGGTGCTAATGACTGTTGCGGACGTGGCGTTATACGCTGCCGTGCTGGGGGAGCTAGGGTTGGTTGCTTTAGCAGTGACGTCCAACTTGTCGATTAACTTCTTAAGAAAGCCCGCTGCAACTAAAGACATTGTAGGCCACTGTAAGTTGGTTAAAGTAGGCCGCACTCTAGTGATGGGAGAGGTAATGTTATACTCTCGGGGCGATGAGAGGCCAGTAGCCCAAGTGATGGGTACTTATGCATTGCCTGCTAAAACTTAATCCTCAGTCTTAGCACTTTAAAACGTTATCTGAGTTGGTTTATTACCGCTAGCATCGCTGGTAATAAAGCTGCGCCCATGTCACTGCTGCGCTGTGCAGACCAGCCATAGGTCGCGTCTGGTAGATTGAAGTTGTCGATAAATGGCATCTCTAACGTGAGTGAAAGGCAGTTATAGGTTTCGCCAACGGATGCGCTTGCTAAAGTTAGGTTTGCTTGGCCTGGAAGGTCTGTGTCATAGCCGTATTCTGTTTGGTAATCTGGGTTACTGATAAGCAACTGGTGTTTGAAATTGGCTTCTAATTTAGCCAGCCTCGGGCTATATGCAGGAATACCTTGGTTGTCCACTAAGAACACATAAGGAATTTCCTCATCGCCATGACAATCAATATAAAGGTCCACACCTGTTTCACGCATTTTTTGTTGTGTTAAAAACACTTCCGGGCTGTGCTCCATGGTGGCATTTAGCCACTCACGGTTAAGGTTTACACCTGCTGCATTGGTGCGCAGGTGGCCGCGCACACTGCCGTCTGGATTCATGTTTGGAATAATATAAAACACTGCATCCTTCAGCAGACTTCGGCCGCACGCATTAGCAGGGTCAAGTAATTTTTGTAATAAACCTTCTATGGCAAATTCAGCCATAGTTTCACCCGGATGCTGGCGAGCAGTGAGCCAAATTTTACGTTTTTTTGGTGAATCATCACCGATAGTGAGTAGGCTTAAAGGCCTGCCATCTAGGGTGTTGCCTAGGGTTGTGAGGGTGCATATATTACTGGTTTGCGCCCAACCAATAAGGTCCTGATGTCGTTCCCATGAATAAGGCGTAAAGTAGCTATACCAAACTAAGTCATGCTCTGGCGCGTGGCTAAAAATAAGGCCACCGTCTTCATATATAGTAGGCACTCTAAACCACTCTTCTCTGTCATAGGAGGCGACGACTTGAAAATGCTGCCAGCCATCTGGAAAAGCTGATGCTCCAGCATTAGTAATGTTTAGTTTTAGCTCATCGTGATCCTTAGCCCCGGCAATACTAAAGTGAAACCATTGATAGAAGTCAGATTGGTTATCATGACGTATAGCCAGCTCAATAGGGTTGCTGTGCACATTGATGACCTCAATGTTGCCACTGTCAAATTGGCTGTTAATATGGATTGGCATGGTAATCTCCTTTTTTCTAAGACTATTTAAGCGCGGGCTATGGGCGTTAGTGTTAGCTTGCGGCGCCCACAGGCTTTCAAGAGCCTTGCATTGAGTTGTTGCACCTACGCTTCTGCTAAGTCATGTGCATGCCCAAGTGCACTGCGCAGGGGCTGAGGGTGCTCAATGAGAGGTGTGCTCAGTGCCGCTGAGGCTTTTATTTATTAACGTGTTACTTTAGGCACATTTGAGCCTAATCGCAATCGAAAAAAAACACAGTGATAAACCCAGTGAAAAGTACCAAAAAAATAACTATTTTTTGTTTGTTTAGAGGTAATTCAGTGACTGGTAAAAGGACGAATGGCTGGGATAGCAGGATTCGAACCTGCGCATGACGAGATCAAAACCCGTTGCCTTACCGCTTGGCGATATCCCAGAAATGTCCAAAGGACTGATCAAAATGGTGGCTATGACTAGATTCGAACTAGTGACCCCATCATTATGAGTGATGTGCTCTAACCAACTGAGCTACATAGCCATTTTGATTATTTTCAAGCACAGTGGCTGTACTTGAGGACGCGAATTATTCCTTGTTTTGGGGGTGCTGTCAACACCCACAAACAAAGGTTTTACACATTAAATCGGAAGTGAACCACATCACCGTCTTTTACCCGGTATTCTTTGCCTTCTAAGCGCCATTTGCCAGCTTCTTTGGCGCCTTGCTCGCCGTTGCCAGCAATAAAGTCATCATAACCAACAACTTCGGCACGAATAAAACCTTTTTCAAAGTCTGTATGGATTACGCCAGCGGCTTGAGGCGCTGTGGCATTTTGTTTTACAGTCCATGCGCGAACTTCTTTAACACCTGCAGTAAAGTAAGTTTGTAAGCTGAGTAGTTCATAGCCTGCTCGAATTACACGATCCAAACCAGGCTCAGTCATACCAATATCAGACAAAAATTCACGTTTGTCTTCATCATCTAGTTCGCTAATTTCGGCTTCAATTTGGTTACAAATAGCCACTACTTTAGAGCCTTCGACAGCAGCAAATGCATTCACTGCGTCTAAATGAGGATTGTCTTCAAAACCATCGTCAGCCACGTTAGCAATGTACATGGTGGGTTTGCTGGTGAGTAGGTGAAAGCTCTTAACCATGGCTAGCTCATCGTCATTTAAGTCTAGGGTTCGCACAGCGATACCTTCACTTAGAGGGCCTGCTAGTTTTTCTAAAAATGCCATTGTGGCTTGTGCTTCTTTGTCACCCGTGCGGGCAACACGGTGTACACGGGCTTTTTGCTTTTCTACAGAATCTAAATCTGCTAAAGCTAATTCCATATTGATAATGCCAATGTCATCAATCGGGTCAATTCGGTTAGAAACGTGAATCACGTTATCATCGTCAAAGCACCGAACAACATGCGCAATGGCGTCTGTTTCACGGATATTAGCTAAAAACTTGTTGCCTAAGCCTTCACCTTTAGATGCGCCCTCTACCAACCCGGCTATGTCAACAAACTCCATGGTGGTAGGCAGTATGCGTTCTGGTGTAACGATGGCTGCTAGGGCGTCTAAACGTGGGTCTGGCATTGCTACAACACCAGCGTTAGGCTCAATAGTGCAAAATGGAAAATTTTCAGCGCCAATGCCTGCTTTGGTAAGGGCGTTAAAAAGAGTTGATTTACCAACGTTAGGTAGGCCTACAATGCCGCAATTGAATCCCATGGGATACCTCTAGTAATTTTAATTAGACCGCTTTTTTAGTTCGTGTGCAGGTCGTTCATGGCTTTTTGCCATTGCCCAGATATAGCCTCAGCCATGGCTTTTTTAGCCTTGTCCATTGAGTTCTGGGTGCTAATACGCTCTTCAAGAGGCGCTTTTTTTAAAACGTAATTAGTCACTAATTTGGCATTGCCAGGGTGACCTATTCCTAAGCGTAAACGATGAAAGTTCTTTTCACCACTACGTTTGCTAATAATGTCTCTTAAGCCATTGTGGCCACCATGGCCACCACCTTGTTTCAGGCGTGCTGTGCCTGGAGGCAGGTCTAGTTCGTCATGGGCTACAAGAATGTTTTCTGTATCAATTTTATAGAAGTTACATAAGGCCTGCACAGCTTGGCCACTTAAATTCATAAAAGTATTGGGGATAAGTAAGTGTACTTTGTGCCCAGCTATAAACCCTTGACCATAATCACCAAAAAACCGCTTTTCTATAGCTAGGTTAATGCCTTCTTCCTTAGCCAATTGCACAAGCCAGTCTTGGCCTGCATTGTGTCTAGTTTGATCATATTTGGCGCCAGGGTTGCCTAGACCAACAATAAGTTTGATGGGTATAGTGGGTATAGAATCGGGCATGGCTGCGGAGCTCCAAATAAAAACGCCTTTGTTAAGTGAATAACAAAGGCGTTTATGACATCAACAATTAAGCTGTGCTAGTTTTAACTGCCTTTGGTGCCAGTAATGGTAGCAATGGCTTGGTTATGGTCATCACCTAGGCGAAGAGCGTGAATAGTGACGCCCTTTGGCAGTTCAATGTCTGCAAGGTGAACAATGCCTCCAATAGGCACATCTTGCATGTCTACAGTTAAGCACTCTGGCAAGTTAGCGGCCAAACATGTGATCTCAACTTCACTCTTAGCATGAGACACTGTGCCGCCTTGGATCTTAATCGAAGGGGCAGTTGCTTCATTTACAAACTTCAAAGGAACCAAGATATGAATTAGGTTTGACTTGGTAACGCGCAAGAAGTCAACATGCTGGATTTCTTGTTTGGCTGGGTGGCGCTGAATGTCTTTAACAATTACTGGCTCTTCTTTGCCACCAATGTTGAGGGTAATTACAGAGCTATAAAAGCCTTCCACTTCAGACGCTTTCCAAAGGTCTTTGTGAACCAAAGTGATAGATTGAGGCTTCTTGTTTTTTGCACCACCGAAAACGATAGCAGGTGTACCACCAGATAGACGACGTAGGCGGCGGCTCGCACCTTTCCCCAAGTCATCACGGGCTTCAGCATTTAGAGAGATAGACATTTGTCTTTCCTTATTTATTGTCCTGGGCACTTGCGACCGGTGCACGGTAGGACGGTTAAAATGGCCTAATTAAAGGCCGTTAATACTAGCGCAGTTTTCTACCTAAGTTTAGGTGCGAAACATCGCGCTAATGGATTCTTCGTTACACACACGGCGCACAGACTCGGCCAGTAAATCGGCCATCGTTAGTTGGCGAATGCTTTTGCATGCTTTACTGGCTGCAGATAACGGAATAGTGTCAGTCACTACCAGCTCGTCCAGCGATGAATTAGTAATATTTTCTACTGCAGGGCCAGATAGCACTGGGTGGGTAGCATAGGCTACAACACGTTTGGCGCCGTTGGCCTTGAGGGCGTCTGCTGCTTTGCATAAGGTGCCTGCTGTGTCGCACATGTCATCAACCAAGATACAGGTGCGGTCTGTAACATCACCGATAATGTGCATCACTTGCGATTCGTTAGCCTTCTCGCGCCGCTTGTCGATAATTGCTAAATCTGTATTTAACTGCTTGGCTAATGCGCGCGCCCGGACTACACCACCAACATCAGGTGAAACAACCAGTGGGTTATCATAATCTTGGTTGGTTATTTCATCTAACAACACTGGAGAACCAAATACGTTGTCAACTGGAATATCAAAAAAGCCTTGAATCTGTTCAGCGTGCAAATCTACGGTTAGCACACGGTCAATGCCAGAGCGAGCCATCATATTAGCCACAACGCGGGCACTTATGGGTACGCGTGCAGAGCGAGGGCGGCGATCTTGGCGGGCATAGCCAAAGTAAGGCACTACAGCAGTTACACGTGCAGCAGAGGCTCGGCGCATAGCGTCGGCCATCAAGATAAGTTCCATTAAATTAGTGTTGGTGGGTGCGCAAGTGGGTTGGATGATAAATACATCTTTGCCGCGCACGTCTTCCAGCAATTCAATTGCACATTCCCCATCGCTAAAGGTAGACACTTTAGCCTTGCCTAGAGGCACTCCTAGGCGATCTCCAACCATCTGAGCTAACGCGGGATGAGCACTACCGGAAAAAACTTTAAGTTTTGACACCTTGGGACACCTATGCTTTTGCAGTTATAGTAAGGCACAAAACTATGTTTGTGCCAGAGAATGTGGCTGGGATAGCAGGATTCGAACCTGCGCATGACGAGATCAAAACCCGTTGCCTTACCGCTTGGCGATATCCCATAAAATTCAGGCGCATATTTTCGCGGAAATAGCATCTAGTGTCAACATAATTCGCGCCTTTACTGTGGGCTCAAAGTGGGTGTAAATGTGGGGTTAAGTTGTGGGAATGGAAATAAATTAAACCAACTTTTTAGCACTAAAACTAAGCGTATGTCAGCACGTTTGAGCTCAATTTTTTTAGGCATAGGTAAACCCGTTACCTTATTATAAGAATGATATGTCACCAGCCAGCCAGCCTGCTCAATCGTGGCTGCCTCACCTTCTAAGTTATAAGTTATTTTTGCTAGGGTATCAGGTTGTGGGATGCCCCTGACCCAGTACCTTAGCTCTTGCATTGGGAATTGCCAGCCAAATTCTTGTTCAAACAAAGCCTCAATTGATTTCGCCTCCACTTGGCCTTTACTGCTAGTGGCAACCACAAGGCCTGGAGCGCCTTCTATGTGTAACTGACCGCTCCCCAAAGGGCCATTAATGAGCAAGCTAAAATAGGCTGATCTTTGGCGCCAGGTAAGTAACCCAGAGTTGTTTTTATCATCAGTATAAACTGCCATTTTTCCTTCTACATCCCATTGCACAAGCTTTTCTAATTCGGCTTGTTTGTATGAAAAAGGTGCGTAAGCATGCGATGCTAAAGGTGAGATGTTGTTTGTTGGTACGTTACTGCAGGCGGAGATAGCCAATAAAAGAAACCCTAAAAAGGTAAATTTTGTGAAATTTTTAAAACGGCTAATCGCTTTGAAATTCATTTTGTGCGTCCAAGATTGCTTGTTTAATAAGGGCGTTATCTGGGTCTAGGCTCAGGGCAAGATTCCATGTTTCAAAAGCACTTTCTGTGTCCCCAAGAGCCCATTTTACTGCGCCTAGGTGTGCAGCTATTTCGGCTGCTGGCATTATATCATAGGCCTTGGTGAGCAAGATTAGAGATTGTCGCAGGTGTCCTAAGCGGTAGCTAACCCAGCCCAGGCTATCAATAATGGCTGCGTTTTCTGGGTCTAATGCGAGGGCCTTGCGAATTAATAATTCAGCGCGTTCTAAATTTATGCCCTGTTCGGCATAAGAATAGCCTAGGGCGTTGAGTGCATTAATGTGATTGGGTTCTATATCAATAATGCGCTGCAACATTGCCTCTGTGGTATTAAATTGGTGAAGGGATTGCGCTAATAGGGCGTAGCCGTAAAGCAGGGGAATATTATTAGGGTGTTGCACTAGAGCATTTTGATATGACGATATGGCATATTCAATTTCGCCGATGTCTTGTAAATATTGAACCTCTAGCGAGAAAATCTCTGCGGTTAAGTCCTCATTTTGATGGCGCAACTGATGAAAATAAGCCTTTCTTTGATCCTTATCAGGTTTTTCTAGGTCCAGCAGTAATGTGAAAGCATTTAACCGGTCTTCACCTTTTCTAACTTGCTGTAAATAACTTAATGCTTGTTCTGGTAAATCCTGTTGCAAGGCGCTGAGGCCCATATAGTAATAAGCGCTATGGCTGTCTGGATTTAGTTTGACAACCTTTTTTAGGTGTCTATATGCCTGTGAATATTGATGATCCTCATAGGCTAAAAGGCCAGCAGAATATCGGTAGCGAAGGTTTTCAGGATTGCGGCGAGTTAGCTCATTAAAATAGTCGTATGCGTGCGCATATTCCGCCAGTAGTGTAAGCACTTGAGCGTGCAGGGTGACCAAGTGCCGCGGTGCCTCTTGCAATGGTTGGGTATATTGGGACAAGTAGGTGTCTGCAGCCTGAGTTTGTTGATTTGCGAGTAATAGTTCTCCATAAACAACTTGAGCTTGAAGAAAGTGTGCATCCTGAGCCAACGCTTTGTTGATATAAATAATGGCTTTATCGGTCTGGCCTGCATTTCTTTCTAGCAAGGCGATGGCGTACAGCAGTTGTTTTTGGTTTGGGTAGGTGTCTAGCCATGACTCAAACGTTCGTTTTAACTTTACTTGGAGTGCTGGCGCTTTATTAACACTTAAGCTGGCAACATAGGGTAGGCCAGCACCACCGCCACGCTTAAGTTCTTCTTCTAAGGCGAATGTCGCTTGATCAAATTGGTGGGTAAGGCTCGCTGCCTGAGCCATATACTGCCAAGGTAATGGGTCTTCGGGGGCCAGTTGGCTCCAAAGAAGGCTTGATTTTTCCAGTAATTCCGGGCTTTGGGAAAATTGAGCGGAGTAGGTGGCGCGCTTTGCTGTGCCAATATCTTGAGTAGATTTGGCTGCGGCAAGAAGGTGTAGGGTCGCTTCTTTGTTATCACCTCGTTGTAGTGAAAATTCGCCGATTAACAGGTGAGATAAATCTTTACTGGTTAGGTTTTCAATACGGTCAGTTTGGGGTTGATCACTTTTTTTTCCATCAGTGCTACAGCTCAAAATTAAGGTGCAGGCAATGACTACGCTAAGATAACGAAGGCGGAACCAGTGGTTATTGAGGCCGGTATGAAGCGATAATTTTGGTGACAAGGTCAGGGGTCTTTAATAATGCAATAATTATGGAGTGTAACAAATAGAGGCCTTTGCACAATACCAACGGCACAGTAAATTAGTTAAATTTTATGGCTTAACGGTGAGTTATCGACCAATAGCTGTCGAGTTAGCACCACAGTTGGCTATGGAGGCGGTTAAGTTTCGGGTATAATAACGACTTTAATAGCGCTTCTTAATTGTTTGGTACCTGCAGACCACCTCCATGACCTTGTTTGTATTTGGCATTAACCACACCACAGCCCCTATCGACGTGCGCGAAAAGCTAGCCTTTGCGCCAGAAATAACTGCGTCTGCTCTCCAGCAGCTAGTAAGCCAAACTGCGATATCAGAAGCGGCCATTTTATCTACATGTAACCGCACAGAAGTTTATGGCAGACTGCCCGTAGACCTGAAACAATCAGAAGAGTGTAATTTAGTAGTGGCTCAATGGCTGGCTAATTTTCACCAAGTGGCACTAGATCAAGTGCAACATCATAGTTATTTTCAGCAGGCTGACCAAGCTGTAAAACACATGATGCGAGTGGCCAGTGGATTAGATTCTATGGTGCTGGGTGAGCCGCAAATACTGGGCCAGTTGAAATCTAGCTTCTCTGTTGCCCGGCAGGAAAAAACGGCCACAAGCCATTTGATACGCATGTTTCAAAGCGCCTTTAACATGGCTAAGTATGTCCGCACCCATACGGCTATTGGTGAGAACCCAGTATCCGTCGCCTTCGCTGCTGTGACAATGGCAAAACAAATTTTTGCTCGTCTGGAAGATCAGTCAGCTTTGCTCATTGGTGCAGGTGAGACCATAGAGCTAGTAGCTCGGCATTTACATGACGCCGGTGTTAAAAAAATCATCGTGGCCAATCGGACCTTGGCACGCGCTGAAGATTTGGCACTTGAATTTAACGCTCAAGCCATTTTGCTGTCTGATATTCCAGACCACTTAGCGGTTGCTGATATTGTTATTTCGTCCACTGCAAGTCAATTACCTATATTAGGTAAAGGTGCAGTTGAGCGGGCCCTCAGGCAGCGTAAACACAAACTGATGTTTATGGTAGATATTGCAGTGCCTCGCGATATTGAAGCCGAAGTTGATGAGCTAGATGACGTCTATTTATTTACTGTTGATGATTTAAAAGATGTCATAGATGAAGGCATGCGTTCTCGACAAGAAGCCGCAAAAACTGCCGAAGTTATGATTGAAGAAGGCCTTGTCACCTACTTGGAATCTGAACGTTCCTTAGATGCTGTTGGCAGTATCCGAGGTTACCGGCAAAGTATGGAAGCGTTGCGAGATGATGAACTAGACCGTGCTATGGCTAAGCTAGCCAAGGGTGAGGACGCTCAGGTTGTAATGCAGCGACTTGCCCGAGATCTTACCAATAAAATGATGCATGCGCCCACAGTGCAATTAAAGAAAGCCAGTGCGTTAGGCGATGACCAAAGCCTAGCGTTATTGCAAACCATGTTTGACTTGAACAAAACCTTATGAAAGCCTCAATACTTAGTAAATTAGAACGCTTACAGGATCGCTACGAAGAGCTAGAAGCCCTATTGGGCGTCGCTGAAGTGATTATGGATCAAGATAAATTTCGGGCTTATTCAAAAGAATATGCAGAGCTTGAAGATGTAGTAAAAAATTATGGACAATACGTTCAGTTGCAAGCCGACATGGAGGAAGCTCAGTTAATGCTGGCTGAAGATGACGCTGAAATGAAAGCCATGGCGGAAGAAGAAATTCTTGATGGCAAGAAACGTCAAGCAGAATTAGAATTAGACTTGCAAAAGCTTCTGCTGCCAAAAGACCCAAACGATGGACACAATACTTTTGTAGAAATTCGCGCCGGTACTGGCGGTGATGAAGCTGCTATTTTTGCTGGAGACCTCTACCGCATGTACACACGCTATGCCGAAAACATGGGTTGGAAGGTAGAAATTGTCAGTCAGAATGAAGGCGAGCATGGTGGCTATCGTGAAATAATTACCCGAATGGTAGGCAATGATGTTTACTCGCGGCTAAAATTTGAGTCCGGTGCTCACCGAGTGCAGCGAGTTCCAGAAACGGAATCTCAAGGCCGTATACATACGTCCGCCTGCACTGTAGCTGTGATGCCAGAAGTTGATTCGGTGGATGATGTCGATATTAATAAAGGTGATTTGCGCATTGATACGTTCCGGGCGTCTGGTGCTGGTGGCCAGCACGTTAATAAAACGGACTCGGCTATTCGCATCACTCACTTGCCAACTGGCACGGTAGTAGAGTGTCAAGATGAGCGCTCACAACACAAGAACAAAGCTCGGGCAATGTCTCTGTTAGCATCCAGGCTCTTGTCCAGCGCCCAAGAAGTCGTTGCTGCAGAGCAAGCAGATGCCCGCAAGAGTTTAGTGGGCAGTGGTGACCGATCTGAGCGTATTCGTACCTACAATTATCCTCAGGGCCGAGTCACAGATCATCGTATCAATCTGACACTTTATAAGCTGGCCGATATTATGGAAGGTGATGTGAATTGTATTATCGAACCGTTAAGCAATGAGCATCAGGCTAATCTATTGGCCTCGTTAGCAGAAAATGAAGGCTAATTCCTCCTCAAGCCCTCAACCCAACCTCTGCTCAAATTATACTTGGCAGCAGGCCACCGTTTGGGCTAAGGAAACCCTTAAGAAGTCTTCAGAGGCAACCGATAGTGCTCGATTAGATGCTGAGTTACTGCTGTGTTATGTGCTATCTATTACCCAGGCTAGCCTCTACGCTTGGCCAGACAAACTGGTGATGAAATCACAGTGGCAGCGCTTTGAATACCTGGTGTTGGAGCGCTGTGTGGGTAGACCTGTTGCTCACTTGCTCGGGCGACAGGGTTTTTGGACGTTAGATTTACAAATAGATGCCTCTACCCTAATTCCTCGTCCAGAAACAGAATTGCTAGTAGAAGTTGTGCTTGATCTAAACTTGCCAACGCAGGCTAGAGTAATAGATCTGGGCACTGGTAGTGGCGCAATTGCTCTGGCTTTAGCTAGTGAACACCCGCACTGGAGCGTTACAGGTGTGGATCAATCACCAGAGGCAGTCAATCTGGCTAAAATTAACGCCCACAGATGCGACTTAGAGCGAGTGAATTTCTGCCGGGGTAACTGGGCACAGGGTTTAGTTAAAGATGTTAACAAGCCACTGCACTGTGTGGTTAGTAATCCTCCTTATATCGACGCACAAGACCCACATTTAAGCCAAGGTGATGTGCGTTTTGAACCGCTATCAGCGCTTGTAGCTAATGATCATGGAATGGCAGATATAAACATCATTGCTAGGCAAGCATCGCAGTTGTTGGTAGAAGGTGGCTGGTTAGCTATTGAGCATGGTTACGATCAAGGCTTAAAGGTGGCAAAACTGTTAGCTTGCTTAGGGTTTGACTTGGTTGCCACACGAAAGGATTATAATGACCACGATAGAGTAACTTACGGTCAGTGGTCTGGTAGAGTGCCAGATATAGAACTAGGCAGATAGCCTTAGGACTAATGTATGAATGATGAGCAGTTACAGCGTTACAGTCGGCAAATAATGTTGCCAGAATTTGATTATCAAGGTCAGCAACGTTTATTGAGTTCTAGAGTGCTCATTATTGGTTTAGGCGGCTTGGGCAGCCCCGTGGCTTTGTATTTGGCGTCGGCTGGCTTGGGCACATTGGTGTTGGTAGACGACGACCTTGTGGATCATTCTAACTTGCAGCGTCAGATCATTCACAGCGAAGCTGACGTAGGCTTAAGTAAGGTGGTGTCTGCGCAACAGAGTATTGCAGCAATTAATAGTGGTGTGCTGGTGGAAGCTGTTCAGCAGCGGCTTAAGGATGAAGATTTAGCTGAAGCAGTAAAAAAGGCTGATATTGTATTAGATTGTTGTGATAATTTAGTCACCCGTTTAGCAGTAAATAAAGCGTGTCTGCAGTATCAAACACCCTTGGTTTCTGGCGCAGCTATCCGTATGGAGGGCCAGATTACTGTAGTAGACCCTCGTCAAGCCAACACCCCTTGTTACCATTGTTTAATGCAGTTCACAGGAGAGCAAGAACTTACCTGTTCAACCAACGGGGTGATGGCACCACTGGTTGGTATTGTGGGTGCGATTCAAGCGATGGAAGCCATTAAAGTGCTTTCTAACCTTGGTGAGCCATTAGTGGGTAAGCTGTTGTTATTGGACGCAAAAACCATGCACTGGCAAACTTTTACCTTACCTAAAGACGCACACTGTCCAAGCTGTGGCACAAATTAATTTTTTTTCAAGTTTTTTGCCTTTTTTTGGTATTTTTTAAGCTAGTGTGGGCATAGGTGCTTGACTCTGAATCTCAATGGTTTACTATACGCGCTCTCTGCGGAGGGGTGGCAGAGTGGTCGAATGCAACGGTCTTGAAAACCGTCGTGGGTTAATAGCCCACCGAGAGTTCGAATCTCTCCTCCTCCGCCATTTTATTTTTGCAGGTGTGGTTTTTATAACCGCATGTGAGCAGTAGCCTAGTAAGCAGTTATTACTACGCATTAAGGGGCACAATCTACCAAGCCCCGCAGAGAATTTGGGTCGTTAGCTCAGTTGGTAGAGCAGTTGGCTTTTAACCAATTGGTCGGGCGTTCGAGCCGCCCACGACCCACCATATTAAACCGCGTTAACCGGTTAATGTTAATTTTACAGCGTAATTTGCTGTTAAGTTTCACCGTAGTAAGCAGTTAATGCTACGTATTAAGGGGCACAATCTACCAAGCCCTGCAGAGAATTTGGGTCGTTAGCTCAGTTGGTAGAGCAGTTGGCTTTTAACCAATTGGTCGGGCGTTCGAGCCGCCCACGACCCACCATTATAAGAAATAGCCCTCGTTAGGAAATTAGCGGGGGCTTTTTTGTGGACAAGATTAAGCCACGATTTTTGCACACCCAAGGCTGATGGCTATTCACGCGTTCATACATCAACACCATGTTGGGCCAAGGGTCTGCCGAAGTGCCCACCATAAGTTGTTTATAATCGACAGGCTGGGGTTCGCTATAATGCCTTGGCCCGCCGATCCAATGCCATTTGGGTAAAATAATGAAACCTCGTTCTGGCCCATGAGTCGTCTTTAGTTGTGCAAGTTCATGGTGTTCTAACCACCAACCCCGCTGATGCTGTGGATTAAGTCCAATACCCTCAACAAGGGTTGATTGCCAGTTTTCATAGGCGTAAAACAGCATGCCTGTTAACAGCAATTGTTGGCGTGTAGGCAGGGGTAAACTCTGTTGCTTTAAGAAATTTAATACTAGCTCAGTATGGCTCAATGGGAGCTGGTGTTGGCGTAACCGATCCCACTTAAGGTCTAATCGATCGTGTCCAGCGGGGCCAACAAAGTCGGTTAGTTGTGTGCCACCCTTATTGAGTAAATAAAATTTTATGGCAAGCTCTAGATGAACTATTTCTAAAGCATTATTTTGATAGATAAGGTCCAGTTCCCCAAGTGTTCGTTCAGCGGTTTGGATCACTAAGTTCCGCGCTAAAATTTTGTTAGTCAACGATGACTCAAACCAATGCTCTACACAATCTTCAAAATGTTTTCCCAAACGATAAGCGGGCTGAGCAGGGTAGGTTTTTACGCAGGTGTTAGCTTTACTGGCCTTTAAAGTTAGATCTTGAGGATTAAACACACCCACTTCTGGCGTTTCTAGCATTAAGGCTTGGCTTTGCAGTAACCAATACAAGTCTTGCTGAATATCCACTGTAATAGGGCGTCCAGATTGATGATTTTGTTGATCTTGTTGGCCCACAATAAACGTCCTAGGTTCCAATTTAATAAGTGAGTATACTGGCACAGATGAACGCGACACAACTACAATCCTATTACGATCAAACACCTAACGCCAGGCGTATGGCGCTTGTGAGTGTGGGTTTGGTGATGATGGTTTGCTCTCTAGCGCTTTCTGCAGTGAATATTGCTATACCGCGCATTGCTGAGGACCTGCAAGCTAGCGCGTCTGGAGTAAGCTGGATTCCAGTGGCAATGTTATGGGGTAATGTGGTGTTTTTATTACCCATAGGCCGCATAGCAGACATTGTTGGACGCAAACGTGTATTTGTTACCGGAATAGTGTTGTTTATCGTCTCTTCTGTGTGTGTGTTGTTACCACAATCTATTGGTACTTTGCTGCTTATTCGTGTTGCTCAAGGTATTTCTAGCTCTATGGTATATGGCACCAGTATGGCAATTATTGGTGTGGTTTATGCCAATTCAAACCGTGGCCAAGCCCTTGGTATTGCCGCTTCGTCAGTTTATTTAGGGCTAACTCTTGGCCCTTTAATTGGCGGATGGTTAACTGAGCACTGGGGTTGGAAAAGTGTATTTTGGGCCCCTATTCCGATCTTAATCTTATGCCTAGTTGTGCTGTCTGCCTATGTAAAAGGCGATTGGAAATCAGATCTCAGAGCTAAATTTGATTGGCAAGGTAGTTTAATTTTTGCAGCGTGGGTCAGCGCTTTTATGATGGGGTTGTCACGCCTAACAGATTGGCGGTTTGCACTTTTAGCTATTTTTGGGTTAGTGCTTTTGGCTGTCTTTGTATGGCACCAGTCGAAAATTGAATCACCTTTAATTCGACTATCTGCGTTAAGGGCTAATCGTATTTTCAACCGTTCTTTGTTATCCGCTTTCTTTATTTACGGCTCTAGTTTCTCTATGGTTTTTTTGCTGAGCTTGTATCTACAGTATATTCACCAGCTTAGCCCCAGTGAAGCAGGCCAAATTGTGTTGATTCAAACACTGATCATGATGGTATTGGCACCCATAACGGGTCGCTTGTCAGACCGTTTTGAGCCTAGAGTGCTATCCACGTTTGGCTGCCTATTATTTGTCATTGGCTATGCCATGTTGTTTAGGCTGGATATGAACACGTCTTTGCAGTACGTAATGCTCGCACTAGTGTTTTTGGGATTGGGTTTTGGGTTCTTTTCATCACCCAATAATAATGCGGCTATTGGTTCGGTGCCAGCGGATAAGCTAAGCATTGCTGCGGTGTTACTCAACTTGGCACGTACTATGGGCAATATGGTGAGTTCTGCTATTGTAATGACACTGTTTAGTGTCACGATGGGAGGTGCGGCAATCACCCCAGAGCTTTATCCTCAGCTCTTGTTAGTCATAAAAATCACCATGGTATTGTCTGTGTGTTATGCCTTGATTGCCGCTACATTTTCCTACCGGCGGGGCACTATTCATTAGTTAGGTTCAGCATCTGCGTAATTGATAGCAATAATGTCATAGCCTTTTTTAAGGTTGCTTAGCTCTACCCTATCATCCAGCCTTTTGCCTATTAGGGCCAACGCAAGTGGTGAGTCTATACTGATATAACCTGAGCTAGGGTTAAGTTCGTCGGCACCCACAATTCGATAGCGCCGTTCATTGTCATCGTCGTCAACTAAGGTGACCCAGGCACCAAAATATACTTTTTTTAGATCCGCAGGTACCCCTTTTACTACCTTGATATGGTCAAGGCGTCTCTGCAAGTAAAGAATACGGCTGTCCATTTCCCGGAGCATTTTTTTGCCATAGATGTATTCTGCATTTTCTGACCGATCTCCCAAAGCCGCTGCTTCCTGTACCGCTTGAGTAATGACTGGGCGCTTGTTACGCCATAAATCATCTAGCTCATCTTTAAGTGCTGCGGCACCTTCTGGTGTGATTAGAGGTGAGCGCTTTGGGCCGGGTGGGCGGTAGCGCCCGGCAAAACGTTGCTTTGCTGATTTCATAGGGCACAGAGCCTCGAAATAGCCACCGGGATTGCAGTTTCTACTCGCATAATTCGAGGGCCAAGGGAAAACGGTATAAAACCTTGTTCTTCTAATTTACCCACTTCATAGTCTGTGAAACCACCTTCAGGGCCAATGGCTAACGTTGTGGCCTGTTGAGTGGCATCAGGGCATGCATTAGCGTTACGTGGGTGAGCTACAAACCTTCGACTATTGCCAGCCCAATGACTAAGCTTGTCTTCAACGAAAGGTTTAAATAGTTCGGCCTTGTGTAACAAAGGTAACTGTGTGGTGCCTGCTTGCTCTAGGCCTAAACGTAAATTATTATAAATACTCAGGGGTTGTAACAGTGGCGTTTGCCAATAGCTTTTTTCCACCTTTGCACTGTTTAGTAGGGTTATTTCACTCACTCCTAGGGTGGCGCAAGTTTGTAATATCCGACGCATCATTTTAGGCCTAGGCAGGGCTAGTAATAATTTTAAACCCAAGGGTGCGGGGCTATTTTGGCTGAGTGTTATTTCAAGCTGTGTTTCCAGTTCGCTGTGAGCGATGACTTTGCCTAAACCAATAGCGCCATTAATCTGCCCCACTCTAAGACTGTCACCAATGTTGGGCTTAATCACATTAACAAGGTGAGTTTGACGGTGAGGGTCGGTAATTTGAATTTGTCCCATGGAGGACAGTTCATTAACCTTAAAAAGTAGTATATTCATAGCTGCATAGTATAATAGCGGATTGCAATGATGTGTTGGAGTTTGTGTGGTTATTATTGGTATTGCTGGAGCATCGGCTTCAGGTAAAAGTTTGTTGGCTAAAAATGTAATAGAAGGCTTCGATTCAGATCAGGTGGTGATGATGTCAGAGGACAGCTACTACAAAGATCAACGGAACATGTCTAAAGCTCAGCGCAACCTCACTAACTATGATCACCCAGACGCAATGGACCATGAGTTGATGGCTCAACATATAGAAGCTTTATCTGCTGGCCAGTCGATTAAACGGCCCATATATAGCTTTTATGACCATTTGCGAGAATCAGAAACAATGTTGATGAAACCTTGCAAGGTTCTGATTGTAGAAGGGATTTTGTTATTTACTGAAGAGCGCTTGCGGTCTTTGTTTAACCTGCGCATTTTTATGGATGTGCCGTTAGATATTTGTTTAATTAGACGCTTAGAACGCGATGTGAATGAGCGAGGCCGAGATTTGAAATCGGTCTTAACACAGTATCAATCTACTGTGAGACCAGGGTTTTTTAACCATGTATCACCCTCTCGTGCGCATGCAGATTTGATTGTGCCAGAAGGCGGTGAAAACCCTGCCGCCATAGAATTATTGAAAGCTCGTGTCGCACAAATGCTGACATAAGCAACACTTGGAGACAGACGATGAATAAAACATTAGTACTTACTGCAATCTGTGCAGATCGCCCAGGCCTTATTCAAATGCTTTCCGAAGTCATTTATAGCCATGATGCCAGCTGGGAGGAGTCTAGCATGGCCCATCTGTCTGGCCAGTTTGCCGGCATTCTTACAGTTAACGTTGAGCAGAGTGTGATTCCGGCACTCGAGAAAGACTTACGTGGGTTGAGTGATCATGGTATGGCAGTCACTTTAAACGAGAGTGTCGACGCGGGTGATGCTGATGCTCAAAAAACAATCTGGTTAGACCTAACCTGCCATGATAAGCCAGGCATTATGCGTGAAGTGTCTAACGTATTCGTTGCCCAAGGCGTAAGTGTGCAAAGCCTAGATACAGAGGTGGTTAGTGCATCAATGTCTGGTGGGGATATGTTTGTTGCGGGGGCCCAGTTGCTAGTTTCAAAGGACTTCGACATGGAGAGCTTGCAACAAGCGCTTGAAGGTTTGTCTGATGACTTGATGGTAGATTTGGCACTAGCTGACGAGGAGTAGATAGCCGCCCAAGAAAAAATAGGGTTAGACTGGCCTCCTCGCCACATTGGGCAAATTAGCAGAGCAAGTCTAACTTTTTCTTTAGTAGGCCATTTACTTGGCCTGGGTTAGCTGAGCCCTTGGAGGCTTTCATAACTTGGCCCATAAAGAAGCCTAGCATTTTGCCTCTTTTTTCTACTTCTGCGTCAGCATATTGCTGCACTTGCTTAGGGCTTGAGGCAATTACATCATCTACCATAGCTTCGATAGCGCCGATATCACTTACCTGCTTAAGGCCGTTGGCGTCAATAATGGCATCCACTTCGCCCGCTTGATTCCACAGTTCATCAAATACAGCTTTGGCACCTTTGCTATTAATAGTGTCATCCATGATGCGGTTAATAAGTTGGCCTAAGTGAACTGCAGTCACTGGAACTTGATCAATTTCAACGTTGTGTTGATTCATGTATTTCGAAAGTTCACCTGTCACCCAGTTGGCACTGAGCTTAGCGTCGTTGCACACCAAGACAACTGCTTCAAAATAATCAGCTAACGTTCGGCTGGCAGAAAGCACACTGGCATCGTATTCACTTAAGCCAAGTTGACTCACAAAGCGAGCGCTGCGTTGGTCTGGCAGTTCGGGTAGGCTTTGACGAATAGCGTCAATATAGGCGTCGTCAATCTCTATTGGTAATAAATCTGGGCAGGGAAAGTAACGATAATCGTTGGCTTCTTCCTTACTACGCATGGGGCGAGTTTCGTTCTTGTCCGAGTCATAAAGGCGGGTTTCTTGCACAATCTTGCCGCCGTCTTCCAAAATATCTATCTGCCGCTCTACTTCTACATTAATGGCACGTTCTATAAATTTAAACGAGTTGATATTTTTTAATTCTGCACGGGTGCCTAATTTTTCTTGGCCTTTGGGACGTATAGATACGTTTGCGTCACAGCGCATAGAGCCTTCTGCCATGTTGCCGTCTGAAATGCCAATGGTTGTTACAATGGCGTGCATCTTACGCATATAGGCCACAGCTTCTTTGGCATTACGCATGTCTGGCTCGGATACGATTTCTAACAACGGAGTGCTTGAGCGGTTCAGGTCAATACCGGTCATACCATCATAGTCTTCGTGTAATGATTTGCCCGCATCTTCCTCAAGGTGAGCCCGAGTGACGCCTATACGCTTTATACTGCGGTCTTCCAGTTGTATGTCCAAGTGACCCAATCCCACAATAGGGTGGTCCATTTGACTAGTTTGGTACCCTTTGGGTGAGTCTGGGTAGAAGTAGTTCTTGCGGGCAAATACAGAGTGTTTACAAACCTCGGCATCAATAGCAGTGCCAAAGGCCACTGCCATGCGCAACGCTTCTTGGTTAAATACTGGTAATGCGCCAGGCATACCCAAATCAACTAGGGTGGTTTGAGTGTTAGGCGCTGCTCCAAAACCCGCTTTAGCACCCGAAAATAATTTAGATTTTGTGGCTAATTGAACATGAATTTCTAGACCAATTACAATTTCCCAAGACATAATTAAGCTCCCTTTTCTTGGTTAGATACAGGCACGCTATTAGATGTTGGTGTTTGTAGGTGCCAATCAGTGACTTGCTGATATTGGTGAGCAATGTTCAAAAGTTTAGCTTCGGCAAAGTAGTTACCCATAATATGAAGCCCTACGGGGCGGCCATTAACAAAACCTGCGGGGGCAGACATTGCTGGAATGCCAGCCATGTTGGCAGACAAGGTGTAGATGTCTTCTAAGTACATTGCCACAGGGTCTTTAGTATTGCTGCCCAAATCGAAAGCAGGTGTTGGTGCTACGGGGCCCATAATCACGTCTACTTGAGACAGTGCACGAGCAAAGTCGTCTTTAATTAAACGACGAATACGCTGAGCTTTTACATAATATGCATCGTAATAACCTTCAGACAATGCATAGGTGCCTACCATAATGCGACGTTTTACTTCGGTACCAAACCCCTCAGCACGGGTGCGGCAATAAAGATCCATTAAATTCTCTGGCTTGTCGCACCGGTACCCATAACGAACACCATCAAATCGACTAAGGTTGGAAGAGGCTTCCGATGGTGCGATAACGTAATAGGCAGGAATAGAAAGCTCTAGGTTGGGCAGGCTTATGTCAATGATTTGCGCACCGAGTTTCTCAATCTCTTTTACTGCAGCCATAATACATTCGGCCACTTGGGGATTGAGGCCTGGGCCAAAGAACTCTTTGGGTAAACCTACTTTTAGCCCGTGAAGAGGTAAGTTTAGCTCAGCAGTAAAATCTGGAGTCTCTTGCTGCACACTTGTGGAGTCTTGCTCGTCAAAACCAGCCATAGCGTTGAGCATTATGGCTGCATCTTCGGCTGTTTGGCACATGGGGCCAGCTTGATCTAGGCTGGATGCGTAAGCAATAATACCAAAGCGGGAGACCCGTCCATAGGTTGGTTTGATACCCGTTAGGTTACAAAAAGAGGCAGGTTGGCGAATAGAGCCGCCAGTATCGGTGCCAGTAGCTGCGGGCACAAAGCCTGCTGCAACAGCGGCAGCAGAACCGCCTGAAGACCCTCCTGGCACAGCGTTTAAGTCCCATGGGTTTTTAACAGCACCAAAAAAGCTACTCTCGTTTGAAGAGCCCATGGCAAACTCATCCATATTGGTTTTGCCAACGCAGACAGCCCCAGCAGATAACAAACGTTGGCCAACAGTCGATTCGTAGGGTGGTACAAAGTTAGCCAACATTTTAGAGGCGGCTGTGGTGGTGTGGCCTTGGGTGCAGAATAGATCTTTATGAGCAAAAGGAACCCCAGTGAGGGTATCTGCGTTACCCACTTTAATGCGCGCATCAGCAGCATCTGCCTGGCCTAAGGCCAGGTCTTCTGACAAGCTAATAAAACTGTTGTAGACGGTATCACGGGCCTTAATGTCAGCAATAATGTCTTGAGTGATTTCACGGCTAGAATATTTTCCAGCGGCCAAATCCTTGGCTATTTGAACGAGGGTTTTGTGGGTCATAGTTATGCTGTCACTTTGTTAATTTGATACGTTAATCAATTACTTTAGGCACTAAATATAAGCCATCTTCTGTCGCTGGTGCGATCGCAATAAAGGCTTCACGTTGGTTATCACAAGTCACTTCATCTTTACGCAGGCGTTGGGTTGCATCGTGAGGGTTGGATAGCGGCTCTACACCATCAGTATTAACCAGTTGCATCTGGTCCATGAGGGACAAGATGCTGGAAATGCTGTTGGCGTAATCATTTGTTTCACTATGGGTCACTTGCAAACGAGCAAGCACGGCAATTTTTTCGATGTCAGCATTTTCTAGGGCCATAATGTTCTCGATCTAGGCTGTATTTAATCAGCTGAGCAGAAGTTGAACTTTTTAGTCCAAAGACACTCAAAATGTTAGTGAATTTAGCCTGCTCAACTGAAGCAGAACTTTAGATTAATTTGCAACAAATACATAAGCAGCAAAAAAGGGGTCTAATTTAGCATAAATTGAGCCGTTGGAAAACGGATTAAACTTGCTCAAACGCGCCTTGATTGTTAATATTTAATTCTTAGTAGCAGCGGTTTATGTAGATCGCCATTATTCTCCGATTAGAGCCAATAAATCAGCATGTTTAAAAAAATCCGCGGCCTATTTTCAAGCGACCTATCAATCGATCTAGGCACCGCTAATACCCTCATTTATGTACGCGACAAAGACATCGTTCTTAACGAACCCTCTGTTGTTGCGATTCGTACCCATGGCAATCAAAAAAGTGTCGCTGCAGTAGGTGCTGATGCTAAACGCATGTTGGGTCGCACACCTGGGAACATTACTGCTATTCGTCCTTTAAAAGATGGTGTAATTGCCGATTTCCACGTTACAGAAAAAATGTTGCAGCACTTTATCCATAAAGTACATGAAAACAGTTGGATGACTCCTAGCCCTAGGGTTTTGGTATGTGTGCCGTGTAAATCAACTCAAGTTGAGCGCCGTGCCATTAAAGAATCTGCGATGGGAGCCGGTGCCAGAGAAGTTTATTTAATAGAAGAACCCATGGCCGCAGCTATTGGTGCGGGGTTGCCTGTTGAGCAAGCAAGTGGCTCTATGGTGGTGGACATCGGTGGTGGTACCACTGAAATCGCTATTATTTCTCTTAACGGTGTGGTTTATTCAGAATCAGTGCGTGTGGGTGGCGACCGCTTTGACGAATCAATCATCGCTTATGTGCGTCGTAACTATGGTTCTCTTATTGGTGAAGCCACTGCAGAGCGCATTAAACAAGAAATCGGTACAGCCTACCCAAGCTCTGAGGTTCTAGAGATTGACGTAAGAGGCCGAAACCTAGCCGAAGGTATTCCGCGTAGCTTCACGCTTAACTGCAACGAGATAATGGAGGCTTTACAAGAGCCGCTGTCTACCATTGTTCAGTCTGTTAAAAGTGCTTTAGAGCATTCACCACCTGAGCTAGCTTCTGACATTGCTGAAAGTGGTATTGTACTTACTGGTGGTGGTGCGCTGCTGCGTGATCTAGACCGTTTGATTAGTGAAGAAACAGGGTTGCCTGTGATCGTTGCTGAAGATCCCCTGACCTGTGTAGCCCGTGGGGGCGGCAGGGTTCTGCAGATGCTTGACGATAGCACCTTTGATTTGCTAGCCAGAGACTAAGCTGGTCAATTTCGAATAAAACAACGGCGGGGTCGCTTAAGCAACATTTAAGCTACCCTGCCGTTTTTGTTTAAGGGCGATTGGATCGCTAGGAGACTTGTTATTGATCCTTTGTTTAAAGGCCGATCTACCGTTAAAAAATTCATCATTTACGGCTTGATCAGTATTAGTTTAATTGTTGCTGACTACCAGTTTGATCAAATGCAACGGATTCGTGGTTGGCTTTCATTAGCCGTTACGCCCGTGCAGTGGTTGGTTGATGTGCCTCAACGCTCATGGACTTGGTTAGATGAAAGGTTACAAGTTCGAGATGAACTCATTGCTGAAAACAAACAATTACGGGCGCAAACCTTGCTCGCTGAGCGGCGGGTGCAAAAGTTAGCTGCCCTCACAGTGGAAAACTTTCGGTTGCGTGATTTGCTGAATAGCAGTGAGCAGCTAGATGAAAAAGTGATTGTTAGTGAACTTATTGGTATTAATTCAGATCCATTTACTCATCAAGTCATTATTAATAATGGTTTTAATAGTGGCGCATTTGTTGGCCAACCTGTGCTTGATGCTACTGGGGTTATGGGACAAATCACGTCTACTTCAGCCTTCACCAGTCGAGTATTATTAATTACTGATGCAGACCACGCCATCCCTGTACAAGTTAACCGCAATGGTCTGCGATCTGTGGCCTACGGCCTTGGGCAATATGATTACTTAGAATTACAAGACCTTTCAGACACAGCTGATATTGAGGTAGGTGATATTTTAGTGAGTTCGGGTTTAGGCTTGCGCTTTCCTAAAGGCTACCCTGTAGCAAAAGTGATTGAGGTGAAACATTCTGCGGGGCAAGACTTTGCTAAGGTGCTGGCTAAACCAACAGCTCAACTGGATCGCTCTCGCCACCTGTTGCTAATCGAAACACCGCAGCAGCAAAATATAGCTCAGCAGGGGGATAACTAATGGTTGTTCAAGCAGCCCATAATTTGTGGGTACCTATTGTGACCCTGCTTATTGCCTTCATGTTGAGCGCTCTTCCTATGCTTGAGTGGGTGCAGTGGGGATGGCCAGAATGGGTTTTGATTGTGTTTATTTACTGGGTGATCGCCTTGCCCCACCGCTTTGGGTTAGGTTGGGCGTTTATATTAGGGTTGTTGCTTGATCTATTGCAGGGTAACCATCTAGGGGTGAATGCCTTAGCCATGGTCGTAGTGACTTTTTTTGCTATGCTGATGTATCGCCGTTTACGCATGTACCGAGCGTGGCAACAAGCCTTTGTAATATTCGTCTTGGTGGCTATTAATCAATGTATTAGTTATTGGTTTCAAGGTATTGGTAGCAACGCTAGCAGTGGGCTATGGTTTTTATTGCCTGCGCCAGTAAGTGGTGTGCTTTGGCTGTGGTTGTTTGTTGTGCTGCGTGGCGTTCGTCGAGCATTTAAAGTGGCTTAAGGTAAGGATATATCCTCAAAATGAACGAAGAAATTCTCATCAATTTCAGCCCCATGGAAACCCGAGTGGCGGTGATTGAAAATGGTATGTTGCAAGAAGTTCATATAGAGCGTAATGACCATCGTGGCATTGTGGGAAATATCTATCTGGGTAAAGTTGTTCGTGTGTTACCGGGTATGCAGGCTGCGTTTATAGAAATTGGTCTAGAGCGTGCGGGCTTTATTCATGTGGCAGATATTGAACCAAAAAATGGCCAGCCAGATTCAGATGATGTTGCACAACTAGTAAGAGAAGGCCAAACCCTGCTAGTGCAGGTGCTAAAAGATCCTATTAGTACCAAAGGTGCGCGTCTTACCACTCAAATATCTATTCCTTCACGATACCTAGTGTACTTGCCTGACAGTAACCATGTGGGCATATCTCAACGCATCGAAGACGAAACAGAAAAACAGCGCCTTAAAGATTGTTTAGAAAACTATTTAGCCCACCCCAACGCGTTGTTAAAGGAGACCTCTGAATTTACAAATGAGGGCGTCATTGTTCGCACGGTCGCTGAAGGGGTTAATGAGCAAAGTCTTCAGCAGGATGTCGACTTTCTGCGTCGTCTATGGCGCCAAGTAAGCCAAAAAATTGCCACGGGCACAGCCCCTCAAATAATCTATCAAGACCTTCCCTTAGCGCTGCGCACCTTGAGGGACATTGCTCATCCACAAATTGAAAAGATTCGGATTGATTCTAAAGAAACCTATCAAAAAGCGATTGAATTTGTTAACCAACTGGTGCCAGATATGGCCGCCAAATTGGAGCATTACCCAGGGGAGCGGCCTATTTTTGATCTCTACAACGTAGAAGATGAAATTCAAAAAGCACTGGGCTGTAAAGTACCGTTGAAATCTGGTGGTTATATTATTATCGACCAAACTGAAGCAATGACCACTGTGGATGTTAATACTGGGGCATATGTAGGGCATCGTAACTTAGAAGAGACCATATTTAAGACCAACCTTGAGGCGGCAACGGCCATCGGTAGGCAGCTTAGACTGCGCAATCTTGGTGGTATTATTATTTTAGATTTTATTGATATGCATGACCCAGAGCATCAGCGGCAAGTCGCTCGAACCTTAGAACGTGCGTTAGCTAAAGATCATGTTAAAACAAAAGTATTAGCGGTTTCGGAACTGGGTTTGATACAAATGACACGCAAACGCACACGGGAGAGTTTAGAACAGCTTTTATGTGAACCCTGTTCTTCGTGTGAGGGCACAGGTACCAATAAAACGCCAGAGACGATCTGTTACGAACTGTTTAGAGAGATTCTGCGAGCCCACAGAGCTTATGATACAAATACCTATTTAGTCCTTGCATCACAGGCTGTTATTGATCAGCTTTTAGATGAAGAAGCACACCGTTTAGCAGAGCTGGAGCAGTTCATAGGCAAGGCTATTTCATTGCGGTTAGAGCCCATGTACGGCAGTGAACAATACGATGTGGTGTTGCGTTAATGATGGCTAAAGTAAGTCAGTGGTGCATCGCTTTCCTGTGCCTAGTGTTAATTATTTTGGCAGCGAGCTTGTCTTGGTTACGTGTGGGTGTAGATCAGCACCCCCTATACCATCAATGGGTTGAACACCAAGTGAGTAAGGCGATAGGGCAAGAGCTAAAGTTAACGGCTTTTCAGGTAAAGTTAGTGGGTACTAGCCTTCAGTTAAACCTAGATGGTATAGACACTAAAAACGGTTTAACTCTTTCGCGGCTAGACCTGGGTGTTGATTTAAAGCGGTCCTTGCAACAAAGTAGGTTTCGCCTATCCCACGTTCAAGCCACAGGCTTAGACATTCACCTTGGGCAGCAAGAAGATGGCACTTGGGGTCCTCAAACTGCTAACAAACGTGGGTCTCAAGCTGTTCCCCAACTTATGTTAGCAATAGCCTCTAGGGTACCTCAGCTTTTATTGAACGATGTGACCTTCACTTTAAAGGCGATTAAAGGGGAGCCTATCACTACCCCGCAGTTAAATGCTCAGGTTCAAGTTGCAACAGATACTGGCCAAGAGTTAACTCGAATCAGTGTATCTGTGCATGGTGATACCAAAGCACCAGACTACAACCTAGAAACCAAAGTAACGCTAGACCTTACGCCCCAACAAACTATCCAGCGGGCGCAAGTTTATTTAAGTGCTAATAATCTTGAAGTTGCGTCTTGGTTATCCCTATTCGGGCCTTTTAAACCAGCTTTTTATGCAGACCGCTTACGTTTGGATGGCAAGTATTGGTTGGACTACCAAGCTAACAAACAGGTTCAGTTAGTGACTGAAAATGCCCAGATTTTGCTTGTTACACCCACTAATCAAATGGCCTTAATGGGCGATACTAGGTCAGTTGGCCAGTTGGGCAACTTGGCCACTTCAAAGTGGCAATTAGCTGATTGGAAAATTTCAGCACAAGGGTTAAGTGGACAAGTTAATGGTGTAGCTATACCGTTGACTGAGCTGAAAGCACAAAAAACTGATCAACAACTCTGGTTGGCTAGCCCTAAGCTCCATTTAGCCAATACCCAAAAGCTACTCAACACCATTAAAGGCATGCCAGCAAAGGTCAATTTACCGATCCAGTCACTCGCTCCAAAAGGTTGGTTAAATCAAGCTCAGTTACATTTAGATAGTAGCCAGCCTAAGGAATTTCTAGTCAATGGTAAGCTGCAACAAGTGAGTGTAGGCGCATGGTTGGGTGTGCCAGAAATAAAGCAGGTTGACGGCCACATTTGGCTTAATCGTTATGGTGGCAAAGTGATCATTGATGATACAGATGGTGTTCATTTACGCCTCACTAAACTCACTTCTAAACCCTGGAAATTTGGTGACATTCAAGGTGAGTTTAATTGGCACTACGGTGCCTTAGCCAATCGTTTTAGCTCGTCTAATATGGTTGCTAAGCTTAACCAAGGTCATATCAATCTATCTATGGCAGGTTCTTTTCCTCGCAAAGGCTCAACCTCAGAGCCCTTTATACAGTTAGCTTTGGGGATGCAAAATATAGATCTAGGTCAATTACCTGAGATGTTGCCAGATATTGTGCTGGGTAAAAAGCTGGGTGCTTGGATAACAACGGCGTCACCGGTTGGCACAGTGACTGAGGCTGCGCTCATTTACAATGGTCGTCCAGGAAAGTTAAATGGTGCATCTGGTAATAGGGCAAGAACAATGCCTATTGCGGCACAGGTGGAGGCCCCAAGTTTTAGTTACCATCCCCAGTGGCCCCAAGTGAAAGGGCTAAAAGCCAAGCTTACAGTGAACCATAAGCGCGTACTAGTAGATGCTGTGGCAGGGTCTTTGGATCAAGGCCTCATGACTCAATCGCTGAAAGGTTGGCAAGTTGAAGTGCCTGTCTACCAAGCCACAGAGATAAAAAACCGTTATATAAGAGTGAATGGGCAGATAGCAGGTGAAGCTGAGCAGATGATGGCTTTAGCTGAAGAACTGCCGCTGAATATTAACTTACCATCATGGTTGCGGGCGCTAAATCCCCAAGGCAAAGTGTCTTTAGATGGCAATTTTGCAATCCCTTTCGGTCATCAATCAGACACAAGCTACGACCTTCGCTTGTCTAGTAAGAATCTCAGTGGGTATTGGGCGCCTTTGCAAGCTGATTTACGCCATGTTGAGGTTGAAGTTGGGTTAGCTTCTGCTGATGCAGGTATGGGCCCTATCGCTGGTAACGGACTTATAGATGGCCAATTAATCACTTTTAAGCGGCTATCTGAAATTGATTTTGAGACCCCTTGGTTGTCGAAGATTCCGCAACCAATTTTGCACCAAGCTAACGTTAACGCAAGTGTAAAACAAGATCATTTAACAATGGAATTTGCAGGGCGACTACCACCAAATTACCTAGCAACAAAACTTAACCAGCCTTGGCTGCACGAAATTCCGGGAGCACTGCCCTTTGTGGCGAGATTGTCCACCTGCACTCAAGCCACCACAAGCTGCAGTTTGTTAAGTGCAGAGCTAGATCTAACTAAAGCGAATTTAGACCTACCTGAACCTTTGAATCAACTACAACAGCTCCAGCTATTGGGTCACTGGCAAGACGATTACCAAAGCTGGTATGCCAGTGTAGATCAGCATCAGGTTGCCGTTAAGCTGGGTCCAAACGTGAATTCAAACGGTTTGACCTTACTGGGTGCAAATGTGGCTTTTCAAAACACTGTTGATTGGGCACAAGAAGGGCAATGGGTAGTTGATGGGCAACTAGATGATGTTGACATTGAATCTTGGTGGGCGGTTTATCAAAAGCGTATTAAACCCTGGCTGACGAACGCAAACAATCAGTCAGTAGCTTCGGCATTGCCACAAATAGATGTGGACATAACACGTGCTACTTGGTTGGGTTTAGAGATTGACCAAGCCACACTGAGCTTGTTGCCTCTTCCAGACGACGACTTGTTGCCTTTTCAGCCGTGGCGTGCGCAGCTAGTGTCAGAACAAATAGCAGGCAAAGTAGATTATATGGGCGCAGGCCTCCCACTATTGGTTCATATTGATTACGCTTATTTAAACTTTCCAGACCCCGTATCAGAAACAACTGACAATGTTGATCTACTAGAAAACATTGATCCAAGCCAACTTATAGATGCTGATGTATCGATCGATAAGCTAGTCAAAAATGGTGATTCGTTTGGCCAATGGCAGTTTAAAGCTCGGCGCCAAGGTGATCAGGTTAACGTGCATGATCTAGATGCGGACATTCGCCACAGTCACCTGCAAGGTAATTTAATTTGGGATAAAGTAGATGGGGTTCATCGTACCCAGTTTACTGGCCGCGCTGAATCTAAGGATATGAGGAGTCTGCTAACAGACTGGGGTTATGATCCGGCACTTGTTGCTGAGACTTCTGCAATTGAAGTGCAGTTAGATTGGCCCCGCTCGCCTTTCGCCTTTGCCTTAAAAGAAGTCAGTGGTGATTTAGGACTGCGACTTAAGAAAGGCAGTTTCTCCTCTTCACCCAATGCAGCTAAAGGCCTAAGGATTTTAGCTCTGTTTGATATGAGTCGGTTGGTGAAGCGAGTTAAACTCGACTTTTCTGACATTATCCAACCTGGTTTTAACTTTGACAGTGTGTCCGCACACTATCGCTTTGATCACGGTTTTGCAGTCACAGTGTCACCTTCAACCATAAAGTCTGCAACCTTAAATCTATCGATGGACGGCTGGATTGATTTTAATCAGCGACAAGTGGACAACAATCTAATAGTGACTTTACCAGTGGCAGATAAACTGCCTCTAGCAGCCTTAATTGCTGGTCTGCCGCAGCTTGGGAGTATGATTTATGTGGTTAATAAACTGATTGGTGATGAACTATCTACCTTTACTAGTGCTCGCTACCGTGTGGTGGGCTCTCTTGATAACCCAGATGTTAAACTGGTGAAGATATTTGACAAAGACTACCAAAAACAATCTGTGCAGGAGCGTATTGACAATGTCATCTCCATTGAGTGAGTCTGGACCAGAGTTTAATCAAGCTGTTAATTTAACTGGCCCAGGCCCAGCAGTAGCGGTGGTGCAACTGGTTAGTAAGCTTAGTGTAAAAGACAATTTAAGTGAAGCTGCTTTGCAGATTCAACGTGCGGCGCTGCAAGGTGCAAAGCTTATTATGTTGCCTGAGAGCTTTGCAGTGTTTGGTGACCCTCAAATGGTGTCGTATGGCGCCGAAGCGTCTATACCGAAGAGCGGTCTGCGTTTGTGGTTATCACAGCAAGCCCAGGTTAACAAAGTTTGGCTCATTGGAGGCACTATACCCTGCCAGCAGGGTATAAGCGATTCCAAAAAGGTACGCTCAGCCTGTTTTGTTTACAACTGTGAAGGAGCTGAGGTCGCTCGTTACGATAAAATTCATATGTTTGATGTGGACATTGCCGACAGCCATGGCAGTTACCGTGAATCTGATACCTTTGAAGCTGGTGATGAGCTGGTCGTAATCGACACGCCTGTAGGTAAGGTGGGGTTGACCATTTGTTATGATTTACGCTTTGCTGAAATTCATGCAAAGCTGGTCGATTTAGGCGCCCAAATAATCGTTAATGGTGCGGCCTTTACTAAAACTACAGGCCAAGCGCACTGGCACATTCTTTTGCGTGCCCGAGCCATTGAGACCCAATGTTATATTCTGGCAGCATCTCACGGCGGTCAGCATGATCATCGGCAAACCTATGGGCATTCAATGATTATTGACCCTTGGGGCGAAATTTTAGTAGAGCTGGGCGAAGGGCCTGGTGTAGCTTTGGCACGTATTAACCTTGATCATTTACAGGCAATAAGAACTGCTTTCCCATTAAAGTCGCAACGTAGATTGATATAAAAGCCAGCTAGTTAGCCAGCTCTTTTATGCCATACACGCTAGTTAAAGTGAAACCTAAAACACGCTATTAGTGGATTAGTTTCTGATTGGGCTACCTTGATCTAACATGCTCACAATGCGTGCCTGAGTATCACTAGATTTTGCCAAGCGCAAAAAAGACTCTCGTTCTAAGTCAAACAAGTCCTGCTCACTCATCATTGTATTGGGCTTTATTTTACCCCCAGTAAAGATGCGCGCAAGCTCAGACCCAACAGCCACATCATGGGAGGTGATCTTCTGCTGATCTTCAGCTTCAAATAACCAGTCCATCATTTCACGATAGGTGTTCTCACCGGCCATAGGCAGTGGTTTGCGGGGCTTTGCTTTTTTTACGTTATCAAGCTGCGATAAGGCTTCACCTAACAAACGGTCTCGATTCATCATATATTGATCTTCGGGGTAAAGCATTGCCTGTTCTGTGGCCTCTATAGGTGATTTTGCTGTCCAGCCATAACCGACAAGCATGAACGCTTTCCATGCTGCTGCTTTTATGTCGCCCAGAACTTCATACCAGCGGTAGAGGTATTCTTTACAGCCACCACCACCTGGAACTACGCCTACACTGGCCTCTACTAGGCCCATAACTGAGTTGGCATGTCCGATAACGTGATCAGCAGCTAACACCACTTCAAAACCACCACCAATAGACATGCCAGCAGGAGCTGCAATAACCGGTAATGGACAGGTGTTTATTGCATGCATAGTTTGTTGGAAATAATTAAGAAAATTGTCTATGCCGGTGTAATCTTCTGTTTCAAAGAACCCACGAAAGGCTGTTAAATTGACCCCACATGAAAAGTGTTGTGCGTCATTATGTAGCACAACGCCTCGTAGCTGGCGTTTTTCGGCTTGCTCTAGAGCATGGCGGATAACATCCATAGAGTCTTTGTCTAGGGCGTTAGCCTTTGAGTGAAACTCTACAATAGCGGCATTATCGTGCACAAACCAGCTGGCTTTAGCATTGCTGTATTCAGGTGTTAAAGTTTGGCGTAGTTCAGAGAAGCGCAGCACTCCAGATGGTCGCTTAATAGCAACATAGTCGCCACATTGGTCTAAACTACACAATTGCTGATCGATAATTTGGTAAAAACCCTGTTTCTTCGCTGCCAGTAGTAGCATAGGTGCTACGTTACGATCTTCTTGTTGCATGCGCTCAACAACCCGATGAGCACCAATTTGGTCTAATAGTTCAAACGGGCCATAAATCCAGTTGTAGCCTAGCTTCATAGCGTCATCGATGGGTAATATATTACTGCCAATCTCTGGAATAAGTGACGCTGCGTAGTTTAGCGTGCTAGACAACACCTGCCATGCAAAGCGCCCATATGCACTCTCGTCGTCTAACAGTTCAGCTACGCCATGGGCTTCGGCTTTTTGTGCCAAGGGCAATTGTAAACGGCTTGTTGGTTGGTATACCCCATTAGCCAAGTTCAATACTTCTTTACCAGATTCGGTGTCTCGGTAAAAACCTTGACCACCTTTATTGCCGGTTTGTCCATTAACAACCATTTGTGTCATCAGAGGAATAGGTTGCGCGTATTGATGGAACTCATCGCCTGCTGGCAAGATACTTTGTAGACTCTTGGCAACGTCTGCCATGAGGTCGATACCTATTAAATCGTATAAACCAAACACGCCCGTTTTAGGGATGCCCATCGGACGGCCAAATAAGGCGTCGGCTTCAGCGGGAGACAAGTTCATATCAAAGGCAGTATGCAAGGCACATTGTATGGCAAATACGCCTACACGGTTGCCTAGGAATCCTGGGGTGTCTTCACATACCACAACGCCTTTACCCAAGTTGCTTTCACAAAACTCGTCTAAAGTATCGATGACATCGTCACGGGTGTGTTCGCCCCGCACCAGTTCTAACAGGCGCATAAAACGCACCGGGTTAAAAAAGTGGGTAATGGCAAAGCGCTCACAAAACGCCTGTGGCATCCCTTTAGTGAGTAGACTGATTGGAATGGTTGATGTGTTGGAAGTGACAATGGTGTCTGGCCCTGTAATCGCATCAATGCGCTGGTATAGAGCCTGCTTTACGTCCAAACGCTCAACGACCGCTTCTGCAATCCAGTCACAATCAGCAAGCTGTGCAAAGTCGTCTTCTGTGTTGCCACAGTGAATTAGTTGGCCTGCATCGTTGCTCATTAAGCCTGGAGAGTTTAAGTTTTGTAGACGTTTAAAACCACGTTCTGCTAGCGCGTTAACGCTGTCGCCAGAACTAGGCAGATCTAATAGCCAAACCTCGACACCAGCGTTAGCCACTTGGCCAGCAATACCGGCACCCATGGTGCCAGCGCCAATAACTGCCACCTTTTTGATGGGTGATTTTGCAGATAATGAATTATTAATGAGCTTGGCCATGGCTATTTCTCTACCGATTGGATAAATTTTTTCATAAAATAAAGGCTTTCTTTTGGTGCTTCCATAGGCAACATATGACCCATTTCCTTAACCACTTGCGCCTGTGTGTTTAGATCTTGTGCTAGCTTTAAACCCTCTTTTTTAGGGGTCATACGGTCTTTTTCGGCAAGAATCACACAACTAGGGCAACCTGTGCTAGCTAGTTTTTGGGCTCTTTGTGCTCCTTGAGTATAGGCATTGCACGCTGAAAGGTCTGTAGCTAAGGGGTTGTTGGCCATAATGCGAGCACCAATACCTATAGGCTGCATTCCGGGTACGGCGCTAGCGCCATACTGACTTTGATTACCGAAGCCCCACTGCAGCATCATCTCTGCAGCCGCCGTAGGATTCGTTTGTGCCATTTCTACTAACGCAGGGTTTACAGGTATTGCGCTTGCTGTGGCAAGTGCCATTACAGATTTAAGGCGATCTCCTAGTAACGAGGCAGCCTCTAATGCAACAAGGAAACCTTGGGAGTGACCGATGAGATGCACCTTGGTGACCTTAGCTTCATCCAAAGCCCTAATGAGCCAAGCCCCCATAGATTCAATGCTAGTGAGTGCTTCACCACCTGATAAGCTGTGGGCAGGAAAGTCTGGTGCGAATACACTATATCCATGAAAGGCAAACCAGCGCGCTTGCAAAGCCCATCCGCGATGGTCGGTGCCCGAGCCGTGCAACAGCACCACTGTAGGTAAACTTGGATCAAAAGGTTTACCACCGGTGGCAATAAAAGTGTTGGCATTATCAACTTCAATATACACAGTTACCCCTCCGCCTGATTAGCAACAACCTTTGCAGCTGCGCGCAAGCCCAAATTAAAATCGGCCTGTATGTCTTTAAGGGTTTCTATACCGACAGACACCCTAATAAGGTCAGCGCTGATACCTGCGCTCACTAAGTCTGCTTCACTTAAGCGCGAATGGGTAGTACTGCCTGGATGAAGCACCAAAGTGCGTGAGTCCCCCACATTGGCTAAATTTGACGACAGTTGTAACGCGTCAATAAAGGCAGCACCAGCATCTCGGCCACCCTTTACACCAAAGGTGAGCATAGAGCCTGCACCCTTTGGGAATAACAGTTTGGTATGGGAGTTGGCATCGATGTCGGGGTGGTTTACCCACTTTACAGCGTCATGCTTTTGCAGCCAAGTGACCATGGCTTGGGCGTTAGATACATGCTGCTGCATCCGCAGGCTTAAGGTTTCTAATCCCTGTAATAATAAAAATGCGTTATGAGGTGTCATAGCAGCACCGATGTCGCGCATAGATTCACAACGGATACGCATCGCTAACGCAGCTGGGCCAAACTCTTCCCAAAAATTCATGCCATGAAAGGGCTCGTAGGGCTCCGTAAGCGTAGGGAATCGGCCACTTTTAAGCCAATCAAAATTCCCCCCATCTATCACCACACCGCCCACAGCGGCACCATGGCCACCAATCCACTTAGTCACTGAATGCACTACTACATCAGCGCCATGCTCAATAGGGTTGTTAAGAAAGGGTGTTGCAAAAGTTGCATCTACAACTAAAGGTATGCCCTTAGCATGAGCAGTTTCGGCAATGGCTGGCAAGTTAGAGACATCAAGGCCTGGGTTACCAATAGATTCACAAAACACTAATTTGGTATTGTCTTGTATCGCCCCAGATACTGCTTTTTGATCATTAATATCAACAAAGGTGCAGTCTATGTTAAATCGCTTAAGGGAATGTTTGAGCAGCGTTGCGGTAGAGCCATATATTTGCGAAGCACTGACAATATGATCACCTGCTGAACATAAGCTAAAAAAGCTCACAAACAGAGCACTCATTCCAGATGCTGTACAAATAGCACCTGCACCACCTTCTAAGGCCGCTAAACGCTGCTCTAGGACAGCCACGGTGGGATTGGTGATGCGGCTATATATATGGCCACCTTGCTCCACATTAAAGAGCGCAGATGCCTCGTCTACACTGTCAAACACATAGGAGGTAGTTTGATAAATAGGCACAGCCCTAGAACCATGGTCTGATTCTGGCTGATAGCCACTGTGTAGCGCAATTGTATCGGCGCCTAAAAACGAGGATTTACTCATAGCGTTGCCTTTCAGGGTCTATTCAGAGGATAATTTTGGAGTCAAGCCTAGAGCCTCAAAGTTAAACGGTAGGCTAGTCAGCTGGCCCTGCAATGTACCCATGTTGGTTTGAGCGTCAAGTGTTAAGCTATTGCCTAAAGCGGGCAAAGAACACAAGACAAACGCTAAGTGTACCCCATATTTAGGTGAATAGGCTTGGCTAGTAATTTCACCGACCCATAAATCACCAATATAGACGTCTGTATTAGAAATTGTGCACTCCTGATTAATGACTAAGCCCATTAGTTTCTTCTGAGGCACATGCTTGCGCAGCGCTGCTAAGGATAAACTATTAATATCTGCATCTAAGTCAACGTACTGGCCTAAACCACATTCAAAAGGTGTAGTGGCATAATCCATATCGTTGCCTAAAGATAATAAGCCACTTTCAACACGCTCAATTCCGTTAGGGCAACCAGGGCCCACATTAAGATCTTGCCCTTTCTCAAAAAACTCATCCCATAAAGGCAGAGCCAGGCTTGCGTCATTCACATAAATTTCAAAACCACCTTGTTTGCTCCAGCCAGAGCGTGCTACCTGCATGTCTACTCCTTGGTAGGACATGGGCTTAATACCAAAGAATTTAATGTCGCGCACACTTTCACCAAATACCCTAGCCATCAAATCTTCAGCTTTTGGGCCTTGTACGGCAAGAGGCCAAATATCTGGCTCCGTAACAGTGACGTCTAGGTTAAAGCCGATTGCTAAGCCCTGAGCCCATAACATAACATCAGTATCAGCGATGGATAACCACCAATCATTTTCCGTTAATTTGATGGCGATAGGGTCATTAACTATGCCGCCTTCAGGGTTACAAAGTGGCACATAAAAGCAACGACCAATACGAGCTTTGGATAGGTCTCTTGGCGTCATCAGTTGGATCAAATAGTATGCATCTGGTCCACTAATAGCCACTTGCTTTTCAGCCGCAACATCCCACACCTGCACATGGTCACACAAGTGCCAATAGTCTGCTTCCATACCGCGAAAGTTAGCGGCTAATAACGTGTGGTTATAAATAGTGTAGGCATTCACCCCTGCAGCTTCTACTCGGCTAGTAAATGGCGTAGCACGTGTGCGCCGAGTGATAGACAAGTTGGAGGTAGATAAGCGAGTGATAGCAAGTTCTGTATTCATATGGTACGACCGATCTAAATTATGCGGTAAATGTTTCGGCGCAATATACGCTTGCAATTCACATGGGGAAATAGACAAACCCAGCCAGTCACTTTTAAGACTCGCTAGGTTTAATTGTTCTAAAATGGACTAACGGCAGGCCGGTAGACCTAATGCTTCAAAGTTGAAAGGTAGGCTAGTCAGAGTGCCCGTAGCCTTACCTTGATCAGTATTAATTTCTACCGTGGTGGCGCTATTTAATTCGGCCAAATCACACATGACAAAGGCTAACCGGCGCATGTATTTTGGTGAGTAGGCTTGGCTACTAATAATGCCTACTTTTTGGTCACCTACAAACACATCTAAATCGCTTAAACTACGGTGATACTCTAGCACTAAGCCCATGAGTTTTTTGGTAGGCGTATGCGCCCTTAGCGCTGTTAAGCTCAGGCTGTCAATATCAGCATCTAGATTGACATACTTTTCTAAACCAATTTCAAAGGGAGACGTCTCGTGGTCCATATCACAGCCAAATGATAGCAGCCCACTCTCAATCCGCTCGATTAAGTTAGGGCAGCCTGCGCGAACATCTAAATCTTGGCCCTTAGCAAACAACTCATCCCACAATTGAATGCCAATTTCAGCATCATTCACAAACACTTCATAACCTGTCTGTTTGCTCCAGCCTGAGCGAGCCACCTTCATGCGCTTACCCTTATAAATAAATGGCGCAATCGCAAAAAAACCAAGTGCTTTAATTTCGTCACCAAACACCCGACACATCAGTTGCTCAGCTTTAGGGCCTTGAACTGCCACTGGAAAAATATCGGGTTCTCTTACTTCAACATCCAAACCAAATCCAACGGCTAGGCCTTTAGCCCAAAGCAATACGTCAGAGTCTGCAACAGACAAGCGCCAATGGCGGTCATTGACTTTAATGCCTACTGCATCGTTCATCATTTTACCGTTTTCATCACACATTGGCAGGTAATAGCAACGGCCTACTTTGGCATGGGTTAGGTCTCTTGGGGTCATGTATTGAGCCAGTTGATTAGCCCCAGGGCCCATGAGGGTAACCTGCTTTTCACAGCTAACATCCCACACCTGTACATTTTCACATAAGTGCCAATAATCCACTTCAATGCCACGAAACGAAGTGGCTAATAACGTATGGTTGTAAACAGTGTAACCACTCGCACCGGCAGCCTCCACACGGCTACTAAAAGGGGTACGGCGAGTACGGCGAGACATGGACAAATGTGGGCGCATGCAAACGGCTCCATTGCATATAAATGAAATTCATTTTGCCTTCAATTGACCTAGGCATCAAGCGTTCTTGGTGTTGTATGCATAGCCAAGTCGTTATGCTCCATGCGAAGACGCAAATACGCACTTTCCTGGTCTTTATCACTCAGTGACGTGCGCCAATGCTTATATATGTGCAGCATAAGTCTGTTCATCGATGCTCAGTTCCCGTAAGGAGGACTCCATCTGAAGCTTGGCCTTGGTCATGGAGGCGGCACGAACGTGGCCATAGCCACGAACGTTTTCAAACAGGTTTATAGCAAGCAAAATATCAGCTTTGTTGTGTGTGCTCAGCAAGTCAATCAATGCATCAGCTTGGCTCACAAAATAACTTAAAAATGCACGTTCTGCTTTGCGTTCTGAACTATAGCTGTAGGGGTCTAATACACTGCTGCGAATACCTTTTAGCATTGATAAAGGCTTCATTGCGTGCAGAATCCAACTTCCAACACGGTATTTTTTTGGCTGGTTAAGGTGTTTATTCCAGCCTGCAAAACCTAGAGGGGAAAGGTTTAAGTAGACACTGAAATTACCAATAAACTCGGCATCCAACCTTGCTCTAAAGCTTGGCTGACTGAACAATCGAGCGACTTCATATTCATCCTTCACCGCCAATAATTTAAAGTAGCTGGTAGCTAATGAGCGTAATAAAGGTAGGGTTTGATCAACAGGTAATCGTACTGATAGTGTTTTTTGCCATTGTTTGAGTTGTTGGGTGTATTGGGCTGCTAAGGCCTGGTTTTGATAGGCTGTTAGGCGCTGTTGACGATCTACTAGTAGCTCTTTGTAGCTGGGCGCTGAGGGTTGGATGTGCAAAATATTTGTTTTTTCTAGCCCAACCACTGCTAATTGACGACCTAAATGCAACGCCTGTAGGTTAGCTTTTATAGCCACTGCGTTCAGTTCCACTGCGTGTTTAAGGGCATTAATAGACACTGGCACAAGGCCTTTTTGCACGGCAAACCCTAACAACATAATGTTGGCAAATATAGTGTCGCCCATTTGTGTTAATGCTAATTGATGGAAATTTAGTTGGTGTATGTCTTTGTGTACGTGGTTAGCGATTAAATCCAGACATTCGTCTTGTTTGAAATCAAAGTCTGCATCTTTCACAAAATTAGATACAGGAATAAGATGGCTACTTAGCACTGCCTGTGTGGCTTGGCTACATAAACCCAGAACACTGGGCGCAACTGTGACCACTGCATCGGCAGCAAGCAAAAGGTTTGCACGCCCGTTAACAATGCGGGGGGTAGTGACCTGTTCTGGAGAACTAGCCAGACGGACGTGGCTTAACACAGCGCCACCTTTTTGTGCTAAACCAGAAAAATCTAAGGTCATAAACGCGTTTCCATCTAGGTGTGCAGCCATGCCTAATAACGCGCCAATAGTAAGAACGCCAGTGCCACCCACCCCAGTTACGGCAATGTTAAAGGGTTGGTCCAGATTCATCTTGGGTTGGGGTTCTGGCAAGTCTAGTAATGCTTGTTTTTGAACCTTTGGTTTGCGTACCTGAGCCCCTTCAACGGTAATAAATGAGGGGCAAAAACCTTTCACGCAAGACAAGTCTGCGTTGCAGCTAGATTGGTTTATTTTACGTTTGCGGCCCAGGTCTGTCTCTATGGGTTCTATGGCGACACAATTAGACTGTACCGAACAATCACCGCAGCCTTCACAAATCTCTGGGTGAATCCAAGCCCGAGTCTTAATGGCTTCAAACTTACCTTGTTTGCGCAGTCGGCGCTTTTCTGTGGCACAGGTTTGTTGGAAAACAATGACACTTAGTCCCTGCTTTTCACGTAAACGAAGCATTACTGTTTCTAGCTCGTCGCGATGGCCTAAATACACACCCTTGGCAAGTTCAGATTGTTTGATCTGCTTAGGGTCGTCTGCCAGCACCACAATTTCAAGTACCCCTTCATGAAACAGCTGGTGGGTTAGCTGAGGCATGGTTAAAATACCGTCCACACTTTGGCCACCGGTCATAGCAACTGCATCATTAAATAGTATTTTGTAGGTGATGTTGGCCCCAGCAGCAAGGGACTGACGAATAGCTAAAGACCCAGAATGAAAATAAGTGCCGTCACCTAAATTGACAAATTGATGGGCTTCAGCAGTAAAGTGAGCACAACCCGCCCACATTGCACCCTCACCACCCATTTGGCTAAAGGTTTCAGTGTTGCGGTCCATCCACTGCACCATAAAGTGGCAGCCAATGCCTGCTGCGGCGCGGCTACCCTTGGGTACTTTAGTGGAACTGTTATGGGGGCAACCTGCACAGTAAAATGGGGTTCGAGTGACAGGTGCGAAAATTGCAGAACTGAGTGCATGCTGCTGGTCTATGCGTTCTATTTGCGCTAACAAATGGACTTTGGTATCCGAGCCTATATCAAGTTTTAGTAAGCGCTGGGCTATTACCTTGGCAACCATAGGCACATCAAGTTCTTTATCCAGTGGCAATAGGCTTTGGTCCTGCTCGTCAAATTTGCCTATAATACGAGGCCGCTTATGAGTGGCTGAGTTAAACAATTGTTGTTTAATTTGATTTTCGATCATTTCACGGCGTTCTTCAACAATAAGAATTTCTTCTAAGCCTTGGGAAAAATCACGAATACCCTGAGGCTCTAGTGGCCATGGCATACCCACTTTATAAATAGTGACACCCATTTGAGCTGCTTGCTCATCAGTAAGACCTAACTCCGCTATGGCTTGACGAGATTCTTCATAAGATTTACCAGACGCTACAATACCAAAACGGGCCTTTGGTGAAGCAAGGGTAATGCGGTTAAAGTTGTTGGCGCGAGCAAAGGCGAGTGCAGCATAGGCTTTGTGGTTTTGTAATCTAGAATCTTGCACCATTCGATCGTCTGGCCAGCGCAAGTTTAGGCCGCCTTGTGGCATGTCAAAATCTTCAGGGATGATGAACTCAACATCTTCATCCCTTAAATTTACAGCTGCAGTAGTTTCTACTGTTTCAGAAATAACCTTAAAGCCAACCCAGCAGCCACTGTAGCGCGACATAGCCAGGCCTGCCAAACCCATCCATATGTATTCGTGAATGGAGGAGGGGTAAAGTACGGGCATGGTGGAAGACATAAACGCGTGATCTGATTGATGAGGAACGGTGGAAGATTTCGCACCATGGTCATCTCCAGCCACACATAGCACTCCACCATAAGGCGCAGAACCCGCAGCATTGGCATGTTTAAAGACATCTCCGCAACGATCTACACCGGGGCCTTTGCCATACCACATCCCTACAAGGCCATCGTATTGGGATTCTTTAGATAGGTGAAGTTGCTGTGAACCCCATACCATTGTCGCTGCCAACTCTTCGTTAACCCCGGGTTGGAATCGAATGTTATGTTGATCCAAATAGGGCTTTGCCAGTTGCAGGGTTTTGTCTAATAACCCAAGGGGAGAGCCACGATAACCGCTAATAAAGCCACCGGTATTTAATCCTGCAGCTTGGTCGCGGCGCACTTGAGCCATGGGGATACGTGCTAAGGCCTGCACACCACTCATATACACTTGGCCAGACTGTTGGCGGTAACATTCGTATAAATCTGTGGGTTGGTGGGCAAGTGGTTTATTCATGACGCGCTGTCTCATACATAGGGGATTAATAAGATACCCAGTATGCCTTTAATAGGCTGGAAAAATATTGCTTCTTATTATAGAAAAACGTAAGAATATGAAATATTATTATAGTATATGTTAATTATTTAGGATGTATGTCCTAATTTGGTGAGTTATGAAGTTAGACGCTTTTGATATTAAGATACTTCAGCAGTTACAAAAAGATGCGAGTCAGTCCGTACATGCCATTGCTGACCATGTTGGTTTGTCTCATACGCCCTGCTGGCGGCGCATTAAGCGCTTGCAAGAAAGTGGTGTGATAAGTGCTAATGTCGCTTTGGTTAATGCTAAAAAAGTGGGCCTAGGCGTGGTGGTATTTGTAACGGTAAAGCTTAATAACCATGATGAACAGCTGTTAGCCCAATTTGAAAGTGCTGCCGTGGCCATGGATGAAGTAATGCAGTGCTACATTATGTCTGGCGATGTGGATTATTTATTGCGAGTGGTGGTGCAGTCTATAGAGCAGTATGAGCAAACTCTTAAACGTAAATTAGTTAAATTGCCAGGTGTTGCGGTACTTAACTCTAGCTTTGCTTTGCGGGAACTAAAGAATGAGCACCTGTTGCCTTGGCAGCTAGTCACCTTAGGTAAATAGCTAAACTAAGCCTTAAGGTGAAGCCATTATGTAGTCGGGAATAATACCAGATTTGGCAATGTAGGGTGTGACATCCAGGTTGGCGAATAAACCGTGTCCTGTGACTAGGGCTGTTTTTACACCATACGCAGCACCCCCTAAAATGTCTGTGTGCAACGTGTCACCCACCATTAAAATACGCTGCTTAGGGGGATGTTTTAAGCGTGCACAGGCTAATTCGTAAATAGCTGGAAAGGGCTTACCAAAAAAGTGCAAAGTTACGCCTCCAATGTGGCTTAGTTGGTGGGCAAAATAACCTGGTTCTAAACTAAAGTGATCTTCGTTAGGAGCCACTAGATCTGGGTTTCCAACCCATACTGGACGAGGATTCTGACGAAGGCTTTGTATTAATAATCTTTGTTGATGCTTTGTCCAAAAGGACGCACCAAGCAATATAAAACCATTAACCTTGTCAAACAATGAGGCATCTTCGCCTAACATCACTCCATCTAGTGGCAAGGTGTGTAGCTGTGAGTCAGGCCTAGCCATAACCCCCCACAGAGTAGGGCATTGTTTCTGGGTAAAACGATGGGTAAGCCCATGGCAAAGGGCATCTCGGCTAGCGACGATATCCTCTAAAGTGAAGTTAAAACCCAGATTTTTGAATTTTATTTGAGCCTCTTTAACGGGTAAGCTGGCACCATTGGTTAACACCATTACCTTTTTGCCAGACAATTGCAGTGCATGCACTACTTCAGGGGCATTTTTTACGGCACTTTGGCCAACGTTGAGTACGCCAAATGCATCTAATAAGAAAACATCAAAGTGGTTGGCTAAATCGGTCAATCCGCCAACCTGTGTGCTCGTCGCAGGAAAACTTGCGGCGGGCAGCGTATGCCTAATGGCTTGGTAACGTTCAAACGCCCATTTTGCCGTCACTTCATCTATGTTTGGGTAAGTTTCAATCATATCAATTGTTTTGATGTTTCAGGAGCGCTTTTATTTCAGCTAATTCATTGCGCAAGTCAGTCATGGACGGCTCTCCGTCAGCTAAGCGTTCTGCTGCGTTCTCATGCTCCATGACATTGACAACAATACCAATGACCATGTTTAAAAATGCAAATGTGGTGAGAAAAATAAAGCTTAAGAAGAACACCCAGGCATAGCCATAAACAGCCATTACTTCGTACATAACGTCAGTCCAGTCTTCAAAAGTCATCACCCTAAAGAGGGTAAGCATCGAAATAGAAATGTCGCCCCATAACACCGAATTGATGTCACTAAAAAAGGTAGTTCCAACCGCAGCGTAGATATAAAAAATGATAAACATTAGCATGAGCACATACCCCAGTTGAGGTAAGGCTTTAATGAGGGAGTTAAGTAATATGCGCAGCTCTGGTACGACAGAAACCATTCGCAAAACCCGAAAAATACGAATTAGTCGGCCAACTAACGCTAACTCACTATCTTCTATAGGAATAAGGCTAACGACGACAACAATAGTGTCAAATATGTTCCAGCCGTTTAAGAAAAACCTACTCTTAGACGGATCACCAGCAAACCTAATGCTTATTTCTATGAGGAAAAATACGGTAATGCCAATGTCTAAAAAACCAATAAAACTAATCAATCCAGGGGGCATAGAGTAGGTTTTAACACCAATTACTAGTGCAGAAAGCAATATGATACTCACCACAAACAACTCAAATAGTTTGTTGGATCGTAAGGTAAATAAACGAGTTTGTAAGCGAGATGCAAGCATGAGTTAAGGCTCAGTGTTTAGGGTAGCTAGTGGGTTGTTATGAATTATAGCGTGCGCTAATTAGGCCACCAAACAAGATGAAAATAAGCGTCACTACTGAGCTGGTTGCCATGACGGCTGTACCCGACAATCCAGCACCGATCGAGCAACCACTAGCAAGCACTGAGCCCACACCCATTAGCGTTCCTGCTAATAAATATTGTCCCATAGGCAGTCGTGGGGTAAAGCTTTGCAGGTTAAAGTCTCGTCTGCCTAGGGTCACTATGATAGAGCCTACTAAACAGCCTATGAGTAGGCCGGCACCCAGTCGTATAAATGGAGCATCTAGGGAAATAACGCTGATCAAGCTTTGCGCTGCTGGTGCACTAAAGGTGATGCTTTGTGGCAATATGGCGTTAAAGCTGTGATAAGCAATAAAGCTGGTTACGTACCAGCCTAGCGCAATAGCGAACCCAACGATGGCTGCCCCCACTAATTGTGGCCAAGCACGGCCTTTAATAAGTATTAGCGCAGATACAATGGTCATAACTACGCCAATAATTAAATAATGTGATTGAGCCAAAGGCAGCCATTCGTGCAGCTGATTGGCAGGTTGGTTTAGCCGCCATAGATCCTGCACAGTTTGCCTAAATGGCACAAGTTGGCCCCCATAAGTGAGTTGTGCAGCAACAGCGAAAGTAGCAAGGGTGAAGAGTGACCTTAGGTTGCCACTAGCAAGCTGTATAATTTGCCGTGAGGCACAACCACGACTTAACATCATGCCAAAACCAAACATGAACCCACCAATTATGGGGCCGCTTAGGCTAGCTCCGCCATTAAGGACTGGGGCTTCACTAATGTCCCCAGTGTCGCCTCGCAAAAGTAGTTGAGTAGCCATAATGGCTACCCCCAAGCCAAACAACCAAGTATAGCTTGCATTGCTTAATTTCAGCACAGACAAATCTAACACCAACTTACGCAGGCAAAATTGGCTAATAGAGGCGCCTATTCCAAAGGCTAAACCCATCGCTAGGCCAAGAAATAGTTGTGAAGGCTGAATGCCAACCTCAGTGATCAGTTGCTCGTAATCCATAGACGATTAAGTTAGTAGGTGAATGCCAGCAATTATAGTGAGTCTTAGACCAAAAATCACGTCACTTAGGCCATAAAAGGGTGGCTATGGTCGCAGGTAAATATATCCTGCTTGTTGTAAGGCGACAATGGCAGGGAGTCCAGCTTGCACGAGGTCTTCTTCTTCAACCTCATACAAATCCTCTCGTGTGAGTTGATAGCTGAGCAAGGTGTTTTTGCAGATTAAAAATTGTACATTTTGAAAGCGTAAACTGTCTAATGCCATTTGTTTATCTTGGTCGTTGCTGGCTGCAATAAAATACTCTAATGCAGGCCCATGTATCATCACCTTCAGATTAATAGCCTCTTCACCTAATGCTTCAATGTGATTAGTTATATTGTTAAAGGTGGCATTAATGCGGCTTATTTCACCATAGTTAACATGGTAGATTACTTTTTGAGGTTCATAGTCTTGTGCCCAAGAAGGCAGGGAAGCTAGGCAGGGGATAACTAACCACAACAAGATCTGACGACTAAACATGGGCATAACAACCTTAATATAATTACTGTTTAAGATAACACATAAGTTAGTGGGCCATTTTTCCATTTCTTATGTGTATTTATTATATAAGCTTATGCTTTTAGGTTATTTTGGAATATGCTACTTTAGTTACTTGTAATATATACTCTATGTTCCGTATCATAACTATACTTTTATAGCCTAGTCATTGTACATATGAACACACCTAGCACCCAACAACTGCTGCAAACTATGCAGGATGCCAGTGGACACCTTACTACCAATGACCGGCGTAACTTTTTACGCCGTGGGGTGAGCTATGTTGCTGGAGCAGCGGCTTTAGGCGGTGTTAGTGTCACTTCTGCTTCGGGTTTAACGAGTAATTTACCACCCAATGAGCCTCAATGGGGTAGACAGCTTGGAACTGGCGTAGTGGAAAATCCTTACGGATTTCCGTCCCGCCATGAAGCGCAAGTTGTTCGACGAACGGTGCCTTGGTTAACGGCTGAGTCCATTTCATCTATTAGTATGAGCCCCATTCAAGACCTCAAAGGCATTATAACGCCTAATGGTTTGGTGTTTGAGCGCTACCACGCCGGTGTGCCAGACATTAATCCAGACGAACACCGTTTAATGATTCATGGTTTAGTTGACAACCCATTAATCTTTACCATGGAAGACCTTATGCGGTTTCCATCAGTGTCAGAAATTAAATTTATTGAATGCCCAGCTAATGGAGGTATGGAATGGCGTGGCCCACAAATGGAAGCGCTACAGTTTACCCATGGTATGTTGAGCTGTTGTGAGTGGACAGGAGTGCCACTGAAAGTATTACTAGACGCCGCAGGAGTTCAGACTGAAGGCAAGTGGATACTGGCTGAGGGTGCAGATGGTGCTCATATGAGCCGATCTATTCCCATAGAAAAAATTCTTGATGATACGTTAGTTGTTTATGCTCAAAATGGTGAAATGTTGCGTCCAGAGCAAGGCTATCCTTTGCGTCTACTTAATCCGGGTTGGGAAGGTAACACCTCCATTAAATGGTTGCGCCGTATTGAAGTGGGTGACCAACCTTGGCACCATCGTGAGGAAACGTCTAAATACACCGATTTAATGGCAGATGGTCGGGCGCGCCGCTTTACCTTTGTGCAAGAGTGTAATTCAGTGATTACCAATCCATGCCCAGAGAATCCCATCCGTAGTAAAGGGTTTCTAGAAATTGAAGGTATAGCATGGACAGGCCGAGGCAAAATCAAAGGGGTGGATATATCCTTTGATGGTGGTGTCTCGTGGCGTCCAGCGCAGCTTAAAGGTTTGGTGTTAGATAAAGCGCTCACTCGGTTTAGCCTGCACAGTCAATGGCAAGGTGAGCCTTGGTTGATTCAGAGCCGAGCTTATGATGAGACGGGCTATGTGCAACCGACCCTAGCTCAACTAAGAGACCAACGCGGTGTGAACTCCATTTATCACAAAAACTCTATCCATACTTGGCAAGTTGGCCCAACAGGTGAGGTGAAAAATGTTCAGATCACCTAAGTCTACATTCGCTCTAGTCTTGTTTGCCTGTCTTGCGCCGGGTGTCTGTTATGCTCAAGGCTACCAAATTGGCACGGCGGCAACTGCAGTTGAAATCGCGGGCTGGGACATTGATATTCGCCCCGACGGCAAAGGTTTGCCAGCGGGCAGCGGTAATGCTGTAAATGGTGAAGAGACCTACGAAACCTTTTGTGCTTCATGCCATGGTGTATTCGGCGAAGGAGAGGGCCGGTGGCCCGTTTTAGCTGGTGGTGAAGGGACGTTAGCAGATGATCGTCCCGTTAAGACTGTAGGTAGCTATTGGCCCTACGCCAGCACGCTGTTTGATTACATTCGCCGTGCGATGCCGTTCAACGCACCAATGAGTTTGAATGATCAGCAGGTTTACGACACCACCGCTTATGTGCTTTACATGAACGACATAATCGAAGAAGACTTTGAACTGTCCCAAGATAATTTGGCACACGTGGAAATGCCTAATCAAGGTGGTTTTTATGTGGATAATCGCCCAGACGTGGCTAACCCACGCTGTATGGTAAATTGTGCAGATCCAGATAGCATGATGATGCAAAGTTCTTTAGCAGGGGTGACACCCATTGGCCACTTTGTTGAAGGTGCTGATGCACCTGCGGCAAGCCATTCGGGTCAAGATGAATTAGAAGCTAGTAAAGAAGCTGAACGTAAGGCAGCTATTACAGGTGAAGAATTAGTTGCTCCAGTTGCCCAGGAAACTACGGCGATGAGTGATCAAGCCATGGCGGGCGAAGCGACGTATAAGGCCGCCTGCGGTGTTTGTCACACCAGCGGTTTAGCAGGTGCACCTAAAGTGGATGACGCCGATGCGTGGTCTGAAAGAATTCGGCAAGGAACTGATTTATTGATTATTCATGCATTACAGGGGTATGCTGGTGCCGAAGGGTATATGCCAGCCAAAGGTGGAAGAGCTGATTTATCAGACGAAGCAGTGACCAATGCGGTCCTATTTATGGTGGAATCTCAACAATAATGTTTAGACTTCATGAAGAAAAAAACGAGGAAAACCCAATGCGCAAAAGTATAATAAAGCACGCGTTACTCGGTTTGGTGTTGGTCGGAGCGTCATCTATGACGTTGGCAGATGCCTCTGCCGATCAAATAGCCAAAGGTAAAGCACTTTATCTGAATAAAAAAGCGGGCAACTGTATTGCTTGTCATATGATTCCTGACCCAGATGCTAAGCTGCCTGGAAATCAAGGCCCTCCTTTACTAGCCATGAAAGCACGCTTTCCTGATCCAAAGGTACTCAGAGCCCAAATTTGGGATCCAACTGTGAAAAACCCGACAACGATAATGCCTCCATTTGGTAAGCATTGGATCTTATCGGAAGATGATATAGACGCCATCGTGGCGTACTTATATCAGTACTAAACTATATTTCAGTGCCATTTAACTAAACGTGGCAAAGGACTAAATCAATGATGAATCGAAGAAGTGTTTTAAAAGCGGTGTTTACCGGTGGCTTAGTTGCCGGTATGGGTGTGTTAATGCCACGCGTAGCCATGGCAGCATGGTCTAAAGTAGCATTTGAAGCTAAGTCACAAGAGGCCGCTATGGGCGCATTGTACGGAGCTGACCCAAGTGCTAGTGCAGAAGTTACACTTAAAGCACCAGACATTGCCGAAAACGGCGCTGTTGTTCCTGTTAGTGTGAAAAGTAGTTTGGCTGGGGTCACTAGTATTGCTCTCTTTGTGGCCAATAATCCACAACCATTAGCTGCACAGTTCACTATCCCTGAAGGTACATTGGCCAACGTGTCTTGTCGTATCAGAATGGGTAAAACATCTGACGTAACAGCAGTAGTTACAACAGCTAGTGGTGTATTTAGTGCTTCTAAAGAAGTGAAAGTAACAATTGGCGGCTGCGGCGGCTAACGGCGAACTAGGAGAAATTATCATGGCAAAAGGTATTTTACGCGCCAAAGCAAAAGTCAAAGGCGACAATACAGTAGTAAAAATCATGGCTAAGCATGCTATGGAAACGGGTAACCGCAAAGATAAGAGTGGTAACAAGATTCCGGCTAAGTTTATTCAAACCCTAAGTGTTGCCTATAACGGCAAAACCGTTATGGAAACCAACATGGGGACCGCTATTTCTAAGAACCCATACTTAGCGTTCACCTTTGTTGGTGGCACTAAAGGTGACGAATTGCAAATGACATGGACGGAAAATACGGGCGCTAGCGCTACGGAAACCGCCAAAATTAAGTAGCCGGCAACGGCGACTCTATAGCAAAAGGCATCAGATATGAAAATAATAAAATCACTGTTAGTCGGCGCATCCCTAGCGTTTGTAGCCAGTATCACTCAAGCTGCTAATAGCGGCAATACTCTAGCATCGGTTGATCCAGAAGCAGACCGTTTAGCAATGCAAAGTTTCTTCCAAAAGCGCTTTCCACAAGTTCCCCTAGATGACTATGTCAATGGTATTTATGCCCTAGACCCTGGGTCTCGAGAACAATGGGAAGAAATTGAAGAGTTTCCTCCTTATGAATTTGATATTGAGGAAGGTGAGATTCTATTTAACGCAGCATTTGCCAACGGTAAATCTTATGCAAACTGTTTTGCTAATGGCGGCATTGGCATCCGCCAGAATTTCCCTCGATGGGATGAATCTCAAGGTAAAGTAGTCACCCTAGAGTTAGCTATTAATCAGTGTCGGGAAGCTAATGGCGAGAAAAAGCTTGGCTGGAAAAAAGGTAAAATCGCCCAAATTTCTGCTTACATGGCCTACACTTCGAGAGACAATGTATTTGATGTGCAAATTCCAAATGATGAAGCTAAAGCCGCCTACTTAGATGGCAAACAAAGTTTCTACACCCGCCGTGGTCAATTGAATATGAGTTGTGCCAACTGCCATGTTGCAGGTGCTAACATTCTTATTCGTGCAGACCTACCAGGGCCTACTCTAGGGCACGTAACACACTTTCCAGTGTTCCGTTCTAAGTGGGGCAACCTAGGTACACTGCATCGCCGCTATGGTGGGTGTCAGAAGAACGTTCGTGGTGTGCCACAGAAAACTCAGGGTGAAAAGTTTCGTAACTTAGAATTTTTCCAAACGTATATGTCGAATGGGTTAGTGGTCAATGGCCCTGGCGCACGTAAATAAGCAGACGAGGAGAACAACATGAAAAAGACGATTTCCCTTGTGGCGGTGTTGATGATGGTATCCGGCGTTGTCGCTGCACAGCCGTTCAATGAAGCTTTTAATGAGCAACGCGCCATGTATGGTAAAGGTCATAGCTTTACATGGGATGGCCAAACTTACATTACTGATCATCCTGAAGAAGTGGCTGCAGCAGCAGAAGCTAACGCTGCTAACGCTGCTAAGTTGCTTGCATCGGCTAAAGCCAAGTATGCAGAAGTAATGGCAGTTGACTTTGGTTGGACCTTAACCAAAAAGTTACTTAAGTCTTCCAATGTGGCTTTTGAAGCTGGAAATTTCCGTAAATCGATGAATATATCGGCCCAAGCTGAATATCATTCACGTATGGGTATTGCGCAGTATCACCAATCTCAAACTGAATGGATTATGGCTGTACCTGAATAAGGGTTATGGTTGAAAACGACACAAGCCCACGTTCTGCTGTCATGGCAGTTCGGTGGGCTTATTTTTAAGCTTAATTAAGTCATAGGAATCTTTCATGTCTACTAGCCGTCGCGACTTTGCTCGTTTAATGGGAATTGCCGCAGTGTCGGGTGTTTTACCTAGCCAAGGCTACGCTGCACAAAAAAAACCTGCAGACTTTTATGAAGTGCCTAACTTTGGTAATGCTCGTTTGCTGCATATGACTGATTGTCATGGCCAGCTTAACCCCGTGTACTTTCGTGAACCTAGCATCAACCTAGGCATTGGCGCTGCCTATGGCAAAGCTCCCCACGTGGTAGGCAACAAATTTCTTGATCATTTTAATATAGCGCAGGGGTCGATGGAAGCCTATGCGTTTACCTATTTAAACTTTGAAAAAGCAGCCCAAGAGTACGGTAAAGTTGGTGGTTTTGCCCATCTTAAAACTCTTGTTGATAGGCTTCGCGCAAGCTATGGAAGTGAAAACACGTTATTTTTAGATGGTGGTGATACCTGGCAAGGTTCTGGCATTAACTACAAATCTCGTGGCATGGATATGGTGCGTGCATGCAACTTATTAGGTGTTGATATGATGACGGGACACTGGGAGTTTACTTATCATCAACAAGAAATTTTACATAATATCAGCCAATTTAATGGTGAATTTTTAGCCCAAAATGTTCTCATTACCGAAGACGCTTTATTTGATGGTGCCGATGAGTATATTTATGACGAAGACTCAATGCGTGTCTTTAAGCCTTATAGCATTCGTGAGATGGGTGGTGCACGTGTCGCTATTATTGGGCAAGCATTTCCAAGGGTTAAAATTGCCAACCCTGCGCGGTTTGTGCCAGATTGGAGCTTCGATATAAATGGTGACATGATGCAAGAGTTAGTTGATGACTTGCGCCAAAATCAAGGTGTTGACGCGGTAGTTGTTTTGTCCCACAACGGCATGGATGTAGACGTGGCTATGGCCCAGAGGGTTACAGGCATTGATGCTATTTTGGGGGGGCACACTCATGATGGTGTACCTACACCGACACAAGTAAAAAATAATGCTCACACCACACTAGTGTGTAATGGTGGATCCAATGGTAAGTTCTTAGGCGTATTGGATCTAGATATTGGTAAAGGGAAAGTTAAGGGTTTCAGTTATCGTTTGTTGCCCGTGTTTTCTGAATTGTTACCTGCAAACCCAAAAATGACAGCACTTATTGCAGCAGAGCGTGCGCCTTATAGCAGCTGGATGGATGAAGAACTGGCTGTTGCAGACGAAGTGCTATACCGCCGTGGTAACTTCAATGGCACATTCGATCAGGTTATTTGTGATGCTTTACGCAGTCACTATGATGCACAAATCTCCTTATCCCCAGGTTTCCGTTGGGGAACAAGTGTATTACAAGGTCAGACGATTACTATGGAACGTGTATTAGACCAAACCTGCACTACTTACCCTGAAACCTATGCCCGCGATATGACGGGGGAAGATATTAAACTCATTTTAGAAGATGTGGCTGACAACATTTTTAACCCAGAACCCTACCTACAGTCTGGCGGTGACATGGTTCGCTTAGGAGGCTTAGACTACCGTTGTGATCCACTGGCAGCCATGGGTTCTCGTATTGATGAAATGCGCTTGGACAACGGTACTGTAATTGAAGCCAGTAAGACCTACCGTGTTGCTGGTTGGGCTACTGTAGGGTCACGTTCTAATGGGGATAATATTTGGGATATAGTGGCACAACATTTACGTGACCAGCAAGAAGTCAAAATTGGCAAGCTTAATACGCCTGTTTTGGTTAATGTGGCTGGTAACCCAGGCTACAAAGCTTAGTGAGGTGGTGATGAAAAAATACATACAAGGCGTACTTATTGCATCTTTTTTTAGCTTACATTTCGGCCTAATAAGCACTGTAGTGAGTGCAGAAGAAATTACCATTAAGTCAGATGAGTTGGGTTTAAATGCTGTGTTAAACGTAGCGGCCGAATCCATTAATAATGGCCCACTGATTTTGCTGGTGCATGGTACTCTTGCCCACAATGGCATGGAGATCATTGCCAGCTTGCAATCATTATTGGCTGATGAAGCTGTGAACAGCCTTGCTATTAATTTAAGCCTTGGCATAGATAATCGTCATGGTGCGTTCGATTGTACTGCGCCTCATGAGCACCGCCATGAAGACGCTTTAACTGAAATTGGCACTTGGGTTGAGTGGCTTAAGGGGCAAGGCGTAAATCAAATCCTACTTGCTGGCCACTCAAGGGGTGGCAGTCAGGTTGCGGCCTATAGCCAAAACCCAGATGCGAGTATTCTAGGTCAAGTACTAATAGCACCTGGGACTTGGAACCCTGAATATGTCGCAACAGCCTACTACAATCGTTACCAAAAACGCTTGCCTACCCTCATTGACGTGGCGAATCAGCAAGCCACCAATGGGTGGATGCCCGAACCTACAGACTTTATATACTGTAATAATGCACCTAAAGTAAAAGCAGCCAGCTTTTTATCCTATTATCAGCCGCCACAAACCCTTAATACTCCAGATCTATTAGTTGAAGGTGGCCTTCACACTGTGATTTTGGCAGGCAGTGAAGACACGGTAGTTAAGGACTTGCCAGAGCAGTTAGAGCTTCAGGAATTCTCAAATGTTGAATTTATTTTAGTAGATGGAGCAGATCATTACTTTCGAGATTTATATTCTGATGACATAGTGGAAGCGATATTAGACAGCATTGAGTCTTTAACCAAAGTGGATGAAAGCTAAATGAACAATGGTTGGGGTGCAAAGCCATTGCACTGGCTGGTGTTTTTAATGCTCTGGGTACCTAATGGGCATGCAAACCAAGATGATACTTTTCTAATGCTTCAAGACAGCCGTTTACTCCAGCCAAACAAGGTGTTGGTATTGCTGGCTGAAGTTGAGAATTGTAGCTTTTGCAAACGAGTAAAAGAAGATTTCTTATTTCCGTTAACCATGGACCCTATCTTGGAACCCTTGTTTCAAGTTAGGCGTATAGATCTGAATTCACAGCAAATGTTGACCGATTTTTCAGCAAAACAAATTTCTCAAAAACACCTTGCTCAAGCTTTACTTGCTGACTTTTCACCAACCTTAATTTTTCTAAATCCGCGCTCTGGAGAACGCATTGGGGAAGATATTGTGGGGTTGGTCACACCTGATTTTTATGGTTTTTACTTGCAACAACAAATAGTTCAATCTCATGAACTACTAACTGGGCAGCTTTAGCCCTTGGAGAAGATGATGACTATATTACCTAAGTTTATGGCAGCCACTGTTGTGTTGGTGTCAACTTTATCAATGACCAGTGTGGTTCAGGCTGAAAATAAACCAGTGGCGATTACTAAAGCGCTTAGTGCAGTGACCATTACGCATAAAGGTATGGCGGTGGAACTGATGCGGGAGCAAGACAATGCCAATATGATTACGCAAGACTTTGCGTTAACGTCGCGCCCTTGTCCGCCATTTTGCATTCAGCCTATGGTTTTTGCTCCTGGAGTGGAAACCTTGGGTGAACTGGAAGTTATTGATCACTTAGTCCGCATGCAATCTGATGAAAAAATTCTAGTCATAGATTCCCGTACGCCAAATTGGGTAGCAAAGGGCACAATACCCGGTGCCATCAACATTTCATGGGTTAGTTTAACGCCTGCCAAAGGCGCTACCACTGAAGGCATAATGGACATTATGCTTAATCAGATGGATGTCACTTTAATCGGTGATGTAGACGAGTTTGAAGTTGATGAAGCGATTGTTAACGGCACGGTTGCAGATGTATTTAATTACGCTCAGGCAAAAACTTTAGTGCTGTTCTGTAACGGCATGTGGTGTGGCCAATCGCCTGCATCTATGAAAACTTTGCTCGCTTTTGGTTATCCTGCTGAGAAAATAAAATGGTTTCGTGGCGGCATGCAAACATGGCAGGTATTGGGTTTAACCACTGTTAAATAACAATTAGCGCCCACTACATTTGGTGCTTAAAAGCCATGCCTTTTAGTTTTTGGGTGCCCTAATTAATCTATGCAACCCGTTAGGTTGCATAGTGCTCCTATGCCAAAACGCCACGCCATTTTTATCGTCTTTATTAAAACTCAATGAGGTTGTAGACGCTTTAGTCTCTTTTTGCTGCCTGTTTAAATCATAAGTCTGTACTTATAACGCTAAAAAGTTGGGGTATAACTCAGCTTATGATAACCTACGTTCCGCATTGGTAATAAAATATTACCAATTTAATAACTTATGGTTTAAGCCGTGTCTATGCATACCTTATCAAATACATCCAACGACCTTGTAAAGCAGACCGGTGAAGCTGGGAATGTAGCTGCTCTCATCAGTGACCTGCAACAATTGTTGCCAGCGTCTGGCCTTATTATGTCAACAGAAAGTCAAAGGCCTTTTGAATGTGACGGCTTGGCTGTATACCAGCAACTGCCTTTAATCACAGTGATCCCAGAAACAGTAGATCAAGTGCAAGGAATTCTGCGCTTGTGCTACTCCCATCGAGTGCCTCTGGTGCCAAGGGGGGCGGGAACTGGCCTATGTGCTGGTGCAATGCCCCATGCAGAGGGTGTGTTATTGGTGATGACTAAGCTCAATAAAATTTTACACATTAATCAACACACTGCCACTGCAAGAGTTCAGCCTGGTGTGCGTAACTTAGCGTTAACAGACGCAGCTAAACCCATGGGTCTTTATTATGCACCAGACCCGTCGTCACAGATTGCCTGCACTATTGGTGGCAACATAGCAGAAAATTCAGGTGGAGTTCATTGCCTTAAGTACGGACTCACAGTGAATAATCTGTTGCAAGTTACTCTAGTAACAATAGAGGGCAAATTGATTACCTTAGGGGGCGACGGTTTAGATGAACCCGGCATGGATTTATTGAGTTTATTTGTTGGTTCTGAAGGTCTGTTAGGTGTAGTGGTAGAGGCCAAGGTTAAATTGTTACCGCGAGCACCACGGGTACAAGTTCTTTTGGCTGCCTACGACAGCGTTACTGCAGCCGGTGATTCGGTGGCGGCTCTCATAGCGCAGGGGATTATACCAGCCGGTTTAGAAATGATGGATCATTTAGCGATTAGTGCAGCGGAAGATTTTGTTAAAGTTGGCTATCCTACGGATGCTCAAGCACTCCTTATCTGCGAATTAGACGGTACAGATGCCGAAGTTGAAGAACAGCTAGCGGTGGTAAGCCAGTGCTTTAAACTTCACGGAGCAAAGCATATCCGAATTGCCAAAGATGCAGCAGAAGCAGATGCCCTTTGGCAAGGTCGCAAAGCTGCTTTTCCTGCGGTAGGGCGTATTTCACCAGATTACTATTGTATGGACGGTACGATACCTCGCAGCAAAGTAGGGTATGTATTGACCCGTATTAGCGAGTTGTCCAACACTTATGGCCTGCGCGTAGCTAATGTTTTTCATGCTGGTGATGGCAATCTACACCCCCTTATTTTATTTGATGCCAGCGTTGATGGTGAGCTTGAACGTGCGGAGTTACTCGGCGGAGACATTCTTACCTTGTGTGTTGACGTGGGAGGCACTATTACTGGCGAGCATGGTGTTGGTTTAGAAAAAATGCCACAAATGCCATACCAATTTGGTGATGCAGAGCTGGCCCAGTTTAGACGTTTGAAGGCTGCTTTTGACAGTGAAGAGTTGTTAAACCCAGGTAAAGGGATTCCTACTCTCAAATATTGCCAAGAATACCGGAGCTTGCAACATGGTTGATTTAACCCAGCAGTTGGAAGAACAAATTCAACATGCGTACGTCACTAAAACGCCCCTTAAAATACAGGCTGGCAATACCAAAGCCCACCTTGGTCGGGAAACCTCGGGAGAAGTAGTTGATATGGCTAATCATACGGGTGTGGTTAGTTATAGTGCCACCGAGTTGGTCATTAGAGTGCGTGCGGGTACAAAAATTTCTCAACTCAATGATTTACTTGCTGAGCAGCAACAGCGATTACCTTTTGACCCACCGAGCTTCAACGGTGAAGCCACCATTGGTGGCACTGTGGCAGCAAATCAGACGGGTGCCTCACGGCCATGGTTTGGCGGTGTTAAAGACAGTTTATTAGGCGTAGGGCTTATTAACGGCTACGGTGAAGCAATGCAGTTTGGTGGCCAAGTTATGAAAAACGTAGCAGGCTTTGATGTGACGCGATTGCAGTGTGGTGCCATGGGCAGTTTAGGCCTTATTACAGATGTCTCAATCAAACTATTGCCCGAATTTAAAGCTGGCCATACAGTAACGTTTGAAATGACGGCAGAAGTTGCTCTAGAGGCTATGTTGCGATGGGCTAATCTTAGCCTACCCATTACGGGCATGAGCCACTTTCAAGGCCTGCTCTACGTTCGGTTGCAAGGTGGTGATAGCGGTGTCACCTCGGCGAGTATCTTTTTAGGTGGTGAGCAGCTCAGCTCAGCTGCTGCGAAAGAATTCTGGCAAGCGCTAAAAGAAGGCCGTTTATTGCAGCCAACGCCTAACCAGATACTATGGCGCTGGAGTGGAGCGAGTGACTCCCCGATTGATGCTGGGTCAAATACGTCCTTGATTAACTGGGCTGGTGCTGAACGATGGATACTTGAAACGGGCTCAAACCCGCCTTTAGAAGGCCTAACACAGCACAAAGGGGGAGATCGATTAGCGCAGGTATTTGGTGCAGTGAGCCCCCCACAGCAAGCTTTGCAGCAGCGCATAAAATACGCCTTTGATCCCCATGGGATTTTAAATGCTGGCCGCTTATATTCTTGGATGTAAACTATGAAAACAATAATTGCCAAAGAATTTGCTGACCAACCTCAATTTGCACCTGTTAAAGGCATCTTACAGGCCTGCGTACACTGTGGGTTTTGCACGGCTACTTGCCCTACTTACCTCCTTTTAGGAGATGAGCGTGATAGCCCGCGTGGCCGTATTTATATGATGAAAGCGATGTTTGAGGGCGAACCTGTTACTCAAGAAACTAGGCATCATTTGGATCGTTGCCTTACCTGTAGAAGCTGTGAAACAACCTGCCCCTCTGGGGTAGAATATGGCCACTTGGTAGATCTAGGCCGTGTGGTAGCAGAGCAAAAGGCACCCCGCCCAATAGCGCAAAAGCTGGTTCGCTGGAGTTTAAGACAAGTGCTGCCTTATCGCGCTAGATTTGGCCCAATGCTTAAGCTTGGGCAGTTGTTTCGGCCAGTATTACCTCAGGTACTGAAACAGCATATCCCTCTATCGGTTCCCAAACTGCTTGCCGTAAAAAGTAACCACAAACGCATTATGCTGAGTTTGCCAGGTTGTGCCCAAGCAAGTGCTGCACCTAATACTGACATTGCTGCAGCACAGGTGTTAAATAAACTTAATATTACCTTAAAAGTACTTGAGAAAAGTGGCTGCTGCGGGGCTGTTAATCATCATTTAAACGCTCACGAAAAAGCCCTTGACCAAGCTAGACACAATATTGATTTGATCTGGCCAGAATTACAGGCAGGGGCTGAGGCGCTAGTAATCACTGCTTCTGGCTGCGGTGCTGCACTTCAGGAGTATGGCTATATGCTGCGTGATGACCCCAGTTATGCAAACAAAGCCGCCCAAGTTTCAAAGGCAGCCAAAGACATTGTGGAAATTTTAGGGGCAGAAGACCTTGCACCAGTAAAACAAAGTTTAACAAAAACTCGGTTGGGTCAATCTGCAAGTTTAGGCAAGGTTGCTGTGCACTGCCCGTGTACCCAGCAACATGCCATGAAACTGCCATACAAAGTAAAGGCATTATTAGATGGATTAGGTATAGAAACCGCACTCACCACTAATGATCACTTATGTTGTGGCTCAGCAGGAACTTACTCGCTGTTGCAACCCAAATTGAGCCATGAACTTCGTACGCAAAAGCTAAAGGACCTAACCATAGATAACCCACAGCTCATTGTGACCGCCAATATTGGCTGCCAACTGCATTTAGGGGGCGCGGAAGATGTGCCGGTTAAACATTGGTTAGAACTGTTAGCTGATCAATGACACGGTAATTATTTACATAGTTTGACGCAATTTGGGGGAATTAATTAGCATTGTGTTAGTCTACTTAGTGGAATGATATTGTTAAGGAAAATGAAATGAAACAAATAACATCACAAACTATCCAGAAAATGACGACACAGCTTGCTTTAAACGTTACTTTAGCCGTTTCCGGCCTAGTATTAGCCAGCAGTGCTCAGGCCCAAACGATGCTGGTTAAAGTGCTACAGAATTCTGACGAGATCGTGGCTCAGGTTTATCAGGAAGTACCAGTTAAATCGTGTCGGTTTGAAAAAATTCCAATCTACGGCACGCAAGCTGGAGGGCAACAGGCCTCTACTGCCGATGTTGTTGCTAGCGCTATTTTTGGTGGTTTATTAGGCAACCAAATTGGTGGTGGTGCTGGCAAAGATGCTGCAACCATACTCGGGGCTATTGCTGGTGCAGACATTGCTAATAAGAAAGGCAAAAGCAAACAAGTAATTGTGGGTCATAAGCAACAAGAAGTCTGTGATGTAGTAATGCAACAGCGCTCGGTGAGCCAAGTGACTGGTTACAAAACCTACATTGAGTTTGGCGGCAACATATGGCAAATGACCACCACCATTCCCTACACTACGGGTGAGTTTTTAAGTGTTAATGTAGACATAACGCCCACTGAGTAGCTCTCACCGCTGCATTGCCAGCCCCAGCATCGCTGGGTCTGCATTACCGCCAGATAAAATCACTAACGTGGTTTTATTTTTTACCGCTAAGCTCTTATTTAAAATAGCAGCCAGCCCAACACAGCCTCCAGGCTCCACTACAAGCTTTAATAGCTGCATACACATAGCCATAGTGATCAATACGTGTTGATCGTCCACTACCTTAGCACCATCCAAATAACGCTGAATTATGGGAAACGTAAGTTTTCCAACCATGGGTGTGACGATAGCATCACAAATAGAAGAGGGTGCATTTTTGTTGGCCAAGCGCTGACCAACACTTATCGATCGTGCGGCATCGTCATGACCTTCCGGTTCTGCGCCCCAAACAGTAATGTTTGGAAAGTGATATTTCAGTGCTGTAGCAGTACCTGACATTAAGCCGCCGCCGCCAATCGGTCCAATGGCTTGATCGGGTACTAAACCTAGCGCCTCAAGCTGATTAGCAGCTTCTAAGCCCACGGTGCCTTGGCCTGCAATAATGTCTGCATCATCATAAGGTGGAACGAGTGTGAGATTATGTTCATGAGCTAACTTAAGGCCGATGGCTTCACGGTCTTCTGTGTTGCGATCATACAGCACCACCCTAGCGCCAAGGGTTTTGGTATTGGTAATTTTAATTTGTGGCGCATCAGCGGGCATAATAATGGTGGCAGGCACCCCAAAGTAAGCTGCGGCAGCAGCAACGCCTTGGGCATGGTTACCAGAAGAATAAGCCACCACACCAGAAAGTTGGTTGGCTTGGGCAAGTATGCTGAGTTTATTAAAGGCTCCACGAAACTTAAACGAGCCGGTGCGTTGTATATTTTCAGCCTTGAATAATATTCTCCCACCTAATTCTTGATTAAGCATCGGCGATTCAAGCAACGGCGTTATTACAGCATGGCCTTTGATACGTTGGCTGGCCGCAATGATGTCCTGATAGTCGATGGCGAGAGTAGTCATAAAGCAGCCCTACCTTGTATTTGAATTGTTAGAATTTTTTACACCACAAATAATAGCACCTAGGCTACACAATGCACGTAAAACTGTCTTTATGGGTTGGCATCAGTTTGCAACACACCTGAAAATAAAACCTGTGTTATCATAGTCGACTGCGTTTCTATTTGCCGTCACCCTATGACATTGACCAGCCGCCCAAAATCACGACTTAGGTTACCACCTAATAAACATCAGGTTAAACAAGAGTTAGCCCAAGATGTAGCTCATTTTCTGGCGCGTGGCGGAAGTGTAGAGCAGGTAGAACAAGGTGAAACGGCGTTAGTGAATGGCTGCTTTAATCAGCAACGCCCAGCAGTTGCTAGCCAGGTGCAAACGCGCACGCTCTTGTCTTCTGAGGTTGATGCAATTGAAAAGCGCAAAGAAGAAAGACGTTTACCTAAACCTATTCCTATGCCCATTAAAACCAACCGCCGTCCCACCAAGAAGTGGATATACGACGACTTTGGCGAACCTCTGCGTTGGGTGTGGGCTTAATAGTTTAGTCAGTATTTTATTAAGGAATAGTACTTATGCAGTTTATTATTGCCGATGACCATCCTTTATTTCGTACTGCCATGACCCATACATTGCAGCAGCGCTTCGTTGGTGCGCAAATTTTGGAGGTAGGTAGCTTGCCTGAGCTCTTGAATTTGTTAAAAACAGGCATAGAAGCAGACCTTCTTTTACTCGATTTACATATTCCAGACGCCCATGGATTTACTGGATTAGTGCAGGTTAGTGAACACTTTCCAGAGATGCCCGTTATGATTGTGTCGGGTAATGATAATCCAAGTGTTATACATAAAGCGGTAGCCTTAGGCGCAAGTGGTTTCCTACCTAAGTCAGCCTCAAACGAAGACATTGCGGTTGCTATTGATGCAGTTATTCAAGGTCAGGTTTGGATACCTGATGACCTGCCAGCACCAGCAATAGAGCCAGTTGGTGAGAAGACTGCTGAATGCATAGGCTCGTTAACACCGCAACAATTGCGGGTGTTAACAATGATTGGTGAAGGCTTGTACAATAAGCAAATTGCCTCAGAACTTCTAGTGACTGACGCCACTGTAAGGGCTCATGTGACTGAGATTTTCCGTAAACTAGGGGTCACCAACCGCACCCAAGCGGTGATCTTTTTTAATCGTTTAAAAGTAGAAGACCCTCATCACCAGACGATCTAGAGCGAGCCACCTTGTGAGGCGTTTTAGCTCACTTGTATCGTTAATACTGACTAAAGCAAACGGTTAATAAGTTTGCGCAGTACTGCAGGCTTGAGTGGTTTATGAATTAACCCAAAGCCTGACTCTTTAATGATATGTTTCATTTCATTGCTACGATCTGCAGTAATGATGATAGCGGGAGTGTCTTGAGCCATTGCCAGCCTCATTTGTGCGACTGCGTCAGTACCGAAAAGCCCTTGGTCTAAATGATAGTCTGCCAGTATGAGTTGTGGCCAAGTTTCAGCAGGCATGGAGGCAATGAGCTTTAGCCCCTGATCTGCACTGGCTATGCAATAAACATCGCAACCCCACAAAGCTAACATAGATTTCATGCCTTGCTGAATGCTCACTTCATTGTCCAGGACTAACACTTTAAAACCATTAAGTTGATAGTGGTTTGTTGGCGATTCTGTGGTTGTCTCTTGTGCTTTTGTGAGTGTAGAGTCGCCCCAAGGAACTTGAATAGAGAACATAGAGCCCTGGCCATAATGAGAAACAACCTGCAATCGGTGGGACAGGGCTCCAGCAGTGCGTTGGGCAATAGCCAAGCCTAAACCAATGCCATTTTTTTGTGCATGTGGGCCACTCTCTAAGCGTTTAAACTCAATAAATATATCGTCTATGTGGTTCTTAGGTATGCCAAAGCCGGTGTCCCATACTTGTATTTCTAGGCCATACTCTGACCGTCTGCATCCTAAAAGCACCTTACCTTTTTCGGTGTAACGCACGGCATTGGTTAGGAAGTTCTGCAACACACGGCGCAACATCTTTGGGTCGCTGTAAAGGGTTGCTGTGCTGCATTGCAAGTGAAAGGTTAACTCTTTTTGTTGGCACAGTACGGTAAATTCATTAGCCAGCTGTTGCATCAGTGAAGAGGCGCAAAAATGCTCTAGCTGTGGGTCTGTGCCACCACCATCTAGCTTAGAAATTTCTATTAAATCACTAATCAATTGTTCCGCACTAGCCAAGGAGGCATCTAAATATTCTGCAAGTTGTTGGCTTTGAGGGTCTTTTTGCAAGTCTTGCTGACGCTGGGCTAGGGCCGTAGAAAATAGTTTTGCCGCGTTTAAAGGTTGCATTAAATCGTGGCTAGCAGCCGCTAAGAAACGGGTTTTGCTTTGATGGCTTGCATCGGCTTGTGCTTTTGCTTGTTGTAACTCTAGGTTTACCTGAGACAGGGTTTCAGTGCGATCATTAACTCGTTTTTCTAGGCTTTCGTTGGCTTCAATCAGGTCTTTTTCACTTTCCCTTAGGGCAGATTCGGCGTGATGTTGTTCACTAATGTCTACATAGGTATTAACATAACCGCCGTCGGGCATAGCGTGGCCTCGTACTTCAATCACGGTACCATCTTCACGATAACGAATGCTGCGATGCTGTTCTCCACGAATAATCATTGCCATGCGTAGTTTAACTATCCGGGCAGGGTCGATGGCGCCGTATTCACCTTTTAGGGCACTTAGGCGAATGATTTCTTCTATGGGAGTGCCGACTTTCACGACACCCTTTGGGAAGTCAAAAAGTGCTAAATAACGTTTATTCCACATTACTAAATGAAGGTCTTTGTCGATTACAGTGATGCCTTGGCTTACATTGTCTATCGTGGCTTGCAAAAGGCCTCGGTTAAAGCTAACGGCTTTGGCTGCTTCACCCACGATAGAAACCACATCACCTAAATGGACGTCTTTTTGGTTCAGACTAGATTCCACTACAGCTCGTGCCGAGGAAGTACCAATAATGCCGCTTAAAGTGCGTTCAAAGTGACCTATAAGCTGGGCATTAATGGGCGCATCTTTATGTAAGTCTAATTGGGGTTCTTGAATGGCTAACTGTTTTAGTGATTCCATGGTGGCTCGGTAGCCCAAAAATCGCTCCAGTAAAGTGAACAAGTCATCCACTGAAAGGCCACTATGGTGGCGGCGGCTTTCAATAAGTGCAGACTGAGACAAGGTGTCTACGAACAAGTCGGCTTGTATGCGATCAATTAGTCTTGGCTTACTCATTTTAGACACAATGATATAGAAGAACACGTTAAGGCCTAAACTAATAATAGTTGCGTGTGAAATTGGGTCTAGCTGCAAACCAAACAATGCTGTGGGCCTAAGCCACTCAATACCAAAAGGGCCGTAATTAATTACGTTACCAGACAGCAGGAATAACCCCGTAAGGTTGGGTAACAATAAGCAATATACCCAAGCAGAAAAACCAGCTAACAAACCCACTGTGGCACCACGTACATGGCCACCTCGCCAAAAAATTCCACCAAATAAAGATGGGCCAAACTGTGCTACAGCAACAAATGCCGATAAACCAATAGAGACCAGTGCAGTGCCACTATCGATGAGTAAATAGTAACCATAAGCCAGCAGTAAAACGGCAAAAATACTCAAACGCCTTAAGTTAAGCAGTAAGCGGCCTAGGTTTTTGTTTTGTGATACATCAACTGCACGTACATGTAATATAAATGGCATGATAATGTCATTAGTAAGCATGGTGCTTATGGCTATAGTGGATACAGCAACCATGCCCATAGCGGCAGAAATACCGCCTATATAAGCTAAGATGGCAAGGCCAGTTTGTCCCTCAGCCATAGGCATCATTAAAGAGTACAGGTCTGCATTGGTGGACGTTCCAGCCAGAGCTTGGCTGCCTGCCCAAGCAATAGGAATCATAAATACACACATGCTTGTCATATAAAGGGGAAACAACCATCTCGCAGTGTTGATATGTTGTGGATTGGTATTTTCTACCGCTAACATATGGAACTGGCGTGGCAGGCAAACAACAGCAATAACACCTAAAAAGCTTTCAATAATGAAGCTGCTGCGAAATGGATCAAAGGCAGCCAAACTACTGCTGCCTTTTTGTTCTTCTAATTGGTTAAAAATATCATTAAAACCATCATTAATGACATAAGTTGCAAACAATCCAATGGTCACAAAAGCAACAAGCTTAACCAAAGACTCTACTGCAATGGCTAAAACCATGCCTGGGTTATGGGCTGATGTATCTACTTGGCGTGCCCCAAATAAAACACTAAAAATACCAATGAGTAAGGCAATCATTAATACCGAAATATCTGCCTGAGAGTCACGCAAACCATCTTGGGCGGTGAGTACAGCGTAGCTCAGGTCTATCGCTTTAAGTTGTAGGGCAATGTAGGGCAGTAAACCCAAGGTAGCTATGAGGCTAATAATTACAGCAAGTCGCCTGCTTTTGCCATAACGTGAGGAAATGAAATCAGAAATAGAGCCAATGTTTTCACGTTTGGCAATAAGTACAATTTTATAAATGATGCGATGACCGAGCAGGAAAAAAAGTATTGGCCCAAGATAGGAACCCAAAAAATCCCATCCAGACGTAGCTGCCCGGCCTACAGAGCCATAAAATGTCCAAGAAGTTAAAAAAACAGCCAAGGATAGGCTGTAGATAATGGCCTGAACGTGTTGGTTGGCGTAGGCCCTATATGACAGCAGCTTATCTCCAAGCTTGGCCACACCTAGCAGAAGGGCAAAGTAAGCCAGAGAGATAAGTAGTACAGAGCTGCTGGTGAACATAGAAAAATAAATGGGTTCAATAAAAGTGTTGGTAGGGTAACACGGTAAATGGTGGCTGGTCATTGGGGGTGCCAAAACTCACTTCCCCCAACTGCAAACTTCTAACCCCCGACTTAGACCTAAGTCTATGAACCGACATATATCTAATACCGGTGAATCTTGTCTGAGGTTACCTTAGTCCAAATAAGAATATTTCAAAGCAGAGTCTATTATGACCCAAAGCTCGAAAAAACCGACTTATCCAGCACCGGGACTAGATACGTTCCCCAAACTTTTGCAACACAATGCTCGTATGTTTACTGATAAAGATGCCATGCGTGAAAAAGAATTTGGCATATGGCAGTCATGGACTTGGAGCCAGGTAGCCGATGAAGTTGAGAGATTTGCTTTGGGCTTGCAGGCTAATGGTGTTAAAGCGGGAGACGCAGTTCTTATTATCGGTGGTAACCGCCCGCGCACGTATTGGACCATGTGTGCTGTGCAATCCCTAGGGGCGGTGCCTGTGCCGACTTACCATGACTCGGTGGCAAGTGAAATGCAATTTGTAATTGAACATTCTGAAGCGCGAGTTATTGTGGCTGAAGACCAAGAACAAGTAGACAAAATTCTAGATGTAAAAGACCAGTGCCCGGCAGTAGAGCTAGTCATTTATGATGATCCTCGCGGCATGAAAGGTTACGACCCAGAACTAGTCAAAATTCAAGATTTTGTGACGATTCAAGCACAAGGTGAGGACGTTCGTAAAAAGAACCCTAAACAATTTCAAGAGCTTGTCAGTATGGGTAAGGGAGAGGATATCTCTATTATCCTTTACACCTCAGGCACCACTGGTAAACCTAAAGGTGTTGTGTTGACCTACGATAACACCCTACTGACAGGATACTATGGAGGTTTGCTTGAAGGCCTTACTGAAAATGAAGAAATACTGGCTTATTTGCCAGTCGCTTGGATTGGCGACCACATTTTTTCTTACGCTCAATCTTACGCTATGGGTTTTTGTGTTAACTGTGCCGAAAGCTCTGAAACAATAGCTGCAGATATGCGTGAAATTGGCCCTACCTATTATTTTGCTCCTCCTAGAGTATTCGAAAGCTTATTGACTAACGTGCAGATACGCATGGAAGACGCGGCGCCATTTAAGCGAAAAATGTTTAAATACTTTATGCAAGTGGCGAAGACAACAGGGATTAAACTATTAGAAAAAAAGTCAGTTAGCCTTTTTGACCGGTTTAAATACGCGCTGGGTAATGTACTGGTATATGCACCCCTTAAGGATGCTTTGGGGATGGGTCGTGTGCGTTTAGCTTATACCGCAGGCGAGGCTATTGGTGGTGAGATTTTTGATTTCTATCGCTCACTAGGCATAAACATTAAGCAGCTATATGGCCAAACAGAATCATCTGTGTTTATCACGGTGCAGCCAGATGGAGAAGTTTTTCCAGACACAGTAGGTACTCCAAGCCCGGGTGTTGAACTGAAAATAGCTGATAATGGTGAGGTGATATACCGCAGTCCAGGTGCTTTTCATAGTTATTTTAAAAACCCTGAATCTACAGCATCTACTAAAACATCTGAAGGTTGGGTACACACCGGTGATGCTGGCTTTATGACCCAAAGTGGCCACTTACGTATTATTGACCGGGCTAAAGATGTAGGTGCATTTAACAGTGGCAAAATGTTTGCACCTAAATACATTGAAAATAAGCTTAAGTTTTTCCCTCACATCCAAGAGGCCGTAACTTTTGGTGACGGTCGTGATGAATGCATGGCCTTTATCAATATTGACCTAGGCGCGGTGGGTAATTGGGCCGAAAGAAACAACATTGCCTATGCCTCTTATCAAGAGTTAGCAGCGCACCCTGAAGTCAACAAAATGGTGGGTGAAAGCGTTTCTCAGGTGAACGAATCGTTATTAGGTGATGAAATGTTAGCTCATTCCCAGGTAAGTCGCTTTCTTATATTACACAAAGAGCTAGACGCTGATGACGGTGAATTAACCCGCACGAAAAAGGTTAAACGTAAGCTCATAAACGAACGTTACAAGGTGCTGATCGATGCATTGTATGCAGGCAAAACGCAATGCTTCATTGAAACCGAAGTTGCTTTTGAAGATGGTCGCGTTGGTAAGATTTCCGGTGACATCAGTATCCATGATGCCAAAACCTATAACCCTGTAGCCCAAGCGAGCTAAGCCATGAGTGAACCATTGCAAAAAATGGAAGCGGCCTCAAAACTGTTAGAGCTGAAACATATCGACTTATCTTTTGGCGGTGTAAAAGCCATCAGCAATATTAGCTTTGATGTTTTGGAAGGTGAGGTTCGTGCCATTATTGGCCCTAATGGAGCTGGTAAAAGCTCCCTGCTCAATGTAATTAATGGCTTTTATCATCCCCAGCAAGGGGAAATTTGGTTTGATGGCAAACAGCGTCACTCCATGAAACCGTATCAGATTGCTTATCAGGGTATTTCTCGTACCTTCCAGAACATTGCGTTGTTTAAAGGCATGAGTGTGCTGGATAATATTATGACTGGGCGCTTTACGCACATGCATAAAAATATGCTGTGGCAGGCTCTATGGAAAGGCCCAGCGGAACAAGAAGAAATTGAAAATCGTGAGTTTGTTGAACACATTATTGATTTCTTAGAGATTCAAGCGATTCGTAAAACCCCAGTAGGGCGCTTGCCTTATGGTTTGCAAAAGCGTGTTGAGTTGGGGCGTGCCCTAGCTGCGCAGCCAAAAATGCTTTTACTTGATGAACCCATGGCGGGCATGAACGTAGAAGAAAAAGAGGATATGTGTCGCTTTATTTTAGACGTGAACGACACGTTTGGCACCACTATTGTGCTTATCGAACATGACATGGGCGTAGTAATGGACATAGCAGACCGTGTAGTCGTCTTAGATTATGGTCGAAAAATTGGTGACGGCACTCCAGACGTGGTGCGTAATGATCAAACTGTAATCGATGCCTATCTTGGCGTGAGTCATTAAGGGGACTATGTATGAGTGCTGATTTTTTATATACCATCGAAGTAATACTCAACGGCTTAATGGCTGGAGTAATGTATTCTTTGGTTGCCCTTGGCTTTGTACTAATTTTCAAGGCCTCTGGAATTTTCAACTACGCACAAGGTGTAATGGCGCTATTTGCTGCACTCACTTTAGTGGGTATACAAACTGGGCAAGTACCTTTTTCTCACCTTATTAATGCCATCTTTGGTACCAATGTCCATCACTTTGGATGGCAGGTGCCCACCCTATTAGCTATTGCTTTAACAATAGGTGTAATGGTGGTATTTGCGATTCTTGTAGAACGCTACATATTGCATCACTTGGTTAACCAAGAGCCTATTATTTTGTTTATGGCCACCATTGGTTTAGCCTACTTTATGGAAGGCTTTGGCGACATTATGTGGGGTAGCGACATTAAAACCTTAGATGTGGGGCTGCCCTCCGGTGGTTCACTTTGGCTGGAAGAGTACACGTTAGGCTGGGCGGCAGAAGGAGAACAGTACTACGGCATGTACCTAGACAAACTTGATATGGTGGCCAGTTTAGTGGCCATAGTGTTAGTGGTTTCATTAACTATATTTAGTCAGTACACCACTACTGGCAGGGCCTTGCGGGCGGTGGCAGATGATCACCAAGCAGCCTTGTCTGTGGGTATTTCATTGCGCACTATTTGGGTAATTGTGTGGTCTATTGCAGGTTTTGTGGCTTTGGTGGCTGGTATTATGTGGGGTGCCAAGTCTGGTGTTCAGTTCTCACTCTCTCTAATAGCTTTAAAGGCTTTGCCAGTATTAATGTTGGGTGGCTTTACCTCCATTCCAGGGGCCATTATTGGTGGTTTGATAATTGGTGTAGGTGAGAAGTTGTTTGAGTATGCCATTGGCCCAATGATTGGTGGGGCTACAGAAAATTGGTTTGCTTATGTATTGGCCCTTATGTTTCTTGTGTTTAGACCGCAAGGGTTGTTTGGCGAAAAAATTATAGAAAGGGTGTAACAGATGTTTTATCGCGAATCGGGTGATTTTAAAAAGACTTACCAAAAAGACAGCCAAACCTTTCCTATCAAGTTTGACCGCTGGCGCTATTATTTTGTGATGGTGATCGCATTTGTTGTTGTACCCATGTTCCTCACAGACTACATTGCTAATGCTGTAATGATTCCCTTTTTAGTATGGGCTATCGCGGCACTAGGGCTGAACATTCTGGTAGGTTACACAGGGCAGTTATCTCTAGGTACTGGTGGCTTTATGGCGGTAGGTGCCTATGCCACCTATAAGCTTATGACCGCATTTCCAGGCATGGACATGGTAAGCGTTATCCTGCTTTCGGGGTTAATAACCGCAGTAGTGGGTGCCTTATTTGGATTGCCCAGCCTACGCATTAAAGGCTTTTACTTAGCAGTAGCGACATTGGCAGCCCAATTTTTCTTAGTTTGGCTGCTAAATAAAGTGCCGTGGTTTTATAACTACTCTGCATCCGGTCAAATTAGTGCCCCACAAAGGGAAATGTTTGGGGTGATTATTACCGGCCCTCATGCCACGCCAGTTGCTGGATATTTATTTTGTTTGGGCTTTGCTGTAGGTTTGGCTTGGATAGCACGTAACCTCACTCGTGGGCGCTTGGGCCGCAGTTGGATGGCGATACGAGACATGGACATTGCAGCAGAAATTATTGGTGTTAACCCATTAACGGCTAAGTTGTCGGCCTTTGCCGTTTCTTCGTTTTTTGTTGGCATTTCTGGCTCTTTATTCTTTTCAGTTTACTTGGGTGCAGCCGAAGTGACCGAAGCGTTTGGTATTAGCGTTTCTTTTTCTGTGCTATTCATGATCATTATTGGTGGCCTTGGCTCTATTTTTGGTAGCTTTATCGGGGCGGCATTTATGGTGCTAATGCCGGTGTTACTGAAGAATGTGTTGGTAGGTGCCATGGGATGGCCTACAGATTTAGCAGCCCATTTTGAGTACATTATTGTTGGTGGGCTTATCTTAATATTCCTTATTATAGAACCTCATGGGCTGGCACAAATGGCCCGGGTTTTAAAAGAGAAATTGCGGCTTTGGCCGTTCCCGCACTAGGCTAACACAGAGCCTTTTTGGCTTGGTGTAAACCACTTAGTGTTGTTTCATGCTCATTTGAGCAAAATAAAAATAAGTCGAAACCTTAGGAGGATGACGACATGAAATTTACTAAACTAGCAACTGTTGCTTTGACTACACTGGCTGTTTCAGCGCCTGTTGTAGCTGATCTAGTATTCCCATCATTGAGTTACCGCACGGGGCCATATGCCGCGGGTGGTGCACCTTATGCTGATGGCTATGCAGATTACTTTACGTTGTTGAACGAGCGTGATGGTGGTATCGGTGGAGTTCTGACCGCTGTGCCTGAATGTGAAACTGGTTACAACACTGCTAAAGGTGTGGAATGCTATGAAGCAACAAAGGGTGATGGTGCGCTAGCGTATCAACCTTTGTCTACGGGCATTACTTATCAGTTGATCCCTAAAACCATGGCTGATGACATTCCATTAATGACACAGGGCTATGGCCGTACGTCTGGCGCAAATGGAAAAGTGTTCTCTCATGTATTTAACTTCCCAGCCAACTACTGGTCTGGAGCGAGCCGTATTATCAACCGTATTATGGAAGAGAATGGCGGCACGATTAGCGACCGGAATATTGCTTTGGTTTACCATAACTCCGGTTATGGCAAAGAGCCCATTCCTACGCTAAAGGCATTAGCAACAAAGCATGGCTTTAACCTGACCTTGATCCCGGTAGATCATCCTGGCCAAGAGCAAAAGTCTCAGTGGTTGCAAATTCGTCGTGAACGCCCAGACAATATAATCCTTTACGGTTGGGGTGTAATGAACCAAGTGGCTTTGAAAGAAGCCGCTAATATTCGTTACCCAATGGATCAAATGTTTGGCATTTGGTGGTCTGGTACTGAGAACGATGCCCTTGAAGGTATGGGTTCACATGGCTACAAAGCAGCTACTTTTCACAACGTAGGTAGCGATTATCCTGTCTATAAGGATATCCAAAAGTTTGTAGTTGATGCAGGTTTAACTGCAGGTGATGGTTCTAACGTGGGTACTGTGCTGTATAACCGTGGTATGTATTCTGCCATGTTAGCAGCAGCAGGAGCTGCCAACGCACAAGAGATTCATGGTGTTAAAGACATTACTTCTGGCATGATGCGTGACGGCCTAGAAGCATTGAACGTAACCAATGAATTTATGGCTGCAGCTGGTATGCCTGAGTTTGGCCCAGAATTTAGTGTTAGCTGTTCTAACCATGGTGGCCCGGGTAATGTTGGCATTCAGCAGTGGGATGGTAATTCTCGCGAATGGAAGCTAGTGGGTGGTTTTGAAGCGCCAGATATGGAATTGATTAATGCGCTTATTAAAGCTGACTCTGAAGCTTATGCTGCAGAAAACAACATCACTCCACGTGACTGTTAAAAGTTGAGTTAACGCTTTAACTTAGTGAGGCACCCAAGTATGTGGGTGCCTCTACTTTAACGTTTTACTAAAATAGATTGTTTTGCTGGTGATAGGATAAAATCATGACCACAGAAAAAGCACCGATACTGGCCATAAACAATATCGAGGTCATTTATGATCATGTGATATTGGTATTAAAAGGCGTATCTTTAGAAGTGCATGAAAAAGGCATTGTGGCCTTACTTGGTGCTAATGGCGCCGGTAAATCTACCACCATTAAAGCGATCTCTAACTTGTTGGGCTCCGAGCGCGGAGTAGTCACTAAAGGCACCATCGAATTTGAAGGTAAAAATATAAACACCAGTAATCCAGCTGAGCTGGTGAAAATGGGTGTAGTGCAGGTGATGGAAGGCCGGCACTGCTTTGAGCATTTAACGATTGAAGAAAACCTACTGGTTGGTGCTTATGCCCGCACAGATGGTCGTCGGGCCATACAAGATAGCCTAGAAATGGTTTACAACTATTTTCCGCGCTTGAGGGAAAGGCGTAAAAGCCAAGCAGGATACACATCGGGTGGCGAACAGCAAATGTGTGCAATCGGCCGTGCTTTAATGGCCAACCCGCACATGATTTTGTTAGATGAACCGTCTATGGGATTAGCCCCACAGTTGGTGGAAGAGATTTTTGAAATTGTTAAGAAGCTCAATGAAGAGCAGGGCGTAACCTTCTTACTAGCAGAACAAAACACTGCTGTTGCCTTACGTTACGCTACCTATGGTTACATTATGGAAAACGGTCGAGTAGTAATGGATGGCAAAGCCAGCGACTTACGTGAAAATGAAGACGTTAAAGAATTCTACCTAGGCGTTAGTGATGGTAAAAAGAAGAGCTTCCGTGATGTGAAGCAGTACCGACGCCGTAAGCGTTGGTTGGCTTAATTATTATGTTAATAACGTAATCCATCCCCGTCCCACCAAAACCACAGCGTTTAGGGATTGCTGCAACCCCTTGGCCGTGCCTATGGTACCTATTTAATAGCGCCATTTAACCACTCACACTAAGCAAACTTTAGGTTTATCAACATAAAGCACGCCACATGATAAAGGACACACCATGACTGATTTTTATGACAACCTAGAAACCCGTGACCCTGACCAACGCCAAGCTGAACAAATAAAAGCCATAGCGCAGCAAGTTGCTCATGCTCAAGCCACATGCCCTGCCTGGGCAGATATTCTCAAAGCAGTCAGCGCTGTTGATATTACTTCTGCCCAAGCCCTTGCTGCTTTGCCTGTTACTCGCAAATCAAGCCTAATTGAATTACAAAAGACCACGATGCCATTTGGTGGTTTCGTCAGTTCTGAGGCGGCGCCACTGGCGTATATTTTTACATCCCCGGGGCCTATCAACGAACCAGGCTTTGATGTGCCAGACCACTGGCATTTTGCTAGAGCACTCTATGCTGGTGGTTTGCGTAAAGGCGACTTGGTGCACAATACCTTTTCCTATCACTTTACCCCAGCAGGGGTGATGTTTGATAACGCATTAAAGGCCTTAGGCTGCCCAGTAATAGCTGCAGGCACTGGTAATAGTGACATGCAGGCTCAAAGCATTGCAGCCTTAAAGCCTAAAGCCTATGTAGGTACCCCCTCATTTTTGAAAATAGTGCTAGAAAAGGCTGATACCTTAGCACTGGACATTAGCTCCTTAACCCATGCAGTAGTGGGCGGGGAGCCATTTTTTCCAGCACAACAAGCCTTCTTTAAAGCCCGTGGACTAAACGTATTGCAAGGTTATGCTACGGCAGACTTAGGCAGTATTGCTTATGAAACACCAGCCCAAGAAGGCATGGTGATTGATGAAGATGTGTATGTAGAAATTGTACGGCCAGGCACCGGAGACCTTGTAGCAGATGGTGAAGTGGGTGAGGTGGTAGTGACTAACTTCAACCCACATTACCCACTTATCCGTTTTGCTACGGGTGATATGTCTGCCATTATGGCAGGTCAAAGCCCCTGTGGGCGTACCAACAAACGCATTAAAGGCTGGATGGGGCGTGCTGATCAAGCCACCAAGGTGAGAGGTATGTTTGTTCGGCCAGAACAAGTGGCAGACTTAGTGGCCAAAAATGAATCTTTGGTCAAGGCTCGCTTGCGCGTGACTCAGGTGAATGGTCAAGACAGCCTGCAAGTATTGTGTGAGGCCACAGTAATTTCCCCTGAACTTACGGCGGCAATTAATGATAGCGCACGCAGTGTGTTGCATCTGCGGGCAGAGGTAGTGTTGCAAGAAGTGGGAAGCCTGCCTAACGATGGTATTGTTATTCATGACCAACGCGAGCATTAGGGCTCTAGTTAATGAGGCTAAAGACATATTTAACACTCAATTAAGCGCTGAGTAAATAAACAAAGCAACACAGTTTATGGCGTATAGTGCAGCGATAGGTAAGGTATTGGCGCGGGCGATTTGGCTACCCTTAATGTGATAATTACCCTGCATAACCAACAAGGTACCTGAAACTGGGTTGATAGCACTGCCTAAGCCCCAAGCGGCTAAAAAAGTCATCGCTAACAAATTTGGGTTAGGCTCTAGCGTTAGCAATAATGGTGCAGTCACTGCCATAATCATGATGACATGCACGCCTAAACGAGCTGCCACCAAGCAACAACCTAATGTCAAACACGCTTCTAGAGGGCCGTAATGGGTAAAGGGTAGCCACGGTGGCATTACCTTAAACAACGCACCTAAGCCAATAGCAAACACCCCTGCAGATAAAAATAAGGTGATCTCGTTATGCATGTTGGGCAAGCGGTTAGTAATGTGGGAATGAAGTTGGTTTGTACGTCCTTCGGATAGCAACACTATAATTACTAACAGGGGTGCGCAAATAGCAATAATTTGCGTAATGGCAATAGTTGGCCATACCTCATGGGCAATAATCACTGTAGCTGCTAATAGCGTAGGAAGAACTAAATTCCGCCCCTTCAATGGATACCCGGTAAGCTTTGACTCAGGGGCTCGATGTAGCCAATACAGCATGGCTAAACTGATCAAACCCATAGGCGCGCCAACACTCATTACTGCTAACATTTGCATGTTTGGTACAAGGCTTAAAGTGTAGGCCATTGCGGCAAAAAAGGGCGACCAAAGAGCGCACATTGCAAAATTAATGGTCAGCATGCTAGCTGCGCGAGTATCTATCTTTCGGCTCTCGTTGAGCTTCTCTGCAATAATTAATAACGCTGATACGTTAATAATTGCACTAAAAAAGTGCCCCGAAGCTAACGTGCTTATGAGCCCTTTTTTACCTACCGGCAGTGCTCTTTTTTTACTTCGCTTAGAAGGTGTGGCAATAAGGCTTAAAAAGCTCACTGCAGCCAGCATTGCCAGCAATTGAGTATTGCTATTAATAAGCTGGTAAAGCGGTGCAGAGGCGCCCTCAAGGAGGCTGAAGCCTAGGCTTGCAAGCCCAACACCGATTAGCGCCATTGATTGAATCAAAGAGCGGTGTGCAAGTAACCGAAAAGATGAGATTGCAAAGCCCCATAAAAGTATGCCGGCAATGGGATAAAGCGTTGGGAAGGGCAATGCTAGCACACTTAAGAGCGCTCCTATTGCTAGGCTGTAACCTCGGACTTGGTGAATCAAAGGGAAGCTCTAGAACCATGAATTTTACTGAGAGTCACCTGTTCCCGCTTTATTAAGGCTTGCCATATAGGTTGGGCTAACATACGTTCAAAGTAGGCAGACAGGGTAGGCCAACGATGATGATCTGGGCGTTCACCACCGTGCATAAAGCTAATCAGCTGACTGGTAATGGCGATGTCTGCCAAAGAAAAGCAGTTATCTACAAAATAGTCCTGAGTTCCTAGTTGGCTAGCAAGATAGTCAAGTAATGGAGGGATCTGTTGTGTTAGCACAACTTGGATGTGGTCTTCATTGGGTGCTTTACCAGAAGGTCGTATAATGCGTTGTTGAAATACTGCAAAAGCGAGTAATGGCGCTAGTTCGTAATCAGCAAATTTTTCTAACCAGCGCACTTGTGCCCGTGACTTGGCATCGGTGGGAATAAGTGGTGTTAAGGCCTCATGATTTAAGGTTTCAATAAGGTAATTGCAAATGATGCTTGAATCAGCTTGGTGCCAATCATTTTCTTGAAGCACAGGAATCTTTTTCAAGGGGCTAATGTTAACGAAATTATCTGGCATGAATCCGGGTGCCACTATTTTAAGCGCATATTTGGTTTTAGAGAGGCTTAGCAGATACATCACTTTGCGAACAAAAGGCGAAAGAGGTGCGCCATGAAGGGTAAAGGCCATGTTAGTAATCCAAAAAATTTAGTGGGTCTATTGTCGCTGAGGGTTGGCGCAAACTCAAATAATTTAGTAATTTAAAGGGCTGTTGCAATAAATAACTAAGTGGTTGAAATAAACCCAATATTTTTCACATTAGTGCTTGACAGAAAACGGCTCAATCACTAATATGCGCACTCCAGTTTGGTACAGCTAAAAGGCCGTATCAACCGCGAATGTGTCCCGTTCGTCTAGTGGTCTAGGACACTGCCCTTTCACGGCGGTAACAGGGGTTCGAACCCCCTACGGGATACCACTATTTTTTTGGAATGCAGTTAGTAGCAAGTCGTTTAACTAAAATGGCTGGCTTACAACTGCAAGCCTAAATAGTAAAGGTTAATCACACGCCTTCAACAAGTGATATGCAGCGGGAATAGCTCAGTTGGTAGAGCACGACCTTGCCAAGGTCGGGGTCGCCGGTTCGAATCCGGTTTCCCGCTCCATTTTTTCTAAAAATAACACGCATATGATGTGGCTTATTGCTAAAATAATAGAGCCGCCCAGCTGTGTTTGTTGTTATCTGCAAGAAAACGATTTAACGTATTGATTCTAAAACCCTTATGCCTGCTAGTAGTAAGCTTTTTGTAGGCAATATTCCAGCAGATGCTGTGCAATAATTATAAAATACTAAAGATTACCCCGCATATCCCAATTTTCAGTTGACATAATCCAGCAAAATCAATAATATGCGCTCCACTCTTAACAGAGCTATAGCGTCCCGTTCGTCTAGTGGCCTAGGACACTGCCCTTTCACGGCGGCGACAGGGGTTCGAACCCCCTACGGGATGCCAACAAAGTACTTTGTAAAATGAGAGTTTAAGCTCATAATAGTAAAGGTTTATTGCTTGCCTTAAAACAGCGATGTGTAGCGGGAATAGCTCAGTTGGTAGAGCACGACCTTGCCAAGGTCGGGGTCGCCGGTTCGAATCCGGTTTCCCGCTCCAAATTTGGCCGAATGGCAGAGTGGTTATGCACCGGATTGCAAATCCGCTAACCCCGGTTCGATTCCGGGTTCGGCCTCCACATTCTCAAGGGTAGTAGCAAAATTGGCTACTACCGATCTCCAGTGCCAGGTAATATCCACTGGAGTAGGTTCACAAATTAATATTAAATAAGCTTTATTGCACCGTGCTTGCACTCATGCAACATCATTTTTAACAGTGGGTTATAAAACTTTATCCAAAGTAGTTATTAATTTATCAACTTCAAATTTGTGGGTGTAGTGTACAAAACTTAGCCGCAAAACCCCATGATTTGGATCAATTCCTTGAGCCTGTAAACACCTCACTGCGTAAAAGTTCCCACCGCCTGCCATGATGCCATGCTGTGCTAATTCAGCGGCCACAGCCTGTGGGTTTGCTTTTAATGCCACTGCAACTGTGGCCGCTTTTTTAGCCGCGTCACAGGGCCCTAAAAGGCGCACAGAGTCTTTTGCACTTAAATAATCCAACAATGGTTGCAGCAACTCAGTTTCATGAGCCCGAAATAAGTCATGGACAAACATGCCGCGGCCATTAGCATTGGATACCTGTGAAGTATGGTGGCTATAAACATTGTCTATATAGTCTGCTATGCCTGTACTAGCAGCAATTTGTGCATGGTCTGGCCCTGCTGGAGTAAAGCGCTTGTAGAGCTCATTGGCATTAAAATAATGCCCTTGATTAGGCAGTTTCATACCCAGTTCGCGGCTAATGGTCATAATTCCTTGATGCGGGCCAAATGTTTTGTAAGCTGAAAATAGGTAAATGTCCGCTCCTAACGCGCCAACATTTGGAATGCCGTGCGGAGCATAGCTCACGCCATCCACACAACTGTATGCGCCAGAGGTATGAATCACTTTACAGATTGCCTTTACATCGTTGATCTCACCAACAACATTTGAGCAATGTGGGAAACAAACCAGTTTTACCTTTTCATCCAGTATGTTCGCTAAGTCTTGGGGGTTTAGATGTCCAGTCTTGCTATCAATTTGCCACTCTCGGATCTCGATACCACATTCAGACAATCGTCTCCAAGGCCCCGTATTTGCCTCATGGTCTTGATTAGTAACAACGATGGCATCGCCAGCACCTAAGTGTTGGCCAAACGCCTGGGCTAATACATAAGTGTTTTGTGTGGTTGAAGGCCCAAAACTCACTTCATCGGTATCAACACCTAAAATTTCTGCTAGACGCTCGCGGGCTTCATCCATTTCTGCACCAGCCAAGGTAGATGCCTCATAAGGCGCATAAGGCTGAACTTTGCGCTCTTTGTAGTACCTTGTTAAACGCTCTATTACAGGTTTGCAGGTATAGGACCCACCAGCATTTTCAAAAAATGCGTGGCCTTTTAAAGAACTCTGCTCAAACGCAGGGAATTGCTTTCGAATATAATCGATATCAAGTGTCATGCTTATTCAACTCCATATTCTGCTTTAATAGATGGGCTATGCTTAGGCCTCTTACTTCCTTTTGTTGCCATATAATTGGTCTTGAAACAAGACTGATAAATATTACTTTTAAAAGTGGGTTATTGATATAGGAAGCGTTCTGATTTTTATTAGTCATTATTGACCATTGGTATTTGGCCTTCAATTTACTGTTGGATCAACCCTCAACTAGTCCTCCAAATGCACCACTAAACGCCGTAACATCCCTTTTAAAAGTTGCTGCTGCTCTTCGCTATAATCGGCTAGTACACTCTTTTCATGGGCCTTAGCTTGGACTAATAGATCTGCAATTAGAGTTCGTCCCTTGGGCGAAATTATTATTTTTACGGCTCTTTTATCAGCTTCATTTTGGTGTCGTATTAACAGTTTTTCTGCCTCCATTTTCACCACTAACTTTGATAGCGTTGGTTGTTTAAATAATACCCTCTGATTAAGCTGAGTTAAGGTCAGACCGTCTTCGTCTGATAAGCTGGCAAGTATGCGCCAATAATTAATAGACCAACCTTGCGCTTGAACCTGGCGGTGAAACTGCTCACTCACTAGGTGGCTTGAGCGTGCCAATAGATAAGCCAAGTAGTCATCTATAAAACTAAAAGAATTGGTCATATTTATCATAGTCGTTGTGGGTTTCTTACATATTAGAGGAGTTGTATTCGTTTTCATATAAAAACGTGTGTGTTATGCTGAAAAATAATAATGTTAATAAGGCGTGAAAAACATGTTAAATGATCACATTGAAGCACCTTGGCTTGCAGCATTTGAGCAAACCCTTGGGTTGTGTGGTTTGGTGGCAGGGGATTCAGTGGCTATACTGTCAGAAACCCAATCAAGAGACATACTACTTCAGTTGGCAGAACTTGCTTTAGTGCGCATGGGTTGCCATGCCTTTCACGTGCGCATACCGACACCCACATCACCCGCTCCTGTGCCAGTTAGATCCACCGGGGCCTCTAAAATTTTGCAACATGCAGGCCCGGCTCTGAATGCGCTCGCAGCAAGTACCTTGGTGTTAGATTGCACTGTGGAGGGTTTGTTACATGCAGCTGAATTACCACAAATTCTACAAGGCGGTGCAAGGGTGCTCATGGTGAGTAACGAACACCCTGAAATACTTACTCGTTTGGCACCAGACCCAGCGTTAACTCCTAAGGTAAAAGCGGCGGCAAAACTTTGTAAACAAACCAGTAAAATGCGAGTGACCTCGGCAGCTGGCACAGACCTCACCATTGATATTAAAGATGCCCCAATTGCCGGAGTGTGGGGCTATACCGAACGCCCAGGCACCCTAGCCCATTGGCCTGCAGGTATAGTGGTATGCTTCCCTAAGCAGGGCGCAACCAACGGCACATTGGTGCTAGATGCAGGTGATATTAACCTGACTTTTAAACGATACTTAGAACGCCCTGTGACAGTTACCATAGAAAACGACTTCGTTACTAAAATAGATGGGCAGGGCACTGACGCTGAGCTAATGAAGCGCTATTGGGCCGCATGGAATGACAAAAATGCCTATGCGGTCTCTCATGTGGGTTTTGGCATGAATCCAAAAGCCAGATATGAAGCCCTCACCATGTATGACAAAATAGACACCAATGGCACAGAACTGCGTGCTTTTGCTGGTAACTTTTTGTTTTCTACAGGTGCGAATGAGTTTGCTGGACGCTATACAGATGGCCATTTTGACTTGCCCGTTCGTAACTGTACTATCTACCTAGATGAACATTGTGTTATCCAAGAAGGCCAACTACAAGGTGATTTTGCGTGAGTTGGACCTACATACGCTGCGGTGCTTTAGGGCAGGTATTGGTGTGTTTGCATGGGGTGGGCGGCAATGCTAGTGTGTTTGAGCCCCAGCTTAGCGGGTTAAGCAATAACGTGCAGGTGTGGAGCCTAAATTTGCCGGGGTATGGTGACTCTGCGCCATTATCAGTAATGGACTGGGATCACTTAGTAGCAGGCTTAAAACAATTTTTAGACCAGCATCACTTGCCTAAAGTGCACCTTTTAGGGCATTCCTTTGGTGGCATGCTTGCGCAGGCATTTGCTGCCCAATACCCAGATTACCTGGCAAGTTTAATACTTTATTCTACAAGTGCAGCATTTGGTTCCAGTGACGGTGTCTTTCAACAACAGTTTATTGAATCAAGGCTAAAACTGCTCAATGAGGGGGCCACTATGGCTCAATTAGCTGAAGTTTTGATAGACCCTTTATTGGCACAACCCAGCCTAACACCTGTCAGACACACTGCGATTCACTGCATGGCACAAGTGCCTAATAAAACCTACAGGCAAGCCATTAAGTGCATTAGTGAGTTTGACTGCCGCAGCAATTTACCCCTGTTAAATCTTCCCACACTATTACTAGCAGGCGCTGAAGACACTGTTGCCAGTGTGCCAATGATGGAACGGTTAGCCAGTAAAATTCAACATGCCCAACTAGCTGTATTAGCCAAAGCAGGACACCTAGCAAACCTAGAGCAGGTCGCCCCATTTAACCAGCAGGTAAGTGATTTCATAACCCAACACGACCACAGGCAAGGAACATAAAATGCAACTCGACCAACCTATGTTTGACGCCAAAGCATGGCAGCTGACTACCCAGCAACAAAACTTAACTGCTAGGGCTAGGCATATCGGGCAGCATAAATTTGCTGAAAGGGCTGCCGATTATGATCTGCGGGCAGCATTTCCTACGGAAAACTATGAAGACATGTTTGACGCCAATTTAATGGGCATTTGCATTCCCAAAGAGGATGGTGGTGAAGGTGCCAATTTTCTAACATACGCTTTAACTGCGGCTGAAATTGGGCGTTATTGTGGCGCTACAGCGCTGACATGGAATATGCACGTGTGCTCCACTCTTTGGAGTGGCCTGCTAACAGATGATTTGGAAATGGATGAACCAACGCGGTTACTGCACAAAAAAAACCGTAAAGTACATTACCAACGCATACTCACCGAACGAGCGATCTACTCCCAACCTTTTTCAGAGGGCGGTGCGGCTGCCGCTGGGGCAAGGGCATTTGCAACGGTCGCACATAAAGTTGATGGAGGCTGGCGGGTTACTGGTAAAAAGATTTTTGCGTCTTTGGCTGGTCATGCCAACTATTATGGCGTTTTATGCACAGAAACCAGTAATGAAACTGTTGAGCTAAGTCGACGTAATACAATCTACTTGGCCATTCCAGCCACATCAGAAGGTGTGATTGTAGAAGGCCAGTGGGACCCAGTGGGTATGCGCGGTACCGTATCCCGCACACTTATTTTTAAAGATGTATTTGTGCCAACTAATGCCACCCTAATGCCTGCAGGGATATACTTCCAAGCGGCTAAGCGTTGGCCACACATGTTCATGACACTCACGCCAAGCTATATGGGAATTGCGCAGGCAGCATATGATTTTACCGTAAAATACCTGCGGGGCGAAGTTGAAGGCACTGGCCCTGTAAAACGGCGTCAATTTGCGACTAAACAAATTGCGGTAGCGCAAATGCGCATTATGTTGGAACAAACAAAAACGCTGTGGTTCCAAGGTATGAGTGAAGCGTGCGCAAACCCGAGCAAAGATCAGCTGCTTCGTGCCTGGGTAGCGCAATACACCACTATGGAAAACGCCAATGAAATTGCTCAGCTTGCCATTCGTACCTGTGGTGGTCAGTCAATGCTAAAGGCCTTACCACTAGAACGCTTGTATCGCGATAGCCGCTGCGGTTCGCTAATGTTGCCCTGGACTGCAGAACTGTGCTTAGACATGCTTGGGAAAGGCTGCCTTTATGAACCTGGGGAAACAGACGTTTAATGTCTAATATATCCAGTTGGATTGATGCGCACGCGCGCTTCACTCCTAATAAGCTTGCCGTTATCGACCAGCAACACCAGCACACCTATGCTAACTTAGCAGATGCCATAAGCACTAATGCACGTATGTTAAAGCACACATTACGTGTTGGGAGGGGAGACCGAGTAGCGTATTTGGGCTTAAATAGTGTTGAATTTATTAGTTTAATGTTTGCCTGCGCTCGCTTGGGTGCTATTTTTGTACCACTGAATTGGCGTTTAGAAACACCTGAATATCACTACATTTTAACTGATGCTAGCCCCAGGGCGTTAATCGTTACTCCAGACTTCAAACACCAAGTTGATAGCCTTAATGACGTCCATGCAGACTGCTGGTTCGTGCTACAAGATGCACAATGTACTGGGCCAGATAAAGCCAAACTGAAAGTCAACTGGCACTCATACAGTGCCCTGCAGCAATCTTGCGACATTAATACTAGCGACTATAATGCACATGTAACCTTAAGCGCTGCGTTATTAATTGTGTACACCTCTGGCACCACAGGGCATCCAAAAGGTGCAGTATTAGATCAACAGGCATTATTTTACAACGCACTCAATAGCCAACATATGCATGACATGGGCAAACCCGACACCATACTCACGGTGTTGCCTATGTTTCACGTAGGTGGACTTAATATACAAACCCTGCCAGCACTTTATGTAGGTGCCACAATCATATTGCATGCGCGCTTTGACTCAGTGCACACACTGACTGCCATTCATCATCAAAAACCCAGCCTTACGGTATTAGTACCGGCAACTTTATCTGCCTTGTTAGCGCTACCTCAGTGGCACAGCACTGACCTTTCTAGCTTGCGAAGCATCACCAGTGGATCATCACTCGTACCTAAACACCTTATTGAAGCCGTTGCCAGTCGTGGCATACCAGTGCAACAAGTTTATGGTCTTACAGAAACATCACCTATTGCAGTGTATCAAACAGCAGAGCAGGCAAAAACAAGGTTTCACAGTACAGGTTTGCCAGCTTTACATTGCCAAATGAGAATCACAGGGCAAGGTGGTGTGCCAACTACAAATGGCGAGGTAGGGCATATCCTTATTAAGGGCCCTAACGTTTTATTTGAATACTGGGGTAACCCTGAGGCCACTGCTAATGCACTAGATAATGGATGGTTTGATACTGGTGATTTAGGGCATTTAGACCATGATGGTCATTTAATTGTAGATGATCGTGCTAAAGATATGATTGTGTCTGGTGGAGAAAATATTTACCCAGCCGAATTAGAAGTGCACCTAAACCACTTAGAGGGTGTGCTTGAAGCTGCAGTGGTGGGCCAAACAGACCCAAAATGGGGTGAAACGCCCATAGCGATTGTAGTGCTAGTGCCAGGAAGCATGCTTGACAAAAAAACAATACTAAAGAGTTTCGTAGGGCAATTAGCCCGCTTTAAACACCCCAGCAATGTTTTTTTTATGGCTAAACTGCCACGAAACGTAATGGGTAAGGTACAAAAATTTTTACTACGTGAGATGATCTTTACTGAAGTTACAAAATGAATCTAAATTAAAGCCTAACCAGTCTCTGTGAAGGCTTAAATCGTCCCTAACCATTGTGCAAGATGGTTTAGGGTTACAGACATGGTGGTTCTGTTCTGCGTAGCTTTAGGCCCACTCTAGCATCGGTTTAGCCTAACAAATTATTAGCCTTGCAACCCTTCAGCAGTGGATGAAACACAAACCAGCTAAGATGACTTTAAGATGTGCACATTTAACTCCTAAAAACCTTAGTCATGCTGTTGCAGTTTTAGGGTCATAATGTATAATCACGCCTCTTCTTCGGGAGACGTTCACCCTAAATGCCTTGGTGGTGGAATTGGTATACACAACAGACTTAAAATCTGTCGGCTTATGGCTATGCGGGTTCAAGTCCCGCCCAAGGCACCAGAATTCCTCAGGAACCCTCCTGAAACCCCCATGATACCTGCACTCTCATCAATTGCTTGTGGGGTGTGCGCCATGGTTGTAAACCAATCTAGTTATCTTTTCCTTCGTAATAATACTTATTACTTCTCTCGTCGTATTCCTTTGGATATGAAAAGCCTCTATGGTTCTAAAAGAATCGTTAAAAGCCTTAAAACTCGATCTAAACGTGTCGCTCTGCGTGGCTCAACTCAAATCAGTTTCCAGCTTGAAACCTATTGAGGTCTATTCGTGTTGAGCAGATTACCCAAGGTCTTGTCAGTGCTCCTGTTACTAAAGTTAACTCATCATTATCAGGTTGTGGCTATGACTTGCTTGACGCTATAGATAATTATCTAAAGCTTAAAGGCGAGGGCAAAGACCATGCCTTTGAGCGCACTGTTGATCGTAATGTGAACTACTTTATTGAAGCAGTTGGTAATAGAGAGTTGAGTGATTACACTTTTACGGATGGTGCTAAGTTTAGAGACTTTCTCTTAGGTAAGGGGCTAGCTGTAAGCTCAATAAGGCGTATCTTTTCGTCCTTAGGGCCAATCATCAAGCTAATGATCCAAGAACATGGATTGAGTGCTATAAGCCCCTTAGTTGGAACCTATAAGCCTTTAAGTCGCAAGAAAGATAAAAGACAGCCAATACCAATCCCAACAATCAAAAGAATTCAATCTGTCTGTATGGATATAAATGATGATTTAAGGTGGGTTAGTGCTTTGGTTAGTGATACTGGAATGAGACTAGCAGAGGTGTGTGGCCTTGAAAGAAATGATGTTGTGTTAGATGCGCCAAAACCACACATAACATTGCAGCCAAACAGTGCCATTAGTCGGGGCATCCTTGTGGGCAGCTACTCAGGCTTTTGACCTGCTTAGTGGGGCAGATGAAAAGTATCTATTTCCTAGGTATACCAAGGGTGAAAAGTGTAATGCCAACTCAGCCAGCGCTGCTTTAAATAAATGGATGAAACAATATGTTGAGGATGGGTGTGTATTGCATTCATTCAGGCATAGTATGCGCGACAGATTTAGAGCAGTTGAGTGCCCCTCGGATATTGTTGACCAAATTGGTGGCTGGAGTCGTTCAAGTATAGGTCAGAACTATGGTGCAGGTTACCAGCTTCCTGTGTTGCATAAGTGGCTTCAAATGATTGAATAGGGGAAAGTTGTTGTCAGGTTAACTGTTGCAAAACCTAATTTAACATTCGTTCATGGACTGCTTCCATACCACGGTTCGCCATATTACTGACCTCGGCAGCATGTGTTTGCAGGGTTTTAACGACAATCGGGTTGGTTGATGTTTGAGTAACTACAATGCCAAGTTCCGTCATAGTGATATTTGTTTGTATGGCATCACTTTCTGCAAACAACTTATCCAGTGTTGGGCTTTGAATGATTATTTTAGGGTCTCGCTTTTCTTCTAACCTAGCGACCATAGTGACAACATGGCTCACTAAAGCATCACGTAATTTATCATCAGTTGTTTCGGTGGTAGTGGTTATCCCATTGGATATATTTTCAACTGTTCGAGTGATTTGTTTATGGTTCTTGAATATTGTCTTTAAATCATCTACCTCATTTTCAGTCGTATCCTTCCCTTGAAGCCCGGGCATATTCACCTCATCGTGGGAGTGGTTCACTTGGCCCTCTTCACTTGATCCGTGATGAACCTTCATCTGCTCTGCATAATTGTGGCTTCCATTTAACGTATGAGTGGCAAACCACATTGCCAGTGCGCCAAGACCAAAGACAGCGACATAAAGGATTGTTGTTTTGAATTTCAGCATTATTTTCTCTTACTACTTATATTAGACTTTCATAATACTATAGTAATACTGTTAAGTCTTTAACCAACCAATGTCTCATCTGTCCACACACGCTGCTTAGACCAAATGATTTACCATGGCTGTGGTGTCAGGAGTTTAGGCTTAAGAGAGAAAAGGTTGGAGGTGGCTAAAATGACATACACCAATACAGAACACCTATTAGGCGCCTGACGTAATTGGTGTAGTTTCATTTAAAGCGAGTTCAATACCGGCAGTACTTGAGCGTGGAATTTCACGAATAGCTTCTGCACTAATGTGGGCAATGTTGGTAACGTAACTACCTACAACAGGAGCAATCTATTTACTCCCGACGAAGTTCTTATAACTGGAGTTAAAACTAAACATGGCGGCCCAATGAGCCCAGATTTGCATAGTTCATGTAAAAACGTCAAAGCTTTATCTTGGTTGTGTTCATTTTTTAGTCATCAATACGAGTCAATGCTTGCCATTAGCTTAGCAACCCAACTTAGGAACCCTTTTTAGAAGATTTTTCCAAGTATTAAAAAATGGTACTAAAATAATGTATAAAGTATCAAAAATTAAATAAAAACACAGAAAACCTGTGTTTCATTGGTTTACTCACGTAAGCTGAAGCCGCTACGAATAATAAAGCATTTAAAACACTAATGACCAATAAAGGAAAAAACGATGATCAAAACACTCAAAACAGCAGCCTTAGGCGCCGTGTTGGCGCTTGGCCTTGCCGGTAATACGTCGGCCCAAGAGATAAACTTTTTTACCATTGGAACAGGTGGCACAGCCTATACCTACTATCCAGTTGGCGGTGTCATTGCCAACGCAATCTCCAAGCCACCAGGCTCACGCGAGTGTGGCAAAGGTGGCTCCTGTGGTGTTGACGGGCTGATTGCATCTGCAGTGTCGTCACGGGGTTCAGTCGACAATGTGAACGCTATAATTTCTGGATTACGTAGTTCCGGATTCGCCCAGTCTGATGTTGCTTATTGGGCATATACTGGCACAGGCACTATGGAAGGTAGCGAGCCAGCTAAGGATCTGCGCACCATTGCTGCCTTGTTTGAAGAGCATATTCACCTAGTCGCTTTAGCTGACAGTGGTATCAACTCAGTTGCTGATTTAGCTGGAAAGCGTGTGTCTTTAGACGAACCAGGTTCTGGTACCTATGTTGACGCTAATCTAATCCTAGAGTCTAACGGCTTGTCTTCTGATGATGTAACTGCAGAGGCTCTTAAAGGTGGTGCGGCTGCTGAAGCTTTGCGTAATGGCAAGATTGACGCATTCTTTGTGGTTGCTGGTTACCCAACTGGATCTCTGGTTGAACTTGCGTCTGCTGCAGACATCAAACTGGTACCTATCGATGGTGCAGGTGCAAATGCTTTGACTGAAAAATACGGATTCTTCGCGTCGTCAGATATTCCTGAAGGCACTTACGAAGGCGTAGATACCACAACCACAGTAGCCGTTGGTGCACAGTGGTTTACGTCTGCATCTCAAGACGATGATCTGATTTACAATATTACTAAAGCATTGTGGAATAAAGAGTCTCGCAAGTTGCTTGATGTAGGTCATGCTAAAGGTAAGACGATTACACCAGCTACAGCTTTAGCGGGTGTAGGTGTGCCTTTGCATGCAGGTGCCGAGCGCTTCTACCGTGAAGCTGGCCTAATCGAGTAAGTTACACTCTCGATGCTACCAGCCTCAGGCACTTGCGTGTCTGGGGCTGTTTTATTTATTTATTCTGATACGGAACTATGTCATGCCTGCAGACGACACCCCTGAACTTACGCCAGAACAATTAGCAGAAATTGAGCGTGAGTTTGATCCTGAAACAGCCTTTCGTTCAACAGGTAAGACTGTTGGTTATATAATTGCTGCAATTTTAGTGTCAATGTCTGTCTACCATTTTTATGCATCTGGCTTTGGTCTTGTCCGTGAGCTAGTGCATCGTGGTATCCACCTGTCTTTTGTCCTTGGTCTGGTGTTTTTACTATTTGGCGCACGCAAGGCTAACTATAGCCTATCCCCTAAAGCATGGTATCGCGTTGAAGGCGTGCCCATGATTGATATTATATTTTCATTGGTGGCCGTTGGCGCGGCAATGTACCTGCCTTTGCTGCCCGCAGAGGCATTGGCTAAGCGGGTTGGAAATCCGTCACCCACTGATATTTTTATGGGCTCGGCCTTGCTCTTTTTAACACTTGAGGCAGCACGACGGAGCGTTGGGCCAACCTTGCCTATAATTGGTTTGGTCTTCATTGGCTTTGCCTATTTCGGTCCCTTAATGCCAGGGGCTTTAAAGCATGGGGGAGCCTCGTGGTTCGGTATTATCAACCATCTCTATATGACTAACCAAGGAATCTATGGAATCGCAATCGGCGTAATGGCTCAATACGTATTCCTTTTCATTTTGTTTGGAGTGCTTGCCACGCGTATTGGTTTGGGTCAGCTTTTTATTGATATGGCAATGGTGATTGCAGGTCGCTATTCTGGAGGGCCAGCTAAGGTTGCAATTTTCTCTAGCGCGTTTATGGGTACCATTTCTGGTTCGTCCATCGCCAACACTGTGACGACTGGTGCACTCACTATCCCTGCAATGAAACGCGTAGGCTACCCCGCACATTTTGCGGGTGCTGTTGAAGCGACAGCATCAACGGGTGGCCAGATCACCCCCCCAATCATGGGTGCTGCAGCCTTTATTATGGTTGAATATTTGGAAATTCCATTACGCGATATTTTGGCTGCGGCGTTGTTCCCTGCTTTGTTACATTATTTTGGCATTTTTATTATGGTTCACCTTGAAGCCAAAAAGCTGGGTTTACGTGGTTTGCGTGCCGAAGAATTACCTAAGCTTGGTGTTGTTCTAAAGGATCATTGGTTAAGTCTCATTCCTTTGATCATTCTCGTCTACATGATCTTATCAGGAAAAACGCCTGATTATGCAGCGGTGTATGGCATTATTGCTTGTGTCGTTGTTGGCTTCCTAAATCCTACGCACCGCCTTAGTCTTAAGGATTTATGGTCTAGTTTGTCTACAGGCGCAAAGAGTACACTAGCCGTTGGTGCAGCGGCAGCAACCGTTGGAGTAGTTGTGGGGGTTGTCACCTTGACGGGTGTCGGGTTTCGACTTGGATACGTTGTGGTACAAACAGCTACTGATATAGGCACACTGCTGAGCTCACTGCCATTACTTGGATACTTTACTGTGACTCAATGGGCGCTGTTCACATCGCTTATTCTTATAGCTATGTCTTGCATCATTATGGGGGCTGGCATTCCTACAACAGCGACCTATATTATTCTGGTTGCCGTTGCTGCACCCGCACTTGCTGTGCTTCAAATAGAGCCCCTTGTCGCGCACTTTTTCGTCTTTTACTATGGTGTTCTGGCCGATATCACACCGCCGGTGGCACTGGCGGCCTATGCAGCAGCAGGAATTGCTGGATCTAATCCCTTCAAAACTGGCAATACTGCGTTCCGGCTCGGCATCGCCAAAGCACTAGTGCCTTTCGTCTTTGTCTATTCACCCGCTTTATTGTTGGTCACAGATGGTTTTACTTGGTGGTTGTTTACCGTCACATTAGTAGGTGCCATGTTGGGTATCGGATCACTTGGCGTTGCTTTTTCGGGATATTTGCTAGCCCCATTGAAAAAATGGGAACGCTGGTGGGTGGCGCTGGTGTCATTCCTATTTATTGCCCCAGGATTAGTTACCATGATTGTTGGACTTGTATTGATGCTACCCATTGTAGTTTTGCAGATTAAACGATCAAAAAAGTAGGGGTGATAGTTTTACACTTGCATAGCTCTAAAGCGCTTAATCGATTGCAAAAGGCTTAAGCGCCTTTGGTGATAAATAGTCCAATAAAGGTCATCTTACTTCTTGATTTATTTTTGGGGGTATAAAAATAAATTAATAAATTATACTTTTATAAAACGACGAATATATCCAAAGATATGAGTGAGGTTTGAGCACCTCATTCTCTTTCGCTTGAATTTAGTATTAGTGTTTCAGGGTCAGCAGCAAGGTGAAATCATCACCACTATTAGCAGCTATGTTGTGCCTCGTGTAAGCTTGGTTATAAACTTTAAGGACGCCAAAGCTGTTTTCGTAGATAAATCCCAAATTACAATTAACATTGCCCCATAAGATGCTTAGTTTAATTTGTTCTGGGTTTTTAATTGGAAATCACTGGCGTCATGGCGTTCATGCAACTGCTCGTCTAATTCACCCCAAGCACGATTGACCATTACCCCACGTTTAACCGCTTCTCGCTGGCTAATTTCTTCAGTCCAACGCACCAAACTTTTATAAGACTTAGTTTGTAAGAACTCTGCTGCACCGTAAACCTTATTTTGCACTAGGGCGCCATACCATGGCCAGATTGCCATATCAGCAATAGTGTATTGGTCACCGCACATATATTGATTGTTAGCTAAATGTTGATCGAGCAAATCAAGTTGCCGTTTCACTTCCATGGTAAACCGTTCTATTGGGTATTCAAATTTTTCTGGCGCATAGGCGTAAAAATGGCCGAAACCTCCACCTAAATATGCCCCACTGCCCACTTGCCAAAATAACCAAGACAGGCACTGCGACTTAAGCCAAGGTTCTTTGGGTAAAAAAGCATCAAATTTCTCTGCCAGATACAGCAATATCGCACCAGATTCAAAAATAGGCAGCTTATTGCCTTCACTATTATCTACTAGCGCAGGGATTTTGGAGTTTGGATTGACCTCAACAAACCCAGAGCCAAATTGATCACCGTTCATAATATCAATCAAATAAGCATCGTACTCAGCGTCTTTGATACCCAAAGATAACAATTCTTCCAATAGTATTGTTACCTTTACACCATTGGGCGTTGCCAACGAATAAAGTTGTAAGGGGTGCTTACCCACAGGCAATTCTGATTCATGGGTTGCGCCAGAGGTTGGGCGATTAATGCTAGCAAACTTGCCGCCAGTTGCTGTAGTCCATTGCCATACTTTTGGGGGCTCATACGTATTTTCAGACATTTTTGATCCGTAACTATTGTGGGTGTTAAAAGAGGGTTTTATCAAATAGTGTTAATCGATTGGTATGCAACCACACATTGATCAACATAATAATACATTTAAGCTTTCGTCATCAATTCTACTGCTTTGCTATGGCGCCGACTACGTTTACTTCACTATTTAAAATGCAACACAAATCATGTGTCTCATGAACCAAAGTGGGGGCTTTAATGTATATTTTACCTAGGTAAACCTACCTACATAAAATATGTAAAATCGGAAGTATAGACCATGAATTATTTAATGCACTTTTGTTTCACAAATGAATTACAGATGCACCCAAAGGGTTTAAATCATTGGTTTAGACTAAACCTTTGTTTTGCAGTTATTCTACCAGCGTAAAATTTGATAACCCTAGATGATTGATATTTTTATGGTTACAGCTTCAATCGCAACAACTCATCAGCGAACTAGCTCGGCGCAAATGAGAAATTATTTGACGTACTGGGTATTTAACCTTGCCTATCAGACTGTATAATCGGTTGCCAAAGGAGATCCACATGTCATTATTAAATTCTTTACCCGAAAATTCTGGAATCATTATTTGTGGTCATGGTAGTAGAGCCAAAATTGCTGAAGAAGAGTTCAGTTTGCTGGCTGCTGGATTGCGTGCTAGATTCCCCAGCCTAGAGGTTGAATATGGTTTTTTGGAATACTCATCGCCCAATATTCACATGGCGTTGGATCGTTTAATTTCAAAGGGTATCACTAATATCTATGCAGTGCCTGGCATGTTGTTTTCAGCTACCCACGCGCAAAATGATATCCCATCAGTATTAACTACTTATATGCAAAAAAATCCTGCGCTTACCATCAAATACGGTAAAGAGCTTGGTTTACATGACGAAATGATCATGGCCTTTCAACATAGAATTATGGAAGCTGTAGACCTAGCTGAAATGCCAAAACCTGGTGACTTATATGACACCATGCTAGTGGTGGTGGGCCGTGGTACGTCTGTTTCACAAGCTAATGCAGAGGTTTCAAAATTAACCCGCATTGTGGCAGAAAATATGGGTTTTGGTTGGTGTGAAACAGTTTACTCTGGGGTCACTTTTCCCTCGGTGGGTAGGGGGTTGGAAATGGCATTGAAGCTTGGCTTTAAGAAAATAGTGGTGGCCCCATATTTTCTTTTTTCAGGTAAGTTAATTGGCCGCATCCACGGTTACATTGAAAAAGTTTCTGCTGATCATCCTGGCGTTAGTTTCCATGTTGCAGATTACCTGCGTGACCAATCTCACGTTATCAACACCTTTGTTGAAAGGATTGAAGAAACAGTATCTCAACCGGCAGTTAACGATGGCCTTATGGAAAAATTTCAAGCTAGGTTAGCGGCTGGTGAAGTTACGGTTCACCACCACCATGCAGAGTTTCAGCCTAAGGTAGAGCCCGATTTAAAAGCTCATTCACATGGTCACGACCATAGCCATAGCCATTCTGGGCATGGGCATACACATGCACCGTATAGACACATTGCGCACCCGCATGGGCCTAGAACAATGATTGATGAAAATGTGTGCTGCTGTTTTATGGGCCAATTCCCTCAAGCTGTTGTTGATGAGGAGCGTGCACTTAGTTTGGCATCAGGTAAGTCAGTCGTTGATCAAACCCCGCAGTGCAAGGTTAAGTAGTTTTAGCCATATTAGTGCAACGTGTGGGCTTAGGTGCTTTATAAAAAGTGCTTTTTTGATGCCAATTAAAGTTGGCTTTAAATGGTTTTTCAAAACCACACCTGCTATTCGGTATAAAGTTCACAGTCTTTAATTATTGTGAACTTTAGCACTATGCCGTTGCTTCTTTTCTTGTTTCGTTACCGCGCAAGAATCAATATTTTTAGCTCTCCGTCACAGTTATGGCACCTCATTAGCAGCACGCTTAATTTATACCTATGGCGATTAACTTTAATTGTTTTTAGAAAATACCTAAGCTTTATAGGCCTTTATATTAACTTACCTATTTTAGCGGGTGTAAAACCACCTATATTTTGATTGCAGTACTTGTGACATGCGTCATACAGTTTTTTTATAGTGATCGGCCATTTGTTTAATGAGGCTTAGATCGGCTTCTATACCCACTTTTTCTTCTTTGGTTATCTTCTTTGAAGCAAACCGATTTAAGGTAGTTAAGTAGGTTACACCTTCGCTTAGCGCAATTGTTGACCAGTAATAAGACTTCTGAAAGCTCTGAACCACTCCTCTGCCTTCAAAAAAACGCCTTGCTAAAAATTCCATCGCCACTAAATCGCCACTGATGGCCTTAACCTCTGCAATGGTTACACATTCACTTTGTTTAGCAGTCATTGCGTGCCCTCACTTTTAATGGCCTACATAAATTGTAAGCCGATTAACAATAGGTTAATTTTATTGAACTTTATGTGTTAATGTAAGTGCAAATTATGTTTATATTTATCATAAATGACTCATTATGTTTTTAATTTTATACAAAAAGTAAATTTAATGATTATTAAACAAGTATGGGAGCAAAATGCCTAATGTCAGAATTCCTAGACAGCAAAGACCAAGCTATTGTTAGTTTGTTGCAAAAAGACGGTCGTATGTCAGTTCAAAATATGGCCAAAGCGTTAGGGATAACACGAGCCACAGTAACTAAACGTATAGAAAAATTAGAATCTAGTGGCGTAATTACAGGGTATGTCGCAGTGGTAAAAAAAGACTTTTTTAATAAAAAAGTACGTGGGTGGGTAATGATTACTACAGTCCCTAATTTAGAAGAAAGTGGCATTATTGCAATGAAACTCATCCCTGAAGTAAGCAAAATATACACCACTAGTGGACGTTGGGATTTGGCAGTTGAAATTAGAGCTTCAAACCTAGAAAGCTTTGACACAGCGCTTTCAAAAATTCGCCAAGTGAGTGGGGTTGAAACCACAGAGACCAATTTATTACTCAGTTCGCGTATTGGCATGTAATTCATTAGAGCAGATTAAAGGGTAGTAATAACTTTTAGATTTTTAAGAGCAGTAGTTGATACCTAAAATAGCATTGAACCTTCTGCTTTTGGCTCACTTCAAGTGGGGGGTTCGTGATAGTCTATCATTGGTTTTACCAGACGTATTATTAACACTTCGCATAGAGAAAAATTATGGCCATAGGTGCTACCATTTATAAGGCAAATTTAAACTTATCCAACCTTAATAGTCATCATTACGCTGATTACAGCCTAACCATCGCAAAACATCCGTCTGAAAATGAAACCCGATTAATGTGTCGCCTCATTGCCTTTTTGCATGCTGCACATGAAGACCTTGAACTAACAAAGGGCATTAGTTCAGCAGAGGAGCCCGACTTGTGGCAGCGAGATTTAACTGGAAATATTGTGCATTGGATTGAACTGGGCATGCCAGATGAAAAACGTATTCGCCAAGCTAGTGGTAAAGCTCAGCAGGTGACTATTTATACCTATCATGATAATAAAGCTGACATTTGGTTAGAAAAAAATCGCGCTAGTTTATCTGCCAACAAAAAAGTAAAGGTGTTTCACATTGATGTGGAAACTGCGTCTTCGTTAGAAAATGTGTTGGTTAAAACCATGAACTTGAGCTGCATTATTGAAGAAGATCAGGTGCACTTAAGTACTGATGACCTACATGTTACGGTGCAAATAACTCAAAGTTTATAATGGCTTATGGCCAGTAATGCTTGAAAAATAAGTTAATACACAAGGAATTAGGTGGATGGCTGTAGCAAAACAACTCATGGTATACCCAGCAAACAGGCTAGAAGATCTGGCTGTATTACTGAACCACGTGTTAACTCTTGGGCAATCTGGCGGTGCTTCTGGGGTATTAGATTCTGCTCAAGTTATCGTTGAAAACACGGGCATGCAGCATTGGCTTAATACGCAATTAGCCAAGAAAAACGGCATTGCGATGAACATTGACTACCCTTTGCCTGGAAAGTTTGTTTGGCAATTAGCCCGGCAGTTATTAGGTGATGCTCAGGTGCCTCAGCAACCACCTTATCAGCGAGAGGCCCTAGTTTGGCGAATTGATGATCTATTGGCGAGTGATGTGATACTGACTAATTCTGCATTCTCTCAGGCTAATCGCTACTGGCAATCAGCGCCGCTAGACCAAACAAAAGCACCTGCAGACCTTTTAAAGCGCTTTCAACTAGCCAGCGCGCTGGCTGACCTTTTCGAGCAGTATATTCTCTACCGTCCCGATTGGCTCAATCAATGGCAAATAGAAGACAGCTCAGAACATTGGCAAGCTCAGCTGTGGGCTATGTTATGCCAGCAAGATGGGCGCCACCCCATAGATATACAGCGCAGGTTAATACACGCGCTTTCTCAACTAACAGGGCCTAAACATCAACAGCTGCCAAAACAAATTTTTCTGTTTGCTTTAAATACTATGGCGCCAGCTACGTTAGAGGTTTTTTCAGCCTTAGCTCAGCATACGCAGGTGCATATATTTCACCTTAATCCTTGTGCTGAATATTGGGGCCATATTCAGTCTGAAAGAGCCATTGCGGCTACGCACCTAAAGCATTGGTTAGCGCAGCAAGACGATAACGTGCTAGTTGATGGTGGTAACCCCTTATTAGCTAATTTAGGCAGCCAAGGCAAAGAGTTTTTCCGCCTACTGCAGCAGCAAGATAGTTATAATATTGATGCCTTTGAAGAAGCTGCCCCTGTTAGTTCCAGTGCAGATTTGTCTACCCTACAACAGCTTCAACAAGACATTTTGCACCTGGAAGATGCCCGTGAACATAGCCATAAAAAAGTAGATGACAGCCTTGTTTTTACAAACGGTTCCAGTGCCTTAAGAGAGTTACAAGGCTTACACGACTGGTTGCTTGGCAAGTTTCAACAAGACCCTGCCCTTAAACCAAGTGATATTTTAGTCATGTGCCCGCAAGTAGAAGACTATGCTGCCTATGTAGGGGCTGTATTTGACACCCAAGGCAGGCAGTTTGGGTCTTGGTATGATGCCAATAAAACTGAAACGCCACGATTACCATGCTCTATCGCCGACCGTAAGCCGCAAGACTCAGAGCCTCTTGTAGCCGCTTACTTGCAACTTCTGCAATTGCCAGATAGCCGGTTCCAAGTGTCTTTTATATTAGACTTTTTACGCTTGCCAGCGATACAACGAAAGTTTGGTATAGACCCAGCTGAGCTTGAAATTATTGCAGTGTGGCTAGCTAATGCGTGTGTGCATTGGGGCTTGGATGAGCGTCATAAAGCCAGCACTTTGGGTCAAGACGAGTCTACAAGCACCTATAGTTGGTCTTGGGGGCTTAAGCGTTTATTGCTTGGTTTTGCTCAAGGTGATGAGTCAAAAAAGTATCAAAATGACTGGTTGCTAGCCGATGTAGAGGGCAGCCAAGCGGTGCTTTTAGGCCGTTTAATGCAAGTGCTTGAACAGTTGCAGGGGCATGCAAAAAACCTTAACACTGCTCGTTCAGGCCTCGCTTGGCGCGGCTATCTTACGGGTATGATAGATGAGTTTTTCGCCGATGACCAAACCTTGCAGCGTAACGAAGAGCAGGCCAAGGAGTGGCTAACAACGGCTATTGGTAATATGGCTATGTGGGTAGAACAAGTTGATTATAGTCAAACCATTACCTTAGAAGTGGTGCGCTACAGCTTAACCCAAAAACTGTCTGTAGCAAGCAGTAGCCAAGCCTTCATTACTGGGAAAATCACCTTTTGCTCTATGGTGCCTATGCGCAGCATTCCATTTAAGGTAGTTGCAATGTTGGGGCTTAATGATGGGCAGTACCCTAGACAATCTAAACCTTTAGACTTTGACTTAATGGCCCAAGAAGAGCGCAGGGTGGGTGACCGTTCGCGCCGCGGTGATGACCGCTACTTATTTTTGGAAGCTTTGATCAGTGCCCGGTCTTGTTTGTACTTCAGTTATCAAGGCGTGGATAGTAAAAATAACTCCCCACGCCAACCCAGTTTGGTTTTGTCTGAATTGATGGACTACCTTACCCGAGGGTATGGGTGGAACTTTAATCCAACACAGGCTGATTCAAAGCTTCGGCAACTACCTTTGCATAGCTTTAGCAAAGATAACTTTAACCCGTTATCTAACCCTAGCTTTGAGACCTCTTGGTTACGTTTGTTGCAAGCTAAGAGTTCGAATGAAGATCACAGTGTTGTAGGCCCATCTGATCATTTAAAAGCGTTAACTGTGAATGGTCTAGTGCGGTTTTTAGAAAACCCTGGCCGTACGTTTGCTAATGAAAGTTTAGGCTTATATTTACACGATTATGACTTAGAACTAGATGATGATGAGCCCTTTGATAGCTCTAAATTAGTTGAGTATAAATTGCGTCAGCACATGTTAGCTGCGGTCTTGTCTCATGAGCCAGAGGCGTGCAAAGCCGTTAGAGAAGAATATCAATTGAATGGGCAGCTACCAGAAAACCATCTTGCAACCCGCATTATTGACGCCAGCCAAGAGCAGGCAGAAGCACTTTTAGATGAGTTGCAAGCACTGGCATACGGACAGGCAAAAAACCATTGGGTTTCAACCCGCGTAATGGGCGTAACCATAAAAGATAAACTACCTTTAATAGGTGACCCTGCTGATGAAAACAGCCCACTCAAAGTTATCCTTAGTCGGCCCAGCAAGGCAAAACCTAAAGACAGGCTTACCCTTTGGCTTACTAGTTTAATTGCCCAAGTGGCGTTTGAACAGAAGGTTACGGGCGTATCAGTGCACTTAGAAAAGAATTTAGAAGTACATGAATTAGATGATGCTTCAGGTCAGTTACAAAAAATTATAGCGCTTTATCTAATGGGCTTAACCCAAGCCCTGCCGTTAGATGCTGAACTAGGTCAAGAATTGCTCAAAATAGATCCTCAAAACACTGATAAGCGCCGCAGCAAGTGGCAGAAAAAGTGGTACCACCACAAATATAGTCAAAATTTTGATTTTTCAAGTGACCCATATAGGCGTTGGCTATGGCCACAAACCCCCTCATTTGAAGTTTGGCATGAGCAGTTTTCTGACGTTTACCAACCCATGGTTGATAGCATCAAGGAGGTGAAGCATGCCCAACCTTGACCTAGCTAATATGCCCTTGCAAGGCCGTCATCTTATTGAAGCCAGTGCAGGCACGGGCAAAACCTACAGCATCACTCGCATCTATTTGCGCTTATTAATAGAGAAACAGATTCCCGTAGAACAAATATTGTTAATGACATACACCCGTGCCGCAACACAAGAACTGCGTGGGCGCATAGAAGACACGCTTCGGGAAGCCCAAAATAGCTGGGGTTTGCATAAAGATGAGTACTGGCAGCATCTCTACCAACAGGCAGAGCCTCAGCAAGCTCAACTACTGTTGCACCAAGCCCTACTTAATTTAGATCAAGCGGCCATTTTTACTATACATGCATTTTGCGGCCGAGCTTTGCAACAATATGCATTTGCTAGTCAAACGGGCCTAGAGGTGGTGTTAGAAACCAATACTCAAGATTTGGCCTACACGGGCCTGCAGGACTGGCTTCGTGTAGCAATGCATCAGCCAGCGGTTTATAGCCAGCTTGAACAACAGGGTTGGCATACTCCAAAAGGGTTTTGGGACGCCTTTAGTGGTGCTCTGTTAAGCCAAACACCTGTGTTTGCTGTAGATGCTAAATCATGGCATCAGGCATGGCAAAAAAATAAATCACATGTTCGTAATAGTTTGCTTAAGTTAGAAGTGCAAATGGCCCAAGCCACTATGGCTGACCCTAAGTCTAAGGTGGTTCGTTTAGCCCAGTGGCAAGATTTACTAAACTGGCTAGGTACAGATGTGTTTGAGCCGGCCCCTAAAGACCACTTAGCTTGCTTGCATGGTGGTAGGCTATCTAAATCACCCGAATTAAAGACTATTATTACCCCTCTTCGGGAGCTTATTAATAATAAGAGCTTTACCGATAAGTACTTGGCTTACGCCAACCAAGCAAAGGTTGCCCCCATAGTTTTAGAGGCAGTGCTTTATGTGAGAAAAGCCTACCAAGAGGCTAAACAAAAACAACAAGTTATGGAGTTTGATGACTTGGTGAGGCGCTTATCTGAGTGCGTTAATCAGCCAGAAAGTACAGCCCTAGTGGATGCTTTGCGGTTGGCCTACCCAGTGGCTTTAGTCGATGAGTTTCAAGACACCGATGGGCACCAATATGCTATTTTAAACCGCCTTTATGAACGTTCCAGCAACAACACTGCGTTATTTATGATTGGGGACCCAAAGCAGGCGATTTATGGCTTTAGAGGTGGTGATATCCAAACCTATTTAAGCGCATCTCAGGCCACAGACTATCGCTGGCACATGGACACTAACTGGCGCTCTAGTCATGCCATGGTGGCGGCCTATAATCGTCTGTTCTCAGAAGGTACTGGAGAACGAAAAGTGTTTGGCAGTGGCATTAATTACACAGATGTTAACGCGAGTAACTATGCTACCGCCAATGAAGAGCATAACCCTAAAGCCCGTGGTGCAGCTTTAACCTATGTTTGGCTACCTACACAGCTATTAACTAATGAGCGCAAGCACCAACATATTGCCCAGTGGTGCGTTGCAGAAGTGCAGCAAATATTGCGCCAAGGCGATTTTAATGCCAGTGATATTGCTTTGTTGGTGCGCGGAGCAACTGAAGCTCAGGCGTTGCAGACTGCATTAAAGCAGGCTCACTTAGCCAGTGTGTATATTAGTGATAGAAGCAGCGTGTATGCCAGTGCCGAGGCTACAGAAATGGTGCGCCTACTTAATGGTTTATTGCACTGCGAAGATCAGCGGCAGCTTGCGCGTGCAGCAAGCACTCACCTATGGGGTGGCAGTGTGCCATTGCTGGCCCAGCTAACCTTAGATGACAACTACTTGATAGAAATACGCAGCCAAATGATGCAGTTGCGTCAATTATGGCTGAGGCAAGGAGTGATGGCTCTGGTGATTCATCTGCTCAAGCAGCGTGCTGTGCCACCTGCGCTAAATAAAGAGCGTTATATGACCAACATGGTGCAATTAGCAGAGCTACTGCAAAAGGCATCAAGCCAGGCCAGTTCGGCATTATTGCTGGTGGAATGGCTGCAACAACAATGTAATGAAGGCAATGCAGATAGTAGTGCTCAGTTGCGCTTAGAAAATGATGCCAAATTAATTCAAATTGTTACCCAGCATGGCTCTAAAGGATTGGAATACCCTGTGGTATTTATTCCTTTTGCAAGCCAAGCCAAAGACCCGCTTAAACGGGGCACCAAACACGCCCAATTATTCCCTTATTATCATCCACAAGAGCATTGCCCGGCGTTAATGATAGGTCGAGATAGTGAAGTGTGTGATCAGGCTACACGTGCTGCTCAAGCGGAATCCTTGCGGCTATTATACGTTGCTGTTACCCGTGCTCAGTATAGGTGTTATATCCCAGTGAGCGATTTCAGTAACAGTGAACAGTCACCTTTAGGCCAAGTGGCTTTTTGGTGCCACAAGCAAGCTGACGCCGTTAATTGGCTGGAAGCCCTGACTCAGTTAACTCACCCTAAAGACTCTGAGCTACGACTTATCGAAGAAGACTCAGTGCAGGTGCCTTTGCCCCAGACCTTTGTAAGTGAAACAACCCCAGTGTTAACCACACAAAGCTTTAGTGGCCACATTGATGCCAATAATAATTTGTTGTCTTACAGTGCTCTGGTGCGCCAACTCAGTTATGGTACTCACACACAGCAAGCAAGTGTTAAAGACCGTGGTGATGGAAGCAGCCAGCTTGTAGACCCTAGCCAAAATACTGCCTCTAATGAGTTACGCTTCACTTTAGCAAAGGGTAAAAATAGTGGCTTATTACTGCATGATATTTTAGAACAGATCGATTTTTCACAACCCATTTGGCCTACTGCCATGGAAGTGCCTTTGGCTAAATACCATACCATGGTGGGCATTGGCCAAGATGACGTTAACAAGGTGGAATGCCTTGAGCAGTGGCTAGATGAATGCTTAGAATCACCGATGCCACATATTGGTATTGAGCTTAATCCCACATTAGCGCAGCAACAGCAGATCACCCTAGGGAAACTTACCCAGCATCAAACCTTAAGAGAGGTGGAGTTCTACTTTCCACTGCAGCAGGCAAAGCAATCTACCCTGGCACAGATATTGAGCCGTCACCGTGGTGGCTTGCCTACAGCATTGCCAAGCCATCCGGTACTTCAAGGGATGATGCATGGATTTATAGATTTGATATTTGAATATGGTGGTCGCTATTTTGTTGCGGATTACAAATCTAACCATCTAGGCGATGATCTTGAAAATTATCATCAGCAAGCGATGCTAGACGCGAACCAACACCATTATTATGACTTGCAATATTTAATATATAGCTTAGCTTTGCACCGTTACTTGGGTCAAAGAATGCCAAATTATGACCCAGTCCAGCATTTTGGTGGGGTGTACTATTTGTACCTCAGAGGAATGTCGCCCAAAGCAGGTACGGGTATATTTGCTACGGCTATCAGCATAGAAGAATTGAACCAGCTTGATCGCCTGTTTGCAGGGGAATTACCATGTTAATTTCTAAGGATCAATTGCATAATAATTATGCAGGATTGGAAGCGGTAGATGAATTTTTAGCAGCCCACTTGTGCCAAAGTTTTGCAAGCCAATGCGTGGTGATGCAGCATTTGATTATGGCGCTAAGCAAAGCTCTGCGTAACGGCCATAGTTGCCTACCTTTAGGTGACATTGCTGGCCAAACATGTTGGTCTACAACGGATGATAAAGCTGCAGGTGCAGCTGGCAGGCCAGGTTACACCTTTGCTTCCTTCGAAGTGCTAATGAATAGCGCCCAAAGTCACCCGATTAATGCAAACCATGATGCACCGTTAGTGTTAGAAAATACGCGGCTATACTTAAGACGTTACTGGCGCTATGAACAACAAGTTGCTCAGCATTTACTAAAGCGTATGCAGGGTTATCAGCTGTCGCAAGAGCAACAAGAAACTGCACATAACGTACTGGCCAAACTATTTATAGCTCCAAATGAGGGCCAAATAGACTGGCAGGCTCAGGCCGTTAAAGAAGCTTTAGAGCGCCAGGTGAGTATTATTTCTGGTGGGCCAGGAACAGGCAAAACGTATACTGTGGCAAGGCTGCTAGTGGCATTGCAGGCTGTTAATGAAACCTCGTTAACCATGGTTATGGCTGCACCAACAGGTAAGGCAAAACAGCGTTTGGTAGAATCTATTAATATTGCTAAGGGCCAATTGTTGCAGCAGGGTATAGGCAAAGAACTCATCAACAGTATTCCACATACCGCCCAAACCTTGCATGGGCTGCTGGGCCTGCGTCCTAATAGCCACGCAGCCAAATACCATAGCGCTAACCCTCTGCCTATCGACCTCTTGCTAGTTGATGAAGTGTCTATGGTAGATTTGCCCATGATGGCGCGGTTGTTAGATGCCTTACCAGAGCATTGTAAGCTGGTGCTGGTAGGTGATGCAGAGCAATTGCCTTCTGTGGCTGCGGGCTCAGTTTTAGCTGATATTCCGCCTACAGCGATTAGTTACTTGCATAAAAGTCATCGCTTTGATGGGCAGGGCGGCATTGGATTGTTGGCACATCGTGTGATGCACAATGAGGCAGAAAAAAGTTGGCAGCTGCTGTTAACCCATAAAGATTTGAACTTAATACCAGAAGAAGAGTTTCAACCGTGGTTGGAGCGACTGTGCGATCAGTACTTTGTGCCTATGTTAAAAGCTAAAAGTGTAGAAGAGGCATTTTTGTGTTTAAACCAGTTTAGAATTTTAGCAGCAACACGCCAAGGAAGTATGGGTGTTGAAGGGCTTAACGAGCAGGTTGAACGTTTATTGAGCCGCCGCCTATCACAAATTAGATTGGCACAAAATTATCATGGTAAACCTGTCATGGTGACGAAAAATCATCATGGCTTAGGTCTATTCAATGGGGATATTGGCATTTTGTGGGCGCAAGATAGTGGCCAGCTTAATGTGTGCTTTATGCACTCAGAAGGAGTGCGCAAGGTAAATGTGGGTTTGTTACAAGACTTAGAGACCGTTTATGCCATGACGATCCACAAAACCCAGGGCTCAGAGTTTCAGCATATTGCTCTTGTAGTTGCACCCCAAGCAGAGCACTTGTTGTCGTCACAGCTACTTTACACTGCAGTCACTCGGGCAAAGGTGAGTTGCAGTGTTAAAGTAAATAAGTCGCTGTGGTTTAAAGCGGTGGGCCACAAAACTCAGCGCTGGTCTGGGCTTAAAGCGTTACTTAGTGTTTAAATAAGGGTAGCGGATGATTCATTATGAGAACAAATTAATGATAGGTTCTAGCGGCTAATATTTGCTCAAATAGTAGCTTTAACTGAGGGTCTTCACGTTGCAGGTTGAACTCTTCTTGGTGGCTAATAGTGTAGGTTTTTTGCCGCACTATTAAGTAGGGTTCACAACCCTGCTCAAGGCTAAACGATGCCATAGGAAAGCGCTTTAAACATTGGTTAAAAAAGCTCATGTTGTTAGCAACCGACATGAGTTCTGCACTAGGATACACCTCCTCTAAATTACGGGCGTAAATATTAATCTTTTGATAACGCTCAATGTTCACAAATACCATAGGATCAAATACCTGTATGCCTTTTTGGTTGCCGGTCACACTTGTCAGTGGAAACTGGCCTTTGGGTACGCTGTTATCAAAAAAAGTGAACTCGTAACGCGGGCTAGTATGGGCTAACCACTTAAATATAAGTTTAGGGATGCCTTGGTAAGCTTCCACACTGTGGCCTAAAAAGTCTTCTACAGATTTATACCGCCCCCTTTGTTGGCCTCTAATCCATCCTCGTTCTACAGTGTCCTCTGGTGGAGTAATAACAAAGTACATATACATAATGTGAGCATATTTGGCATAAGTGCCGTGTAAAACCTTTTGCACCTGCTCAGTTGAAAAACTATCAAATCTAAAACGATCTACTAAAATATTGGGAATGGACTGATTTTGTTGACCGGTGCGTCTAATATAACGGTCTAATTTAGCGTCAATAATGTTAACTTCGTTGCTAGTAAAACGGCCCGAGTATTTATAATTGGCCCCCAATGATTCATAGTTTAGTAACTGACGCCGCCAAATGTCTGGGCTAATAATGCCGTATAAGGAAGACTCAATACCGCGCTGTCCCATAGTTTTTTGCAATAACGGCCTAAGGGTACTTTTACCTGCTGCAGAGGCACCTTTAAGGCTGATAATCACAGGTTTGTCTACGCGCTTTAAAAGTTGGTATGCATTACTGGATACCGCTGAATCAATAGCCGGCTCAATTAATTTGCCAACCATAAAGCTGCCATAGTTATTAAGCGCATGGCGACAAATTATGCGGCTCATAAACGCTCTATCATTGCCTATTAAACCCCGTGTTGATGCCACAGAACCTAATATTTGATAACTGCTCTTGTAGACCGCTCTAATTAAAGGATCTGTATGGGCAAGGCCTGTGGTTTTGAGTTGGTTAATGGCTTTGAATTGAATTTCTTCACTGCTAAGGTGAGCTTGCTTTGTTACTTGCTTTTTCCCCCAAGGCCAGAAGCCTTTTTTTACTATTGGGGCAGCTTTGGGTTCTAGCATTACTTCTTCAGCTAATAATCGGTCCACTTCTAATTTTATTGCTGTAGATAAACTTTGAAAGTCGGCTTCAATAGACGCATATAAAGGGGCAATATGCTGATATAAAATGTCGTTAGTAATACGCCGGAAGTTAATTCCAAAGTCTTCTTCATGCTCAGCTTCTGGAATATGAATGTTGGCGCCCACTCTTACGATAAGCTCGTGCATTACTAAACGCCAGGACGTAAAACCCACTAGGTGTTCTGGCTTAAGGCCTGTGAGTTTGGCAATTTCTTGAACTTCGTCGTAGCTGGTATAAACGTTTGGCGTTTGAAAAATAGTTTCTAGAGAGCTTAATTCCCGAGGCAAATTAGCACTCAATCCGGGGTTCCATGCGCTATATTCTTGTAGTTTTGACATGCGTTGCGTCTGGATTTTTATTGGTACGCATAGGTATAGCAGATTTCGCCAAGCACGTCAGTGATAACCCCGACATGTTTGTGAAACAAAGCGAAGCAATACAAACTGTTAGCCCTTTAAAAAGCCCTAAACAACCCCCACCTACAAAGGTGGATATAAAATACTACTAATGAGACATATGACTTACGCCTTAGAAATTAACCAGCTGCATAAAGCCTATGACAACGGCTTTGAGGCCCTTAAGGGAATCAGCTTAAAAGTAGCACAAGGGGATTTCTTTGCCTTGCTCGGGCCCAATGGTGCAGGCAAATCTACCACTTTGGGTGTGGTGTCATCTTTAGTGAATAAAACCTCAGGCTCAGTCAAAGTTTTTGGGCATGACCTAGACATAGAGGTTAGCCAAGCAAAATGTATGATGGGTGTAGTACCACAAGAATTTAACTTCAACATGTTTGAAAAAGTGGAAGACGTCATAGTACAGCAAGCTGGGTACTATGGCATCGCTCGCGATGAAGCCGTTCGGCGCGCCGAGCAGTTGCTTACGCAATTGGGCTTATGGGATAAGCGCTTTGAAGCGTCACGGACCCTTTCTGGGGGTATGAAGCGCCGCTTAATGATAGCCCGAGCCTTAGTTCACCAGCCTAAATTACTGATCTTAGATGAACCTACCGCTGGTGTAGATATTGAACTTCGCCGTTCTATGTGGGAATTCCTCACCCGTATTAATGAGCAGGGCACAACCATCATTCTTACCACTCATTATTTGGAAGAAGCGGAAAATTTGTGTCGTAATATCGCCATAATTGACCAAGGCGAAATCATTAAAGATAGCCCGATGAGGGAGCTCTTAAAAACCATTAACACAGAAACTATAGTGCTGGATTTGCATCAGCCACTGTTACACGCACCCGAAGTGAAAGGCTATCGTTTACTGTTAGTTAATGACACTCACATAGAAGTCACCCTCAACCAAGGGCAAGACATTAATACGGTATTTGTAGCCTTGTCAGCTGCAGGAATAAAAGTGACCAGTATGCGAAATAAAACTAACCGTTTAGAAGAGCTATTCGTCAATCTAGTGACCAGCAATAAGACTGATTTGAAAGGAGTAAGCGCCTAATGTCTAGTTATGAAATCTACATTGCTTATTCAACTATTGTACGCAAAGAAATTCAACGATTCATGCGCATCTGGGTGCAAACGCTTTTGCCACCGTCTATTATAATGGTGCTATATTTCATCATTTTCGGCAATTTAATTGGCAGCCGAATTGGCCAAATGGGCGGCTTTGACTACATGCAATTTATTGTGCCAGGTTTAATTATGATGTCGGTCATTACTAATTCGTATGGCAATGTGGTGTCTTCATTTTATAGTACTAAGTATCAAGGAAGTATAGAGGAAATGTTGGTTTCACCTATGCCTAACTGGGTGATATTGGCTGGCTACGTTACGGGTGGTGTGGCGCGCGGTTTGGCTGTAGGCGCTATAGTGACCACGCTATCGTTATTCTTCACCCATCTAGAAATTTATAATTTGGGCATCATCACCCTAGTGGTGCTAATGACCTCCATTTTGTTTAGTTTGGGTGGCTTTATTAATGCGGTGTTTGCCAATAGCTTTGACGATATATCTATTGTGCCAACATTTATTCTAACGCCTTTAACCTACCTTGGTGGGGTGTTTTACTCTATTGACCTATTGCCAGACTTTTGGGCTGGCGTCTCACAGCTGAACCCTATTTTATACATGGTGAATGCGTTTCGTTATGGAATTTTAGGGGTGTCTGATATCCCTGTTGGCTATGCTTTGTTAGTGATTAGTGTGTTTATTGTTGCTCTGTTTAGCTACTGTATGCACCTGTTAAATACGGGCAAGGGCATTCGTAAATAGTGCCGCTGCCTTGGAGAACCTAATGCAACAAAATGATTTTATAGAAGCCTCACCGTTAGGTGATAAAAGCAGCTATGTTACTGAATATGCGCCCAGTTTATTGTTTCCTATCCCACGCAATAAGCCTTGGCAACCAGAATTCACGTCTAGGCCATTTTATGGCATCGATGTTTGGAATGCGTTTGAAGTGTCGTGGCTCAATGAAAAAGGTCTGCCACAACTGGCATTGGCAGAGTTTCGTGTGCCAGCTGACAGTCCTAATATTGTTGAAAGCAAATCCTTTAAGCTGTATCTAAACTCCTTTAACCAAACAAAAATGGTTAACGCATCACAAGTTCAGCAGCATATGGCTGCAGATATTTCTGCAGCAGCGGGGGCGCAAGTGCAGGTTAGTTTGTATAGCCTTGATGATATGGCGATGCCAGTATTACCGTCCCCCGGTGCAAATATAGACCAGCAAGATATCGAAATAACGACCTACACGCCAGACGCTAGTTTTTTATCGTCTGACGTTAAGACTTATCGCACAGAAATTTTACATAGTAACTTACTTAAAAGTAACTGCCCTGTTACTGGGCAACCAGATTGGGCAACTCTGGTAATAGAGTACGAAGGGCCCACGATTGACAGAGCAGGCTTATTGGCTTACATCGTATCTTATCGGGAACATGGCGACTTTCATGAGCAATGTGTAGAACAGATATTTCTTGATATAAAGGCTCAATGTAAGCCTGGGCAGCTTACTGTTTATGCCCGTTATGTACGGCGCGGTGGCTTAGATATTAACCCTTATCGTTCTACCAGGCCGGTTTCACCTAGCAATCATCGTACCCAGCGGCAATAGCCCTTTAGAGATATTTTTATGGAATTATTACATGGTTTACTTAATCGGGTTTCGATCCAGAGACTAGAATCCCCTGCGCCCACAGAAACTCAGTTAGAAGTGATGTTGCAAGCGGCACTTAGAGCGCCAGACCACGCAAACCTTAAACCTTGGCGCAGTGTCATGGTAACGGGTGAGGGCCTCACAAAGTTGGGGGAACTTCTGCAAAAAGCGCAACTAGAGCGCGACCCAGACAGCGATGCACAAACCCTGGAACGGTGTATCAAAATGCCTCATCGTGCACCGAGTATCCTAGTATTAATAGCAAGTCCAACACCACACCCTAAAGTGCCAACTGCAGAACAGATACAGGCCACAGCCGCTGCAGGGCACGCTATGTTGCTTGCTGCCTTTGCGCAGAATATTGGTGCGGTATGGCGCACTGGTTGGGTAGTGAGTCACCCTACAATAACGCAAGCCTTTGAACTAAAAGAGTCTGAAGAAATGATTGCTATGATTTATATGGGCACGCCCTCAGTAACACCTAAGCCAGCACCAGTATTAAGTAGCGAAAAATTCATTAAGCATTGGCATTAATGCGTTGAATTTTATTGCTTTTTACACAACAAAGACATAAAATCTGCGCCTTCAAATGGTGAGGTGTCCGAGTGGCCGAAGGAGCACGCCTGGAAAGTGTGTGTACCGCAAGGTACCGAGGGTTCGAATCCCTCTCTCACCGCCA
>Ga0209071_1000019_pt1 | contig 112441 bp, 105 predicted proteins | sample CoawatmetaG10DNA_2_FD_187513 | JGI IMG/M metagenome (GOLD analysis project Ga0209071, IMG submission 187513) | Marine microbial communities from the West Antarctic Peninsula - Coastal water metaG108-DNA (SPAdes) (version 2) | ecosystem: Environmental > Aquatic > Marine > Coastal ... | reverse complement strand
GGGGTGCCGGCCCCGGCAATCAGGATGGCGTCGGGCTTGGCGGCCATCAGCTTGAGAATCTGGCCGGTCACGCTGGTATCCGTGCGCGCAAAGCGCTCGTTGGCCACCACGCGCAACTTGCGCACGTCGGCCAGCTTCGAGAATTCACGCCACCAGCTCTCGCCATACGCATCGGTAAAGCCGATGAAGCCGACGGTGTGCACGCCGTTGTCGGCCATGTGCTGGGTGACGAGCGTGGCCATCTGCGAATCGTTCTGCGGCATCTTGAAGGCCCAGCGGCGCTTGGCGTCCTGCGGCTCGACGATGGAGGCCGAGGCGGCCAGTGTGATCATCGGCGTTTGCCCCTCGGCCACGGCATCGAGCGACGCCAGCGCCGTCGGCACGATCGTCGGGCCAACAATCACGTCCACCTTGTCTTCGGCGATCAGCTTGCGCACGTTGCGCACCGCCATCGACGGGTCGGAGGCATCGTCCAGCACGATGACCTGCGCGCGCTGACCGCCGATGGTCGCCGGCCACATCTGCACGGTGTTCTTGCTGGGAATGCCGATGGCGGCGGCGGGGCCGGTGGTCGACAGGACCACGCCCACGCGAATGTCGGCGCGGGCGGGCAGGGCAAGTGCGGCAGCGCTGGCAAAGAGGGCCATGCCGCACAGCAGGCGACGTCGGGTCGTCATGAAGTCTCCGGGAAGTTCAGGCATTGCGAATGCGGGCGAATCACAGCTCGTATGCTTCGTGATCGCCCGACATGAGTTGTTCGACCAGCTTGCGCGTGAGCGTTGGCGCAAACAGTTCGATGAAGGTGTAGACGAAGCCGCGCAGGTACGCGCCTTGTTTGACGCCCAGGTGCGTGACGTTGGTGCCGAACAGGTGGCCTGCCGGAATGGCGCGCAGGTTGCGGTCACGCTCGGCGTCAAATGCCACGCCGGCCACGATGCCGACACCCAGGCCCACTTCCACGTAGGTCTTGATGACATCCGCGTCGATGGCTTCGAGCACGATATCGGGCTTGATCTGGCGTAGTTCGAACGCGTGGTCGATTTTGGGCCGGCCGGCAAAGTGGTGGTCGTACGTGATGATCGGATAACCCTTCAGGTCGTCCAGCGTCAGGTGCTGGCGCGACAGAAGCGGGTGGTCAGGCGGCGTCACCACCACATGCTGCCACTGGTAGCCGGGGATCGAGATCAGATCCTTCACATGCGACATGCCTTCGGTGGCGATGGCAATGTCGGCCTGGTCGTGCAGCACCATCTCGGCAATCTGCGCGGGCGTGCCCTGCTGAATGGAAAGGCGCACCTTGGGATATTTGCGCGTGAATTCGGCGATGGCCTTGGGCAGCGCGTAGCGCGCCTGCGTGTGTGTGGTCGCGATGGTGAAGTTGCCCTGGTCCTGTGCGGCGTAGTCCTTGCCGACGCGCTTGAGGGTTTCGACTTCTTCGAGCACGCGCTCGACGGAGGCGAGGATGCGGCGTCCGGGCTCTGTGAGGCCCCGGATGCGCTTGCCGTGACGGGTGAAGATATCGACACCCAGTTCCTCTTCCAGCTCGATGATGGCTTTGGAGACACCTGGCTGTGATGTATAGAGCGCTTTTGCGGCCTCTGTCAGGTTGAATTTCTGCCGCACGGCTTCGCGCACGAAGCGGAATTGGTGGAGGTTCATGGCTGCGCGGTCAATAAGGAAGAACGGGTGCGAACTGAACGCTACTTATAACCGACGCCATATAAACAAACAATTTTTTATTGGTTTGGGATATGAGGCCAGTTCATTACGATGCTCGAACTTCGTGATAACACGCCCTCACTGTCCCTGCGCCATGACGCTTGCCTATACGATTTCCGGTCTGCTGGTCGGCCTCCTGGTCGGCCTGACGGGCGTTGGCGGCGGCTCGCTGATGACGCCGCTGCTGACGCTGATGTTCGGCTTTTCGCCGGCGACCGCGGTGGGCACTGACCTGGCATTCGCTTCGCTGACCAAAGGCGCGGGCACGATCGCGCATCGCAGCCACGGTCATATCCGCTGGGACATCGTCAAGCGCCTCTGCCTGGGCAGCCTGCCGGCGGCGCTGGTGACGGTGATCGTGCTGAAGAGCGCCGGCAATCTCGACGCTGAATGGATGCACGTGATTCGCCTGACGATTGGCGTGTCGGTCATCCTGACCGTGATCTCGCTGTTGTTCCGCCAGCGCGTGCTGGGCTGGCTGGCCCGCAACCCGCGCTATCGCCTGCAGGGCACGGCGCTGGCCGCAGCCACCGTTCTCGTTGGCGCGGTGCTGGGCGTGCTGGTGACGGTGTCGTCCATCGGTGCCGGTGCGGTGGGCGCGACGCTCATCCTGATCCTGTATCCCGAGTTGAAGAGCGCCGAAGTGGCCGGCACCGACATCGCCTATGCCGTGCCGCTGACCGCCGTGGCGGGCCTGGGCCACATGTACCTGGGCACCATCGACTGGAACCTCCTGGTGTCGCTGCTGGTGGGCTCCATCCCGGGTATCTGGCTGGGCGCGCGCCTGTCCAAGAATCTGCCGGAACGTCTGGTGCGCGGCGCGCTTGCCGCCACGCTGACGATCACGGCCATCAAGCTGGTGTCGTGATGCGTGAATTCATGCCGGCGCCGCTTGATTGCCGCTGTTGTCGCTGAGACGACAGCAGCGCCATAACGAAACGCATTCCCCCAATTGAATCGCACGCCGGCCCAGCCGGATTGGACTGAACAGTCATGTACCAATACGACGCTTACGATCACCGCCTCGTCGCCGACCGCGTTGCGCAGTTCCGCGACCAGGTGCGCCGCCGTATCGCTGGCGAACTGACCGAAGAAGAGTTCCTGCCGCTGCGCCTGCAGAATGGTCTGTACTACCAGCGCCACGCCTATATGCTGCGTGTGGCGATTCCGTACGGCCACCTGCGCGCCAAGCAACTGCGCATGCTCAGCCACATCGCCGCCGAGCACGACCGCGGCTACGGCCACTTCAGCACGCGCCAGAACATCCAGTACAACTGGATCGAGCTGGAGCAGGTGCCCGACATCCTGGCCAAGCTGGCCTCGGTGGAAATGCACGCCATCCAGACCTCGGGCAACTGCATCCGCAACATCACGACCGACCAGTTTGCCGGCGTGGCACCGGACGAGGTGATCGATGCGCGCCCGCTGGCGGAAATCCTGCGCCAATGGTCGACGTTCATCCCGGAGTTCGCGTTCCTGCCGCGCAAGTTCAAGATTGCGGTGTCGGCCTCGCGAGACGACCGCGCCGTGACGCAACTGCATGACATCGGCGTCTACGCCTATGAGAAGGACGGGCAGACGCTGCTGCGCATCCTGGCCGGCGGCGGCATGGGCCGCACGCCGATCCTGGGCGCGATCATCAAGGAAGACCTGCCGTGGCAGCACATGCTGTCGTACATCGAGGCCGCCGTGCGCGTGTACAACCGCTACGGCCGTCGCGACAACAAGTACAAGGCGCGTATCAAGATTCTCGTGAAGGCCATCGGCGCTGAGGAATTTGCGCGCCAGGTGGAAGAAGAGTGGCAGCACATCAAGGACGGCCCGTCGACCATCACGCAGGCCGAGTTCGACCGCGTGGCGCAGTTCTTCGCGCCGCCCGCGTATGAAAAGCTGGCCGATACCGATGCCGGCTATGAAAAGGCGCTGCTGGAGAACAAGGCGTTCGCACGCTGGGTCAGCCGCAACGTGCATCCGCACCGCGTGCCGGGCTACGCCGCGGTTACGCTGTCGCTCAAGCCGGGCGCGGCGCTGCCGCCGGGCGATGCCACGGCCGAGCAGATGGCGCTGGTGGCGGATTGGTCGGAGCGCTTCGGCTTTGGCGAGGTGCGTGTCGCGCACGAGCAGAACCTGATCCTGCCGGACGTGAAGAAGCACGACCTGCTGGAGCTGTGGCAGCTGGCAAAGGAGCACGGCATGGCCACCGCCAACATCGGCCTGCTGACCGACATCATTGCCTGCCCGGGCGGTGACTTCTGCTCGCTGGCCAACGCCAAGTCGATTCCCATCGCGCAGGCGATCCAGGCGCGCTTCGACGATCTCGATTACGTGCACGACCTGGGCGAGCTGTCGCTCAACATCTCGGGTTGCATCAACTCGTGCGGTCACCACCACGTCGGCAACATCGGCATCCTGGGTGTCGATAAGCACGAAGAAGAGTGGTACCAGGTGTCGCTGGGCGGCGCACAGGGCAACGACTCGGCGATCGGCAAGATCATCGGCCCGTCGTTCAAGGCCGAAGAAATGCCCGACGTGATCGAGCGCATCATCGACACCTTTGTTGCGAACCGCACGGAAGACGAGCTGTTCATCGACACCTATCACCGCATCGGCATGACCCCGTTCAAGGAACGCGTCTACGCCCGTGCAGAAGCCTGAATGCGAGGGAAACGAACATGAGCAAGATCATCAAGCTGCAAAACGGTGCCCCGCAAATCGTGGCTGACGAATGGACCGTGCTGCGCGCGCCCGAAGGTGGCGAACTGACGCAAGCCGATGTGGATGCCGCTGCGCACGCCATCGTGCCGCTGGCCTATTGGCAAGCCCACCGTGACGCGCTTCTCGGCCGCGCTCGCGCCGGCACGCTGGCCGTCTGGCTGGCTCCGGACGACGAGCCGTTCGCCCTGGAAGCCGACCTCCCGAACCTGTCGCTGGTGGCTGTGGACTTCCCGGTCTTCCGTGATGGTCGTGGCTACAGCACGGCGTTCCTGTTGCGCCAGCGCCTGGGCTTCACCCGTGAACTGCGCGCCATCGGCGATGTGCTGCGCGACCAGCTCGACTTCATGCGCCGTTGCGGTTTCGACGCTTACGCCGTGCGCGCAGACAAGAACATCGACGATGCACTGAACGGCTTCGGCGAGATCAGCGTGCGCTACCAAGGCGCCGTCGACGAGCCGCGTCCGTTGTTCCGCCGCGAGCGTGCCGTTCAGGAGGCCGCGTGAGCGACGTGCAAGACGTGAGCGTGTCCGAAGTGCCGGTGTCCGCAATCGGTCGCCCGGTGCTTTGGACGCGTCCGGCGTACACCGGCACGGCCGAAGCCCTGGCGGCGAAGGAAGCCGCGCTGTTCGAGCGCCTGGCCGAGATCGCCGCCAAGCACGGCGTAGCGAAGTTCGCCACCAGCCTGGCTGCAGAAGACATGGTCGTGACCGATGCGATCCTGCGCAGCCCCGAGGCCGTGCGCGCGCACCTGCCGATCTTTACGTTGCAGACGGGCCGTCTGCACGCCGAAACGCTGGAGATGCTCGATCGCGTTCGGGCGCATTGCGGTTACGCCATCGAGCAGTACGCGCCGGACGCTCGCGCGGTGGAAGCCTACGTGCGCGACCACGGGCTCAACGCTTTTTACGACAGCATCGAACTGCGCAAGGCGTGCTGCAACATCCGCAAGGTGGTGCCGCTGAATCGCGCGTTGAAAGACGCGGACGCGTGGCTCACGGGCCAGCGCCGCGAACAGGCCGTCACGCGTGCCGACCTGCCGTTTGCCGAAGACGACGAGGCCCGCGGCATCGCCAAGTACAACCCGCTGTTCGACTGGTCCGAGGCCGAAGTCTGGGCGTACCTCGAGCAGCACAACGTGCCCACCAACGCGCTGCACGACAAGGGCTATCCCAGCATTGGCTGCGAGCCTTGTACGCGTGCGGTGCGCGCTGGTGAGGATGTGCGCGCTGGCCGCTGGTGGTGGGAATCGCGCGACAGCAAGGAATGCGGTCTGCATGTGACAAATTCGGCGACGAATCTGTCGCAAAAGAGCTAAGGAACGGAACATGGGAGTCATGAGCGAAATCCCCGGCACGGCATTGACGCCTGTGCAGAACGAGCACCTCGACTGGCTGGAAGCCGAGTCGATTTACATCATCCGTGAGGTGGTGGCCGAATGCCGCAATCCGGCGCTGCTGTTTTCCGGCGGCAAGGATTCGATCGTCATGCTGCATCTGGCGCTCAAGGCCTTCCGTCTGGGCGAGCGCAAGATCGAGCTGCCGTTCCCGCTGGTGCACATCGACACGGGTCACAACTACCCCGAAGTGATCACTTTCCGCGACGAGCAGGTCGCCAAGCTTGGTGCTCGCCTGGTGGTGGGCCATGTGGAGGATTCCATCAAGCGCGGCACCGTGCGCCTGCGTAAAGAGACCGATTCGCGCAACGCCGCACAGGCCGTCACGCTGCTGGAGACGATCGAATCGCATGGCTTCGACGCCCTGATGGGCGGTGCCCGCCGCGACGAAGAAAAGGCCCGTGCGAAGGAACGCATCTTCTCGTTCCGCGACGAATTCGGCCAGTGGGATCCGAAGGCCCAGCGCCCGGAACTCTGGAGCCTGTACAACGCACGCATGGCGCAGGGCGAGCAGATGCGCGTGTTCCCGATCTCCAACTGGACGGAACTCGACGTGTGGCAGTACATCGCCCGCGAGAACTTAGCCCTGCCGCCGATCTACTACGCGCACGAGCGTGAAGTGGTGCGCAAGAACGGCCTGCTGGTGCCCGTCACGCCGATCACGCCCAAGGCGGATGGGGACGTGAGCGAGGTCCTGTCGGTGCGCTTCCGCACCGTGGGCGACATCAGCTGCACGTGCCCGGTGGCGAGCACGGCCGCAACGCCGGCCGAGATCATCGCCGAAACGGCCGTGACTGAAATCACCGAACGCGGCGCCACGCGCATGGACGACCAGACGAGCGAAGCCTCGATGGAAAAGCGCAAGAAGGAAGGGTATTTCTGATCATGACAAATCAAGCATCGCACCAGGGCCTGCTGCGCTTCATCACTGCCGGTTCCGTTGACGACGGCAAGAGCACGCTGATCGGCCGCCTGCTGTATGACAGCAAGGCTGTGCTGACCGACCAGCTGCAAGCGCTGGCCAACGCGAAAAACAAGCGTACCGCCGGCGAGCAGATCGACTTCTCGCTGCTGACTGATGGCCTGGAAGCCGAGCGCGAGCAGGGCATCACGATCGACGTGGCGTACCGCTATTTCTCGACCGCGCGCCGCAAGTTCATCATTGCCGACACGCCGGGCCACGAGCAGTACACGCGCAACATGGTGACGGGCGCCTCGACCGCGCATGCCGCCATCATCCTGATCGACGCCACGCGAGTGGCGACCGTCGACGGCAAGACCGAGCTGCTGGCCCAGACCAAGCGCCATTCGGCCATCGTCAAGCTGCTGGAGCTGCAACACGTGATCGTGGCCATCAACAAGATGGACCTGGTCGACTACAGCGAAGCGCGCTTCAACGAAATCCGCACCGCTTACGATGCGCTGGCTACGCAACTGGGCCTGCACGACGTGCGCTACGTACCGGTGTCGGCGCTGCGCGGCGACAACATCGTGCATGCCTCCGAAGCCATGCCGTGGTATCAGGGCGAGCCGCTGCTGGCTTTGCTCGAAGACCTGAAGGTGGAAGAGACCGCCCCGACCGGCGACGATGCGCTGCGCTTCCCCGTGCAGCTCGTGGCGCGCCAGGATGGCTCGCAGGCCGATGACTTCCGCGGCTACATGGGCCGTGTGGAAGCCGGCACGGTGCGCGTCGGCCAGTCCGTACGCGTGCTGCCCGCCAACCGTGAGACCACCGTGGCCGAAGTGCTGGCGCCCAATGGCGCAGCCGATTCCGCCGGCCCTGGCGAGACCATCACCGTGCGTCTGGCCGACGATGTGGACATTTCGCGCGGCGACACCATCGTCGCGGCCCCGACGACTGCCGCCAACGCCGCCAAGAAGCTCCACGCCGACCTGTGCTGGTTCGACGAACACGAGCTGAACCCGGCCCGCAAGTACGTGCTCAAGCACACCACGGCCACCGTGTTCGCACGCGTGTCGGATGTGGAGCGCGTGCTGGACGTGCATACGCTATCGCACGAAACCGGCCGCAAGCAGATCGCGCTCAACGATATCGGTACGGTCAACATCAGCCTGCAGAAGCCGATCGTCTGCGACGCATATGGCGACAACCCGGCCACCGGCGCATTCATCCTGGTGGACGAAGCCACGCACCATACGGTGGCGGCTGGCATGATCCGTGCATTTTCCTAATGTGGATGGCGCGTGCTAAGTTGCGCGCCGCAGGAAAAAGCAAAGGAATCCAGGCAATGGAAGCGAAGACCCCCAAAACACTTGGCCACGTGAGCCTGATTGGTGCGGGCCCCGGCGCCGCCGACCTCATCACGGTGCGCGGTGCACGATTGTTGGGCGAAGCCGAGGTCGTGCTGCATGACGCACTGGTCTCGCCGGAGGTCTTCCAGTACTGCCCGCAGGCCGTGTTGATTGCGGTCGGCAAGCGCTGCGGCAAGCGTTCGACCGCGCAGCGCTTCATCAATCGCCAACTCGTCGATCTGGCCACCAAATATCAGCGCGTCGTGCGCCTGAAGGGGGGCGATCCGATGCTGTTCGGCCGTGCCGACGAGGAACTGCAGGCGCTCGAGCAAGCCGGCATCGACTACGAAATCGTTCCGGGCATCACGGCCGCGCTGGCAGCCGCCTCCGCCATTCGCCAGCCATTGACCAAGCGCGGCGTTGCCCGCAGCGTCGCGTTTGTTACGCAAGCCAAGGCGACCGACCCGGACACGCCGCAACCCGAAGGCGCCGTGCCGGAACCCGTAGCGCAGGCCGATTCGCTCGTCTACTACATGGGCCGTGATCAGGCCGCCTCCATCGCAGCAGACCTGATCGCCCGTGGCCGCGCGCCATCCACCCCCGCCTGGGTGGTCGAGGCTGCCACCACGCCCGAGCAGCGCTCGGCGTGCTTCACGCTGCAGCAGATGGCCGATGGTGCCGCCGCGCAGTGGATCAACGCCGAGCATCCGAGCCTGTTGATGATCGGCGACGCGTTGGCCGTGCGGGCGTCGGCGGCCGCATCCGAACCCGCGCTTGACGCGCATCCCCATAGCTTGGCCGCCTGAGCTGCGCTCGGCGCGCCAGCGCTTTCTCTCACTCCCCCTTCTTCACGCAGTCAAAACCCGCCCGGGTACAGCGACAACGCTGCCGGGCATGAGATGCTTTGACCTATTTCATTCTCCGGGGGGGAGATCAGTGCCATGCCGCACGTCATCATCGAATACACCGCCAATGTCGAAGCCGATGCGCGCATTCCCGAGCTGATGCGCGTGCTCAACGATGTGCTGATCGGCTATGCGGATGTGTTTCCCATTGGTGGCATCCGCACGCGCGCGCTGCGCCTCGACCAGTACCGCATGGCCGATGGCGCGGAAGACGACGCCTTCATCCACGTGACGTTCCGCATCAAGGCGGGGCGCCGTAAAGCCGTGACGGGGCCGATCTGTGCAGCAATGTTCGCCGCCATGCGCACGCATCTGGACGACGTGTTTGCGCGCCGTTATCTTGGATTAACACTGGAGCTGGTGGAGTTCGACGCGCATGGCTTTCACGTCGAGAACAACGTGCATGCGCGCTTCGCGCGCGCGGCAGAACCGCAGTAGGGCGTCTGGTTTAGCCCAGTTGCCGGACGCAGTAACCCGCGATGGCGTCGAGTACGGCGTCGTCTTCGCCAACGGCGTCGGCGCAGCGGATGGAGAGGGCGGGATGCGCCTGCGTGCATTGCGCGACCAGCGCAGGCAGATCGCGCCGCAGGTGGCCGCCCTGGCCGAAGAACACGGGCACGATGGTGATGCTCTGCGTGCCGTTTGCGGCCAGGTCAGCGATGGTGCCCGGCAGATCGGGCGCCATCAGTTCGAGAAAGGCGAGGCGCGTGTCAATGTCGGGCTGCTGCGCAGCCAAACGCTCGCGCAGGCGGTCGAACGGTTCACGCCAGCGCGCGTCGCGCGCGCCGTGCGCAAACAGGACAAGTGCGCGGGCCGCCATCAGTGACGCTCCACCCAGCGCAGGCTGATCAGGGCCAGTGCCAGATACAGCGCGCCCGGCACGATGGCCGTAAAGATGGCGGGCCAGGTGTTGAGCAGACCGACGTGCGAGAACAGGTTGTTGACCAGTTGGAACGACAACCCCAGCATGATGCCGCCGAACACCTTCAGGCCGACCGCCCCGGCGCGTGCATGCAGGTACGCAAAGGGCAGGGCCAGCGCCATCATCACCAGCACGGTGAACGGATAGACCACCTTCTTCCACAGCGCAATCTCGTAGCGCTGCGTGTCCTGCTTGTTGTCGCGCAGGTGGCGGATGTACTGGAAGAGGTCCAGCGTGGCCATGCGGTCCGGTGTGACCATCAGCACCGACAGGATCTGCGGCGTCAGTTCGGAGCGCATCTCCTGGTGCGGCAGCTTGGTCTGCTCGCCGCGGAAGTCGGGCGCCAGCGCATCGGGTGCGCCGGGCACGGCCTGCACGGTGTCTTGCGGGGCGACCGTGCCGGGCTTGCGCGGGAATTCAACGAAGCGCGTCTCAGTCACGTCGTTCAGTTGCCAGTTCTGGTGGCCTTGGTAGCGCGCCTGTTCGGCCACGCGAATCGAACTCAGGCGGTAGTCCGAGTCGAATTCATAGATGCGCAGGCCTTTGATGGACTGATCCGGCTGCAGGGCGCCCACATTGACGAAGCGGGTGACTTCCCCGCCCGTGCCGTCCGCCTTGGCGGGGCCGCGATCCTTCACCCACACGCCCGAGCGGAAGCCGGCCGACACGGTTGCGCCCAAAGCTTCCAGCCGCACCTTCTGTGCGTACTCTTCCGCTTTCGGCCCGATGAATTCACCGAAGATGTACGTGACAAGGGCCAGCGGCAGCGCAATCTTGAACAACGACAGCAGCGCACGGCGCGTATCGAGCCCCGCCACGCGAAAGATAGTGAACTCCGATTGGCTCGCCATTTGCGAGAACACATAGATGGCGCTGATGAGCGCTGCGACCGGAATCACTTCGTACACGCGCGTCGGCGCCTGCAGCATCACGTGGAAGAACGCGACCAGCGTGGTGTAGCGTCCGACTACCGAGCCCAGCTCGCCCAGCATGTCGAAGAAGATGAACAGGGCCAGCACCGCAAACAGGATGAAGACGAACACGCCGTAGATCTGACGCGCGAAGTACTTCTCATAGACCGGCATCTTCATCACGCACCCGCCTTCTTGGGTGCGAAGCCCAGCAGGGCAGAAATGCCCTTCAGGCCGGCCGCGCTGTAGTGGCGGAAGCGGAACAGCAGCACCGCGCAGATGAAGGCGGCCAGGTGGATCGGCCACCAGGCCATGAACACGTTCATCTTGCCCTGCGAAACCCACGCTTGCGACAGGTTCAGCAGGTTCGAATACGTCAGGTAGATCAGCACCGCGAAGATCATCGGGGTGTAGCGCCCCAGACGCGGGTTGACGTAGGCCAGCGGAATGGCGATCAGCACGAAGTTCAGCGCCAGCAGCGGCAGGCCGATCCGCCAGACCAGTTCACCGAGGTTCTCGGGCGTCGGATTGGCGAGCAAGTCCTTGGTGGAGCGGCTCTTGGTCGGCAGGTTGGCGTCTGCCTGCGGTGGCTTGTTGGCGACCTTCACGCCGTATTTGTCGAATTCGACGATGCGGTAGTCGAGCTTGCCGGGTGTGCCTTCATAGCGGCGGCCCTTGTCGAGCACGATAAACCGGTCGCCATTGGGCATGGTCTTGAATTCGCCGGTCTTGGCCATCGCGACGCCGATCTTGTCCTGCTCGGCATTGGCGACGAACACGTTGCGGGCGTGCTTCATGCCGTTATCGACGCCCTCGATGAAGAGCACGTAGTTACCGTGCGCCGGCTCGATGAAGCGGCCGGCGGAGATCATCGACAGCACATCGCGCTGCTCGAAGCGGTCTCGGAACAGTGCACTCTGCTGGTTGGCCCACGGCCAGCCGAACAGCGCCAGCAGCGCTACCAGCAAGATGAACGGCAGCGAGAAGCGCAGCACCGGGCGGATGAAATCCGTCAGGCTGATGCCCGAGGTGAACCACACCACCATTTCGGAATCCTTGTACCAGCGCGTCAGCACCAGCAACACCGAGATGAACAGCGTGGCGCACAGCAGGATCGCCAGGTAGCCCAGCGTTGCCAGGCCGATGAGGAGCAGGACGTCGTTCGGGTTCGCTTCGCCGTTGGCGGCCATGCCGAGGATGCGGATCACCAGGGTGGTCAGCATGAACGTCAGCAGCACGAGAAAGACGGCGCCGGCGGTGAAGGACAGCTCGCGTCGCAGGGCTTGTTCGAAAATCATGCGGATGCGGGATGGGAGGGCGAGGTCATGACCAGTGTGCGTTCCACCGGAGCCCCTGCGCAAAATCGCGGATAATATGGGCTTTCGTTGACTCGCCTCATAGAGAGAAGCGCGATGGAATTTAGCACAAAAGCCCTGGACTGGGCCAAAGCCGGCGCCCTGGCCGCCAAGAGCGATTGCCTCGTGATCGGTCTGTTCGAGTCGCAGACCCTGGCCGGCGCCGCAAAGGCGCTCGACGTAGCTACCAAGGGCCTGGTTGCCCGCCTCGTCAAACTGGGCGACTTTGAAGGCAAGCGCGGCACATCGCTGCTGCTGCACGAAGTGGCTGGCGTGGGCGCCGCCCGCGTGCTGCTGGTCGGTCTGGGCAAGGAAGCCGACTTCACCGACCGCGCCTATGCTGAAGCCGTCCGCACCGCACTGCGCGCGCTGGCCAGCACCAAGGCCGCCAGCGTGACGTGGACGCTCACCGAGCACACCGCGCGCGACAAGGACACCGCCTGGGCCGTGCTGACCGCAGTCACGCTCATCCGCGAAGCCAGCTACCGCTTTATCGAGCGCCATCCGGAACTCAAGAGCAAGCGGGACAAGAGCGGCAACGGCCTGCGCAAGCTGGTGCTGTCGGTGCCGGCTGCCGACGCCAAGGCCGCAAGCCTGGCGGCCACCCGCGGCACTGCCATCGCCAACGGCATGGATCTGACGCGTGACTTGGGCAACCTGCCGTCCAACATCTGCACGCCGACCTACCTGGCCAACACCGCACGCCAGATTGCCAAGGACTTCAAGCTCAAGGTCGAAGTGCTCGGCCGCAAGCAGATCGAGGCGCTCAAGATGGGCGCATTCCTGGCCGTGACCAAGGGCAGCGAAGAGCCGCCGCAGTTCATCGTGCTGCGCTATGAAGGCGGTCCCGCCAAGCAGGCCCCGGTGGTGCTGGTCGGCAAGGGCATCACATTCGACACGGGCGGCATCTCGCTCAAGCCGGGCGAAGGCATGGACGAGATGAAGTACGACATGTGCGGCGCCGCCTCCGTGCTGGGCACGCTGCGCGCCGTGGCCGAGATGGGCCTCAAGCAAAACGTCATTGCCGTGGTGCCGACCTGCGAAAACATGCCCAGCGGCATCGCAACCAAGCCGGGCGACGTGGTGACCAGCATGTCGGGCCAGACCATCGAGATCCTGAACACCGACGCTGAAGGCCGCCTGATCCTGTGCGATGCGCTCACCTACGTGGAGCGCTTCAAACCGGCCGTGGTGATCGACGTGGCAACGCTCACGGGCGCCTGCATCATCGCGCTGGGCCACATCAACACCGGCATGTACGCCCGCAGCGATGCGCTGGCCGATGCGCTGGTAGCGGCGGGCAAGCAGTCGCTCGACACCGCTTGGCGCATGCCGCTGGACGAGGAATACCAGGAGCAGCTCAAGTCGAACTTTGCCGATATGGGCAACATCGGCGGCCGCCCGGCCGGCAGCGTGACGGCCGCCTGCTTCCTGGCGCGCTTTACTGAAAAGTACGACTGGGCCCACCTCGACATCGCCGGCACGGCGTGGAAGAGCGGCGCGGCCAAGGGCGCCACGGGCCGCCCGGTACCGTTGCTGACGCGTTTCCTGATGGACCGCGGTTGACGAGCCGGAGGCACTGCACTGTATGACCCGCGTCGATTTCCACAGCAATGTGCCCGGCAAGCTGGCGTACGCATGCCGGCTCGTGCGCAAGGCCTACGGCGCGGGCCAGAAGGTGATCGTGGTCGGAGATCAGGTTGCGCTGGAAGCGTTCGACACGCAGTTGTGGACCTTCAGTCCGCTCGATTTCCTGCCGCACTGCGGTCTGCGGCATTCCCTGGCTGCGCAGACGCCGATCCTGCTGGCTGATGCAACCGAGCCTCTGGACGACGCCCCACATCACGACATCCTGGTCAACCTCTCTCCTGAGCCGCCGGCGCTGTTCGCGCGCTTCAGCCGGTTGATCGAGATCGTCGGCGATGACGATGCCGACCGCGCCGCCGCGCGCGATCGCTTCCGTTTCTACCGCGATCGCGGTTATCCGATCCAACACCACGACGTGGGGCGCGCATGACCGACGGACGCTATCCAGGGTCCCCGGCGGACAACAACATCCCGGTTCTGACGGAGATCGTCGAACTGGAGGACGCTGCACCCGCTGTAGCGCCTGCCGCGCCGCCGCGCACGCCTGCTGAAGCCTCCAACGCAGACATCCCGCCCGCCCTGCGCGAGCAAGGCCTTGCACCCACCTCGGCCATGCCGCCCGCAGGCACCGACGCTGCCCGCGTGATGGGCGACGTGATGTGGCGTTTCCAATCCGAATGGCCAGCGTTGATCGAAGCGCAATGCCGCGCCGCCATGGAATCGCGCCTGTCGTTGCTGAGTGAACAGCTCGCAGCGGAATTGACCCGCACGCTGGAGGCCCGCCTGATGGACTGGCTGGGCGCGGCACTGGACGATGCGCTCGCCGCGCAGCAGAAACCGCCGCAACGCTGATCGGATCAAGAAAAACCCGCCGTGTGGCGGGTTTTTTTGTGGGTGTCGCCAGCGAGTCAATCCGTTACCGCGCCCTTGCTGGCCGTTGCCGCCAGTTTTGCAAACTTCGCCAGCACGCCACGCGTATAGCGCGGCGCCGGTTGCTTCCACGCGGCGCGGCGGCGGGCAAGCACGTCGTCCGGCACGTTCAACTGCAGCAGCCGCTGGTGCGCGTCGATGGTGATCGAATCCCCTTCGTGCACCAATCCAATCGTGCCTCCCACGTAGGCTTCCGGTGCGACGTGGCCGACCACCATGCCCCACGTACCGCCCGAGAAGCGTCCGTCGGTAATGAAGCCGACTGACTCGCCCAGGCCTTTGCCGATGATGGCCGAGGTCGGGGCCAGCATCTCCGGCATGCCGGGGCCGCCCTTCGGCCCGAGATAGCGCAGTACGAGGATGTCGCCAGCCTTGATCTGGTCGCCCAGGATCGCGCTCATCGCACTTTGCTCGTCCTCGAACACGCGCGCCGGGCCGGTGATGACCGGGTTCTTCAGGCCGGTGATCTTCGCCACGGCGCCTTCCTCGGCCAGGTTGCCTTTCAGGATGGCGAGGTGGCCTTCCTGGTAGAGCGCCTTGTCGATCGGCAGGATCACGTTCTGATCGGCGCGCGGTTGGTCAGGGACGTGCGCGAGTTCTTCAGCCAGCGACTTGCCGGTGATGGTGATGCAATCCCCATGCAGCAGGCCGGCATTGAGCAGCAGCTTCATCACCTGCGGGATGCCGCCGGCCTCGTGCAGGTCGGTGGCCACATACTGGCCCGACGGCTTGAGGTTGCAGATGACGGGCACGCGTTGGCGGACCCGCTCGAAGTCATCGATGGTCCATTCCACTTCTGCCGCGTGGGCGATGGCCAGGTAGTGAAGCACGGCGTTGGTGGAGCCGCCGGTGGCCATGATCACGGCCACGGCGTTCTCGATGGACTTGCGCGTGATGATGTCGCGCGGCTTCAGGTCGCGGCGCACGGCATCAACAAGCACGCGCGCGGATTCGGCGGCGCTGTCGACCTTCTCCTGATCGGGATTAGCCATCGTCGATGAATACAGCAACGACATGCCCAGCGCTTCAAACGACGAACTCATCGTGTTGGCCGTGTACATGCCACCGCACGAACCGCTCGAGGGGCAGGCGTTTTTCTCGATGCCCTCGAAGTCTTCTTCGCTCATGCGGCCGGCGGTGAATTCGCCCACGGCCTCGAACGACGAGACGATGGTCAAATCCTTGCCCTTCCAGTGCCCCGGCTTGATGGTGCCGCCGTACACATAGATGCCCGGCACATTGGTGCGCGCCAGGGCGATCATGCCGCCCGGCATGTTCTTGTCGCAGCCGCCGATGACGACCACCCCGTCCATCCATTGGCCGTTGACGCAGGTCTCGATGCAGTCGGCAATCACTTCGCGCGAGATCAGCGAGAACTTCATGCCCTCCGTGCCCATCGACATGCCGTCGGAAATGGTGGGCGTACCGAAGATCTGCGGATTCGCGCGGGCGTCCCTTATTGCAGCCACGGCGGCATCGGCCAGCTTCTGCAGCCCCGAATTGCACGGTGTGATGGTCGAATGGCCGTTGGCCACGCCAATCATCGGATTGTTGAAGTCGTCTTTCGTGTAGCCCAGCGCGTAGAACATCGAGCGATTGGGCGAGCGCGCCACGCCCTGGGTGATGTGTTGCGAACGCTTGTTGTCTGGCATGGGGGTCTCCGTGGGGTCGGCACTATCGTTGTAGTCAACAGCTTGGCGCCCAGCATGCGCTTGGAGAAATGGCGCGTTAAATATATTATTGAGCGATTATTGAGTCGTAAAATGTATCAGTTGCCGATATGGATCTGCGCCAGCTTCGCTACTTCGTAACCGTTGCCGAGGAATTGCATTTCGGGCGCGCGGCCGAGCGGCTTTCGATGACGCAGCCGCCGCTGTCGCAGCAGATTCGCGCGCTGGAAGACGAACTGGGCGTCACGCTGTTCCATCGCACACAGCGTTCCGTGGCGCTGACGGCCGTCGGCGCCCGCTGGCTCGGCGAAGTCCGGCGTGTGTTAGCTGAGGCAAACGCGCTGCCGGCGCTCGCGCAACGGCTCGCGCGCGGGGAGGTGGGCTCGCTGTCGCTGTCGTTCGTCAGCACCGCCGATTACGGCATCCTGCCCGCCTTGCTGCGGCACTTTCGCGATGCGCGCCCCGATGTGCAGCTTCTGCTGCGCGAGGCCACCAGCGATGTCCAAATCGAAGCGCTCCTGGCGGGAGATGTGGATGCCGGCGTCGTGATTGCGCATCATGCCGGCTCTGTCCCGGGCGAGCTGGAATATCGTCCGCTGGTGCGCGAGCGCCTCGTGCTGGCGGTGCCCGCGTCGCGCGCGGCGCAATGGGGCGCGGCGCCCGGCCAGCCGATTGCCCTGGCGGACGCCGCGGCCGAACCGCTGATCATCTTCCCGCGGCGGTCCGCGCCTGCGCTGTATGACATCATTACCGGCTATCATGCCGCGCACGGCGGACGGCCCGAAGACCCCGGCGCCGCCACGCGCATCGGCCAGGAAGCCATCCAGATGCAGACCATCGTCAGCCTGGTTTCCGCCGAGATGGGCGTTGCGCTGGTGCCGGCATCGCTATGCAACCTCCAGCGGACCGGCGTGGTCTATCTCGAACTCGCCGCGCCGAGCCCGATCATCGAGACCGGTCTGGTGTGGCGGCGCGATGCGGCTTCGCCGGTGCTGCCGTGGTTCGTGGCCAGCGCCGAAGCCGTCGCCAAGCTGCAAGAACGCAACCAAACCTGAAACCCACAGGATTCATGCTCATCCATCCGCAATTCGATCCCGTCGCCCTGCATCTGGGGCCGCTCGCCATCCGCTGGTACGGCCTGATGTATCTGGCGGCGTTCATCATGTTCCTGTGGTTCGGCCGACTGCGCACGCGCCAGCCGCACATCGCCGCCGAAGGCTGGACCGGCCGGGACCTTGACGACATGCTTTTCTACGGCGTGCTCGGCGTGATTCTCGGCGGGCGCCTTGGCTACGTGCTGTTCTACAAGCCGGATTGGTATTTCGCCCACCCGCTCGACATCTTCAAGGTCTGGGAGGGCGGCATGGCCTTCCACGGCGGCTTCCTCGGTGTGGTCGTGGCGATGATGCTGTATGCCCGCATGCGCGGCCGCTCGTGGATGCAAGTGACCGATTTCATCGCGCCGATGGTGCCGTGCGGCCTCGCAGCAGGGCGCCTCGGCAACTTCATCAACGGCGAGCTATGGGGCCGCGTGTCGTCGCCCAACCTGCCGTGGGCGATGATGTTCCCGCAAGCGCAGGGCGAAGACCGTGAGTGGCTGCTTTCGCATGCGCAAGAGGCCGTCACCAGCGGCCTGCAGGCCGTTTTTGACCAGTACCACATGCTGCCGCGCCACCCCTCGCAGATCTACCAGTTCCTCGGCGAGGGCCTGCTGTTCTTCATCCTGCTGTGGCTGTATGCGCGCAAGCCGCGGCCGATGGGTGCGGTGTCGGGCGCATTCCTGCTCGGCTACGGCGTGTTCCGCTTCGCCGCAGAATTCGCGCGTGAGCCAGACAACTTCCTCGGCCTGCTCGCGGCGAATCTTTCAATGGGGCAGTGGCTGTCGTTGCCGATGATCCTGATCGGCATCGCCATGCTGGTCTGGTCCTATCGTCGTGCAGGCAACGGTGCAAAAAGCCAGGCACACGCCTGACGCTGCCGCGCAAAGAAAAAGCCACCGAACTTCGGTGGCTTTTTTCATGGAGCGACTTGCGGCTTACTTCAGCATCTGCACGGCGCCGGAAACCGTCACCGTGACCTGCGCCTTGCCGCCCTCGATGGGCACCGGCGCAGAATCGAACGATGCCGGAGCGGCTGCCATGCGCATCATCGGACGCGGGCCCGGGTTGTTGCTGCCCTCGCTCACATGCACGTCGCGGATCGTGTAGCTCGTATAGCCGAACAGTTTGGTGGTCGTGAGTGCCTTGTCGCGGAACGAATTCACAGCCTGATCGATGAGCTTGGCTTCCGCCGCGGTGCGCGCCTCGCGCGAGAGCGTGAAGTTCACGTTCTGCACCTGCATCTGATTAGCCAGCTGGCCCGCCAGCTTGGACGCCGCTGCAAAGTCCTTCGACGTGATGCGCACTTCGGCACGGCCGCGCCACACGCTGATCTTGCCGTTGCGATCGGTGTTCGGATAGATATTGAAGCCGCCCGTTTCGGCCTGCACGCCGGACGTCCGCTTGGCCTGGTTGATCACCTCATCGGCCTTACGCGACAGCGTTGTGGAGATGGCGCCCGGGTCTGCCCCTTCCTGCTCGGCGCTCAGCGTGAGCGTGACGGTATCGGTCGGCACTTCAGCCACGGCTTGAGCATCCAGCGAAAGCACGCCCGAATGATTCGTCTCAGGAGCGGCCTGTGCGAAAGCAGTCGTCATCATTGCAGTCCCCAAAATGGTTGCGGCCAGGACAGATTTCATTGTGTTCTCCCAAAAAAGCAATGTGATGCGTCTGACTGGCTGCTGCGCGCATCGTTCATCACGTTTGTAACAATTTCCCGCCGCGAACCGGCATTCACTCAGGATCGCGCATCAATTTCGTTGTGATGTAACGCCACTGCGCCGCGGTGACCGGCGTGATCGACAGTCGGTTGCCGCGTTGCAACACCGTCATGTCGGCGAGTTGTTCGTGGGCACGCAACGTCGGCAGATCGATCAGCGCGCACTTGCGCACGAACTTCACGTCGACGAGCATCCAGCGCGGCGCTTCCGGCTTCGATGCTGGATCGTGGTAATGACTTTTGGCGTCGAATTGGGTGGGGTCTGGATAGCTGGTCGAGCAGACTTCCGCCAGCCCAGCGATGCCCGGCTGCGGGCAGGACGAGTGGTAGAACAGCACTCCGTCGCCGATGCGCATGCGGTCGCGCATGAAGTTGCGCGCCTGATAATTGCGTACGCCGGTCCAGGGCAGGGTGCCCTTGTCGTGCAGCGTGTCGATGCTGGCCTCATCGGGCTCGGACTTCATCAACCAGTATTGGGTGGCCATCGTGCGGGGTTCGCGCGCGAGGTGCGCAGAAGCGGAAAAGTGACGGTGTGCGCAGCATAGCAACACGGCCGCCCCCTCGCCATTGGCGGCACGGCAACGTCGAGCGCATTCACGATAGGCAAAGAAAAAGGCGGCAGCGCACATGTGCACTACCGCCTTTTGTTGGGTCCCCACCTTGGCCGCTAGACCCGCATCCTGAACCCAAGTGAGGTTCAGAGTGGCAGCGGAAGCCGCATTTCGGGTACATCACCGGCGCAGGGAGCCCACGACTAACGTCGCACGCTATGCGCTGGAAGACGCGCTCGCCCACACGGCATATCCCGCACCAAGCAATGCTTATCGGTTCAAGGAATTAATGGCCATGGCGAACCAGGCAGGGAAACTGTCAGACGCATCATCACGCTGTGTTTTGAGCGCATGGCGATGCGTCTGAAAGATCCATCGCAGGCAACCGTTTTTCTCGACTCTGTAGCCGCTAAAGCCTTATCCTGCAAGGGTTTGCGGGAGATGCCGGAAGCCGTTGGGTGACACTATACACCCGTTCGCATCCGAACCCAAGCCCGGATGCGATCCGGTTACAAACACGTTTTGTACTGAGTCAAATGACCTCGCCGTACTGGCGCAGCGCCTCGTCCGTGCGGGCGTTCAGATCGGCCAGCTTGGCGCGAATCGTATCGATCGGCAGGGCGGAATCGGATGCGGCCTGGCGTTGCATCGACAGCAAATCCGATGCAATGCTGATGGCGGCCATGACGGCGACGCGCTCGATGCCCTTGGTGCTCGAGCCGTTCTTGATGCGCGTCATCTGGTTGTCGACCATGGCCGCGGCCTCACGCAGCGCGGCCTCGTTATCGGCCGAGACCGCAAACTTGTAGGCCTGCCCGGCGATGTTCACTTCAATTTGCTTGCTGCTCATGCTTAGGTCTCCGAGTGCGGGGCGGGGGCGGCCGCTGTATCGTCGGCGCCGGCGGCCTGGCCGAGGAGGTCAAGCTGGCGGGCGTCGGTGGCCGTGGGCAGCTTGTCGAGAATCGATTGGATGCGCAGTTGCGCTTCTTCGATCTTGGCATTGAGCACGCTGCGATCGGCGACCATCGCGTCGCGCTCGGTCTTGAACGCCTCGGCTTCCGCCTGAAGCCGCTCGACTTCGGCGCGCAGGCGCTGGTTCTCGGCGGCGAGCGCATCGGCGTGACGCAGCACGCGCGCGATCTTGCCGGCAAGTTGTTCGAGTTCGTTCAGCATTGGGTGTCAATCAGAATCGAGTGGGGGGATTTTAGCCGATCATGCGCGTCGCGCCTGTCCTCCATACGGATGCGCAATAGGTGGCGGCATGAGGCGACGCCGCGGGCACAGCATGCGGAGGGTGTGTTTTTACCGCGACTGCGACGGGTTTGGTGTGCCTTTTCCGTTAAACTTCGCCGCGTCCTGGTGCCCGCAGCACCATCTGCAGTTAAACGGGAAGCAGGGAGCGCGCGCCCCAAGCGATGCGCCAACCTGCGCTGCCCCCGCAACGGTAAGCGAACGCCGCGTGTGCCCGCCATCTCGAAAAGAAGATGGGTACCGCGCGGTCTGTCCAGATGCCACTGTTCCTTCGGGAATGGGAAGGCGGACAGGCCGCTTCGCCAGCCCGGATACCGGCCAGGACGGTGGATCTCCGAGCCGATGTGCAACCCTGGAGGGAATCGCATCGAGATCCTGCTGCCAGCGACCCGCGGGGGAACGGGTCCGGCTGACGCTTCTTGTCTTTTCAACATGAGCTTGACTATAAAGCGGCCACTCCGGATGCCCCGGACGGCCATGCGCGCGCTTGCGGGCGCACTCACGGGGGTCATGGCGGGTGCAGTTGCGCCGGCCTGGGCACAAAGCAACACACAGGTCGCCAGCACGCCCGTCGGCGAGCTGAATCCGACGGTGGTGACGGCCTCGCGCAGCGAGCAGCCTCTGTCGGATGCGCTGCCGCACACGACGGTCATTAGCCGCGCTGACATCGAGCGCTCGCAGGCACCGGATGCGGTGACGCTGCTGCGCCGCGAGGCCGGCATCGAAATCGCGCAGAACGGCGGCCCTGGCACCAACGCCAGCCTGTTCATGCGCGGCGCCGGCTCCAATCAGACGCTGGTTCTGATTGACGGTGTGCGCGTGGCGTCCGGCACCTCGGGTGGTGCGCAGATCGCGCAATTGATGTCCGATCAGATCGATCACATCGAGGTGGTGCGTGGCAACGTGTCTGCGCTGTACGGCTCCGACGCGATTGGCGGCGTGGTGCAGATCTTCACGCGCAACGGTCGCGGCCATGGCCCGCTCGCCAATGCCGAGATCGAATACGGCGCCCGCAATACCAAGCGCGCGCAGGCTGGCATCAGCGGGTCGGTGGGCGAGAACGGTGATACGTCGTTTGCGCTGTCGGTGTCGGAATTCAGGACCAACGGGTTTTCGACCATCAACCCGCTGCAGGCGCCCAAGGCCAACCCGAACGACAATCCCTACACGAACAAGAGCGTGTCGGCGCAGTTGTCGCATCGTTTCCCCGCAGATTGGCAAGCGGGCCTGACGTACTTCCAGACCTGGGGCGACGTCAGCTACGACAACGCTTTCGGCAAGCCCACCGACAACAATGTTGCACACAACGTGGTGCGCTCGATGTCGGCCTATGTGGACGGCAAGGTCACGCAGGACTGGAAGACGCGCGTAACGCTGTCGCAAGGCGACGACCGAAGCTTGAATTTCACGAATGGCGTGTTGCAGGTGCCGGCGCGCTTCAATACCCGCAACCAAACAGCGAGCTGGCAGAACGACTGGGCTTTCATGCCGAATCAGCTGCTCAAGGTGGGACTGGAGCATCTGCAGACCAGCATCGACAGCGATGCCTACAACGTGCCCACGCGCAATGTCGATTCCGGCTACATCGGTTACGAAGGAAAGTTCGGTCCGCACCAATTGCAGTTGAACCTGCGTCGTGACCGCTACTCGGACTTTGGTGGCGCGAACAGCTACTACGCCGGTTACGGCTTCGCATTCAATCCGCAATGGAAGGCGGTGGCGAGCGTGAGCAATGCTTTCCGCGCGCCCAGCTTCAACGAGCTGTACTACCCGTTCTTCGGCAACCCGAATGTACAGCCTGAGAAGGCGCGTTCAGTGGAAGGCGGCGTCGAATACAGCAGCGCGATGGGCCTGGTGCGCGTGACAGCGTTCGAGACCGACTACAGCAACCTGATCACCAGCGTGTTCGATCCGGTGGCGGGCACCTTCACGGCGGCCAACGTCAACCGCGCGCGCGTGAACGGGCTGGAGACCTCCTACCGCGGTTCGATCTATGGCGTGGATCTGCGTGCCAGCTTTACCATGCAGAATCCGCAGGACTTGTCGGCCAACCAGTTGCTGTCGCGCCGTGCGCGGCACTTCGGCAGCGTCTCGGCATACAAGACGTTCGGGCCGTTCTCGGCGGGTGTGGAGTGGAATGCGGCGGGAGATCGTCAGGATTCGACCCAGACGCTCGGCGGCTATGGCCTGCTGAACCTGGTCGGCCGCTACCAGATCACGCCTGACTGGGCAGTGTCGGCACGGGTCGAGAACGTGACGAACAAGAACTACCAGTTGATCTACCCGTACAACACGGCGTCGCGTGGGGTGTTCTTCACGCTGTCGTGGCAACAGCACAAACCGAAGCGATGACAACACCTGCACTGCCCGCACGCGGTTTTGCCTGGCGACTGTGGTCGCTGCTGGCGCTTGCGTGCGCGGTGGTGCTGGTGGCGTCGTTGATGCTCGGCAGTGTCAGACTGTCGCCCGCCGAGGTCTGGCGGGCCCTCTATTTTGGCAATAGCGGTGGCGATAGCCTGGCAGCGGGCATCGTCACCGAGTTGCGCCTGCCGCGTGCGGGCGCTGCGTTTGCCGCCGGCGGGCTGCTGGCCTTTGCCGGAGCGCTGATGCAGATGCTGCTGCGCAATCCGCTGGCCGATCCGTATGTGCTGGGCGTGTCCGGTGGCGGCGCGGTGGCGGCGCTCACAGCAATGTTGTTTTCGCTGCCGTGGTGGGCGGTGCAGACGAGTGCCGGCGCGGGCGCCTTGCTGTCGATGGCGCTGGTGGCGGCGTTGGCGCGTCAGCACCTCTGGCGTGGTGAGCCCGGCGAGGCCAACGCCCGTTTGCTGCTTGGCGGCGTGGTGATGGCCTCCGGCTGGGTCGGCCTGATCACGCTCATCCTGACGGTTGCGCCGGAGAACAAGCTGCGCGGCATGATTTTCTGGATGGTCGGCGACCTGGGTGGCGCCGATCGCTATGTTGGTCCGTTGATGGCGCTGGTGGCGGCCGTGGCTGTCGTGCTGCCGCATGCGCGTGACCTGAACGTGCTGCTGACTGGCGAAACCCGTGCCCGTGCGCTGGGCGTGCCCGTGGCGCGTGTGCGTGCGCTGATCTACGTGGTGGCCTCGCTTTGCACGGCGGTGGCAGTCACCATTGCGGGTTCCGTCGCCTTTGTTGGCTTGCTGGTGCCGCACATGGTGCGCCTGGCGTGGACGCGCGACGTGCGCATCCACTTGCCGGCTACGGCGATGGCCGGCGGCGGGCTGCTGATGCTGGCCGACCTGATCGCCCGCACGCTGATCGCCCCGACGCAGCTGCCTGTGGGCGTGATCACCACGCTGCTGGGCGTGCCGACGTTTCTTTACCTGCTGATGCGGAGCGCGCGATGAGCTGGCGGCGCCGCCCAAGTCCTGCCCCGGATGCATTCGCGCAATTGGACGCGGCGCCCGAACTGGTGCTGCACGATCTGCGAGTGGCGGTCGATGGGCGTGTGCTGGTTGAGCGCTTATCGATGACGGCCACCGCCGGACAGCTCTGGTGCGTGGTCGGCCCGAATGGCGCGGGCAAGTCGACATGGTTGTCGGTGCTGGCGGGCTTGCGTTCGCCGGACGGCGGCAGCGTCGCGCTTGACGGTGTGCCGCTTACCGATTGGCCGCCGCTCGCGATGGCCCGCCGTCGCGCGTTTCTGCCGCAGGCCTTGCACGACACCTTTCCCATCACCGTGTACGACGCGGTGATGACCGGCCGCCACCCGCATCTCGCGCGCTGGGAATGGGAGGGAGATGCCGATGCGCGCGCTGTGGATGCAGCGGTGTCGGCGCTGCAGCTACAGTCGCTGGCAGAACGCGATGTGCGCACGCTTTCTGGCGGTGAGCGTCAGCGCGTGGCGATGGCTGCCGTGGTGGCGCAGGAGGCGCGCGTGCTGCTGCTCGACGAGCCCGTCGCTCACCTCGATTTGCATCAGCAGGTTGCCGTGCTCCGCCTGCTGCGCGAAGGCTGCCGCAAACAGGGCTGGCTGGTCGTGCTGACCGTGCACGACTTGAACCTCGCGCGCCGCTTCGCGACGCATGCGCTGCTGATGGACGGCGCCGGTCACACGACCGCCGGGATCGCAGCCGAGGTGCTGACCCCCGAGCATTGCGCACGTGTGCTGCGCACGCCTATTGCCGAGGTGGCCAACGGCCGCCATACGGCCTTGATTCCTGATGACTCCGATGACGACTGAAGAGAACAATGACGCGCTGAACGAGCGCCACCGCTCGCGCATGCAGCGCAAGAAGGCCGTAGTGGATGCCAAGATCGCCGCCGCCACCGACGTGCGCGGCGTGCTGCTCGTCAACACCGGGAACGGCAAGGGCAAATCCAGCTCCGGGTTTGGCATGGTGATCCGCGCCATGGGCCACGACATGCAGGTCGGCGTGGTGCAGTTCATCAAGGGCGCGATCCCAACGGGCGAAGAGCGCTTCCTGCGCCGTTTTCCCGAACAATGCAGCTTCCACGTGATGGGCGAGGGCTACACCTGGGAGACGCAGGACCGCACGCGCGACACTGAAAAGGCGCAAGCTGCATGGGCCTGCGCACGCGAGCTGCTGAGCGATCCGACCGTCGGCCTGGTGCTGCTGGATGAACTGAACATTGCGCTCAAGTACAACTACCTTGACGTGCGGACTGTGCTGGCCGATTTGCGCGCGCGGCCGCCGGCCCAGCATGTGGTGATCACCGGACGCGGTGCGCCGCCCGAGTTGATTGAGGCTGCCGACACCGTGACTGACATGACGCTCGTCAAGCATGCGTTTTCCCAAGGCATCCAGGCGCAGCCGGGAGTCGAACTGTGATGAATCAAGCCGTGCACATTCCACCATTTGACGATGCGTTACGCGCGCGCCTGCAGGCTGCCGTGGACAGCAAGACCAAGCCGCTCGGCGCACTGGGCCGGCTCGAATCGCTGGCGGTGCAGATCGGCCTGATCCAGAACACCGACACGCCGCAGCTCACGCGTCCCGCAATGGTGGTCTTTGCCGCAGACCACGGCATCGCCCACGCTGGCGTGAGCGCGTACCCCCAAGCGGTGACTGCGCAGATGGTGCTCAACTTCATCGCAGGCGGTGCGGCCGTCAACGTGTTCTGCCGTCAGCATGGGTTTGCGCTGGAGGTGGTGAATGCCGGCGTTGCTGCGCCGTTGTGGACGACCGATACGCCGGGTCTGGTCGATGCGCCCGTTGGCCCCGGAACGCGGAACTTTGCCGCCGAGGGTGTTCAGCAAACGGCCATGACCGCCGACGAGCGCGATCGCGCCATGGCACTCGGTGCGCAGCGCGTGGCACAACACGCGGCGCTCGGGACCAACGTGATCGCGCTGGGTGAAATGGGTATCGCCAACACGGCGTCTGCCGCGTGCCTGATGGCGCGGTTGTGCGACCTTCCCGTCGCGCAATGCGTTGGCCGCGGCACTGGGCTAGACGATGACGGCCTCGCCCACAAGCGGGCCGTGCTGGAAGCCGCAATGGCCAGGCATGCTGATGTACGTGAGCCGCTGGACGTGCTTGCCTGCTTCGGCGGCTTCGAAGTTGCCGCAATGGTAGGGGCGGTGCTTGAGGCGGCGCAGCGGCGCATGGTCATCCTCGTGGATGGGTTTATCGCCACGGCCGCCGTGCTGGTGGCGGCCCGTGCGGCGCCTGACGTGCTGCGCTATTGCGTGTTCGGTCATGTCTCGGACGAGCGTGGGCATCGCGCCCTGCTGGAGGCGCTCGATGCGCGGCCGCTGTTGTCGCTGTCGTTGCGACTGGGCGAAGGCAGCGGTGCGGTGCTGGCGTATCCGGTCGTCGTGTCGGCCGTGGCATTCCTGCGCGAGATGGCAACCTTCGCCAGCGCAGGCGTGAGCGAGCGCGCATCGCCATGAGTCCCTTGAGCGAACATTGGCAAGCGCTGTGGACGGCGGTCGGGTATTTCACCCGCATCCCCGTGCCTGCGTCGGTCGGGTTCTCGCAAGCGGGGCTGAATCGCGCGGCGCGCTACTTTCCGCTGATCGGGTGGTTGGTGGGCGCCGCAGCAGCGGCCGTGTATTGGCTCGTGTCGCGCACGGTGCCCGTGCCCGGTGTGGCAGTGGCCATGTCGATGGTCGCTACGCTGTTGCTGACGGGTGCGTTTCACGAAGACGGTCTGGCCGATTGCGCAGACGGCTTCGGCGGCGGCTACACGCCTGAAGACCGGTTGCGCATCATGCACGATTCACGCATCGGCGCGTTTGGGGCGATTGCCGTGTGCATGGCGTTGCTGCTGAAGTGGCAATTGCTGAGCGCGATGGCGCCGCATGGCATTGGCATTCTCGTTGCAATGGTGGCGGCGCACGCTGCCAGCCGCGCCGCAGCCGTCAGCTACCTGCTCACGCATGACTACGTGCGGGCGGAAGGCAAGGCCAAGCCGGTGGCGCAACGGATGCGATGGAGCGACGCGTTATGGGCTGGCGCGTTCGGTGTCGTGCCTCTACTGTGGTTCGGGCCGATGTGCGCGGCGCTGGTCGTCGTCGGCTTGATCGTCGCGCGCTGGCTGCTGGGCCGCTACTTCGCGCGCCGCATCGGCGGCATCACCGGCGATTGTCTGGGCATGGCGCAGCAGATGTTCGAGCTGCTGATTCTGTGGGGAGTGCTGGCATGGATGTCATCCTGATCCGCCACGCGCGGCCCGCCATGACGGCAGGTCTCTGCTATGGCCGCACCGATCTGGAGCTGGCCTCGCCGATGGACCCGGAGCCGGCGGCCATCGTCGAAAAGCTTGCCGCGCACACGCCGTATCGTCTGCTGGCAAGCCCATTGCGACGCAGCCGCCTGACCGCCGAAGCGATGGCGCGGGCGGCGCGGCTTCCCACGGTCGAACTGGATGCGCAATTGATGGAACTCGACTTTGGCGCCTGGGAAGGTTGCCAGTGGGATGACATCCCCCGTGCGGAAATCGACCAGTGGGCGCGCGATCTCGTGCGCGGCAATCCGCATGGCGGGGAGTCGGCGGCAGAATTGTTGGCGCGCGTCACGAGGTGGGCCGAGGCAACGACTGCGATGCCGGGCTCGTGCGTGTGGGCCGTCACGCATGCCGGCTGTATGCGAGCGCTCGCGGCGCACTGGTTGCAACGGCCCCTCGCCGAGACGCTGCAATGGCCGTTGCAATGGGGCGCGGCCTGCGGCTTTCGCGTGCTGCCCGACACGTTGCCGGTGCTGCTGTTCTGGAACCGTTGACCCGCGCGTGGTTTAGCGCCCCTGCCCGTTGGTGGCTTGCGAGCCGAGGCGCCGCGCTCGGGCTTGTTCCAGGTCTTCGCACAACAGCGTTGCGGCTTCCACCAGGCGCGGGCCAAAGCGGTTGATCAGGTCACCGTTGATGCTGAAGAGATTGCCACGTTGCACCGCCAGCAATTGCGGCCAGCGTTTCCACGCCTCAAGCGTATCGATCGGACGGCTGCCTTGCGTGGCGCCCATGCTCGCGGTGAGCAGCACTTCGGGGTTGGCTGCGATCACGGCCTCGGGCGAAACGGTCGGCACCAGCAAGGGCTCGCCGGCAAACACATTACGGCCGCCGCACAGCGCCAGCACGTCAGAGAAGATGTGCTGGCCGTTGAGCGTCATCAGCGGCTGTTCCCATACCTGATAGAACACCGAAACCGGCGGCCGGCTCGCGTAGCGTTGGCGCAGCGTATCGGCGCGTTGGCGGAATTGCTGCGCGGCGTCATGCGCGCTCGCGCGGGTGTCGAGCAGTGTGCCGAGCGCCTCGATCGAGCGCGGAATATCGCTCATGCGATGCGGCTCGGAAAAGAACAGCGGAATGCCGAGCGCACGCAGGCGGTCGATCTGCTTTTGCGCGTTGCCGTGGCGCCAGACCACAACCAGATCAGGCTTGAGGGCAGCGATGCGCTCCAGATCGAGCGAGCGGTTATCCCCTACGTGGGGAATGTCGCGTGCGGCTGGCGGGTAGTCGCTGTAAGCCACGGTGCCGACGATGCGGCCACCGCCGCCTGCCGCGAACAGCAGCTCGGTCGCATGTGGAGCGAGGCTGACGATGCGTTGGGCGGGGCGCTGCAGCGTCACGGTGGCGCCGCTATCGTCTGTGACGGAAATGGCAGCACATGCCGGTGCGGCAGCGATCGTGACCGCAATAGCAGACAGGCCGCACACATACAGGCGACGGGTGAGGCGAGAGAGACGATTGGGCATCGGGGGGCAGTTCAAGCGGAGTGCGACAGCGATGCTAGCGCATCGCCAAGGCGTTGCCAGCCAGTCTCGTCCGGGGGCAGGCCGAAGCGCAAGCCGTTGACGGGTGCATCGAACAGGCGCGTCCAGATGCCGAGGCGCGCCAGGCTTGCGCGCAGCGCCTGCGCATATGCGCCGGGTGCCCAGGCAAACAGCGGTGTTGCGGTATTCGGCAACCCGTGGCGATCAAGCAACGTCGAAAGCCGCCTGCCCGCAAGCTGCAGTTGCGCCCGCGTGGCAGCTTGCCAGGCGGTATCGGCCAGCGCCGCACGCACGACGGCACGCGCCGGGCCGTTGACGGTCCAGTGCCCCAACGCGTCGCGCAGTGCGGCCAGCCGTTCCGGTGCTGCAAGCGCGAAGCCGATGCGGGCGCCCGCCAGCCCGTAGAACTTTCCGATCGAGCGCAACACCACGAGCCCCGGCGTGCCGGCGAGGGGTGCCAATGTGGGGCCATCGTCGAGCGCTTCGATAAACGCCTCGTCCACGATCAACGTGCCGCCGCGCGCCTGTAGGCGCGTGTGCCAATCGCTAAGCGTTGCTGCGGGCAGTAAGCGTGCCGTCGGGTTGTTCGGGTTGACGACAACCAGGTGGCGTACGTCGTTCGGCAGATCGCCGAGAAAGGCCCCTTCGGGCAACGGTACAACGTCGTGGCCGGCGCGTGCAAAGGCGGGCGCGTATTCGCTGTAGCCGATCTGCGCGATGCCGGCACGCCCGCGCGGCAGCAGGGTCGGCAGCGTGCGAATCGCCGCCTGCGAACCTGCAACCGCCAGCACTGCGCGTGCGTCGGTCACGCCGTAGTGCGCGGCGGCCAGCGCTTCGAGGCCGTCGTCTTCGGGCAGACGCAACCACGCATCGGGTGGAATCGGCGGGATGGGGTAGCCATGCGGATTGATGCCCGTGGAGAGGTCGAGCCAGCCGCCGGCAGGCTCCCCATACAGCGCGCGTGCGGCCGCGAGATTGCCGCCGTGGACGATGCCGCTCACGACAGGCCCCACGCCAGCGCTGCAAGCAAGCCAAGTGCGCCGAGCCACAACCACAACGTGCGCGACACGAGCGTCAACGCGCGTGCGATATCTGCTGCCGTTGCTGTCTCGCCCGTGCCGAGCGACGGGCGCGCTTCTTCCACGCCGTCGTAGCGTGCTGCGCCCCCGAGCTGAACGCGCAGGCTGCCGGCGCCTGCGGCCATCACCGGGCCGGCGTTGGGGCTAGACCATTGCGGCGCTTGCGTGCGCCAGCAGTTCAGCGCATCGGCGGTGTGGCCAAGCAGCGCATAGCTGATCGCCGTGAGGCGGGCGGGAATCCAGTTGAGCACGTCGTCGATGCGCGCGGCCGCCCAGCCGAAGCCGGTAAAGCGCGCATTGCGGTAGCCCCACATTGCATCGAGCGTGTTGGCCAACCGATACAGCACCACGCCCGGCGCGCCCGCCACGACGAGCCAAAACAGCGGGGCGAAGATGGCATCGCTCCCATTCTCCAGTGCAGATTCCACGGCGGCGCGCGCGATGGGCTCATCCGTGGCTTGCGTGAGGTCACGCGAGACGATGCGCGATGCTAGGGCGCGTGCGCGAGGAACATCCGCATCGCGCAGGGCAAGCGCGATCGGGGCGATGTGTTCGTGCAGGCTGCGCGCGCCAATGGCGAAATAGAGTGCAACGGCATCAAGCGCTGCCACGAGCCAGGGCGACACATCACGCGCCACGCCGACGAGCCATCCTGCAAGCAGCACGAGCGGCAACACGGCGATCGCCCATGCAACGACGCCAACGAGGCGCGACCACGATACCGCGGCCGGTGCGCGATTCATCCAGCGCTCAATGGCTTTGGCGAGGCGCCCGAAGCCGACCAACGGATGCCAGCGCGGCACCTCTCCGAACAGCCGGTCGAGCAGCACGCCCGCGAGCGCGGCGAGCGTCACGAGCGGCCACCCGAGATCGAATACGCCGCCCGGCAATACGCTCACGTTGCAGCGCCGAGTGCCGGCCCCTTGACCACCATCGGGATGCCCGCCACCAGCAGATGAACGTTGTCGGCCAGTGCGGCGAGGCGTTGGTTCAGCCGGCCCAGTTCGTCCACGTAGAACCGCGTGACGGCGCCCATCGGCACCACGCCCAGGCCGATTTCGTTGCTGACCAGGATGACCTCGCCGGGCAGCAGCGGCAGGGCGGTGAGCAGCGCGTCAATCTCCGCCGTCCAGGCTTCGGGCGGCGTGACGAGGCCTGTCTCGGGGTATTCGTGGTGCTCCGAGAAGAGCAGATTGTTGAGCCACAGCGTCATGCAATCGACCAGCACACAGCCACCGTGCTGCGCGTGCGTGTAGAGCGCTTCGGCCAGGTGCACGGGCTCTTCAACCAGCCCCCAATTCGCCGGGCGGCGTGCGCGATGCAGGGCCACGCGCAATTGCATTTCTTCATCGCCCTCGCCGGCGGTGGCAACGTACGTGACGGCCCCCGCGCATTGCAGCGCGAGCTGTTCGGCGTGGTGGCTCTTGCCTGAGCGGGCACCCCCGAGAACGAGTGTGAGGCGGCGTGACATTCCGGCATTTTAGCGGGGGCGGAGCAGCCAGGCACGATAACGCCGGTGCGATAATCCGCGCATGTCGAAAGCTCCATTTCCTGTGTCGCCCACATCGCTTCGGGGCACGCTGATGATCCAGGGCACCACGTCCGATGCGGGCAAGAGCACGCTGGTCGCCGGCCTGTGCCGTGTCGCGCATCGCGCCGGTGTGCGCGTGGCGCCGTTCAAGCCGCAGAACATGGCGCTCAACAGCGCCGTCACCGCAGATGGCGGCGAGATCGGCCGCGCCCAGGCCCTGCAGGCGCAGGCGGCGGGGGTCGCGCCCACGGTCGACATGAACCCCGTGCTGCTCAAGCCCAACAGCGACACCGGCGCCCAGATCATCATCCACGGCCAGGCGCGCTGCGACCTCGACGCCCGTGCGTATCACGACTACAAGCCCACCGCCATGGCCGCCGTGCTCGAATCGCACACACGGCTGCGTGCGCGTTACGACCTTGTGCTGGTAGAGGGCGCCGGCAGCCCGGCGGAGGTCAACCTGCGCGACCGCGACATCGCCAACATGGGCTTTGCCGAAGCCGTCGATTGCCCCGTCGTGCTCGTCGCCGACATCGATCGCGGCGGCGTGTTCGCGCACCTGCTCGGCACGCTCGCTTGCCTGTCAGAAAGCGAGCGCGCGCGCGTGGCGGGCTTCGTCATCAACCGGTTTCGCGGCGATATTTCGTTGCTGACGCCCGGGCTCGACTGGCTGACCGCGCAGACGGGCAAGCCGGTGTTTGGCGTGCTGCCGTATCTGCACGGCCTGCACCTCGACGCAGAAGACGCGGTGCAGACGGCACAGCGCGCAGCTTCGGCCGATGCGCTGCGCGTCGTCATTCCGGTGTTGCCGCGCGTGTCCAATCACACCGATTTCGACGCGCTGCGCGCGCACCCGCAGGTGGACGTCCGCCTGGTCGGTCCTGGCCAGCCGATTCCGCCCGCCGACCTCATCATCCTGCCCGGCAGCAAGAGCGTGCAGGCCGATCTCGCCTGGCTGCGCGCCAATGGCTGGGATGCGGCCATCGCGCGGCATCTGCGCTATGGAGGCAAGCTGATCGGCATCTGCGGCGGCATGCAGATGCTGGGGCGGCGCCTGCATGATCCGAACGGGCTGGAGGGCGCAGCTGGCAGCGTCCAGGGTCTGGGCTATCTGGATTTCGAGACCACGTTGGAGCCGGCCAAGCAGTTGCGTCAGGTGCGCGGCACCTTGGCCGAAAGCGGTGCGGCCATCGACGGCTATGAAATCCACATGGGCGTGACCGTGGGGGCGGCTCTTGCGCGCCCCGCCGTTCAACTGGACGATGGCCGCGCAGATGGCGCGATCTCCGCCGACGGGCAGATCCTGGCGACTTACCTGCACGGCTTGTTCGACGCGCCCGAGGCGTGCCGCGCGTTGCTCGCCTGGGCCGGTGTGAGCGAAGCGCGGGCGCAGGACTATGCTGCCTTGCGTGAAGCATCGCTCGAACGTCTGGCCGACACGTGCGAAGCGCATCTGGACCTCGCCGCGCTCTTCCGAACGCTGCCACGTGCGGGCTGAGCCATAATTGGCGGATGGGCAGATCCGCCGGGTGATCGACTCGGCACATGGTTCGACGAGCGCAAGGAGGCAGGCATGCCGGTGGCCGTTGTAGCGAATCCGAAGGGCGGGGTGGGCAAAAGCACGCTGGCGACCAATCTGGCCGGCTACTTTGCCGCGCGGGATCACGCCGTGATGCTGGGCGACACCGACCGCCAGCAGTCCTCACGCGAGTGGCTGGCGCTGCGCCCCGAGACCGCCAAGCCCATCCGCACCTGGGAAATCAACGCCGACCACATCGCCAAGCCGCCCAAGGGTACGACGCACGTGGTGCTCGATACGCCGGCGGGCCTCCACGGCTGGCGGCTAGCGGATCTCGTCAAGATGTCCGGCTACGTAATCGTGCCGTTGCAGCCCTCCATGTTCGACATCCTGGCCACGCAGACCTTCCTGCGCAAACTGGCCGATGAAAAGCCGGTGCGCCATGGCGAGGTCAAGCTCGGCGTGGTCGGCATGCGCGTGGATATGCGCACGCGCGCCGCTGAGCAGCTTCAACGTTTCGTACAGGGGCTGGAGGTGCCCATCCTTGGCTATCTGCGCGATACCCAGAACTACGTACAACTGGCCGCACATGGCCTGACGTTGTGGGACGTGGCGCCCTCGCGCGTGGCCAAAGACGTGGAGCAGTGGAGCGGCATTCTCGAGTGGCTCGGAGAATCGCCCCCGCAGGCCAGTGTTGCCGATACGTCGGCGGCGGCATGAAAAAAGCCCGGCATTGCCGGGCTTTGTCGTAGGACGCGACTGCCGCATCGCTCAGATTTCGAGGTTATCGATCAGGCGCGTCTTGCCAAGTTTGGCAGCCGTCAGTACGACCAGGGGTTCGCCGGCAGCGATGTTCTCGGGCGTCGGTTCTTGCAGGTCGGAGCGGCGGCGCACGGCGACGTAGTCGGGTTGCCAGCCGCGGCCACGCAGATATTCCATTGCCTTGGTGGTCACCTCTTCGTGCGACGCCTGGCCCTGCAGCACGGTTTCCAGCACGTCCTGACGCACCTGATGCAGCGTGCGGTACAGCTCAGGGGCTTCGGCGCGCTCTTCGTTGGTCAGGTAGACATTGCGCGACGACAGCGCCAGACCATCATCCGCGCGGACTGTTTCGGCGGGGACGATGTCGACCGGCAACGCAAACTGATGCGCCATGCGGCGCACGATCATCAACTGCTGGTAGTCCTTCTTGCCGAACACGGCCACACGCGGCTGCACGCAGCAGAACAGCTTCATCACCACCGTGCACACGCCCTTGAAGAAGCCGGGGCGGAATTCGCCTTCGAGCGTGTCGCCAAGGTCGTGCGGCGGCTCGACGCGATATTCCTGCGGCTCGGGGTACATGTCGCGCTCGGTGGGCGCAAACAACACGTACACACCTTCCTTCTGCAGTTTTTCGATGTCGTCCTGCAGCGTGCGCGGGTATTTGTCGAAATCTTCGTTCGGGCCGAATTGGAGGCGGTTCACGAAAATGGACGCCACCACCGGGTCGCCGTGCTGACGCGCCAGGCGCATCAGGCTCAGGTGCCCTTCATGCAGGTTGCCCATGGTCGGCACGAAGGCGACGCGGTTCTGGCCGCGCAGCTGGTCGCGCAGTTCCTGGATCGACGAGATGACTTTCATAGTTGTTGTGTGATTCGGCCCGAGTCGGGTCGGACGAATTACGTCGGAGAATAGGCGAGGCGCACATAAATGGGCGCGTACGGTTCGGCCTGCGTGATTTCGAGCAGCGATTCGCGTGAAAGCTCGAGCATGGCGACAAAGTTGACGACCACGATGGGCGCGCCCTTGCCGGACTGGATCGCGTCTTCGAACAGCTCGGTGAACTCCATGAACCGTGCATGCTGCAGCCGGCGCAGGATCTGGCTCATGTGCTCGCGCACCGACAGCTCTTCGCGCGAAATCTTGTGGTGCTGCGTGAGCTTGGCCCGGCGCAGCACGTCGGCCCACGCGGCACGCAGGTCGTCGGAATTGACGTCGGGATAGCGTGGCGCGAGGCTCTGCTCGATGTAGACCTGCGCGCGCAGGAAGTCGCGGCCCAGTTGCGGCACGGTGTCCAGCTTTTGCGCGGCGAGTTTCATCTGCTCGTATTCGAGCAGGCGGCGCACCAGCTCGGCGCGCGGGTCTTCGGGTTCCACGCCTTCGTCGGTCTTCTTGACCGGCAGCAGCATGCGCGACTTGATCTCGATGAGCATGGCGGCCATCAGCAGGTACTCAGCAGCCAACTCCAGGTTGGTCGCGCGAATCTGCTCGATGTACGCCAGATACTGCCGTGTGACCTGCGCCAGCGGAATGTCCAGCACATTGAAGTTCTGGCGGCGGATCAGGTACAGCAGCAAATCCAGCGGCCCTTCGAACGCTTCAAGGAAGACCTCGAGCGCATCGGGCGGGATGTAGAGATCCTGCGGAAGCTTGAACAGCGGCTCGCCGTAGAGCCGTGCAAAGGCGAGTCCATCAACCTGCGCGGGCGTGGAATCCTGTTCGGGCGCCACGCTGGGCAGCTCGACGGGCAGTGGCAGCTTGTCCTGCGCGGAAGTGGTCATGCGGCGGGCGCCTGGGCGGGCTGAAAGCCGGTCGGCCGATCAGTCCAGCGAATAGACGTACGGCTTTTGCGCTACGCGTGCGGCCTTGGCGCGTGCACGCTCTTCCAGGTCGATCGGGTCCTTGTCCCACAGCAGGGAGCGCCCTTGGCGCTGCTGCGCTTCCAGGTCGGGCTTCTGGGTCTTGAGTTCTTCCAGGAACTGGGTGATCTCGGACTTGTACAGGGCCATGGCGGTATGTGATGTTGGATGATCTTGCCCGCGCGGCAAGATACCGGGCGGAAAACCCGCGCATTTTACCGTATTGGCCGTCGTAACGGCCTTGGGCACGGCGCGTGCGAAACCCCTTCCGCCGATCCGGAAGGGCGCGTTCGTTGCATTTGCCTGGGCACCCGCCGCGGGCGGTATGGTCAAATACGCCTTTCCTTCGACTCAGCCGGCCCGTGGGGCGGCGCCACGCTTGCCACGATGACCGGCTCCAATCGACCATCGCGACCGTTCCGAGCACCACGCTTCCGTCTTCTGGGTTTGCCCGGCGCCGCGCTGGCGGCGGGCTTTGCGCTGTCCCTCATCTGCGCCCCGGCGCACGCTGAATACGACGTCAAGATCGAGGCGCCGAAGTCCATTCGCGACTTGCTCGAGCGCCATCTGGACCTGTCGCGCTACAAAGACCGCAAGGACATCACCGACGACCAGCTCCAGTACATGGTCGAAACCATTGGCGACCAGGTCACCAAGCTGACGGCCACCGAAGGCTATTTCGTGCCCAAGGCGACCGCCAAGCTTGAAGGCCCGCAGGACCATCGCATCGTCAACGTGAAGGTCGAGCCCGGCCCGCGTACCACCATCGACAATGTGGCGCTCGACTTCACCGGCGCCGTTACGCAAGACGCCAAGCGCATCGACGAGTTGAAAAAATCGTGGAGCCTGCAGCACGGGATGGCGTTCCGCCAAGCAGGCTGGGACAAAGCCAAGGACGACGGTCTGGCCGCCCTGCAGAGCAAACGTTATTACGCGGCCAAGCAGACGTCGTCGCAGGCGCGTGTCGATCCGGACGAAAGCAAGGCGGACCTGTCGGTAGGCTATGACAGCGGTCCGGCATATACGCTGGGGCCGCTGGACGTGCAGGGCTTGTCCCGCTATCCCCTCAGCATCATCAACCACGTGAACCCGTTGCGGGTGGGTGAGGATTACTCGGCTGATCGACTGCAGTCGCTTCAGGCCGCCATCCAGGGGCAACCGTATTTCTCCAACGCCATCGTTGACCTGGGCGACGATCCGAAGAACCCGGTCAACGCGCCGGTGCGGGTGCGTGTGCGGGAGTACCCGCCCAATCGCATCACCGGCGGTGTGGGGTACGGTACGGACACGGGCGCCTCGCTGGAAGGGCGCTATCAATATCTGAACCTGTTCAGCAAGGCATGGGTGCTCGACACGCAGGCCCGCCTCGAACAACGCCGCCAGTACCTGTTTGCCGGCGTGACGGTGCCGCCTGACGACAAGCAATACGTCAACAGCCTTTACACCAGCATGGACCGCACCGACACCTCGGGCACCGAGACGCGCAGCTATCGCTCCGGCTTCAAGCAGACGCGCGTACGCGGCATCTATGAGACGTCGTTCACCGTTGATTTCTACTATGACGACCTGCGGCCAGAAGGCGCCGAGCGCCAGTTGAGCAAGGCGCTCGTGCCGGGTTTCGCCTGGACGCGCCGCGATGTGGACGACCCGCTGTTTCCGCGCCGCGGCAACATCATCACCACGCAGATCGGCGCGGCAGTGAAAGGCGTGTTGACCGACCAATCGTTCGTGCGGTCGTACAGCCGCATCCGCCAGTTCGTGCCGGTGGGGCAGCGAGACATCTTCGTTGCACGCGGCGAGCTGGGCGCGGTCATCACCTCCGGTGCCGGCGATGGGGTACCGGCCACGCTGCGCTTCCGCACGGGCGGCACGCAGTCGGTGCGCGGCTACGATTTCCAAAGCATCGGTAACGACGTCAACGGCAGCACGCTGCCGACCAAGTTCCTCGTCACCGGCGGGCTGGAGTATCAACGCTGGTTCCTCCCGCAATGGGGCGCCGCCGTGTTCTGGGATACCGGCACGGCCACCGACAACTGGTCGGAGCGCCGCTGGTTCAATGGGGTGGGTGTCGGCGTGCGCTGGAAGAGCCCGGTGGGGCCAATCCAGCTCGACATGGCCTACGGCATTCAGCAGAAGCAGTTCCGGCCGAGCGTGTCGCTGGGCATCGCGTTCTGAACATGACGATGACCGATCCGCAAACGCCCGAATCGAACCAACCCGCTACACCACGTCCGGCGCGTCCGAAGCGCGGCTGGGGCCGCCGCGCGCTGCGCTGGTCCGGTGCCTTTGCTGCCCTGGTCCTGACGATCGTGCTGGGGCTCGCCGGCTGGCTGGTCTGGGCCATCCATTCGCAATCGGGCACGGCGCAGTTGTGGGCCCTCGCCACGCGCTTCGGCAACGCCTATGTGTCGGGCAAGCTGGAGGGCGGTACGGTACGCGAGGGGCTCTCGCTGCGCGATCTGCACGTGCGTGCGGGCAGCACGGAAGTGCGCATCGACCATGTGGAAGGCCGCTGGGCCCTCACGCGCGGGCCGTGGCATGCGCATTTCGCGTATCTCCGTGCGGGCAATGTCGAGGTGATCCTGCATCCGACGCCCCCCACACCGCCGAGCGGTCCGCCCGATTCGCTGGCGCTGCCGCTGGGGCTGGATGTGGACCGCCTCGCCGTTGACCGCCTCGCCATCCGGCAGGGCACGTCGACCACCGAGTTGAAATCGATTGCCGGCAGCCTGCACAGCGACGGCACGCACCACAATGTGCTGCTCGACGGCATGGAATCGCCCGCCGGCAAGCTGGCCGCCACGCTGCGCATGACCGGCACGCGGCCATATCCGCTCACCGGTGCGGCAACACTCGCGACGCAGTTTGAGGTCAACGGCCAGAAGCAGGACGCCTCGGTGTCGGCGCAGCTGTCGGGCTCGCTGGAAGCGCTGCATATCGACGCAACCGGCACCGGCGCCAAGCTGACCGCGCAGGCGCTGATCGATGCCACGCCGTTCGGGGCGCTGCCGCTGTCGCGTGCCGTGGTGTCGGCGGAACATGTGAATCCGCGTGCGTTTGCGCCAAGCGCGCCCGAAGCGTCGTTGTCGATCCACGCGGACCTGCGCCCCGACGAGCAGGCCAAGACGCTGACGGTGGCGGGCCCCATCCAGATCGACAACGCGCAGCCCGGCACGCTCGACAAGCAGAAGCTGCCGCTGCAATCGCTGCGTGCGCAGGTGCGGCTGAACGAAATCGATCAGCAGCTCACCGGGCTGGATGTGCGTCTGCTGGGCGGCGCGGCGCTCACGGGTGGCGCCGATGTGCAGAAGGGGCATGGCGCACTTCGCGTGGATGTGCGCCAGCTCGATCTGCAGGCGCTGCACGCATCGCTGGAGAAGACGAAACTTGCTGGCCCCATCACCGTGGAGTTTGCGGGTGGCACGCAACGCGTGGCGCTTGATCTGGCGGGCGGGGACATGCGTGCGCAAGCGAAAGCCGTGCTGGATGCGGCGCAGGTTGCAGTGGAGAGCGCCCAGGTGTCGCTGGGGCGCTCGCGGCTGACGCTGGCGGGCACGCTCAGGCATGACGACGCGCAGTCGTTCGCCTTCAAGGGCAACCTGGCGGAGTTCGATCCGTCGCGGCTGGCCAAGGTGGCAAAGGGCCGCGTCAATGCCGAGTTCGACGCGCGCGGCTCGCTGGGTGAGCCGATCGACGCCGCCGTCAAATTTTCCGTGCGCGATAGCGAATACGCAGGCTTGCCGATGACCGGCGAGGGCAATGTCCACCTGCGCGGCGAACGCCTGCTGCCCAGCGACGCCAGGCTCGACGTGGCCGGCAACAAGGCCAGCCTGCGGGGCAGTTTCGGCGCCGCCGGCGATCGCATGCATGTCGACATCGATGCGCCGCAGCTCGCACGCTTGCAGCTTGGCGTGAGCGGGGCAGTCACCTTGTCCGGCGATGTCTCCGGCACGATCAAGCGCCCGCAAGTGGATGCCACGTTCCGGGCCAATCAGCTTGCCTATCAAGGAAACAAGATCGACACCGCCAACGGCCGGGCGCAGATCCGCGATGGGATCGATGGGCCATTGCTGGTCGAGCTGACCGCGCAGCGCGTGACGGGCCCGAGCCTGTCGTTGCGGGAAGTGCATGCAACGGTGGACGGCACGCGCCGCGCCCACCGCTTCCGCGCCGATGCCGACGGCAACGTGCGCAACCAGCCGTTCAAGTTTGCACTGGCAGGCGACGGGGCGTTGACGCCCGGCAAGGACGGCGATGGGTGGGACGGCACGATCTCCACGCTGTCGGCGCAGGGTGCGCCCAACCTGCAACTTACGGCTCCGGTGAGGCTCGCGATGGCACCCGGTCGCCTGATGATGGGCCGTGCGGACCTGACGCTGGACCAGACGCCCATCCACATCGAGCGTGTCGAATCCGCCCAGGGACACGTGCGCAGCGCAGGCCGTGTCGACGGCTTGCAGATCGCGCGGGTACTGGAGCTTGTGCGCACCTGGACGGGCCAGGCTCCGCCGGTACGCACGGATCTCGTCGTCGACGGGCAATGGGATCTGGATCTCGGCAGCACAGCCACCGGCACGGCCCGCATCGCCCGCCGCAGCGGCGATCTGTCCATCAACGCCGGCCGCGGTTTCACGGCATTGGGGTTGACCGAAGCGACCGTGGAAGCGCGTGGCGAGGGCATGCGCCTCGGGCTGCGCGGCAATGTGCAGTCGACGCGCGTCGGCAATCTTTATCTTGATGCGGGTGTCGGGCTCGTGCGGGATCCGGGACCGGGCTCCCTGGCGCTCATGGCACCCACGTCGCCGCTCTCCGGCGGCTTGACGATCAGCCTGCCGCACCTCAAGAGCATCGGCGACCTGCTGGGGCCGGATGTAGCAACGGACGGGCAGCTTGCTGCCAGCCTGACGTTTGCGGGCACCGTGGGCGCGCCCAAAGTGAGCGGCTTCCTGACCGGCCAGGACATCGACGTGGCGCTTTACGATCAGGGCATCCGCCTGACCAAGGGGGTCGTGCGCGTGGCGCTCGACCAAAACGTGGTCGACCTGCAAGAGGTGGTGTTCCACGGCGGCGACGGCACCGTGCGTGCGCAGGGCCGCGTGCAGTTGGGCGAGGCGAACCCGAACCTCGCGGGCTCCATCGTCGCCGACAAGCTGCAGCTCTTTGCCGATCCGGACCGCACGCTGGTGCTGTCGGGCCAGGCGCGCATTGCAAACGACAATGACCGCGTGGCCATCACCGGCAAGTTCAAGGTCGACCGCGGCCTGTTCGATCTGCCGAAGGACGGCGCGCCTTCGTTGGGCGACGACGTGGTCATCGTCCGCCGCACCGATGCCGCCCGCAACCAGGCCGAACGCGGTGTCAAACGCGAAGAAAAGCCGGCTGGCCGCTTCAGCCCGGTGGTCGATGTCGATGTCGATTTTGGCGACAACTTCCGCTTCAAGGGTGCCGGAGCAGACCTGTCACTTGGTGGCCAGATGCACGTGCACAGCGAGCCGCTCGTGCCCCTGCGCGGCACCGGTACGATCTACGTGCGCGAGGGCAGCACGTACGAGGCGTTCGGTCGCAAGCTGGCCATCGAACGGGGCGTGCTGAACTTCGTGGGGCCAATCAACAACCCGTCGTTCAACATCACCGCCATGCGCCGTAACCAGGAAGTGGAAGCCGGCGTGCAGGTGACCGGCACGGTGCGGCAGCCGCGCGTCACGCTTGTCTCCGAACCCAACGTGCCCGATGAAGACAAGCTCTCGTGGCTGATGTTCGGCTATAGCGCATCGAACGCCGGCCTGGGTCAGCAGCAGGCGATGTCAGGCGCGGCGCTCGGCCTGCTGGGCAACGTGGCGGGCAAGAACGTGGCACGGCGCTTCGGGCTCGACGAGTTCTCGATCGGGCCGTCCGCCGCAGGCCTGACCGATCCGCAGGTGGTAAGCCTCGGCAAGGCAATCTCGGAGCGCATCACCGTTGGCTACGAGCAGAGCCTGTCGACGGCCGATTCCATCGTCAAACTGACGTGGCAGTTTTCGCGGCGTTGGTCGGTGGTGGCACGCGGCGGTACGATCAATGGCGCGTCGGTCCTGTTCAACAAGCGTTGGTAAACGGTTGGCCCGGCTGCCAGAATGGCGGCGGGTCCATGTTTCGCACGAGGAGTTCCATGCCGCATCTTCGTCAACTCGCACAAGTAGGAGTCACCATGGGCGTTCTGGCTTCATTGCTGGGGCTGTTCGGCTGCGATCAGCAAAAGGTCGACCAGGCCGTGGATCGTGTGGGCGACGCTGCCAAGCGTGCATGGCAGTCGGCCAAGCCGGACAACCTGCTGTTCAAGGGCATCGTGGTGGGGCAATCCACCGAAGATGATGTCAGGGCCACCGCCGGCCAGCCCGAGATGATCTGGGAGAGCGAGGGCGGCACGCGGCAGCTTGAGTATCCGCGCGGACCCGAAGGGACTTCAACGTGGATGGTGACGATCGGGCCCGACGGGCACGTGCAGAAGATCGAGCAGGTGTTGACGGCCGACAATTTTGGGCGCGTGCGGGCGGGGCAGACCAAGGACGACATCCGCCGGATGCTGGGCAAGCCGGGGAAGGTCGAGGTGTTCAAGCTGAAGCAGGAAGAGGTTTGGGGCTATCGGTGGATGGAAAGCGCTACCGAGCGGGCTTTCTTCAATGTGCACTTTGGGGCGGATGGGCGTGTTACGACGACTTCGCGGAGTGATGACCGGTTGAATGGGGGGTAGGAGGTTTTTGGGTTGTTGGCTCTGGTCTTTTTTGTGGTGCATCCCCTGTTTCGTACCCTGCCGGGCACGACTCACTTTTCTTTGTCTTGCCAAAGAAAAGTAAGCAAAAGAAAGGCGCGCCCGAGATGGCGACCCATCCCTTGAATTTCCGTAACCGGGCGGAGACGGGAAAAACTCGCTGCGTTCAGACAGTTTCCCGTCTTGTTTCCGCCCGCTTACGAAAATTCAAGGCGCTATCAAGGGCCTAACGTCAAAAGAAAAGGCCAACCCGTCGCGAGGTTGGCCTTTGTCGTTTGCGCTTGTGCCCAGATGGTGCGGCTTTTGTCCTTTGACTTTCCTGCCCTAGATGGCGCCTTGAATTTCTGTTGCAGGGAGGAAAAAGGAAGGGAAACTGTCTGAGCGAAGCGAGTTTTTCCCTTCCCCTTCCTGCGACATAAATTCAAGGAGTCTTTCGCCATCTCGGGCGCGCATTTCTTTGCTTACTTTCTTTGGGCAAGACCAAAGAAACTGAGTCAGCCCCGGCAGGGGATGAAACAAGGGATGCACCACCAAGGCCTATCCCAAACACACCCATTACCGCACCCGCATCCCCGGCACCGCCCCCGAATGCGGCTCAAGAATATAAAGCCCCGGCAGAGCCTTCTCATCAGCCGCCGAAGCCGCCAACACCATCCCTTCCGACATCCCGAACTTCATCTTGCGCGGTGCCAGGTTGGCAACCATCACGGTCAGCTTGCCGACGAGATCCTCCGGTGCATATGCCGACTGGATGCCCGAAAACACATTCCGCGTCTGTCCTTCACCCACATCCAGCGTCAGCTGCAGCAGCTTGTTCGATCCTTCCACGCGCTGGCAGGCGACGATCTTGGCGACACGCAGGTCGATCTTGGCGAAGTCGTCGATGGTGATGGTTTCGGCCATCGGTTCGATGGCGGCCGCACCGTTGGCGGCAGCAGCGGGTGCATCGGCGGTGGCCTGCAGCGACTGGCGGTTGGCTTCGACCAGCGCATCCACCTGCTTCTTGTCCACGCGCGTCATCAGGTGCGAGTACGGTTGGATCGGCTTGGCGGACAACAGTTGCGAGTCGATCGAGCGCCACGTCAGCGGCTCAACGTTGAGGAACGCCTCGATGCGCTCCACCGTGGTCGGCAGAATCGGCTTGAGGTACACGGCCAGCAGGCGGAACGCTTCCAGCGCGACCGAGCACGCGGCGTGCAGCTTTTCGCGGTGGGCCTCGTCCTTGGCCAGATCCCACGGCTTTTCGGTGTCGACGAATGCATTGACGGCGTCGGCCAGCTCCATCACGGCACGCAGCGCCTTGCTGTACTCGCGCTTTTCGTACAGGTCGGCGATCTGCGGGGCGGCTTCGCGCAGTTGCACCATCAGCGGATGGCCCAGCGCGGCGTCGCTCACGCGGCCTTCGAAGCGCTTGACCAGGAACCCCGCCGAACGGCTGGCGATGTTGACGAACTTGCCCACCAGGTCGCTGTTCACACGGGCGATAAAATCGTCCAGGTTCAGATCCAGGTCTTCCATCGTCGCGTTCAGCTTGGCGGCGAAGTAGTAGCGCAGCCATTCCGGATTCAGGCCGGTGTCGATGTAGCTCTGTGCGGTGATGAACGTGCCGCGCGACTTGCTCATCTTGGCGCCGTCCACGGTCAGGAAGCCGTGGGCGAACACGTTGGTCGGTGTGCGGTGGCCGGAGAACTTGAGCATCGCCGGCCAGAACAGCGTGTGGAAATAGAGGATGTCCTTGCCGATGAAGTGGTACTGCTCGGTGGTCGAGTGTTCGTTGATCCACGCGTCGAAATCGAGACCGCGCTTGGCGCACAGGTTCTTGAAGCTGGCGTAGTAGCCGACCGGCGCATCCAGCCACACATAGAAGTACTTGCCCGGCGCGCCCGGAATCTCGAAGCCGAAGTACGGTGCATCACGCGAGATGTCCCAGTCCGAGAGCTTGGCCTCGCCTTCCTCGCCGAGCCACTCACGCATCTTGTTGGTGGCTTCGGGCTGCGCCAGGTCTGCCACCCAGTCGCGCAGGAAGTTCTCGCAGCGCGGGTCGGACAGCTTGAAGAAGTAGTGTTCCGACGACTTGCGCACCGGGGTCGCGCCCGACACCACGGAGTATGGGTTCTTCAGGTCGGTCGGCTGGTAGGTTGCGCCGCAGACTTCGCACGAATCGCCGTACTGATCTTTTGCGCCGCACTTCGGGCATTCGCCCTTGATGAAACGGTCCGGCAGGAACATCTCCTTGACCGGGTCGTAGAACTGCTCGACCTCGCGCACGTCGATCAGGCCGGCTTCCTTGAGCTTGAGGTAGACGTTTTGGCACAGCTCCTTGTTTTCGTCGGAGTCGGTGCTGTAGTAGTTGTCGAACGAGACGAGGAAGTTGTCGAAGTCGCGTTTGTGTTCCGTCCAGACGCGTTCGATCAGTTGACGCGGGGTCAGGCCTTCTTTTTCGGCACGCAGCATGACGGGCGTGCCGTGTGTGTCGTCGGCGCCCACGTAGTACGTCTCGTGGCCGCGCATGCGTTGGAAGCGCACCCAGATATCGGTCTGGATGTACTCGACCAGGTGGCCGATGTGAATCGGGCCGTTGGCATAAGGCAGGGCGGAAGTGACGAGGATGCGACGTTCGGACATGGGCAGGCCAGAAAGGTGCGGGCGGGCCGCAGACAGGGCGCGGCGCGCGGAGAAACGCATATTTTAGCGCGGCCGGCGGTCTCAGGCCGGTCGCGGACGAATCTGTGGAACGGCGGGTGCGATCATGCGCTTGGCGTATGCGTCAGAATGCCGCGGACGGTGTGGGCCCAAAAAAAAGCGCCGGTCAGTGCCGGCGCAGCTTTCCACAACGGAAAAGGAGGAGAAATCAGGTACCGCCCGGGAGGTCAGCCACGCATCGCGAGCCAGCAACGCGTGGCAAGCGGCACCTGTTTTCTATGACAGGGTTACCCCTGAATTGGTTTCAAATAAATTTCGACGCGGCGATTTTGGGCGCGGCCAGCCTCGGTGGCGTTGTCGGCAACGGGCTGATTCTGGCCTCGGCCTTCGGCGGACAGGCGATTGCGGGCCACGCCGCGGTCCGTCAGGTAGCTCGCCACGCTCTGCGCGCGCTTTTGCGACAGCGTCATGTTGTAGTTCGGGTTGCCGGTGCTGTCCGTGTGGCCGACCACATTGGCGGCCAGTTCCGGATGTTGCGTGAGCGTTTGTGCCACGCTATCCAACGGGCCGCGGAACGACGGCTTGATCACCGCGCTGTCGGTATCGAACGAGACCTGGCTCGGAATGTTCAGCTTGAGCGAGCCGTCGGGCTGCTCCGAAATCTGCGTGCCCGTGCCGGCCGTATCGCCAGCCAGCTTGGACTTGATTGCCCCCCAGTTGTAGCCGACGGCAGCACCGGTTGCCGCGCCCAGCGCACCGCCAATGGCGGCACCCTTGCCGTTGCCGACCAGCGCGCCGATGCCAGCGCCCACGGCCGCGCCAACGCCGGTGCCCATGGCGGTCTGGTTTTGCTGCTCGGTGGCGCAGCCGGCGGCCAGCAGGGCGATCAGCGAGACGGAAATAAGCTTGGCTTTCATGGTTTCTCCTACGGGTAACGGGATCGGTTCTTGTGGGTTTGCCGATATCCGGCGCATCGGAGGGATATTGAGGGGGAATCGGACGAACGATGCGCCGGCAAAATACAATAGCAAAACAGTACATAGAGTGGCCAGGGCGCCGCAAAGTTCATGCCGCGTCACCGTTGGCTCGTCCCCCATTCGCATTAGATTTGTGGAGTAAATGTTGAGCGTAACCATCGAACAGATCACCGAAGCCCTGCGCGGCGTGGTGGATCCCAATACCGGGCGCGACCTTGTGTCGTCCAAATCGGCGCGCAACATCCGGGTCGATGGCGGCGAGGTGGCGCTCGACGTGGAACTCGGCTACCCCGCCAAGAGCCAGTTCGAACCGATCCGCAAGCTGGTGATCGGGGCGCTGCGCCAGGTGCAGGGTGTCGAAAATGTGAGCGTGCAGGTGTCGATGAAGATCGTCGCGCACGCCGTGCAGCGCGGCGTGCATCTGATGCCGAATGTGAAGAACATCATCGCCGTGGCGTCGGGCAAGGGCGGCGTGGGCAAGTCGACCACCGCCGTGAATCTGGCGCTGGCGCTGTCGGCGGAAGGGGCGAATGTCGGCATTCTTGACGCCGATATCTACGGCCCGAGCCAGCCGATGATGCTGGGCATCCAGGGCCAGCCGGAGTCGGCCGACGGCAAGACGATGGAACCGATGGAGGGCCATGGCCTGCAGGCCAACTCAATCGGTTTCCTGATCGAGCAGGACAACCCGATGGTCTGGCGCGGTCCGATGGTGACCTCGGCGCTCGAGCAACTGCTCAAGCAGACGAACTGGCGCGATCTGGATTACCTCATCGTCGACATGCCGCCGGGCACGGGCGACATCCAGCTCACGCTATCGCAGAAGGTGCCCGTGACGGGCGCGGTGATCGTCACCACGCCGCAGGACATCGCGCTGCTCGACGCCAAGAAGGGCCTGAAGATGTTCGAAAAGGTGGGAATTCCCATCATCGGCGTGGTCGAGAACATGGCGGTCTACTGCTGCCCGAACTGCGGCCACACCGAACACATCTTCGGCGCCGGCGGTGGCGAGAAGATGTGCGAACAATACGGCGTGCCGTTCCTCGGCAGCCTGCCGCTGAACTTGTCCATCCGTGAGCAGGCCGATTCGGGCCGCCCGACTGTAGTGGCCGACCCCGACGGCGCCATTGCCGGCGTCTACAAGCAGATCGCACGCCGCGTCGCCATCGCCGTGGCCGAAAAGGCGAAGGACATGACGAGCAAGTTCCCGTCCATCGTCGTGCAGAACACCTGACGCCATGGAAACCACGTCGCCGCTGCCTGCTGATCGCCCCTCTGTGCGGGTGGCGGTGGTGTTGTGCCGCCGCCCCACGGCCAACCGTTGGCAGCCGTTCCAATGGCGGCTGGAGGCGGTCGTTCCCGACCTTGGCGAATACGGCACGGCGCCGCGCTGCCTGGACCGTGCCGAAGATGGGTCCGGCGAAGAGCGCTGGCTCACGCCCGGCTTTTCCGTCACGTTGTTTCGCGACGAGGCCGAGGGTTATTACTTGAACGTGACCTCAGCCGCGCCCTGCTGGTTTGTACTGTGGCGTCTGGGTGAGGCTGGCACAGCGGACGAAGGCCGCGCGATTCCGCATACGGTTTCGCTCAGTTACAACGAGGCTGGCCGCTGGCTGGACGGTGGCGAGACGGTTGAAAACGTGCCGTTGGACGCCGCGGCGCTGGAGTGGCTGCAGGCGTACGTGGCAGAAAACTACCGGCCGGAGCCGAAGAAGCGGCGCCGGCCGGAGTCGTTCCTGCCGCCGGAAGACCGCGCGAAGTTCTGAGCGAGACTGCTGTGAGCGACGAAACCTTCCTCTCGCGCTGGTCGCGCCGCAAGGCCGCCGAACGGCGGGGCGAGCCCGAACCGGAAGCGGCACCGCCCGCCGAGCCGGCCCCCGTCGTTGTGCCTGAAGCGTCGACGGCCGAGCCTACGCCCGAAGCGGCACCCCCGCTCACTCTGGAAGACGCCTCCAAGTTGACGCCATCCGATGATTTCTCGCCCTTCGTCGCGCACGGGGTGGACGAAGCCGTCAAGCGTGCCGCGCTCAAGAAGCTCTTCGCCGATCCGCACTTCAATGTGATGGACGGGCTCGATACCTACATCGACGACTATTCGCAGCCCGACCCGATCCCGCCCGAGATGTTGCGCGAGCTGCGGCACACGGCGGAATTGCGGTTGTTCGAGCCGCTGGACGAGGATGTGGCTGCGCCGCCAGGAATCGAACCGGTATCGGCCGCTGCAACTCTGGTCACGGGCGAGATGCCGCCTGAACCTGCCGATGCCGAGTCGCCCCGCGTTGATGACCCGGCGCAGGCAACCCCGCATGGCGGCGTTAAGCCGCCGTCCGTAGAATAAAAAGAAGGCCGCGCGGCAAAGACCGTGCTGCCATGTCTCCACAGCCTGCGCCATGCACGTGGGCGCTCACGCACAAATCCATGCCGACACTGCTCTGCAGTTGCAATCACACCATGCCGATCGATGCCGATGCGGTGGGCGACGCCCTGCGCGCGTCTGACGCCGCTATCGACGCCCCCAGCAAGACGCACCACCTGCTGTGCCGCCGCGAGATCGGCGCGTTCACACAGGCGCTGGATGGCACGGAAGGCGTCGTCGTCGCCTGCACGCAGGAAAAGGCGCTGTTTGCAGAAGTGGCCGCGCAGCATGAGGGTGTGACCGCACCGATCCATTTCGTCAACGTGCGCGAAACGGGCGGGTGGTCGGCAGGCGCCAAACGCGATGCGCGCGGTTTCCGTGCCAAGACAGCGGCACTGCTGGCCGTCGCTGGCTTGCCGGCGCCGGAGCCAGTGCCGGTGGTCGACTACCGCTCCGACGGCAACGTGCTGATCATCGGTCCTGCCGAGCGTGCCATGCCGTGGGCGGAACGGCTGGCCGACCAACTGAGCGTGGCGGTGCTCGTCACCGGGCGCGATCGCGCAAGTGGTCCGTTTGTCCCGCCGATGGAGCGCCGCTGGCCGGTCCACGCGGGCGAGCTGGCGCAGGTGAACGGCTGGCTCGGCGCGTTCGAGGTGAAGTGGCGCAACCGCAATCCGATTGACCTGGACCGCTGCACGCGCTGCAACGCCTGCATTGATGTCTGCCCCGAAGGCGCCATCGACGCGCTCTACCAGATCGATCTGGATGCATGCCGCGACCATCGCGCGTGCGTCAAGGCGTGCGGCGATGCGTTGGCCATCGATTTCAACCGTGTGGATGCACCGCAGGCGCTATCGGGCCAATTCGACCTGATCTTCGATCTGAACGACGCGCCGGCGTTTGCCCAGCACCAGCCGCCGCAGGGCTACTTCCATGCGGGCGCAGACGCGGGCCGCCAACTGACGGCATCGCTGGCGTTGCTGCAGATGGTGGGGGAGTTCGAGAAGCCCAAGTTCTTCCAGTACAAGGAATCGATCTGCGCGCACGGGCGTAACGGCCAAGTGGGCTGCAACGCTTGCGTGGACGTGTGTTCGGCGTCGGCGATTGCGTCGCAGTGGAAGGACGGCCGCGGCAGCGTGCGCGTCACGCCCAATCTCTGTGTGGGCTGCGGTGCGTGTACGACCGCGTGTCCGACCGGCGCCATCACCTATGCCTATCCGAGCGCGCCGTACCAGGGGCGCAAGCTGAAGACGCTGCTCGGCACGTATGCATCGGCGGGTGGGCGTGATGCCGTGGTTCTGCTGCATAACGGTGGGCGGGGCCGCACGCTGATCGAGCAACTGGGCCGTGCCGCGCGTATCGGCAAGGCCCAGGGCGTGCCCGTGAATGTGCTGCCCGTCGAGGTCTTCCATTCGGCATCGACGGGTTTGGACCTGTGGCTCTCCGCATTGGCTTACGGCGCCGCGCGCATCGCCATTCTCCTGACGGAAGACGACGCACCGCAGTACCGTGCGATGCTCGCCGAGCAGGTCGCCGTGGCGCAGGCCGTGCTGGAGGGGCTTGGCGAACCGGCGGGTGCGGCGGGTGTGGTGTTGATCGACGTGGCGGATGCCGCTGCGCTCGACGCGCGCCTCAGTGGTGCTGATGTTTCGGGCCCCCTGCGTGGCTTTCGCCGTGACATGCCGGCCGCCACCTTCGCGGTGGCCGCTGCCAAGCGCGAGGCACTCGATTTCGCGCTCGACCATCTTGCACGCCACGCCAAGGCCATTGAGGCCATCATCCCGCTGCCAGCCGGTGCGCCGTTTGGCGCCATCACCGTGAACCGCGAACGCTGCACGCTGTGCATGGCTTGCGTGGGCGCGTGCCCGTCGCAGGCGCTGCGTGATCAGGCCGAGCGGCCCGTGCTGGCCATGATCGAGCGCAACTGCGTCCAATGCGGCCTGTGCGAGACCACGTGCCCTGAAAGCGCCATCGCCCTCGTGCCGCGTTTGAACCTGTCGGCAGAAGCCCGCCAATCGGCCACGCTCAACGAGGCGCAGCCGTTCCACTGCATCCGCTGCAACAAGCCGTTCGGCACCGCGCAGATGGTCGCGACGATGCTGGCCAAGCTGGGCGCGCATCCGGCGTTCTCCGGCGCCGCCGCCGAGCGCCTCAAGATGTGCAGCGATTGCCGCGTGATCGACATGATGCAGCACGGCGAACGCCCGGGCGCCCCGCACTGAAGACTGCGCATTGAAGACCGCACACTGAAGCCGATTCCCGATCCCATGACCGACGCCCAGCCCCTGCAATTCCAGCCCGCCGCCACGCCCGCCGACAGCGCTGAGGATCTCGCCCGTGCCGACCTGTACGGCCTGCTGGCCACGCTGTTCTTCCACGCGGCAGACGCCGATTTGCTGCAGCGCATCGCGGCCGCGCCGCTGGACCCGATAGGCGACGGCGATATCGCCGCGGCCGATGCGCAAGCCGCCGCCAGTAGTGCTCTCACCCAGGCCTGGCGAAAGCTTGTCGCCCGCGCAGGCCAGACCACCGCCGAACAGGCCGACGACGAATACACCGAACTGTTTATCGGCGTCGGCAAGCCCGAAGTGTTCTTGTACGGCTCGTACTACCAGGCCGGTTTCATGAACGAGAAGCCGCTCGTGGTATTGCGCGACGACCTGCGCCGCCACGGCCTGGAGCGCGCCGAGGGCATCACGGAAACCGAAGACCATCTCGCGACCCTGTGCGAGGTCATGCGTTACCTCATCGCCGGGGACGACGTTGCCGTGGCCCGCATCGAAGAGCAGCGCGCATTTTTCCAGCGTCATCTGGCCCCGTGGGTCGATACGGCTTGCGATGCTGTATTGCAGCATCCGCGCGCCGCGCTCTATGCCGATGTGGCGGGATTGGCGAAAGCGTTTTTTGACGTGGAGCGGCTCGCCCTTGAATTGGCATGACAGCCGTCGTCTCGGCTGCCTAAAAAATAAGCGGACGCCGAAGAGCCACGCCGGGTCAGCGTCACGGCGCTCCGGTTCAAATCCGACTCATTGAAAAAATTCATCGGTAAATCGTCAGGAAAATCCCTCGGTGAGGGGTTTTGGGCATGGTTTTCCCATGCCGTTACTCCTAAAATGTGTTGGAAAATTCCTATTACATTCGGTCATCGGTTTCAAAGAGCCGGGGAGCATCGAAATGCCAAGTCTGAACACCGTCCCTCACGCGCGCCCAGAAGCGGATTCCGCTGATGCTGCACCTACTCGCCGCCGCTTCCTGATGGGGGCGGCGGTTGCAGCCGCAGCTGCAGGCACTGCCGCGACAACCGGCCATCTGGTGCAAGCGCCCACTGCTCCGGCCACACTCGCAACCGACGCCGCGGATGACGGCGCCACCGGTTACCGGCTGAGCGAACACATCCGCAAGTACTACAAGACGACGTGGATCTGATGCGGCTGCACGCGCGCCGCTGTTGCTCCATCGTCATTGCTCGCACCCCACATCTTCAGGTGACCTCATGCTTCTGACCCGCAAACCGGCGGTACAGGACACCAAAGCCGCACCGGCTCGACGTTCAAACGGACAGGGCGCCGCATCGCTTGCTGGCAGTCTGGCGCGCAGCCTGGCCGGCGCATTGCCGACCATGGATCGCCGCACGTTCCTCAAGCGCTCCGGCATCGGCGTGGGCGCCGGCCTGGCCGCAACGCAGCTTTCGCTGGTGAAGAAATCGGTGGTGGGCGAGGCCCAGGCCGCCGAAGGTAAGGGCGATATCGTCGTGCGCCGCACGGTGTGCTCGCACTGCTCGGTCGGCTGCTCGGTGGATGCCGTCGTGCAGAACGGCGTGTGGGTGCGCCAGGAACCGGTATTCGACTCGCCGATCAACCTGGGCGCGCACTGCGCCAAAGGCGCTGCCCTGCGCGAGCACGGTCACGGCGAATACCGCCTCAAGACGCCAATGAAGCTCGTCGACGGCCGCTACCAGCGCATCAGCTGGGACCAGGCGCTCAATGAGATCGTCGCCAAGATGAACACTATCCGCCAGGAGACCGGACCGGATTCGTTCTTCTTCGTGGGTTCGTCCAAGCACAGCAACGAGCAGTCGTACCTGATGCGCAAGTGGGTGTCGTTCTTCGGCACCAACAACTGCGATCATCAGGCGCGCATCTGCCATAGCACTACCGTGGCCGGCGTGGCCAACACCTGGGGCTACGGCGCGATGACCAACTCGTACAACGACATGCAGAACGCCAAGTGCGCGTTGTACATCGGCTCGAACGCGGCCGAGGCGCACCCCGTGTCGATGCTGCATCTGTTGCATGCCAAGGAAACGGGCTGCAAGGTCATCGTGGTCGACCCGCGCTACACGCGCACGGCGGCCAAGTCGGATGAGTACGTGCGCATACGCTCGGGCACCGACATCGCGTTCCTGTTTGGCGTGCTGTATCACATCTTCAAGAACGGCTGGGAAGACAAGCAGTACATCCATGACCGCGTCTACGGCATGGACAAGGTGCGCGAGGAAGTGCTCGCCAAGTGGACGCCGGACAAGGTCGAGGAAGTGTGCGGCGTGCCTGAGGCACAGGTGCACAAGGTGGCCGAGATGATGGCGATGAATCGCCCCAGCACGCTGGTGTGGTGCATGGGCCAGACGCAGCACAGCATCGGCAATGCCATCGTGCGCGCGTCGTGCATTGTGCAGCTGGCGCTGGGTAACATCGGCAAGTCGGGCGGCGGCGCCAATATCTTCCGCGGCCACGACAACGTGCAGGGTGCGACCGACGTCGGCCCCAACCCCGATTCGTTGCCTGGGTACTACGGCCTGGCTGCCGGCGCGTGGAAGCACTTTGCCGGCGTGTGGGGCGTGGATTACGACTGGATCAAGGGCCGTTTCGCCTCGCAGGCCATGATGGAGAAGTCGGGCACCACCGTCTCGCGCTGGGCCGATGCGGTGCTGGAAAAGAACGAGCTGATCGACCAGGACCACAATGTTCGTGCCGTTTTCTACTGGGGGCACGCACCGAACTCGCAAACGCGCGGGATGGACATGAAGCGCGCCCTCGACAAGCTTGACCTGCTGGTGGTCGTGGACCCATACCCGTCGGCCACTGCGGCCATGGCCAACATGCCCGCCGCCGATGGCACGCCGCCCAATCCGAACCGCGCCGTCTATCTGCTGCCCGCCGCCACACAGTTCGAAACGTCGGGCTCGTGCACCGCATCGAATCGATCGCTGCAATGGCGCGAGAAGGTCATCGAGCCGCTGTTCGAATCGCAGCCCGACCACGTGATCATGCAGGCGTTTGCCGATCGCCTGGGCTTCGGCAAGGAGCTGTCGAAGAACTACAAGATCACGGAATACAAGCGTGCCGGCATGACATGGCGCGAGCCGGAGATCGAATCGATCCTGCGCGAGATCAACCGCGGCAACTGGACGATCGGCTACACTGGCCAATCGCCGGAACGCCTGAAGGCTCACATGCGCAACATGCATCTGTTTGATGTGCGCACGCTGCGCTGCAAGGGCGGCAAGGATGCCGAAACCGGCTACGACCTGACCGGCGATTACTTTGGCCTGCCTTGGCCGTGCTACGGCACGCCCGAACTCAAGCACCCCGGTTCGCCCAACCTGTACGACACCAGCAAGCACGTGATGGAAGGCGGCGGCAACTTCCGCGCCAACTTCGGCGTGGAGCGCGACGGCGTCAACCTGCTGGCCGAAGATGGCTCGTTCTCGCTCGGCTCGGAGTTGACCACCGGCTATCCCGAGTTTGATCACGTTTTCCTCAAGAAACTCGGCTGGTGGGACGACCTGACCGACGCCGAAAAGAAGGCCGCCGAAGGCAAGAACTGGAAGACCGATGTGTCCGGCGGCATCCAGCGCGTGGCGATGAAGCACGGCTGCCACCCGTTCGGCAACGCCAAGGCGCGCGCGATCGTGTGGAACTTCCCCGATGGCATTCCGCAGCACCGCGAGCCGCTGTATTCCACGCGGCCCGACATGGTCGCCAAGTACCCCACGCACGACGACAAGAAGGCCTTCTGGCGCCTGCCGACGCTGTACAAGACGGTGCAACAGCGCAATATCGAGAACAAGGTCTACGAGAAATTCCCGATCATTCTCACGTCCGGCCGCCTTGTCGAATACGAGGGCGGCGGCGAGGAGACGCGCTCCAACCCGTGGCTTGCCGAGCTGCAGCAGGAGAACTTTGTCGAGATCAACCCGAAGGCTGCAGCCGATCGGGGCATTCGCCACAACGATTTCGTCTGGGTCAAGACGCCGACCGGCGCCCAGATCAAGGTGCGTGCGCTGGTGACGGAGCGTGTGGGTGTCGACCACGCCTTCATCCCGTTCCACTTCTCGGGCTGGTGGCAGGGCAAGGACCTGCTCGATTACTACCCGGAGGGCGCCCACCCGATCGTGCGGGGCGAGGCCGTCAACACGGCAACGACCTACGGCTACGACTCGGTGACGATGATGCAGGAAACGAAAACGACGGTCTGCCAGATCGAGCGGTTCGCATAAGGACGGGGAGATCAACATGGCACGCATGAAATTCATCTGTGACAGCGAGCGCTGCATCGAATGCAACGCCTGCGCCACGGCCTGCAAGAACGAACACGAAGTGCCCTGGGGCGTGAACCGGCGCCGCGTGGTCACCATCAACGACGGCATGATCGGCGCGGAGAAATCCATCTCGGTGGCGTGCATGCATTGCTCCGATGCGCCGTGCATGGCGGTCTGCCCGGTCGACTGCTTCTACCGCACTGAAGACGGCGTGGTGCTGCACGACAAGGACGTCTGCATCGGCTGTGGCTACTGCTCGTATGCGTGCCCGTTCGGCGCGCCGCAGTTCCCGAGCCAGGGCACGTTCGGCGTGCGCGGCAAGATGGACAAGTGCACGTTCTGCGCGGGCGGCCCCGAGAAGAACGGCAGCGAGGAAGAATTCGAGAAGTACGGCCGCAACCGCCTGGCCGAAGGGAAGCTTCCGCTGTGCGCGGAAATGTGCTCGACGAAGGCGCTGCTCGGCGGCGATGGCGATGTGATTTCCGACATCCTGCGCAACCGCGTCATGAAACGCGGGAAGGGCGCTGAGTTGTTCGGATGGGGCACGGCTTACGGCGGCGCGCAAGGCAAGGGCGGTCAGGCGGCGCCGGCAATTCCGGCCGCACCGGCCACGCCGGCTTCGGCGTCGGGGGCGCAATCATGATCGCCTCCGCACGATCGACCAGCCTGCTGATCGCCCTGGGTGCTGCGCTGTTGCTCGGTGCTTGCGGAGAACGCTCGCAAACGGCATTCGCCTCGCACCGCAAGGACGACGCGCCTGCCTACAAGGGCGCGGAGGGCGATCCGTTCATGGCCAAGAACTGGACACCCGGCGACCGCACGAGCTGGGAGAACCAGATCCGCGCGCGCGGCCAATACCAGAACGAGTACAACAAGACGCCATGACGCGCGCAAGCGGAGGTTCGTCCATGGGCACTTCCTGGAAACACCTTGTGATGGCCGTGCTGCTCGGCGGCGTGGCGGCGTTGGCGAGCGCGCAGCAGCCGGCCACTGCGCCGGCGGCCAACACCGCCCCGGTCAATCCGGCCGTACAACCGGCGCAGCCGTTCTCCAACATCGTCTCGGAGAACGTGTTTGATCTGCAGAAGCGCGATCTCGCCAAAGAGGCGCAGGACCAGGCCGCACGCCGCGCGACGCAACCGGGCAACAACGCGCCCGTCTGGCGCGAGGTGAACTCCGACCAAGCACATTACGCCAGCATTCCCGGGTTGGAAGCCGGCGTGCTGATCCAGCGCACCGGGCAGAAATGGCGGCTATTCCGCAATGGCGTGATCACCGTGTGGGGCGGTTGGCTCATGGTGCTGGTGCCGTCGGCCATCCTGGCCTTCTTCCTTTGGCGCGGCATGATCCCGCTAAAAGAAGCGCCGACGGGCCGCAAGATCGAGCGCTTCACGCCCACCGAGCGCTACGTGCACTGGACGATGGCGATCTCCTTTGTCACGCTCGGCGTGTCGGGCATCGTCATGCTGTGGGGCAAGCATTTCCTGTTGCCGATCCTCGGTCATCAGTTGTTCGGTTGGCTGACGTATTTGCTGAAAAACCTGCACAACCTGGTGGGCCCGCTCTTCACGGTCAGCATCATCGTGGCCTTCGTGATTTGGGTGCGGGACAACCTGCCGCGCCAGGGCGACGTGAAATGGCTGCTGAGCCTGGGTGGCATGTTTGCCGGAGAGCACGGCGCCGAAGTGCCGTCGCACCGCTTCAATGCGGGTGAGAAACTCTGGTTCTGGGGCGGCCTCGTCGTCTTCGGGCTGATCCTGTCTGCCTCGGGCTGGACGCTCGATCGCATCGTCCCGGGCGTGGATTACTACCGCAGCACGATGCAACTGGCCGAGGTCATTCACGCGATCGCGGCGGTGGGCATGATGAGCATGTCGCTGGGCCACATCTACATGGGCACGATCGGCATGGAAGGCGCTTACCGCGCCATGCGTGACGGTTATGTCGACGAGGCCTGGGCGAAGGAGCACCACGAACTTTGGTACGACGACGTCAAGGCCGGCAAGATCCCCGCGCAGCGGTCCCAGCCGCCCGCGGCGTCGGCGCCGAGCGAGCAGCCCGCCAAGTCATGACGCCATCGCCTGCCACCCATTCGAGGATCCTCACCATGCATGCTTTCACGCTGACTCGCGCCGCAGGTATGGCACTTGCTGCCGCCATGCTGGGCCTGACAAGCGGACTGGCCGGCGCCAAGCTGCCGGCACCGACGGAAGAACAGAAGGCACAGGCGGATCTGGCGAAGGCCAAGGCAGCCTGGGGCGACAAGGTGGCCGCGTTCCAGACGTGCAAGGCCCAAGACAAGGCGGCGGCTTCCTACCAGGCCGGCGGTAAGGCTGCGCATACGCAACCGGGCGCGCCGTGCGTGGATCCAGGGCCGTTTGTCGCCCCTGTGCCCGCAGCACCGGCAGCGGCACCGGCGGCCAAAGGGTGAACCGTTGTTGCCAATGTTGCGTGTTCATCATCCGGCAGTACAATCGTCCGCTCCCCGAGTGAACCCTGACTGGAGGTGACACATGAAGCAACTCGTGATTGCAGTCGCCGCGATCGGCCTGATGGCCGGCTGCGCATCGAACTCAGCGTCGACGGCCAAGGCGGCGAATGCCGGTGACGGCGCCATGACGGCCTCGGCCGTGCTGGCGCCCAAGAGCGGCAGCACCGTGCAAGGCAGCGTGAAGCTTGCACAGCAAGGCGACAATCGGGTTGCCATGGCCGTGGATATTTCCGGCCTGCCGGCCAACGGCATGTTCGGCTTCCATGTGCATGAGAGGGGCGATTGCTCGTCGCCGGATGGCAATAGTGCCGGCGGCCACTTCAACCCCACCAGCCAGCAGCACGGTGATCCGCGTCAAGGCGCGCATCACGCTGGCGACATTCCGATGCTGCAATCCGATGCCAACGGCAAGGCCGTCGGCTCGATCGTTCTTTCCGGTGTGACGCTGTCGCCCGGGCCCACCAGCCTGGTCGGCCACGCGTTGATCGTCCACGCAGGCAAGGACGACTACATGACCCAACCGACCGGCAATTCCGGCGGGCGCGTCGCCTGCGGCGTGATCGTGGCGAACTGATCGCCCGCACGCGGTACCTGCTCTCGGGCAGGTACCAACCGCAGCATGCGCACGCTCGCCGTGCGCATTTTTATTTGAACGAAGACATCGATGCCGCTGCGCCCCGAACTGACCAACGCTTCTGTTCCACTGCTCGACGAGGTTGAAGTGCTCGACGAGCTGGGCCGCGCACGCCATGTCTACATCCCTGGTGAACGCCCGCTCACGGTCTATCTCGACAAGCGCGAACTCGTCACGCTGATGACGCTGGGCGGCGCGCCCGAAGCGCTCGTACTCGGCTATCTGCGTAACCAGCGCCTGGTCAGCAGCATCGAAGACATCGCCTCCATCCAGGTCGATTGGGAAACCGAATCGGCTGCCGTGTCCACGCGCGCCGGCATCGCCGACCTGGACGAGAAGACCGCCCGCCGCACCGTGACCACCGGCTGCGGGCAAGGCACCGTGTTTGGCTCGCTGATGGACGAGATCGACGCCATCCATCTGCCGCCCGACGCGCGCATGACGCAGACCACGCTGTACCGCGTGGTGGACGCCATCCGCCTGCAGCAGTCGATCTACAAGCAGGCGGGCTCCGTGCATGGCTGCGCGCTGTTCGATGCGCACGGCCAGCTGCTGCACTTCATTGAAGACGTGGGCCGCCACAATGCCGTGGATGCCATCGCCGGCCGCATGTGGCTTGAGGGCATGGGCGGCGGCGACAAGATCTTCTACACCACCGGCCGCCTGACCTCCGAGATGGTCATCAAGGGCGCGCAGATGGGCATTCCGTTCCTGTTGTCGCGCTCAGGTGTCACGCAGATGGGCCACCAGATGGCGCAGCGGGTCAACCTGACGCTGTTTGCGCGGTGCACGGGGCGGCACTTTCTGCTCTACACGGGGCGGGACCGTTTTGTGGCCGAGCCGGAGATGGCCGGCTCTGTCGGGCCGCGCGGAGAACTGCCCCAGGCGGCGGAATCCGGGGGCTGATCTGCCCTGGGTGGTTCGACAAGGCCAGCGCAAGCCGTCAGCCGATACGGGGTTTTCCGTCACAGGTTTGGGAGTACAATCCGCGTTCCAAACCGGCCCCAGCCGCGGGCCCGGCCGCTGGCGTGACCAAATGGGGACAGTTTTCGCATCGCGAAGGCTGCCCCCATTTGTTCATCCAAGGTATCTGGAAGCTCCATGAGCATCAAATCCGACAAGTGGATCCGCCGCATGGCCGAGCAGCACGGCATGATCGAGCCGTTCGAGCCCGGCCAGGTGCGCGAATCCGAAGGGCGCCGCATCGTGTCCTACGGCACGTCGAGCTACGGCTACGACATCCGCTGCGCCGACGAATTCAAGATCTTCACCAACATCAACAGCACCATCGTCGATCCGAAGAACTTCGACGAGAAGTCGTTTGTCGACTTCAAGGGCGATGTGTGCATCATTCCGCCGAACTCGTTCGCGCTGGCCCGCACGATGGAGTACTTCCGCATCCCGCGCACCGTGCTGACCGTGTGTCTGGGCAAGAGCACGTATGCGCGCTGCGGGATCATCGTCAACGTCACGCCGTTCGAGCCAGAGTGGGAAGGCTACGTGACGCTGGAGTTCTCCAACACTACGCCGCTGCCTGCCAAGATCTACGCTGGCGAAGGCTGCGCGCAGGTGCTGTTCTTCGAGAGCGACGAGGAATGCGAAACCTCGTACAAGGATCGTGGTGGCAAGTACCAGGGCCAGCACGGTGTGACGCTGCCCAAAACCTAGTGTTTGTAGTCCGTTTCCGCGCGTTCAGGCGTATCCGGAGCGGTGCCTTTAGCTTCATCCATAAGGAACCACGATGAAATTCCGTTTTCCCGTCATCATCATTGACGAGGACTTCCGCTCCGAGAACATCTCCGGGTCGGGCATTCGCGCGCTGGCCGAGGCCATCGAAACCGAAGGGATGGAGGTCATCGGCCTCACCAGCTATGGTGACCTGACCTCGTTTGCGCAGCAGTCGAGCCGCGCGTCCACCTTCATCGTCTCGATCGATGACGACGAGTTCATCAATCCCGACAACGAGAAGCCGGAACCAGAGGCGGTCGAAAACTTGCGCGCCTTCGTGGCCGAAGTGCGCCGCCGCAACGCCGACATCCCCATCTTCCTGTACGGCGAAACGCGCACCTCGCGGCACCTGCCGAACGACGTGCTGCGCGAGCTGCACGGCTTCATCCACATGTTCGAGGACACGCCCGAGTTCGTGGCCCGACACATCATCCGTGAAGCGCGCAATTATCTGGATTCGCTGCCGCCGCCGTTCTTCAAGGCGCTGATCGACTACGCGCAGGACAGCTCGTATTCGTGGCATTGCCCGGGGCACTCGGGCGGCGTGGCGTTCCTGAAGAGCCCGGTGGGGCAGGTGTTTCACCAGTTCTTCGGCGAGAACATGCTGCGCGCCGACGTCTGCAACGCGGTGGAAGAACTCGGCCAGTTGCTGGACCATACGGGCCCGGTTGCCGCGTCTGAGCGCAACGCAGCGCGTATCTTCGGTTCGGACCACATGTTCTTCGTGACCAACGGCACGTCGACGTCGAACAAGATGGTGTGGCACGCCAACGTGGCGCCCGGCGACATCGTGGTCGTCGACCGCAACTGCCACAAGTCGAATCTGCACGCGATCATGATGACGGGCGCGATTCCCGTGTTCCTGATGCCGACGCGCAACCACTTCGGCATCATCGGCCCGATCCCGAAGAGCGAGTTCGAGCCGGAAACGATTGCCAAGAAGATCGCCGACCATCCGTTTGCCAGCAAGGCCAAGAACAAGAAGCCGCGTATTCTGACCATCACGCAGGGCACGTACGACGGCGTGCTCTACAACGCCGAGATGATCAAGAACATGCTGTCGACCGAAATCGACACGCTGCACTTTGACGAAGCGTGGCTGCCGCACGCGTCGTTCCACCCGTTCTACGAGAACATGCACGCGATCGGCCACGGCCGTCCGCGCAGCAAGGACGCGCTGGTCTACGCCACGCAGAGCACGCACAAGCTGCTGGCCGGTCTGTCGCAGGCCTCGCAGATCCTCGTGCAGGATTCCGAGACGCGCAAGCTCGATACGTATCGCTTCAACGAGGCGTATCTGATGCACACGTCGACGAGCCCCCAGTACTCGATCATTGCCTCGTGCGACGTCGCCGCGGCGATGATGGAAGCGCCGGGCGGCACCGCGCTGGTGGAAGAGAGCATTGCCGAAGCGCTGGACTTCCGCCGCGCCATGCGCAAGGTTGAGCACGAATACCTGGGCACAAATGGTGGCAACGGCCGCGGCGACGACTGGTGGTTCAAGGTCTGGGGCCCGAACGATCTGTCGGACGAAGGCATCGAAGAGCGCGCAGCGTGGATGCTCAAGGCCAACGAGCGCTGGCACGGCTTCGGCAACCTGGCCGAAGACTTCAACCTGCTTGACCCGATCAAGGCCACCATCATCACCCCGGGCCTGGACGTGGACGGCAAGTTCAGCGATTCCGGCATTCCGGCCGCCATCGTCACGCGCTACCTCGCCGAGCACGGCATCATCGTCGAGAAGACCGGTCTGTACTCGTTCTTCATCATGTTCACCATTGGCATCACCAAGGGCCGCTGGAATTCGCTCGTGACGGAGCTGCAGCAGTTCAAGGACGATTACGACAACAACCAGCCGCTGTGGCGTGTGCTGCCGGAATTCGTGCGCCAGTATCCGCAATACGAGCGCATCGGCCTGCGTGAACTGTGCGACAGCATCCACAGCGTCTATCAGGCCAACGACGTGGCCCGTGTGACGACCGAGATGTACCTGTCGGACATGGAGCCGGCGATGATCCCGTCGGACGCCTGGGCCAAGATGGCGCACCGCGAGACCGAGCGTGTCGCGATCGACGATCTCGAAGGCCGCATCACCGGTATCCTGCTGACGCCGTATCCGCCGGGCATTCCGCTGCTGATTCCGGGCGAGCGCTTCAACAAGACGATCGTGCAGTACCTGCAGTTCGCACGCGAGTTCAACAAGCTGTTCCCGGGCTTCGAGACCGATATCCACGGGTTGGTCGAGGAAGAGGTCGACGGCAAGATGGAGTACTTCGTCGATTGCGTGCGCTGAGTTTCAGTCGCACAAACAAAAACGCCGCGCTGATCAACTCAGCGCGGCGTTTTTGTTTGAAGCGGCTGCGAATTACTCAGCCAGCGCAGCCCGCGCAAACGCAATGGCCTGCTTCACCTGCTCCGGCGCCGTCCCACCGATGTGGTTGCGCGAAGCGACCGAGCCTTCCAGCGTCAGCACGGCGTGCACATCGTTGCTGATCAGATCAGACTTGTCGCCCAGGCCGCAGATGTCACGCAGTTGCGCAACCGACAGGTCTGCCAGGTCGCAACGCAGGTCGTCGCACGCGCGCACCGCGTGAGCTACGGCTTCGTGCGCATCGCGGAAGGGCAGGCCGCGCTTGACCAGGTAGTCGGCCAGGTCGGTGGCGGTGGCGTAACCCTGCAGCGCGGCGGCACGCATGGCGTCGGCCTTGACGGTGATGCCCGGCACCATGTCGGCAAAGATGCGCAGCGTGTCGACCACGGTATCGACGGTGTCGAATAGCGGTTCCTTGTCTTCCTGGTTGTCCTTGTTGTACGCCAGCGGCTGGCCCTTCATCAGCGTGAGCAGGCCGATCAGGTGGCCGTTGACGCGGCCGGTCTTGCCGCGCGCCAGTTCCGGCACGTCAGGGTTCTTCTTCTGCGGCATGATCGAGCTGCCGGTGCAGAAGCGGTCAGCAATGTCGATAAAGCCCACGCGCGGGCTCATCCACAGCACCAGCTCTTCAGAGAAGCGCGAGATGTGCGTCATGACGAGCGCCGCAGCGGCGCAGAATTCGATGGCGAAGTCGCGGTCGGACACGGCGTCCAGCGAGTTGCGGCACACGCCGTCAAAGCCGAGTTGCTGTGCAACGAACTCGCGGTCGATCGGGTAGCTCGTGCCAGCCAGCGCGGCGGCGCCCAGCGGCAGGCGGTTGACGCGCTTGCGAGCGTCGAGCATGCGCTCGGTGTCGCGCGTGAACATCTCGACGTAGGCCAGCAGGTGGTGGCCGAACACCACCGGTTGCGCAACCTGCAGGTGCGTGAAGCCCGGGACGATGGTGTTGGTATGTTGCTCCGCCAAGTCCAGCAGCGCGCTGCGCAGGGCCTTGAGCAGATCGACGATGTTGTCGATCTCGCTGCGCAGCCACAGGCGGATGTCGGTGGCGACTTGGTCGTTGCGCGAGCGCCCCGTGTGCAGGCGCTTGCCCGCGTCGCCGGCCATGGCGGTCAGGCGCGCTTCGATGTTCAGGTGAACGTCTTCCAGATCCAGCTTCCACTCGAACGTGCCGGCCTCGATCTCCTGGCGGATCTGCGCCATGCCCTGTTCGATGGCGGCGCGATCGGCTTCGGCGATGATGCCCTGCTTGGCGAGCATGGCAGCGTGCGCCAGCGAGCCCTGGATGTCGAACAGAGCGAGGCGCTTGTCAAAGAACACCGACGCGGTATAGCGCTTGACAAGATCGGACACCGGCTCGTTAAAGCGGGCGGACCACGCTTCGGCCTTCTTGGCGAGTTGGGAGGTCATGGGCGGACAGCTGGAGGAGCGCGGCCGGCGAAGCGCCAGCCGCAAATTCAGGAAACTGCGATTATATCGCCCGACAGGCCTTCCGGCCCCCGCGCCGGGGAGCCTACAGCGTGCTGTCGATCAGCGCGCCCTTGAAGACCACCGGCCCGGTCGGCCCCTGCGGATTGGGCGAGCCGCCACGCGGTTCTACGCTGATGGCGAGCGCCGGCACCTGCCGCAACGGCTGCGCTACCGTCAGCCGCACGGCGCGCTGGTGCCCGATCACCCCAAGTGACTGCGGATGCCCGCCGGGGGGCAGCGCCCAGAGCTGCAAGGCCTGTTCGGTATTGAGCGGCGTGGCATCCAGCCGCTTGAGCGACAGGGTGCCCGTGCGCGCATCCCAGGTGACGAGGACGGCCGCCTGGGCCTGCGCGTCCTGCAGCACGGCCACGGCGTTGGCGACAGGTGCATCACGCAATTGCTGCGCCAGCCGCAGGTTCAGCCCGATCGCGACCGCCGCGACAACCGCCGCGACTGCGGTGGCGCCGCGCCAGAAGCCGGTGCCTTGCCAAATCCGTTGCCAGAGCGCCTTCCGCGCCGGCGTCGGCTCGCGCCAGCCGAGTTGCACTTCCACGCGGCAGAGGATTTCCGGCAGCGGCGCCGTGGCAGGCTGGAGCGCGGGCAAGTCGGCCAGATAGCGTTGCCAGCGTTCAACCGTGGCGCGCACGGCGTCGTCGTGGCGAAGGATCTGCTCGAACCGGCGGCGTGCGCCGGCGCGCAAGGTGCCGACCGCATATTCGGCGGCCAGCTTGTCGACGAGATCGGGGTGGCGGCGCGGGTCCATTACGGTGCTCCAAGGCATTCGCGCAGGCGGTCGAGGCCGCGTCGCATCCACGATTTGACGGTGCCCAGCGGCAGAGAGAGCGCCTGCGCCAGCTCGCTGTGCGACAGGTCACGCAGATAGGCGAGCGACACGACCTGGCGCTGTTTCGGGTCCAGGCGCTTGAGGCATTCGGCCAGCGCGCGGGCTTGCTGACCGGCGAGCGCGATGTCCGCAGGGCCAGGAGCGTGGTCGGCCAGGACATCGGCGTAGGTGTCGTCCAGCGGCACGGATTCCTGTACGCGCTCGGCATGCTGCCGGCGCAGGCAATCGAGTGCACGGTTGCGCACGATGGTGGTCATCCACGTCATGGGGGCGGCCAGATGCGGACGGTAATCGCCGGCATGGCGCCAGATGTTGACGAAACTTTCTTGCAAAACGTCCTCGGCCCAGTCCTTCCTGACCAAGATACGCAGCGCGAGCCCAAACAGTTTCGGTGCGCAGCGCGTGTATAGCGCGCGCAGGGCGTCGCGGTCGCCCAGGCTGGTGCGTTGCAGCAATGCCGTCAGCTCTTCCGCGTCAGCGCTCGGGGGGCGCGCCGACGCGGACGTTGCCGGCGGGTCGGCAGGTTGCTCGGCGGGGTCTTCGGCGGAGCGCTGATAGGTGAGCACGTGGGCAGTTTTCTGTGAACGGTTTTGCCCAAAGTGTAGGTAGAAACCGTGCTCGTGGGTGAATTCACGTGAAAGGCGCTGAGGTTTTTTTGCATCCAGTTGGGTACGCCCTTCGTACAAGCGATCAGGCGCTCGATAAACGCCCGCGATTCGCACTTCGTACCGCACGGGTCGCGCTTCCTTCCCACAATGCAAGGAGATCGACGATGGATACGACCCAAGAGACGGATCAATTGGCGACCGACAGCACGCGCATCGACGCGCGCCGCCGCGTGCTGCTGCGCGCCCCGGGGCTGATGGCGCTGGGTTCGATGGTGGCGGTGTCGCTGGGGCAATCGATGCCGGCCTGGGCGCAGACGCAATCCGGCAGCGTGAAAGACGACGTCAACATCCTGAACGTGGCGCTGGGGCTTGAGTATCAGGCCATCGCCGCCTATCAGGTGGGCGCGGAAAGCGGCCTGTTGCAAAAGCCCGTGCTCGCAACGGCGGTGAAGTTCCAGGGCCAACACAAGGCGCATGCGGCAGTGCTGTCGGGCGCGATCTCCAAGCTGGGCGGCACGCCGGTCATGGAGAAGACGGTGGCGGAATACAACTTTCCGGTCAGCCAGTTGAAGTCGCAGGCCGACGTGCTGCGTTTTGCCGCGGGCCTGGAGAAGGGCGCTGCCTCAGCCTACCTAGGGGTGATACCGAGTTTCTACACGCGCGACCTTGCCAAGGCCGCCGCCAGCATCCTGGGCGACGAGACGATGCATTGGGCGGTGCTGCTTTCGGCGCTGGGTGAAGACCCGGTGCCGGTGGCGTTCATCAGCTAAACAGTTTGTTGGGCCGCCACACCGGCCGCTCGTTACGGTGTGGCGGTTTTTTTTGGCGCGTCGAACGCTTCGACGATGCAATCGAGCAAGGCACGTACGCGTGCGGTCTTGTGCAGATCGGCGTGCGTCACGAGCCAGACGTCCTGCATGCTACGGCGGTTGGGCAACACACGCACAAGTTGCGGATAAGCCTGCGCACGCCTGCACACCAGTTCCGTCATCCCAATGCCGGCGGCCACCGCTTCGCACAGCGCCAGCGCCGAATTGCTTTGCAAGACGACGCGTCCGCGCGTGATGGGCTCCCCGCAGAGGTCTTCCCACATCCACGGCACTTCGTTGCGCGGATAGAGCACGAGATCGTGCCCCGCAAAGGCCGTCCCTTCCTCCGGCTCGCCACGCGCAGCCACGTAGCTGCGGCTCGCATAGATACCGGTTTCCATTTGGCCGATGCGCCGCGCAATGAGGTCCGGCGAATCGGGCCGCAGCGTGCGCACGGCCACGTCGGCCTCGCGCTTGGTCAGGTTGGCAATGCTCTTGGACGCCATGCAAACGACGTCGATGCCCGGATGCCGCTGCCGCAGCTGCGCGATGGCTGGCAGCACAAACGTGGCGGCCATGGTGTCGGTCGTGGCCACGCGGATCGTGCCGGCAAGTTGGTCGTCGATGCCGGCAACGCGGCGCTCAATGGTGTGCGCCGCCTGCTCCATCGCTTCGGCCGGGCCGATCAGCGCTTCTCCTGCCGGGGTGAGCACCAGCGCGGTCGACGTCCGCAGGAAGAGCTTGGCTGACAGCTCGTCTTCCAGCGCCGCGATGCGGCGGCCCACCGTGGCCTGATCCACGCCCAGACGCTGAGCCGCACCGCGCAGCGTGCCGGTGCGCGCCACGGCCAGGAAAAAGCGTCCGTTATCCCAGTTCACGTCTGGCTCCGAATAATCGTAGATGAGTGATGCAGATTTGCAGCGACGGAATGCAGAAACACTGCTTTTTTGCATGCATTCCCGAGCCTACACTTCGCTGCATGAAATTGCCAAACGGTTCCGCCATGTCTTCGTGTCACGCCAACACCATTGATACCGCTGCCCCGGCTCACTTGCAGCCCGATCTCAGCCGTTGGCGCCGCAACGCCACGCTGGGCATTCTCACGTCGGGCGTGTTCATGGCGGTGCTCGACACCACCGTGGTCAACGTGGCGCTCATCGCCATGCGCGACAGCCTGCACGGCAGCGTCGCAGAACTTGCCTGGATTGTTGACGCTTACACGCTGGCGTTTGCCGCTTTCATCCTCACGGGCGGTTTGCTGAGCGATCGCATTGGCGCGCGCACCGTGTTCATGGCGGGAATGGCGGTCTTCATTGTTGCGTCGGCCGGTTGTGGAGTGGCGCCTTCCGTGGCCACGCTGATTGCTGCGCGCATCCTGCAGGGCGTGGGCGCGGCGATGTTCCTGCCGAGTTCGCTGTCGCTCATTCGCAGCACATTTCAAGATCCGCGCGAGCGCGCATGGGCCATCGGCCTGTGGGGCGCCATCGTAGCGACTGCCGCAGCCGTGGGCCCGGCGGTGGGCGGCGTGCTGGTCGACACATACGGCTGGCGCAGCGCCTTCCTGATCAACGTGCCGCTGGGCGTGGTCGGCATGCTGGGTACGTGGATGATCGTGCGCAACGACCAGCCGGCACGGGCGAAGCCGTTCGACTGGGCGGGGCAGGTGACGAGCGCGGTGATGCTCGCAGCGCTATGTTTCGCTGCGATTGAGTGGCCGGTGCGCGGCGCGCAATCGCCGTGGGTGTGGGGTGCCGCGCTGCTGACGGTGGCGGCCGGTTCGCTGTTCGTTATGGCCGAACGCCGTGCGCGGGCGCCGCTCGTGCCGCTGGCCTGGCTGGGGCATCGCACGCTGGGCGCGGTCAACGGCGTGGGGTTCCTACTGAATTTCGGCTATTACGGTGCACTGTTCGTGCTGAGCCTGCATTTGCAGAACGTCGAACATCTCAGCGCACGCCAGACGGGCCTCGTCATGTTGCCGATGGCGATCAGCCTGTCGGCGGGCAATATCTTCGCCGGCAAGTTGATGGCGCATTTTTCTATGCCGACGATGATGCTCAGCGGCCTCGTGATCGGCGCATCGGGTTTGCTGGCCACGTCGGCCGCGCTGACAGGGCAGGTGCACCCCTGGGTGGTGAGTGCAGCGATGGTGGCGTACGGCGGCGGTACCGCGCTGGCGATTGCGCCGATGACCTCGACGATCCTGTCTGCGGCGCCGGGGGAGCTGGCCGGCACGGCGTCGGGCTTGCTCAACGCCGCGCGGCAGACGGGCAGTTTGCTGGGCGTGGCAGCGGCGGGCGCCGTCGTGACGGTGGTGCCCGAGCTGGCGCACGCCTCGCCAATGGTGTTTGGCCTCATGACGCTGTCGTACGCCGGCGCGATGGCGATGGCGTGGATCAGCCGACGCCCGGCCGCCACCGCGCTGGCTGCCTGATCAGCCGCTGTTGCGAAGGCCCGCGGCAATCCCGTTGATCGACAGATGAATGCCGCGCCGCACGCGTGCATCGTCGCTGCCGGCCTTGCCCGAGCGGAAGCGCTTGAGCAGTTCGACCTGCAGGTGATTCAGCGGGTCAAGGTACGGGAAGCGGTTCTTGATGGAGCGCGCCAGCAGCGGGTTGTCGGCCAGGCGCTCCGACTGTCCCGTGATGGCTGCCAGCATCTGCTCGGTCAACGTGAACTCCGCAGAGATGCGCGAGAACACCGCGTTGCGCAGCTTGCGGTCGTCGCACAATTGGGCGTAGCGCGACGCCACGTTCAGGTCGGCCTTGGACAGCACCATGTCCATGTTCGACAGCAGGTTCGCAAAGAACGGCCACTGCTTGTGCATGCGCTTGAGCGTGGTCAGGCGCGCAGCACGGGCCTTGGCGTTGCCCGCATCGTCGAGCCAGCGCTGCACCGCGCTGCCAAAGCCGAACCAGCCCGGCAGCAGCAGACGGCACTGGCCCCATGAGAAGCCCCACGGAATGGCACGCAGGTCTTCGATGCGGCGGTGTTTCTTGTCCATCAGCTTGCGCGAGGCCGGGCGCGAACCCAGGTTCAGGTCGGCAATCTCGGTGATCGGCGTGGTGGCGAAGAAGTAGTCCTTGAAGCCCGGGGTCTCGTAGACGAGGTTGCGGTACGCGGCAAAGGCGTTGTCCGACAGCGCCTGCATGGCTGCTTCGAACTCTTCAAGACCCTTCGGGCGGTTGCGCGTTGGCAGCAGCGTGGCTTCCAGCGTGGCCGCGACGATGGTCTCCAGGTTGCGCCGGCCAATCTCTGGATTGGCGAACTTGCTGGAGATGATCTCGCCCTGCTCAGTCAGGCGGATCTGCCCGTTCACCGTGCCCGGCGGCTGCGACAGGATGGCCTGGTAGGTCGGACCGCCGCCACGCCCGACAGTGCCGCCGCGGCCGTGGAACAGGCGCAGACGCACGCCCTTGCGCTGGAACAGCTCCACCAGCGCCAGTTCGGCCTTGTAGAGCTCCCAGTTAGAAGTGAGGAAGCCGCCGTCCTTGTTGGAATCCGAATAGCCGAGCATGACTTCCTGCTCGTTGCCTTGCGCGGCCAGTACGGCATCGAAGCCGGGCAGATCGAGCAGGTCGCCCATGATTTCCGGGGCGTTGCGCAAGTCTTCGATGGTTTCGAACAGTGGGATCACCATGACGTCCAGCGCGGCACTGCCGCTGCCATTGGCGCCCGTGCGGAACATGCCGGCTTCCTTCTGCAGCAACATCACTTCGAGCAAGTCGGACAGCGTCTCGGTGTGCGAAATGATGTAGTTGCGCACGATGCGATTGCCGTAGCGGGCGCGCACCTCACGGGCAGCGCGGAAGATGTCGATCTCCGACGTGGTCTGCTCGCTGTAGGCATGGAACGGCAGCGTCAGCACGCGCGGCTGTTGCAGCTCGCGCAACAGCAGCGTGCGCTTGTCGGCCTCGGACAGCGCAGCATAGGCGCCTTCCACACCGGCCACTTTCAGCAGCTCGGCGACGGTCGCTTCGTGCACGTCCGACACTTGCCGCAGGTCGATCGACGACAGGTGGAAGCCGAACACATCGATCGCGCGCGCCAGCGATGCCAGTCGCGCATCGGCCAGCACTTCGCCGTGGTGCGCCGCCAATGAATCGATCACGATCTGGATGTCGGCGCGCAGTTCTTCTGCGTTGCTGTAAGCCGGAGCGGGCCCGACGGCGTGGCGGCCGGCGTCTTCACCGGTCAGCTCACGGCAGGTGGCGGCCAGTCGCGCATAGACCCCGATCAGCGCACGGCGGTATGGCTCATCCGAGCGATGCTCCGATCGATCGGGCGACTGCTCCGCCAGCGCCAGCAATTCAGCACTCACATCCACCTGCGATGTCGACATCGACAGTTCGGCGCCCAGCGCGTGGATCTCTTCCAGATACCACGCAAGGATCACGCTGGCCTGCTTGCGGGCGGCGTAGCGCAGGGTTTCTGCCGTGACGAAGGGGTTGCCGTCGCGGTCGCCGCCGATCCACGAGCCCATCTGGAAGAACGGCGCCAACGGGGTGGGTTCGCCACGTGCGCCACGGCGCGGGAATACGGCAGCGACGTCCTCTTCCAGTTCGCGGTACAGCGCGGGAATCTCGCGCAGGAACGTCGTCTGGTAGTACGACAGCGCGTTTTCGATCTCGTCGGCCACCATCAGACGCGTGGTGCGCAGCATGCGTGTCTGCCACAGTTTGGTCACGTGCGCGCGCAGCAGCGTCGTGTTGCGTTCACGCTCGCGGGTGGTCAGCGGCGTGTCGCGTTCGGCCAGCAGGCGGGCGATTTCACGCTGTGCATCGAGAATGCTCTTGCGCTGCACCTCGGTCGGGTGGGCCGTGAGCACGGGCACGATCAACGCGGCATCGAAGAAGCGGCGCAGCGTCTCACCCGAGACACCCTCGTCGGCCACCGACAGCAGCGCGCGCATCATGCTGCCCGGCTGCGGTGGCGAGCCCGCCAGCGCATGCACGCGGCGGCGGCGGTTGTGGTGCTGGTCTTCGGCAATGTTGGCCAGGTGAGAGAAGTAGCTGAACGCGCGCACCACGGAGTTGGTTTGCTCACGCGACAAGGCTTTCAGCAGGCGGTCGAGTTCCTGCTCGGCCTGGCGGTCGCCGTCGCGGCGGAAACGCACGGCGGTCTGGCGGATCGTCTCGACGGTTTCGAAGGCGGCGCCACCTTCCTGTTCACGCAGCACGTCGCCCAGCAGGCGCCCGAGGAAGCGGATGTCTTCCTTCAGCGGCTGATCCTTGGCCGCGGCGCTGCCCGACGAGCGCCGGGAAGTGGGGCCGAGTGATGCGCCATTGGCTTCGTCCGCGCCATTGGCCGTGGCCACCGGTTTGGCGGCGGGCTTGGCAGCCTTGATGGCCTTCGTGGCCTTGCTGGTCTTGGCGGGAGCGGCGGAAGCCTTGCGGGCGGTTGTCGCGCGCGAGGAAGCGCGGCGCGCGGCGGGCTGCGTCATGGTGTCTCCTAGGTTGGGTGCTCGAAGGTGCCTGAAGGGCCCTCGTTTCTGTATCACTTCAACGTGATAGCCGGACTGTCGCGAAAAAGCTGCGTGCTAACATTGCCGCATGTCTTCCAACGCCCGCCCGACTTCCCGTCAATCCCAGCTTGCTACGACTCCTGCAGCCCAGGCGCCGACCAAGCTGGTCATCGCCTCGCGCGAAAGCCGGCTCGCCCTCTGGCAAGCCGAACACGTGCGTGCTGCATTGCAAAAATACTATCCCGCGTGCGACGTGTCCATCCTTGGAATGACCACGCGCGGCGACCAGATTCTCGACCGCTCCCTCGCCAAGGTGGGGGGGAAAGGTTTGTTCGTGAAGGAATTGGAGGTCGCGCTGGCCGAAGGGCGTGCCGATCTGGCCGTGCATTCGCTCAAGGATGTGCCGATGCAATTGCCGGAAGGCTTTGCGCTATCCACCATTCTCGAACGCGAAGACCCGCGCGATGCCTTTGTTTCCAACGATTACGCCGATCTGGCCTCGCTGCCGGCCGGCGCGGTCGTCGGTACGTCCAGCCTGCGCCGCGAGGCATCGCTGCGGGCGCGGTTTCCGCATCTGGTCATCCAACCGCTGCGGGGCAACCTCGATACGCGTCTCGGCAAGCTTGACCGCGGCGACTACGCCGCCATCATCCTGGCCGCCGCCGGGCTCAGGCGCCTTGGGCTGGCTGATCGCATCCGCTCGACCATCGCGCCAGAAGAATCGCTACCGGCAGCAGGGCAAGGCGCGCTCGGCATTGAAATTCGCGCGGATCGTGAAGAGGTGCGCGCGTGCCTCGCGCCGCTGCACGATGCGCCGACAGCGCTGGCTGTAACCGCCGAGCGCGCCGTTTCCCGCATTCTGGGCGGTTCATGCCAGGTGCCGCTGGCCGCGTTCGCGCAGTGGTCGGGCGCAGGCACCTTGCGCCTGCGTGCCTTTGTGGCGTCGCAGGACGGCACCCGCAAACTTGCCGCAGATGGCGAAGCCACGCCATCCACGCTGGCCGATGCCGACGCGCTGGGTGTGCGCGTCGCGCAGCAGATGCTGGCAGGCGGCGCACGCGACATCCTCTCCATGCTGGGCGCCGACGCGCCACCCGCTACCTAACCGCACGGCCCGCCATGGACGACCACTTGCCACCGCGCTTGTCACCATCGTCGCCCGCATCCAGCTCGCCGCCTGTTCAACCGGCACCCCCGCCCGTGGTGGTGGTCACGCGGCCGCGTGCACAGGCGCCCATGCTGGTGGCTGCGCTTGAGCGCCACGGCCTGCGCACGCACCAGTTTCCGCTGCTCGACATTGCGCCGACGCCCAATCTCGACGACTTGCGTGCCGCGTTGGGTGATCCTTCGCGCTATGCGCTCGTCGTGTTCGTGAGTCCCAACGCCGTGCAGCAGGCATTTGCCGCCATGCCGGAAGGCTTCCGCTGGCCGCAGGAAGTGCCGGTGGCAGTAGTGGGGCCCGCGAGCGCACAAGCGCTTGCCACGCACGGCGTTGCGCCGCCCGCGTACCGCGTGATCAAGCCCGACACGCATGCCGGCGACGCCCGCCAGGATTCCGAGGCGTTGTACGCGCGGCTGGATGTGCCTTCGCTCAGTGGCCGTGAAGTGTTGATCGTGCGCGGCAACGGTGGCCGTGAGTGGCTGGCCGATCAGCTGCGCGAAGCCGGTGCATCGGTCCGTACGGCGGAAGCCTATCGCCGCAGCGTACCGGTGCCCGATGCCGCTGCGTGGCTTGCGTTGCGTGCCGTGCTTTCGTCCCGCCACGCCTGGACGCTCACCAGCTCCGAGGCCGTCCGCAATCTTGATGAGCTGGCCCGCGCCAATCTGTCGCCCGCTGATCTCGATACGCTGCACGGCGCGCCATGCTTTGCTTCGCACGCCCGCATCGTCGAACAGGCCGAATCGCTGGGTTTCCGCGATGTGACGCTGACCGGCGCCGGCGACGACCGGCTCCTCGCCAGCGTGCTCGCCTGGGCCGGGCCGATATGGGCTCCCGAGCATGCCCCAGCAACGGTGCCGGATGATTCAAACCCGTCTACTTCTTCTTCCACTGTGACGCAGACTCCCGTTCCCTCGTCCGCTCCGGCTCCCGCTTCAACGCCAGCGCCCGCAGCCGTCAAGCCGAGTCCTGCGCCTGCTGCTCCGCCGGCTGCGTTTGCGCCCACCATGACGGTCAACCATGCGCCGCGCCGTGGCGGTTGGATCATCTGGGTGGCGCTGGTCGCGGTCGTGGCGGCAGTGGCCGCGCTACAGGTGCGCAACGAACGCCTTGCACGCGAGATCCGTCAGCGCGCCCAAACGAACGAGGCGCTGGCGCAGGAGATGCGCGTGCTGTCGCGTGCGGATCAGGATTCGGTTTCCCAACTGCAGCAGAAGTTCGGCGCACTGGATGCCCGCACTGCGGAAACGCGCGATCGCCAGGCCGCCCTCGAGCAGGCCAACCAAGACCTTCTGCGCAACCGCGATGACTGGCAGCGCGCCGAGATCCAGCGTTCGCTGGAAGTGACCGCTGAACAACTGCAACTGACCGGCAACGTCGCGGGTGCATTGGCTGCGCTGCAAACGATCGACGCGCGCCTGGCCACGCTCGACAAGCCGCAGTTCAACGCCGTGCGTCGGGCGGTATCGCGCGACATGGCCAAGCTCAAGGCGATGCCGTCGTTTGATCTGGCCGGTGCTGCGCTGCGGTTGGATGACGCCATCAACGCGGTCGATACGCTGCCGCTCGTCTCGTCGGCCCAGCCGCTGGAGGCGGAACAGGCTGCGCAGGCGCCGCATACTGTGGCGAAACCCTCGAAGAATGCCAAGGCACACGCTGCGTCGGCGCCCGTTGCCTCGACGCCGCCAAACGCCGGATGGTCGGCAGGCGTGCGCGCTTGGTGGGGCCGCCTGTGGAACGACGTGCGCGGCGAACTCGGCCAGATCGTACAGGTGCGCCGCGTCGATCAGACCGAGGCACTGCTGCTGTCTTCCGACCAAGCGTGGTTCCTGCGCGAAAACCTCAAGCTGCGCCTGATGAATGCGCGCCTGGCGTTGCTCTCGCGCAATGAAGCCGTGTTCCGCGCCGATCTCGGTCGCGCCGATACGCTGCTCGCACGCTACTTCGATACGCAATCTTCGCGCGTGACCACGGTGCAGAATCAGCTCTCGCAAGTGCGCGCGATGGTTGGCACGCTGCAAGTGCCGACGCTGGCCGACAGCCTTGCCGCCGTGCGCGGTTCGGGCAAGGAGTGAGCATGCGCTGGGTATTCTGGGTCGCGCTCCTGTTTGCCGCCGCCGTCGGGTTGGCGCTGTTTACGGAACTCAATCTGAGCAACGTCGTGCTGTTCTATCCGCCTTACCGGGTGGAGATGTCGCTGAACTTCGTGCTGGCTGCGCTGCTGGCGACCTTCGTGGTGCTGCATCTTGTGATGCGCCTTTTCCACCATGTGGCCGGGATGCCAGCGCGTGCCGCGGCGTATCGCGAGCGCAACCGCATTCTGAAGGCTTCGGCGGCGCTGCGCGAAGCGATGGAGAGCCTGTTTGCCGGCCGCTTCGGCCATGCGGAACGCCAGGCGCGCGAAGCCCAGGCCTGGGAGCCGCAGCGCGAAACGGCCGCACTGATCGGGGCACGCGCCGCACACCGCATGCAGGAAACCGAGCGCCGCGACGCTTGGATGGCCGAAGTCGCCTCGCCTGATCGTGAGCAGGCGAAGCTGGTGTCGATGGCGGAACTGCTGGTCGATGCGCGCGATGCGGAAGGTGCGCTGGAAAAAATCGCGCAATTGCAATCACAGGGCTCGCGGCAAATTCAGGCGCAGCGCATTGCGTTGCGCGCGCATCAGCATCTGAAGAACTGGGGCGAGGTGCTGCGCCTCACGCGCGCGCTGGAAAAGCGTAACGCCATCCATTCGGTGCTGGCCGCGCGCCTCAAGCAGATGGCCTGTGAAACGCTGCTGGCCGAGCGCCGGCACGATGCCGATGCCCTCAACAGCTTCTGGCGCGAACTCACTCCGGAGGAGCGCCGCTCACCGCGCATCGCTTCGCAGGCGGCGCTGTACTTTGCGCAGCTGGGTCGCACCGATGATGCGAAACGCATCGTCGAAGACGGCCTGAAGGCGCATTGGGATGGCCGCCTGATCCGCCGCTATGCGGATTGCGCGGTGCCCGGCAAGGCGTTGCCGCTGATCCAGCAAGCCGAGAAATGGCTTGGCCAGCATCCGGTGGATGCCGACCTGTTCTACACGCTCGGCATGCTGTGCTTCAAGGAGCAGCTCTGGGGCAAGGCGCAGTCGAGCCTGGAATCGGCGTTGAAGTATGCCGATGCAGATCATTCAGGCAACCTGCGCGCCCATGCGCACCTGGCACTGGCGCAGATGTTCGAGCAGACGGAACGGATGGAAGAGGCCCAGCGACACTATCGGCAAAGCGCCTTGCTTGCCGTGAAATGACAAAGGCCGGGATGACCCCGGCCTTTTTTTCTTGCTGATCACGACGCCTATTTGTTCACCATCCGTGCCGGCACGGAAAGCGTGAGGATCGCACCGAGCACCATCGACGCGGCCAGCATGTGCATGCCCGAATCGGTGCTCTGCGTGGCGTCTTTCAGCCAGCCGACGGCGTAGGGGCTCAGGAAGCCCGCGAGATTGCCCAGCGAATTGATCAGCGCAATGCCGGCGGCCGCGCCGGTCCCCGCCAGGAATGCGGTCGGCAGGCTCCAGAACAGCGGCAACGTGGTCAGGATGCCCATGGTGCCGAGTGTGAGCGCCGCCATGGCCAGCGTGGTGTCGGTGTGCCAGACGGCCGACAGTACGAGCCCGACCGCGCCCACCACTGCAGGAATTGCGATGTGCCAGCGGCGCTCGCGCAGGCGGTCGGCGCTGCGGGCCACCAAGACCATCGCGACCACGGCCGCGCCGTACGGAATCGCCGTCAGCAAGCCCACTGAGAACGGATCGGCCACGCCGGTCTGCTTGATCAGCGTCGGCAGCCAGAAGCTCACGCCGTACAGGCCCATCACGAAGGTAAAGTAAATCAGGCTCATCAGCCATACGCGCGGGCTCGCCAGGACGGTGCCGATGGGCGGGTCTTCCTTGTCGGCGTCTTCCGCGGCGATGTTGCGGGCGAGCAGGGCCTTCTCTTCGTCGGTCAGCCACTTTGCGTGGTTGATACGGTCGTCCAGATACGCCAGCACGAAGATGCCCACGATGATCGACGGAATCCCTTCGATCAGGAACATCCACTGCCAGCCGGCCAGGCCGTAGACACCGGCAAACGCCTTCATCGCCCAGCCCGAGATGGGGCCGCCGATCACGCCAGAGAGCGCGATCGCCGTCATGAAGAACGTGGTGGTGCGCCCGCGCCGCTGCGCGGGATACCAGTACGTCAGGTACAGGATGATGCCCGGGAAGAAACCGGCTTCCGCCAGGCCGAGCAGGAAGCGCATCACGTAGAACATGGCCGGCGTGGTCACGAACATCATGGCTGCCGAGATGACGCCCCACGAGATCATGATCCGCGCAATCCAGATGCGCGCGCCCACGCGATGCAGGATCACGTTGCTTGGCACTTCAAAGAGGAAGTAGCCGATGAAGAAGATGCCGGCGCCGAGGCCGTAGATGGTCTCGCTGAACTTGAGGTCGTTGAGCATCTGCAGCTTGGCAAAGCCAACGTTGACGCGATCGAGGTACGCGACCACGTAGCACAGCAGCAGGAACGGAACGAGGCGCCACGTCACCTTGCGGTAAGTGGCTTCTTCAAATGCGCTTGTGGACTGGGGCGGCAGCGTGCCTGCGCCGCCGACCGGTGAGGTGGGTGGGGTGGTAGTGGCCATCGGGTCTCCGGAGTTATTGTGAGTTCAGGCCGAGTGCTCCTCGTTACCTACCCCGGCCTGGAAAACCGCCACAGCATTCTGCGCTTCTCGGGCGGGCGCGCCAATACGCTCGCCGGCAGGGTTTATACGCAGCGCCCGCCGTCCACTTCCAGACACGCGCCGGTAATGAACTCGGCCTCATCCGACGCCAGGTACAGGCATGCGTTGGCCACATCCTGCGGCGTCGAGAGCCGCCCCATCGGGATCGTCGCCAGGAAGCGCGCACGGTTCTCGGGGGTGTCGGGTACGCCCATGAACTGCTCGATGAGGCCCGTTGCGCCCATCACGGGGTTCACGCAGTTCACGCGGATCTTGTCCGGGCCCAGCTCGGCCGCCATCGCCTTGCTGGCCGTGATGACGGCGCCCTTGCTGGCGTTGTACCAGACGAGCCCCGGCCGCGGCCGGATGCCCGCCGTGGATGCCACGTTGACGAACACACCGCCGCCGCGCTCCCGGAAGTGCGGGACGATGTGATGCGCCGTCCAGTAAATGCTCTTCACGTTGACGGCCATCACGCGGTCGAACTCGTCTTCGGTGATCTGCAGCAGCGGCTTGTTCTTGTGCGTGGTGCCGGCGTTGTTCACGACGATGTCCAGACCGCCATAGCGCGCCAGGGTGGCGCCCAGCAGCTTGGCAACGGAGTCCCCATTCGAGACGTCGGCGTGCACGAAATGCGCATCGCCGCCGGCCACGCGGATGGCACTGGCCACGCGTTCACCGGCCTCCGCATTCAGGTCGTTGACGACGACGCGCGCGCCCTCGCGGGCAAAGGTGTTGGCAATGCCTTCTCCGAAACCCGAACCCGCGCCCGTGACGATGGCGATCTTGCCGGCAAGCCGCATGGTGTCTCCTCGTGTTGTGGGTGGAATGTTGCGTTGTGCCTTAGCCGTGGCGGATGGCGATGGTCTTGAGCGTGGTAAAGCCGTAGAGCGCTTCGAAGCCCTTTTCGCGCCCGTGCCCCGACTGGCCCGTTCCGCCGAAGGGCAGTTCAACGCCACCGCCCGCGCCGTAATTGTTGATGAAGACCTGGCCGGCCCTGAGCTTGCGCGCAAGGCGCATCTGCCGGCCACCATCGTTCGTCCACACGCCGGCCACCAGGCCGTACGGTGTGCCGTTGGCCAGCGCCAGCGCTTCGGCTTCGGTGTCGAACGGCATGGCGGCCAGCAGCGGGCCGAACACTTCCTGCTGGGCGAGGCGGTGCGTGTGGGGCACATCGCGCAGCAGCATCGGCGCCTGGTAATAGCCGGTCTCGGGCGCCTCGGGCACCACCTGGCCCTGCGCCATCACCGGAATATTGGCGTGCTGCGCATCCGAGACGAAATCCCACACGCGCTGCTGCTGCTTGGGGTTGATGAGCGGGCCGCAATCCAGATCCAGCGACGACGGGCCGACCCTGATCGATTCGAACACCATGGCGAGCCGGTCCAGCATTGCCTCGTACATGCTGCGCTCGATCAGTACGCGGCTGCCTGCAGAGCAGGTCTGGCCGGCGTTCTGGATGATGCCGTTCACCACGGCCGGAATGGCCGCTTCCAGATCGGCATCGGCAAACACGATCTGCGGAGACTTGCCGCCCAGTTCCAGCGTGACGGGCACGTGGTTTTCGGCGGCCGCTCGCACAATGGCCTTGCCCGTTTCCGGCGACCCCGTGAACGACACATGGTTGACCCCGGGATGCGCTGCCAGAGCCGCACCGGCTTCGTGGCCATAGCCGGTGACGATGTTGAGTGCGCCATCGGGCAGGCCGGCTTCTGCGGCCAGCTCCGCCACGCGCAGGACCGACAGGCACGCGTCCTCCGCGGGCTTGACCACGCACGCGTTGCCGGCCGCCAATGCGGCGCCCACGCTCCGTCCGAAGATCTGCATCGGGTAGTTCCACGGGATGATGTGCGCCGTCACGCCATGCGGCTCGCGCACGGTCAGCACGGTGGTATCGGCCGGGTAGGGGATGGTCTGCCCGTGCAGCTTGTCGGGCGCACCGGCGTAGAACTCGAAGTAGCGGGCCACGGCGCGGGCGTCGGCGCGCGCCTGGCGCATGGGCTTGCCGGTGTCGCGGGCTTCCAGGCGGGCCAACTCTTCTTCGTGATCGGCCAGGCGCAGGGCCACGCGCATCAGCACGCGGCCGCGCTCGGCCGGCGCCAACTGGCCCCACACGCCTTCGAACGCGCGCCGCGCGGCATGCACGGCCACGTTGATATCGGTGGCGTTGCCGCGCGCAATCTCGGCAAAGGACTGGCCGTCGGACGGATCGAACACCTTGATGCGCATCCCCGAATCGGGCGACATCAGACGGTTGGCGATGAAGTGCTGGGCATGCATGGGGGGTTCCTGCAAAAGATCGGCAACGCACGATTTTCGCACGCGCGCGCGCCGGGTAGGGCAAGCGGCCGGGTATGAGGGGCTATAATGCCCGCCGACAGTTTTTTACGCTTCTTTCCAACCATTTGCGTCGCGTTTTTACGCACTTCGCGCATTCCGGAGCATTTTCATGAGCTTCAACAACGTCTCGCCGGGCAAGGACATCCCCAACGACTTCAACGTCATCATCGAGATCCCGGCGCAAAGCGATCCGGTCAAGTACGAAGCCGACAAGGAAACCGGCCTGCTGTTCGTGGACCGCTTCGTTGGCACCGGCATGCGCTACCCGGCCAACTACGGCTTCATCCCGCAGACGCTGTCGGGCGACGGTGACCCGGTCGACGTGCTGGTCGTCACGCCGTTCCCGCTCATCCACGGGTGCGTGGTGCGCTGCCGTGCGCTGGGCATGCTGAAGATGACGGACGAATCGGGCGTGGACGCGAAGCTGGTTGCCGTGCCTGTCAACAAGCTCAGCCCGGCCACCGCCCACATGACCGATCTGTCGGACATCGGCCAGAACCTGCTGGACCAGATCAAGCACTTCTTCGAGCACTACAAGGCGCTGGAAGCCGGCAAGTGGGTCAAGGTCGAAGGCTGGGGCGGCATTGAAGAAGCCCACAAGGAAATCGTCGACGGCGTGGCCAACTATAAGAAGTAAGCACTTTCACGATTTCGCTGTACGGCGTGTCTGACAAATCCCGGCCTTTGGATGGAGCGCCGGGATTTTTTCTTTGCAGAGCCGCTGTCTGCCTTGCGTGCGGCCATTCGGTAAAGCCCGTCAGATCGCCATCTTTGCCCAGCGGCGGTGTTGTATGTGTTTCACGAATATTTTGCTGAATTGCGCATACTTACCGCCCGGTAGTTCTGCTACACAGAGATTTAAGAAACGCTCATTTGCCCACCGGAAACGACCCCTCTAGACTCCCCGTCAAGTTTGACTCCAACCCTTGGTACTGCGATGTTGAACAAGACCGTTGTCGTTCCCGTGCTTTCCGCGGCAGCCATGGCTGCATTCACCGTGTGGGCATTGCTGGTGGGGCCGCCGGACGCAGCGCACGCTGGCGAGCGTGCCGTCGCACCGGCCACAGTGGCTGTCGATGCGAATGCACCACACTGCGTAATCGCCCAACAGAAGCCCGCCGCGCACTAAGCTTCACCTCCGCGTCCGCCGTTCGTGCGGACGCTGCCTTCACCGCCTCCGCTGTTTCCCCTTGCTAATCCGATTCTTGCCGCTGCCTGAACGGTGAGCGGTCCGTCAACTCGTCCAGATACGCTTCCATGCCGGCCGTTTCGCGGTCGAGGAACCTGCCCACAGCATCGGCAAATGCGGGGTGCGCCAGCCAGTGTGCCGACAGCGTCGCCACGGGCTCGAAGCCGCGTGCCATCTTGTGTTCGCCTTGCGCACCACCTTCGAACGTGCGGATGCCGTGCGCGATGCAGTACGTCAGCGGTTGGTAATACGCCGTCTCAAAGTGCAGGCAGGGGTGATGTTCCACCGCACCCCAGTAGCGGCCGTACATGACGGACGCCTCGGGGCGCATGTCGATCACCAGCAGCGCGCTGGCGATGTCATTGCCATCACGCGAGGCGATCACCAGGAGCAGGTTTTCCGGCATCGTCCGAGCGATCTGGCGGAAGAACTCCAGGTTCAGATACGGCGACGAGTGATGCTCGCGGTAAGTGGTGCGATAGCACCGGTGGAAGAAGCGCCAGTCGGCGTCCGTGGCGGCTGCGCCGGGGACGTGACGGAAGGTGATGCCGGCCTCATGCACGCGGCGACGCTCCGCGCGGATATTCTTGCGCTTCTTCTGTTCCAGCGCGGCCAGGAAGTCGTCGAAGCTGGCGAAGCCCGGATTGCACCAGTGGAACTGCACGCCGTGCCGCAGCAGCATGCCGGCGCTGCGCAGTTGCTCGGCTTCACCGGCAGTGGGAAACAGCACATGCAGCGATGACAACGCGCTCTGGCGCGCCACTGCCAGCAACGTTTCGACCAGCGCTGCGCGCGCAGCCGCTTCCCGCGCCAGCAACCGAGCACCCTGCACCGGCGTAAACGGCACGGCCGACAGCCATTTTGGGTAGTACTCCAGCCCGTGCTGCGCATACGCATTGGCCCACGCCCAGTCGAAGACGTACTCGCCATAGGAGTGGCCTTTCACGTACAGCGGTACGGCTGCAGCGAGCACTTCGCCGTCGGGGCCGTCTTGCCACAGCGTCAGGTATTGCGGCGACCAGCCGGTGTCGGGCGACGCGCTGCCGCTCGCATGCAGGGCGTGCAGGAAATCGAAGCGCAGAAAAGGCGTTGCCTCGGGCTGCAGGGCGAGCAGGGCGTCCCAGGCATCGCGGCCGATGTCACGCAGATCGGTCACAAGTCGCGTGCGATAATCGGCCAATTCGTGTCGCGAACCAGCGCGCGCTTGAGGCTCGGGAGCAAGGGGGCGAGAGGTCATGCCGCCGATTCTAATTCGAGCTTCGGATGCCGCGCTTGCAATCCACATTGCCCCCATGACCGTCTCTGTCGCTCTCGCCCAGATCAACTGCACCGTCGGCGATTTCGCCGGCAATGCTTCCCGCATCGTCGCTGCCGCGCGCGAAGCGCACCAGGCTGGTGCGCGCATCCTGCTCACGCCGGAACTGTCCCTTACCGGTTATCCGCCCGAAGACCTGCTGCTGCGCCCGGCCTTCATCGATGCGAGCGCGCGTGCGCTCGACGCGCTCATCGCCGAGCTGGCGGCCTTCCCGGGTTTGCACGTGCTGATCGGGCACCCGCAACTCTCGCTGGAAGCCCCGGCGCCCGGCGTGCTGCCCAAGCCCACGAACAGCGTCACGGTGGCCGTGGATGGCCGTGTGGTCGGCCGGTACAACAAGCTGGAACTGCCCAACAACGAGGTCTTCGACGAGAAGCGCTACTTCCAGCCCGGCACCGAGCCCTTTGTGTTCGAAGTGGACGGCACGCGCTTCGGCGTCATCATCTGCGAAGACGCCTGGTACGCCACGGCCACGGCCTATGCCAAGGCCGCCGGCGCGCAGGTTGTGTTGATCCCCAACGCCTCGCCGTACCATCTCGACAAGGAAGACCTGCGCGAGCGGATCATCGGTGCCCGTGTGAAGGAATCGGGCTTGCCGCATGTGTACGCAAACCTCGTCGGCGGGCAGGATGAACTCGTGTTCGACGGGGGCTCGTTCGTGCTTGATGCCGAAGGCAACGTTGTCGTGCGGATGGGGCAGTTTGTGGAGGGCGTCGGCTACGTTCAGTTCGATGGCGGACGCGCCCTGCCGGGTACGATCGTGCCGGAGGCCTCGCTCGAAGCCCAGGTGTATGAGGCGCTCAAGCTGGGCGTGCGCGACTACCTCGGCAAGAACGGCTTCCCGGGCGCGATCATCGGCTTGTCGGGCGGCGTCGATTCGGCGTTGGTGCTTGCGATTGCCGTCGATGCGCTGGGCGCCGACCGTGTACGCGCGGTGATGATGCCCTCGCGCTACACGGCAGATATCTCGTGGGTGGACGCGCGCGACATGGCGGCCCGCCTTGGCGTGCAGTACGACGAAATCGCCATCAGCCCGATGTTCGACGCATTCAAGGGCGCACTGGCGGAGGACTTCCGCGGGTTGCCCGAAGATGCGACGGAAGAAAATATCCAAGCGCGCATTCGCGGCACGCTGCTGATGGCGTTGTCCAACAAGAGCGGCCGCATCGTCCTCACCACTGGCAACAAGAGCGAAATGGCCGTCGGTTACTGCACGCTATACGGCGACATGGCCGGCGGTTTTGCCGTCATCAAGGACATCTTCAAGACGCTGGTCTACCGGCTGTGCCGCTATCGCAATGCGTTGTCGGAAGTGATTCCCGAGCGCATCCTGACCCGCGCGCCATCGGCCGAGCTGCGCGAGAACCAGACCGACCAGGACAGCCTGCCCGAATACGATGCGCTCGACGCCATCGTGCAGCGCTACATGGAGCAGAACCAGCCGGTGGCCGACATCATCGCGGATGGGTTTGCCGAGGCCGACGTACAGAAGATCGTGCGCCTCATCAAGATCAACGAATACAAGCGGCGTCAGGCGCCGGTGGGCATTCGCGTGACGCAGCGCGCGTTCGGCCGCGACTGGCGGTATCCGATCACGTCGCGCTTCAAAGAGTAAGCCGCGGTCATGCTTGACTACTACGCCAAGCGCGCGCCCGAATACGAGCGCATCTACACGAAGCCCGAGCGGCAGGGCGACTTGGCGTGGTTGAAGGCGCGCGTGCGCGACGTGACCCGTGGTGCGCGGGTCCTGGATCTGGCGTGCGGCACCGGTTTCTGGACCGAGGCGATGACGGAGGCGCGCAGCATCGTCGGCGCGGACTACAACGACGCTGTGCTGCGCATTGCCCGCGACAAGGGCATCGCCGGGGCGGCGTTCGTGCGTGCCGACAACGATGCGCTGCCCTTCGCGCCCGGTACGTTCGACGTGATGACGGCGGGCTGCTGGTGGTCGCATGTGCCCCTGCAGCATTTGCGCCGGCACGTCGAAGGCGTGCACCGCGCCTTGGGCCCCGGCGTACGCGTGCTGTGGTTCGATAACCAGTATGTGTTTGGATCGAGCACGCCCATCGCTTGCAACGACGAACATGGCAACACGTGGCAGCGGCGCCCCCTGCGCGACGGCAGCGAGCATGACGTGCTGAAGAATTTTCCCGACGATCCGACGCTGCTGCAAACGGTGGCCGGCATCGCCCACGATGTGCGCATTAGCCGGCTCCAGTATTATTGGACGCTTGAATACTTCACCAACTAGTGAGCGAGACACCCATGAAACAAATCACCGCCATCATCAAGCCCTTCAAACTGGACGAAGTGCGCGAGTCGCTCGCCGACGTGGGGGTGACCGGCCTGACCGTCACCGAGGTCAAGGGTTTCGGCCGCCAGAAGGGCCACACCGAGCTGTATCGCGGTGCGGAATACGTGGTCGACTTCCTGCCGAAGATCAAGATCGAGGTGGTGGTGGCCGAGAGCCAGGTCGAAAACGTGATCGACACGATCGTCAAGGCGGCCAAGACCGGCAAGATCGGCGACGGCAAGATCTTCGTGATGCCGGTGGAGCAGGTGATTCGCATCCGCACCGGCGAGAAGGACGAAGCAGCGGTCTGAAGCCGTTGTCTGCGGCGGGCGCGCGCGCGCCGGTCGGCGTTGGTCAACGCGGCAGGGTGATGTTCCAGCGCAGCGTCACCAGCCGCCCGATCACGATCGCCAGCGTGGCGATCACCACGGACACGCTCGGCAGCAAGTCCGTGTGCGTCAGCCCGACGTAGAGGAAGCACCCCAGAAACGCGCACGTTGCGTACGGGTGATTGTCCCGCAGCAGCATGGGCACTTCATTGCAGACCACGTCGCGCAGCAGGCCGCCAAAGGCCGCCGTGATCACGCCCATCATCACCGACACGAAGACCGGCACACCTGCATCGAGCGCCAGTTGCGTGCCCAGCACGCCAAAGAGCCCCAAGCCGATGGCGTCGGCCACGATCAGGACGCGGTCGGAAACCAGCTGGCTCACCAGCCGGATCACCCAATTGGCAAACAGGCTCATCACGAATAGCGCGAGCAGGTATTGCTCATGCTCGATCCAGTAGAAGGGCCGCCGATCCAGCAACAGATCGCGCAGCGTGCCGCCGCCAAATGCGGTCAGGAACGCGACGATGAACGCGCCGACGGCATCGAGGCGCCGCCGTTTGGCCTCGGCCAGCCCCGAGACGGCAAACGAAAAGACCGCGAGGATCTCCACCCAGTGCATCACCAGCTGCAGGCGCGTCACGTGCATATGCGTGTTGTTCTGTTGTGAGCCGTTGAGCGGGCGGATTGCGCCTCAGGAGCCGTACGGCTGGCGCAGCAGTACCAGCACCGCGCCCGCGCCACCGGCCGTGTTGCGTGGCTCGACAAAAGCGATCACTTCTTCCTTCTGCACCAGCCACGAGCGCACCTTGCCCTTGAGCACCGGCGTTTTGTCGGGCGAGCCGAGGCCTTTGCCGTGGATCACGCGCACGCAGCGGATGCCGCGCTGTACCGCCCGGCGCAGGAAGGCGGCCAGCGCCTCGCGGGCTTCTTCGCGGCGCATGCCGTGCAGGTCGATCTGGTCTTGCGTGGCCCACTCGCCGCGGCGCAACTTTTTGAGCACGTCGTCGCCAATGCCGGGGCGCCGGTAGGACAGCGTGTCGTCGGTTTCGAGCAAGTTGTCCACGTCGAATTCATCCGACAGGGAATCGCGCAGCACGGTCTGCTCTTCGGCGCGCGAGTGCACGGGTTCGGGCGCGGGCGGATTGCGCGGATGCTCAACGCGCTTGTTCTGGCGCAGCGCGCTGACCTCGCCGATGCTGGCTCGGAACACGTTGGCCTCTTCGGCGGCCTTGCGTGCCGCGGCTTCAGCGCGCTGCCGCTCGGCTTCGCGTGCCTCCGTCTCGTGCTTGAGCTGGTCACGCAGACTGGCCAGGTCGGTCAGGCTGAGCTTGTTGGCGGGGGAAGGAGCGCGTTTCATGGTGAAGGGCAGGCGAGCACACCGGGGTGGGGCGTGTGTCGATTATACGAAGGTGCCGCACATGGCAAAACGGCCGATGGTCACCCATCGGCCGCGTTGTTTGCGCCCGGGAAACCGGGGCGGTGAAGCTTATTCCAGGCTTTCCAGGTAGCGCTGGGCGTCCAGCGCGGCCATGCAGCCCGTGCCGGCGCTGGTGATGGCCTGGCGGTAGATGTGGTCCTGCACGTCGCCGGCGGCGAACACGCCCGGGATGTTGGTGGCGGTGGCCATGCCATCGAGGCCGCTCTTCGTGCGGATGTAGCCCGTATCGTTCATGTCGAGCTGGCCGCGGAAGATGTCGGTGTTCGGTTTGTGGCCGATGGCGATGAACACGCCCGCCACCTTGATCTCTTCGGTCTTGCCTTCGTTTTCGTGCGTGCCTTTCAGCCGGGCGCCCGTCACGCCGGAGTCATCGCCCAGGATCTCGTCGAGCACCATGTTCGTCTTGATCTCGATCTTGCCTTTCTTCTCCTGCTCATGCAGTCGGTCGATCAGGATCGGTTCGGCGCGGAACTTGTCGCGGCGGTGGATGAGCGTGACCTTGCTGGCAATGTTGGCCAGGTACAGCGCTTCTTCCACGGCGGTGTTGCCCCCGCCGACCACGGCCACTTCCTGGCCCTTGTAGAAGAACCCGTCGCACGTGGCGCAGGCCGACACGCCGCGGCCCGCAAAGGCTTCTTCCGAGGGCAGGCCCAGGTATTGGGCCGACGCGCCGGTGGAGACGATCAGCGCGTCGCAGGTGTATTCGCCGGAATCGCCCACCAGGCGGATCGGCTTTTCGTTCAGATGCGCGGTGTGGATGTGGTCGAACAGCACTTCGGTCTTGAAACGCTCGGCGTGCTCCAGGAAGCGCTGCATCAACTCGGGGCCTTGCAGGTGTTCCTTGTCAGCGGGCCAGTTTTCCACGTCGGTGGTGGTCATCAGCTGGCCGCCCTGCGCCAGGCCGGTAACCAGCACCGGGTTCAGGTTGGCCCGGGCAGCGTAAATCGCGGCTGTGTAACCGGCGGGGCCGGAGCCAAGGATCAGCACTTTTGCGTGTTTTGCCATGATGCGTTCTGTGTGTGCGCGGCACGAGGGGTGGAGCGCCGCCGTGCAGGCTAGGTGAGGGTGATGGGCGCCATTATAAAGTGGCACCCCCTCGCCCGCCCGGTTGTAAATTCCAATGGCGGTGATAGGGCCGCGTTACAATCCTTGGCATCGTACTTGTGCTGTCCCAAGCCGCGCGGTCTCGCCCGAGCGGCACATCCGTCTCTCCGCGTCTCCCGCATGGCTCGAGCTTCCACCACTCCGACAACCCGCACCGATCCGTCCGCACTGCCGTCCCGCATTGGCCGGCTGCTGGGGGAGGTCCGCTGGTTCCTGATGCTGGCGGTGACCATCGCCTTCCTGATCATTCTCCTGTCATACAACCGGGCCGACCCCGGTTTCACCCACGCCAGCCAGGTCGACGAAATTCGCAACCTGGGCGGCCGCGTGGGCGCGTGGCTGGCCGATCTGCTGCTGTTTGTCTTTGGCGCGTCCGCCTACTGGTGGGCGGTGCTGCTGGTGCGCAAGGTCTGGCGCGGCTGGCGCGAGCTGATGTCGGACGAACGTCTGCCGCGCACGGCCATGCCGCGCGTGGATGCCAGTGTCACGTGGATCGGCTTTGCGCTGATCCTGGCCTCCAGCATGGGTTTGGAAGCCATTCGCATGTACTCGCTGCACATGAAGCTGCCGCGTGCACCGGGAGGCGTGCTGGGCGATGTGATCGGCGGTGCGATGCAGCATTCGCTGGGCTTCACGGGCGGCACGCTGGCGCTGCTGTTTGCATTCCTGGTCGGGCTGTCGCTGTTCTTCCATTTTTCGTGGCTGAACCTCGCCGAGCAGATCGGTGCGGGCGTCGAGATGCTGTTCGTCGGCTTCAAGACGCGCCGGGAGAGCAAACAGGACCGGGCCATCGGCGAGGCGGCCAAGGTCGAGCGCGAGGAAGTGGTCGAAACCCGCCGCGTGCGCATTGAAGAATCGCCGCCGGTGCAGATCGTGCGCCCGACCGCCGTGGTCAAGAGTGAGCGCGTGGAGCGCGAGAAGCAGCAGCCGCTGTTCGTTGACATCCACGACTCCGACCTGCCGCCGCTGGCGCTGCTCGATCCGATCCCGCCGGTTGTGGAGACCGTCAGCGCCGAAACGCTGGAATTCACGTCGCGCCTGATCGAGAAGAAGCTCAAGGATTTCGGTGTGGAAGTGCAGGTGGTGGCAGCCTATCCGGGGCCGGTCATCACGCGTTACGAGATCGAGCCTGCCACGGGCGTGAAGGGCAGCCAGATCGTCAACCTGGCGAAGGACTTGGCGCGTTCGCTGTCGTTGGTGTCGATCCGCGTGGTGGAGACGATTCCGGGCAAGAACTACATGGGTCTGGAGCTGCCGAACCCCAAGCGCCAAGCCGTGCGCCTGTCGGAGATTCTCGGCTCGCAGGTCTACAACGAGAGCGCATCGCAGCTCACGCTGGCGCTGGGCAAGGACATTGCCGGCAAGCCGGTCGTAGCCGATCTGGCGAAGATGCCGCACTGCATGGTGGCCGGGACCACGGGTTCCGGTAAGTCGGTCGGCATCAACGCGATGATCCTGTCGCTGCTATACAAGGCGAAGGCCGACGCGGTGCGCCTGATCCTGATCGACCCGAAGATGCTGGAGTTGAGCATCTACGAAGGCATTCCGCACCTGCTGTGCCCGGTCGTGACCGACATGCGCCAGGCCGGCCACGCGCTCAATTGGGCCGTGGGCGAAATGGAGCGCCGCTACAAGCTCATGAGCAAGATGGGCGTGCGCAACCTGGCCGGCTTTAACAAGAAGATCGAAGAAGCCGCCGCGCGCGAAGAAAAAATTCCCAACCCGTTCAGCCTCACGCCCGACGCGCCGGAGCCGCTCGACAAGCTGCCCATGATCGTCATCGTGATCGATGAGCTGGCCGACCTGATGATGGTGGTCGGCAAGAAGGTCGAAGAGCTGATCGCGCGGATTGCGCAGAAGGCGCGTGCGGCCGGCATCCACCTGGTGCTGGCGACGCAGCGTCCGTCGGTGGACGTGATCACGGGCCTGATCAAGGCCAACGTGCCGACGCGGATTGCGTTCCAGGTCAGCAGCAAGATCGACTCGCGCACGATTCTCGACCAGCAGGGCGCCGAAGCGCTGCTTGGCATGGGCGACATGCTGTACCTGGCGCCCGGCACCGGCTTGCCGGTGCGCGTGCACGGCGCGTTCGTGTCGGACGAGGAAGTCCACCGCATCGTCGACAATCTCAAGGCGCAGGGCGAGCCGAACTACATCGAAGGCATTCTCGAAGGCGGCGTGGCCGATGGCGAGGGCGGTGGCGATGGTTTTGGCGGCGGCGCTGGCCTTGTCGGTGCGGGCGGCGGTGAGGCTGATCCGCTGTACGACCAGGCCGTCGACGTGGTGCTCAAGAATCGCCGCGCGTCGATCTCGCTGGTGCAGCGTCACCTGCGCATCGGCTACAACCGCGCCGCACGCCTGCTCGAAGACATGGAAAAGGCGGGGCTTGTGTCCGCCATGTCGGGCAACGGCAACCGTGAAATCCTGGCGCCCAACCGCAACGGCAACGTCGTCGAAGAGGAATGACGCTGCCCGCATGGCGCGCGCATTTGCCCGCATTTGCAGTTACATCGCGTTACCGCGCCGGCGGAATGTTCCGGCGCGGCCGGCCACTAACAACAAGATCAACTGAAACCGGGATTCCTATGTTTGTGTTGAAAGCACGTCACCTGATGGCCGCCGGGCTGGTCTCGCTGGCAGCATGGTCTGCCGGCGCCTATGCAGGTGCGGTCGAACAGCTCAACGCGTTCGTGAGCAATGTCAGCACCGCGCGCGGCGAGTTCGTGCAGCGGCAAGTGAAGGGCGGCACCAACGGCAGCCCGCTGCGCGTTGCCGGGACGTCCAACGGCGATTTCGTTTTCTCGCGCCCGGGGCGCTTCGTCTGGCGCTATGTGAAGCCCTACGAACAGCAGCTCTCGGCCGACGGCCAGACGCTCTACATCTTCGACAAGGACCTGAACCAGATCACGGAGCGCAAGCTCGATGCGTCGCTGGGCTCCAGCCCGGCCGCCATCCTGTTCGGCAGCAACGATCTGGCGAAGAATTTCACGCTCAAGGAAGGTGGTACCAAGGACGGCATCGATTGGGCTGAACTCACCCCCAAGGCCAAGGACACCCAGTTCGAGCGCATCGCCATCGGTTTTCGCAGCGGCGAGCTGCAGGGGATGGAGTTGCGCGACGCCTTCGGGAACACCACCCTGCTGACGTTCTCGAACATCCAGAAGAATCCGCAACTGCCGGCCAACGTGTTCCGTTTTACGCCGCCCAAAGGGGCCGACGTCATCAAGCAATGACGCGTGGAGGCCGGCGCCGTTGCTGTCCTAGACCAGGAGACCGACCATGCCTTTGCCGTTCACCACGTCGCTGCACCGAGCAGCCGCTGTTGTCGCTGCGGCGTCAGCGGCGGTTGTCTTTGCGGGATGCGCCTCCACGGGTGCGTCCCGTTTTGACGTCGATTCGTTCCTCACCGCGCCAGACACGGTGCTGGCCGAGGCCTTGGTCAACAAGGATTTCCTGCACGCGACCGAACTGCCCGGCGCCGAGTGCAGTGCCTTGGTGAAAGGCCACGCTGGGCAGGTCGTGCCGATCCAGGCGCCGGCCGATCCGCGTCTGCCAGAGGCTTCGGCGCGTCAGCCGTTCGTGATTCAGCCGCCGGCCAGCGAGAACGTCTGGCTGCTGCTGCGCGCGGCCAACGGCACGCAGTCGTGCCATGGGCCGTTGCCGGCCAAGGCGTTCATGGGGTTGGTGCAGCGCGCGTCGAACTGACGGCGTGCGCGTCTTTTAGGCGTGGGCCGCTTTCATGTCGGCAATGAAGGCGGCCAGCAGATCATCGCGCCGGGCATCGCGGCGCACCACCATGTCGAACGGCACCTCGTAGCGCATGGCAGCGGGTGCCAACGGCGTCAGCAGGCCCTGCGCCACATAGGGCGCCGCAAAGTGCTCCGGCAGGTAACCCAGGTGCCGGCCTGACAGCACCAGCATGGCCACCGCTTCCATGTTGTCTGCCACCGCAGTCACCGGCCGCTCGGCCGGCGACCCCGCTGCTTCCGGCAGCGGATAGCTGCGCCACGCCCACGCGTGCGCCAGCGCCTGCGCGGGCGTCACGTCCCCAGCCTTGCTGAACAGCGGATGGCCGCACCCCGCATACGCAAGCTGCGTCTCGTGGAAGATCGTCGTGTAGTCCAGCGCCGGCACGCGGTGCCAGAAATAGCCGATCGCCATATGGATCTTGTTGTCGAGCAGCAGTCCTTCCAGCTCCCCGGGCGGTCGTACCGAAACCGTGAAATGCACGGATTCATCGCGCTCCCGAAAGCGCTCGATGGCCTGGCTAATACGCGCATTCGCGTTGACGGGCGCATGGCCGATCAAGCCGAGATTCAACGTGCCGACCAGCGTGCGGCCCACCTTGCGCGCCTCCGCGCTGAAGACGTCGAGTGCTCCCAGCAGCTTGCGTGCGGAATCGACGAAGCGTTCGCCGCGCGCGGTGAGCCGGAAGCCGCTGCGGCCACGCTCGCATAGCCGGTAGCCCAGTCGCGTCTCCAGCGTGGACAGCTGTGTGCTGATGGTGGATTGCCCCACGTTCAGCGTTGCCTGGGCAGGGGTGATGCCGCCCGCGTCGACCACGGCGAGGAATACGCGGATCAGTCGCAGATCAAGATCGGAAGCTTGTCCCAGCACGGTGGTCGATTCATCGATCTATATCGATGTTTGATTCGGAGATTTCGCATTCTACGTGCGAAATCCATCGGCAAGAATGCAGTGTATTGACACTACTTACATCGTTTCAGGACGATGTGACCATGCGACTGCCATGAACGACCGCGCCAACCTCTTCCAGCCCGCTTCGGGTAACGCCATGCCGCGTTTTGGCGGCATTACCACCATGATGCGGCTGCCTGCCGCCACGTCTGCCGCCGGGTTGGACGCGTGCTTTGTCGGCGTGCCGTTCGACCTTGGCACGTCCAACCGCAACGGGGCGCGGCTCGGGCCCCGGCAGATCCGCGCAGAATCCGTTCTTCTGCGGCCGTACAACATGGCCACACGCGCGGCGCCGTTCGACTCGCTGCGCGTGGCCGACATCGGCGACGTGCCGACCAACCCATACAACCTGCATGACTCGATCGCGCGCATTGAGGCGGCTTACCGGGAGATCATTGCCGACGGCTGCCGGCCGATCGGCCTGGGCGGTGATCACACCGTCACGCTGCCCATCTTGCGTGCGATGCATGCCAAGTACGGCCGCATCGGCCTGATCCACGTGGATGCGCATGCCGACGTCAACGACACCATGTTCGGCGAGAAGATCGCGCACGGCACGCCATTTCGCCGCGCTGTGGAAGAAGGGCTGCTCGATTGCAGCCGCGTCGCGCAGATCGGCCTGCGCGGCACCGGCTACGCGGCCGAGGATTTCGACTGGTGCCGGGACCAGGGCTTTCGTGTGGTGACCGCCGAGGAATGCTGGCACCGCTCGCTCACGCCGCTCATGGAAGAGGTGCGCGCTCGCGTACAGGGTGGCCCCGTCTACATCAGCTTTGACATCGACGGTATCGACCCAGCTTATGCGCCCGGCACCGGTACGCCGGAAATTGGCGGCCTGACCGTGCCGCAGGCGCTGGAGATCGTGCGCGGCGCACGCGGCCTCGACATCGTCGGGGCGGACCTGGTCGAGGTGTCTCCGCCGTATGACCCGTTCGGGACGACGGCTCTGCTGGGCGCCAACTTGGCGTTCGAGATGCTATGTGTGCTGCCCGGCGTCGAATACCGCGCCTGACGCGACACCTATAAGAACGGAGAGGAGACCCATGCAAACAGCGCAATCGACGGCCCAGCCGCGCCGTGCGGCGATGGCATCGTTCATCGGCACCACGATCGAGTGGTACGACTTCTACAGCTACGCCACGGCGGCGGCACTTGTCTTCGGGCCGCTGTTCTTCCCGGGAGAGAACCGCTTGCTGGGGCTGCTGGCTTCGTTCGGGTCGTTCGCCATCGGATTTCTCGCGCGGCCCATCGGCGGCGTGCTGTTCGGCCGCATCGGCGACAAGCTCGGCCGCAAGCGGGCGCTGATGGGAACGCTCAGCCTCATGGCCATTGCCACGGTGCTGATCGGCTGTCTGCCCACCTATGCGCAGGCCGGCTGGATTGCGCCGGTCGCGCTGGTGGCGTTGCGCGTGTTGCAAGGCATCGCCGTGGGCGGCGAGTGGGGCGGTGCGGTGTTGCTGGCCGGCGAACACGCGCCGAAGGGCCGGCGCACGTTCTTCGCGTCGTTCGCGCAGCTTGGCAGCGCCGGTGGCCTGATCCTGTCGATGCTGGCCTTTTCCGCCGTCAGCCGGCTTGAGCCGGAGGCCTTCCTGGCGTGGGGCTGGCGCTTGCCGTTCCTGGCGAGTGCCGTGCTGCTGGCCGTGGGCTTTGTCATCCGCATGTCGGTCAATGAATCGCCGGAGTTCGAGGCGATGCAGGCGTCCGGCGACGTGGCGAAGCAGCCGCTGGCGGAGGCGCTCAAGGCATGGCCGCTGATCGCGCTCGCCATCGGCGCCAACGTGTACGGCATCGCGGGCGTGTACTTCAGCAACATCTTCATGATTTCGTATGCCACGCAGTACCTGCAGCTTGATCGCGCGATGATTCTCGACTGCATGTTCTGGGTCGCCGTGCTGCAGTTCTTCGTGCAGCTTGGTGCGGCCACGCTGGCCGACCGTTTCGGAACACGCCGCATGCTGGTCATCCTCGCGGCCTTCGCGGTGGTCGTGCCGTTCATCATGCTGCCGCTGGTCCGCATGGGCGAGGCGCATACCGTGTTTGCAGGCGTGGCCATCGCAACGCTGGCCGAGTCCGGCTATTACGCGATCATCGCGGGCTTTGTCAGCGGCATGTTCGCGGCACGCATCCGCTACACGGCGATCTCGTTGTCGTATCAGGTGTGCGGCGCCTTTGCGGGTGGCCTGACTCCGCTGCTTGCCACGGTGCTGGCTGATCGTTTTTTCCCGCTGTGGTGGCCAATGGCGATCTTCTATGCCGGTTTTGCGGCGCTGTCGCTGATCTGTGTGCTTTCGATCGGCCGGAGCAGGACGGCCGCAGAGGCGTCGGCGCTGGACGCACGCGCCGCCTGACGTTGCCGGGGAAGCGGCCGGCGGGCGGATTCTGCGACAATCCCTGCATGAACGCTTCCGCATCTCTCTTCCCGGACGCACCCGCCCACATGCCGCTGGCCGAGCGCCTCCGCCCCCATTCCGCCGACGATGTGATCGGCCAGCAGCATCTGCTGGGGCCGGGCAAGCCGCTGCGCGTGGCTTTCGCCTCCGGCGAGCCGCATTCGATGATCCTCTGGGGCCCGCCCGGCGTCGGGAAGACCACGCTCGCGCGGCTGATGGCCAACGCATTCGACGCGGAATTCATCGCACTGTCCGCCGTGCTGTCTGGCGTCAAGGACATCCGCGAGGCCGTGGAGCGTGCGGAGCAGTTTCGCGCCAATGGCCGACGCACGCTCGTCTTCGTCGACGAGGTCCATCGCTTCAACAAGAGTCAGCAGGACGCTTTCCTGCCGCACGTAGAAAGCGGGCTGTTCACCTTCATCGGCGCGACGACGGAAAATCCCTCGTTCGAGGTGAACGGCGCATTGCTCTCGCGTGCTGCGGTGTATGTGCTCAAGAGCCTGTCGGACGACGAGCTGAAGCAGCTTGCCGAACGTGCTCGCCAAGAGCTGGGCGGGCTGGAATGGACGCCCGCCGCACTCGACGCCATCGTCGCGTCGGCCGACGGCGATGGCCGCAAGCTGCTCAACAACGTGGAAATCGTCACCCGCGCTGCGCGTTCGCAGGCCGAGGGCGATACTGTTCCGGTGATCGACGAGGCGCTGCTGGCCTCCGCGCTGTCAGAAAATCTGCGACGCTTCGACAAGGGCGGCGACGCCTTCTACGACCAGATCAGCGCGCTGCACAAGTCCGTACGCGGCTCCGATCCGGACGGTGCGCTGTACTGGTTCTGCCGCATGCTCGATGGCGGTGCCGACCCGCGCTACCTCGCCCGCCGCATCGTGCGCATGGCGTGGGAAGACATCGGCCTGGCCGACCCGCGCGCCGGGCGCATCACGCTCGACGCAGCAGAAACGTACGAACGCCTGGGCTCGCCGGAAGGGGAACTGGCGCTGGCCCAGGCGGTGATCTACCTGGCCATCGCGCCCAAGTCGAACGCCGGCTACAACGCCTACAACGCGGCGCGGGCTTTCGTCAGCCAGGACAAGTCGCGCAACGTGCCCGTGCACCTGCGCAATGCGCCGACCAAGCTGATGAAAGAACTCGGCTACGGCCATGCCTACCGCTACGCCCATGACGAGCCCGAGGCCTACGCCGCTGGCGAAACCTACTTTCCAGACGATTTGCCGCCGCAGAACTGGTACGTGCCGACGCCGCGCGGCCTGGAAGGCAAGATCGGCGAGAAACTGCGGCACCTGCGCGAGCTGGATGCGCAGTGGCATGCCCAGCACGACAAATCCTCCCGCAACAAATAAGCCCCACGGGCCGGTACGATAAAATCGGCCTTTTCGATCGTTCAGATCGCTCGCCATCTCCGGTTTTTCTTTTCCCACCATGCTTGATATCCAACTGCTGCGCAAAGACATCGACGCCGTCGCCGCGCGCCTCAAAGATCGCTGTTACGTGCTCGACGTTGCCGGCTTTGCCGCACTCGAGGCGGAACGCAAGGCCATCCAGACCCGCACCGAAGAGCTGCAGGCCCGCCGCAACAGCCTGTCCAAGCAGATTGGCATGCTCAAGGGCAAGGGCGAGGACGCATCGGGCGTGATGGCCGAGGTGTCGGGCATCGGCGACGAGCTGAAGGCGTCTGCCGCGCAACTCGACGTGGTGCAGGCGAAGTTGCAGGACCTGATGCTGTCGATCCCGAACCTGCCGCACGAAAGCGTGCCGGCCGGACGCGACGAGACGCAGAACGTGGAAGTGCGCCGCGAGGGCACGCCGCGCACGTTCGATTTCCCGGTCAAGGACCACGTCGATCTGGGCGCCGCGCTGGGGCTGGATTTTGATGCGGGTGCCAAGCTGTCCGGCGCGCGATTCACCGTCCTGAAAGGGCAGGTGGCGCGCCTGCATCGCGCGCTTGCGCAATTCATGCTCGACACGCACACGCTGGAGCACGGCTACACCGAGGCATACGTGCCGTACATCGTCAACGCTGCATCGATGCGTGGCACCGGTCAGTTGCCGAAGTTCGAGGAAGACCTGTTCCGCGTGCCGCGCAAGATGGGGCACAGTGCCGAAGGCGAAGACGGCGAACGTGTCGAGAACTTCTACCTGATCCCGACCGCCGAAGTGCCGCTCACGAACCTCGTGCGCGATGAGATCGTCGCCGCCGATGCGCTGCCGATGATGTTCGCGGCGCATTCGCCGTGCTTCCGTTCCGAAGCCGGCTCGTACGGCAAGGACACACGCGGCATGATCCGCCAGCACCAGTTCGACAAGGTGGAGATGGTGCAGATCGTGCAGCCCCAAACGTCGTTCGACGCGCTGGAAGCCATGACGAACGCCGCGGAGAACATCCTGCGCAAGCTGGAATTGCCGTTCCGCACCGTCGTGCTGTGCACCGGCGACATGGGCTTCGGCAGCACCAAGACGTACGACATCGAGGTGTGGATTCCGGCGCAGAACACCTACCGCGAAATCAGCTCGTGCTCGAACATGGGCGACTTCCAGGCGCGCCGCATGCAAGCGCGTTTCCGCAACGCGCAGGGCAAGCCGGAGCTGGTTCACACGCTCAACGGCTCGGGCCTCGCGGTGGGCCGTGCGCTGGTTGCCGTGCTGGAGAACTACCAGAATGCGGATGGCTCGGTCACGGTGCCGACGGTGCTGCGCCCGTACCTGGGAGGCCAGGAAGTGCTGAAACCGGCTGCTTGATGGGTTGTGCGGACCCTCTTGATTCGGGCCGCAAAATTCTGTTATAGTCGCGGTTTCGCGATTCAGCGGCCCAGTTACCGGAGAGGTGGCAGAGTGGTCGAATGTACCTGACTCGAAATCAGGCGTACCGGCGACGGTACCGTGGGTTCGAATCCCACCCTCTCCGCCATACCTGCCTAGCCAAGCTAGACTACCGAGAAACAACAGTTTCGAGGGGGTCTATGCTGTACGGCTACGCACGAGTCTCCACGCAAGAACAAGAGACTCACGCTCAAACCGACGCACTCGCGAAAGCAGGCGTCGGTTTTATTTTTTCTGAGAAACGGAGCGGTGGCAGCACCATCGGCAGACCGGAGCTTGAAAAAATGCTGCGCGTCCTGAAGCCGGGTGATCAAGTCATCGTCTACAAGCTAGACCGCATCGCGCGCTCCCTGAAAGACCTACTCCGCATCATCGAGCGGATAGAAGAAAGAGGCGCTCAGTTTCGGTCCCTCACCGAATCGCTGGATACCACAACACCAGCGGGACGAATGCTGTTCCACATGGTAGGCGCCTTTGCTGAATTCGAGCGCGAACTAATCCGAGAACGAACGCGCGCCGGCATGGCTGCTGCGGTAAAACGAGGCGTAAAGCTTGGCCGGCACTATGCGCTCACACCAACAGACGAAGCAGAAGCACTCCGCCTCTGGCATTCCGGAAACATGACACGCACCGCAATCGCACGTCAGTTCGGTGTCCATCTAAGCAGCATCAAACGTGCAATTAAGCGCCACCAAGAAAGCCAGCAGCCAAGCCTGTTAGACGCAGCATAACAATCGAGGAAGCGGACGATGGGGATTCACGACCGAGACTGGTACAGAGACGCAATCCAGAGACGCGAAGCACGCGAAGAACAACACAAACCGGAACACTGCAAACCAGCATCGCCACCGATGCACTGGACACTACACCTCATGACATGGGCCGCAGCGGTCCTAATAGCGTACGTCCTCGAAAAGAAGGTGCTATGGCCTATAGTTGAACGGCTCTTGACGCACTAGCGAAATAAGATGACCCGTCAAGTGCGACAAAACATCGAATGTCCGCAAAATCGAACTCCGCACAGAGCGTAGTCAGAACGTCCTTGATGGCGTCGGCGCAGTCGCCACGATTACTTTCAATCGCATAGACGACAGCTTCAGGCACGTTGATGCCGCGACTGGTGTAGTACTTTTTCTTATTGAACCGCGTATCGGCAATCTCTTTGCCGATGTACTTGGCGATATAGCTCGCCAACGCGTCAAGCTTCCATTGCTTGCCGAAGTGCGCGCCCTGCGGGTTGCGGATGTGGCAATAGCCCTTGCCGCGACCACAGACAACCTTTAACCATGCACGGCGTGCGAGGTTTAGAGCAGCACGACCGGAGACAGCAACGTGCATGTGCCATGCGCCGCGTTTCTGTGGCTCAGGAACAGCGATGTAATGAAACTCTCGATGGCGGGCCATGATGCGCCGGAATGCGTCCCAGAGCTTCAGGAAACGCTCCAGATCGGTAATGCACTCCCGAGTAGTCAACGTGATCATGTGCGTCACGCGGGCCGTCTTGCAGCGCAGCCGCACGTTCTGTTTCGCCCGTTTGGCGGCTGACTTCACGCTTGCAGCACGAGCGTCCTTATCGTCCTCGGTTTCGGGCTTCGCGCCGCGTGCGCGGCGGGGCAGGTTACGCAGATCACCCAAGCGCTGAACAACCGTACGACGATAGCCACTGAACTCAACGCTACCGTCTTCAAATGCCCGCACCTTGGCGATCATGTCATGACGCGCCGGCCCTTCAGGCCAAAACTCTGCGTCGGATTCCTCGCGCTCGATCCTGCGAACCTCTACGCTCGCCCGATGCGCGTCGCTCCCCCAAATGGACGCTTGGCCGTCGTTATAGTTTTCTGCTATCGTAGTTTCACGCATGGTAGGGTGTACAACCGTTAGAGCTACCGTGTCGGCCCCGAAGCGTTGGCGCGCTTGCGGGGCTTTTTCTTTGGCCGGCCAGCCCGCGAACCCTTAGCGCGCTTGGCTTTCCGTCCTTTCTTTCCGTTAAGTGTTATTACTACAAGTAGGGCGGGCCTTCGGCCCGCCCTTGCCGGGGCGCTGCGCACCCTTCGGCAAGGGCTCCGCCCCAACACACCCGCCCATCCCCGCCGGATCGGTGCACAAGCCACGAAAAGCAAGCTTGCAAAGGGGAGGAGCACCCCGGCGGCGCCTCGCGCTACACGGCCTCGCACAGACCCGCTACTCGGTCCCGCTGGCCGCACTAGCCGTGCGACAACCCCTTCCTTCCTGCAAGCGCACCACCATCGCCGCCAAGGCAAGAGCGGGACACTCCTAACGCTAGTCGTCGCATGCCTTCACGATGAACGCACACACGTTCGCCAGCGCAATGCCGCCGAGAAATACCGGCCAACTCTCAACACGAAAATTCGTACCGCCGAAGATCGCCCAAAGAAAGGAAGCCTGCCCACCAAGTATCGCGATCACAGCTACCAAGTACCTCATACAACCCTCACCATGATGGGCAACGCGAAATAAAGTTCGACCACTCACGCCACTGCTCTGGAGTGATGATCCCCGCCTCACGCAGCTTGAGAATTTTCCGGCGCTCATTGAGCTTGGCCTCTATGCCGCGCACCTTCTGCGGCTGCAAACGACCGTGTGTGTACCAGCCCGGCAGGTAGCTGTAAGGCGCTTGCGATGCGTCTTCCCTAAACACCTGTCGCGTGTCATATGCCGCATATAAATCCTCACCGCGATACCACCAACGGTCCGCAACCATTGCGTTGAATTCTGTGCCGTAGAGCACCTTTGCAACGTGCATACGCGGAAGCTTTAGCTTGACTTTGCCGAGCGTGAACGTGTCCACAGCGCTCGATATGAAGGGAATTTTCAGCCGGTCAAAGCGCCGACACTCAACCAGATACTCGACCAGCGCATCGCGCACCTGGCGGTCCACCTGACTGATGTGCTGACAGATGAAATACACGTCCCAGCCCTTTTTACGGCTATGTACCAGCCAGTCAATCACGTCCTGTTGCCGCTTGTCCTGCCAGTTACGCGCATTCAGCAACTGCGAGACCTCATCGAGAAAGATGCCGCCGTTTTTGGTCTCGTCATAACTCTCGTTACCACGTCCAAGGCTATCGAGATGACCGACCGTAGGCTTATCCGGCAAACGCACAACACGTGGCGTCTTGGCCTTCGGTCCGCACAGCTTTTCGAGATTCAAGTCTAGATTGGTAGCAACAGGGCGACCCTCTGCCAACAGGTCACGGATACGCCCAACCGTTGCGAGACTTTTGCCGGAGCCAAGACGGCCAGTGATGATGTAGATCGGCATATCAGGCCGCCGCTACGATTTTGATGTTCCCCACACCCCAGCGATACAAAAAGATGGCTGCATCCGCTGCAAAGGCAACGTCTAGCGCGGCGTTCAAACTATCCGCAGCCAAGAGCCACATCGCATCACCGAGAGGCACCGCAAGATACGTCGGCATCGCGCCAATCAACCCGTTCAGCACAAGCGATTGCGCAGCAAGCATCCCAGTTGTCAGCGTGCCGAACGCAGCGACAGCAGCCATCGCAAATGCAACCTTCTGCGTAAACCACTTTGCGAAAAAACCCGCCATCGACCCGAACAGCCCAACCATCAACGAAGCAAGCAACGGCATGATGGACTCCCTTTAGACAACGCCGGCATTCGCGCCTGCTGCCTTGTTCCAGACGTAGACCGCAGACAGCACCGGCCACAGCCACGCAAGCAAATCGCGCACGTACTGAAGCTGCGTACACACGTCCCACGTACCGCGCCACGATCCCCACGAAAACCACTCAATCGGCTGGCACGTCCCGCCCGGCAAAATGTGCGGCATCGACAGATTCCAAGAGCGGCTGTTATTCACACTCTGCAACTGCGTCTCAGCAGCCTGCTCCGCACTCTGCAAGTCAGTGGATGGCTGCACCATGGCAGTTGCGCCATCAGCCTTTGTCGGCGTACCCGTCTCATCAATCAAGCACTTAGGACTACCGCTAGTCCCAAGCCCGCAAGGAATAGGCGACGAGGCTGGAAGCGGCGCAGGCTGCGGGTTAGCCCCTCCGCTAGTTGTCGGCGTCGTCGTCGTCGTCGTGGTTGACGTAGTGCCATCCGGATTCGTCGTAGTCGTAGCACACGCGACACTGACCGGCTTGTTTGCCAACGTCGTTGAGTCGCTATTTGGCGCCACCGTACAACTTGTTTGCGATGTCGTCGTGCCGTTCGGCGTCTGCGTTGTAGTACTCGGCCCAGTAACCTTCCCATCCGCCGGACTCACAATCTGCGCGGGCTTCGCTTGCGTAGTTGGCTGTGCAAGCTCCGAATACCAATCCGCCGGAGACATGACGCCCCAGTAGTCTTTTGCACGATCAGGATTGCCAGAAAGCGCCTGTGCAAGCTTGGGCGACAACTGCGGGTAGGTATAAGGGACCTGCGGCACATTCGGGTTAGGGACACACGAGCCGCCGGATTGCATATAGCCCGTCGCGCATGCGCCGTTGTGATTAATGGCAACCGACAAACAAACCGGGTCACCGCCAGACGGCGCAGTGACCATTGCGCCATCGGCGCCACCCGGCGTGACACACCGACCACCGTACGCCCACCCAGTCTTAGCAACAGCCGCCTGACACGCCGCATCGGGACTATCACCACCAGCCGAAAAGTTGCCACCGAAATTGGTAGAGCACGCCCACGAATACCCATCAAAGCCCACATCACCAGCATTCGGCGACTGCTGCGGGCCACACCAACCACTCGCACTATTTGCACACTGCTTGATGCCATAGCCGATCAAATCAACAGCAAGCATGGCAAGCATCACAGGAGCAACACCAGTAACTGCACGCGCTGCGATACGCGCCAACGGAATTACACGCAGCTCGTTGATAGCAACCTCGCCGATCAACGACGAACCCGACCGAATACCCACACTTCCGCCCTCTGCAACCTGCAACCCGGCCGACGACGCCGTCACAGTCTGCGAAGTATTGCGAATCAAATCAGGGATCAACTGACCCAACGTCATGTTCGTCTGCGCATATCCGCGAACAGGCATGCCCAGTGACAACACCAACGCAACCATCACCGCCATCGGCGCTAACAGTAAATCGATCCAAACACGGCGCACACACTCAGCGCGCACAGGGGCTTTCATAGGAATGACAGGCATAGAACACCTCATACATGGGATCAAGCCGAGTCCCGCATGCGCTCAAAAACAAAAGGCCCGCGAGGGCCAGGGGAGCTAGCTTCGCGGGCCGGTACATCAGGCAACCTTGTTGACCAACTTGCGGCCGATGCGGAAGCCGATGTAGATGCCCCACACGATCACCGCAGCAGCGATTGCCTTGGTGCCGAGCGCCGTGGCATTCGACGTGGTGCTGTCGAACACGGGTTGCATCGCGGTCGGAAAATCGAACGTGGTTTGCGCTTGAGCGCCGACCGCACCGACCATGCCAGCCACGGCAACCGATGCCAGCAGCAGCTTCTGCTTCGCACCTTCCAGATTCACCTTCATGATTCACCTCCAAAAATGGGCCGGTTGAGAAATTGCCCGGCTTGGCCCATCAACCGGTCAAAAAAGATCGAGCAACTTGCGACCAAGCCGAAACAACGACCCGACAAGCCAACCCGAAAAAAAGAACAACATGCAGAAGCCCGCATACGTAGCTAGGTCCGACGCGCTGTAGCTCATCGCGTATTCCCCGCAATGAAGCCGAGGCAAAAGCAGACCGCGACGAAACCCACCGCTAGCACCATGAAGCCGTCATAGCTCATACGTTTCTCCCTAAAGCCCTGCGGCTTCTATCGCTTGGTCGTACTGCTCAGACAGCTTGTCGATTTGGTCTTGCAGATCGTCACCACGGGCATGCGCCATCGCGTATTTGCGCAGCCACGACTGGGCATCTAACTCAGCCTCTTCACGCTCTTCGTCGAACCGCTGATGCAGCATTTCGAGACCGTGCGATATGTGCGCTAGCTCTTCAGCTTCGTCGTCCCAGTTCGCCAGCTTTGCCCCCGGATCGATCTCGCCGTTTTTCTCCGCAGCCCACAGACGGTCCATCACTACAACCAGCCGATCCGCGACAAGAGACGCCTTCAGCGTGGCCGCATACTCACGATCTCGCGCAGCCATCTCCCGCTCATGCGCACGGTCTTCCTCATCACGTGCCGCATCACGCTTACGAATTGCACGCTCGCGTTTGCCCTGCAACTCATCCGCCGCGAACAAGTGCTGCTCTTGACCAGACTCGCCGTCATCGAACAACCCCGAGAACCAATCCGAAAGCCCCACAGCAGCCCCTTATCGATACGAAACCTGCGCTGTTGCACGCTCCATTTCGTCACGCACATCAACGTCATGGAGCCAATGCCAAGACGCGGCATATGCCCAGCCAGCGCCAATCACGATGCCGACGAGCAGCCACGCAACGCGCTTCCAGTCATCCATGGCGTCAACCGATCTGACCGGACTCGCGGTCACTCACGTCGACGTAGTTGTCGATAAATGCCTGCCGCGCATCGGCATGAACCTCGATCGTCGACTGCGCCCACACCTCGCCATGGAGGTAAGTAGCCACCCGCACAAGCGGGCTCGCAGGGTCATTCATCAACAACGACAGCAACGACAGCAGGGCGCCCTGCGCATAGTCGTTAAATACGAATCGCGTCGACGAATTCGCCGGGTCCTGCATGACCCCTTTAAGACGCTCTACAGAAATGCCATCAGCCATCACGTTTATCTCCATCGTTTTGTTGTCATGCGGATCGACCATCACAGCCCCCGCTTCAGACCACGCACAAAAACACTCAGCAACAACATCACCACGACGAACATCACCAATGCCCACCCAACTGCTTCCTCAGGCGACATCGGCATAGCAGGAACAGCGGGTTGCGACGACGCAGACCCAACCAGATAACCGAGCAGAAAATTCAGCATCAGGAACCCCACCTATTCAGGAAGTACCAAACGACGGCACGGAAATAGTCGGAGTGCATCCACGCCGTGATGCCAGCCACGAAACCAAGGCACCACACGAACAGAGCGCAGCACAGCAGCCGTTTCATCACGCACCCCGTAAACCGAAAAAAGCCCACGAAGGGTCATCCCCTCCGCAGGCTTTGCGTCATGCAGCATGATCACGATGCAGCGGCTTGCGCCTTCTGTGCATTGGCAGCGGGCCGCATGTTCAGAGCTTTCAGGCCGACGATGCGTGCAACCAATTCACCATCACGCGAGACAAACAGCTTGTAGTCGGCCAGATAATCGCCGGGCGTGGTGTCCTTGAGTTCGTCGGCGACGTTCACACGGCCAACCTTGACTTGCGCGGCAGTAGCGCCGGTCGCATCAACCACTTCTTCGGTCAGGATGCATTGCGCTTCATGCATCGAGTAGGGACGGCCCGTCTTGGCCGAGACGCCGTTGCGGCTGTTGATGGCGATGATGGTCAGCTTTTGAGTGTTCGACATAGTGGCTCCGACGAATGAGCAAATTGGTGTATGGTTAACGCACTCATATTGAGCGTTTACACTCAAATTGAGTGTGAATGCACAATAGCACAGGAGGACTCAAAATGAGTGTAAAGGATGCGATTGAATTTATTAAACAGAGAGGCGGATTCAATAGCTACCGCGCTCTGGCAGATGCGGCAGGCGTAAACCTAAGACGGATTGACAACGCCGTAGCACGCGGCTCAGCACTGACCGCGAGCGAAGAAGCCAAGCTAGGGAGAGCAGCGGGCATGAATCCGGTGGCCGCAATCGCCCTGCTCGAGCAGGCTTACGACCCCGCAACGGCAAATCTTTGGAAGGTTTTTCGGAAGCTGCTTAGCGCCGCGAAACCGAGGAACAGGCTGGCCGCCTGACCCTTGCGCTAGGCAGTATGCGAGGGGTTCAAAAAGGACCCTCTCCGCCAGCAAGTCCAGCGCCCCCGTCAAACGGGGCCTGGTTCGAACAAAGCCCCGCCCTTGGCGGGGCTTTGCCGTTTACGCGTTCTCGGCGGTACAGATGGCCCAAGTTTTTAGGGGTTTGAGGGCGCCATTCTCAGCGCGACAGTACGGCGGTACCGTTAGGTGGTTTGGACACCCCAATATCGGGGTTGTTAAGCCGAAGCGAATCCCAGCAGCGCGCGCCGGGCAGCCCAATCGATGGGCAACGGGACGCTCTATTTGAGCGTATCCGAGGCCAGGCTTGGCGGTTGGGCACCGTCTAACATGGCCCGCACAATGTCAGGTGCCAGGAATGCCCGCCGGGGCTTACGGCGTCTTGATCGCCCCGGACGAGCCGTCGTGGATAAAGCCAACGGGCGCCAATCCCTGGGCCGATGAGGTGGTCTTGGTCAGGACCCGACCACGTCGGCGCCATTGCCGCGGACGTACGGCACCGGGCCGATCCCGCGTGCCGCCGCGAGGGCCTCGATCGCGTATCGGATCGAGACCGCGTCATTGAGCGAGTGGAACGTGCCGTCCTCGTTGAAACTGACTTGCGCGCCTTCGATCCAGGCGATAGTGAAGGTGTCTTCGGTGTTGTCTTCGGGGGTGTAGAAGGTATGCACCGAGCCGCCGGGCTCGTACAGGTAGGAGCCCGCCGTCTGCGGCTGGTCGGGGTACTCGCGATACTTCCAGCAGCCCTGGATCGTCCACACCTGCGCTGTACCAGTGTGGTAGTGAATCCCCTCAGCAGTACCAGTATGGTGGCGTCGGTTCGCTGCCGTTCCGGCCTCTGCGGCACAAGCAAGGGCGAATCAGACTCGCCGGCGACGCCGGGCGTGGCGAACCAGATCGACAGCCAAGACCAAAGAGCGCCGTACTGCAGTCTGGGTAGCGGGGAGCAACCCTAGAGCGCGCGCCATGGGCGTTTGCTGCTGACACGGAGGCAGGCCCCATGCCGAGAAGGATGTGTGGGATGTTCGGCAGCGCATCGGCAACGGCCTCGCGCAAACAGAGCGCTTCGTTGCTGCCCTGCAGAATCTGATTTCCGCCAGCAATCAGCTATGACTGTGGGCCCGACGAATCCTTCTCTTCGATCATGGATTCCAGCAGCAAATCGAATGGCGCGCTAGACACCTTGAATATGCCTTGGTACGGATGGGTCAATTCCAGTATCAGAAAATTGGCGCTCGCGATGGCGATGGCACCCAATAGCAGAAAAAACAACGCGAGCACACTGCCGCTGCTGAGGCTTCCATAAAGAAAGAACAGCAAACAGGCCCATCCAAAAACAATGACAAGAAGCAACGTCGGAACTTGGCTAGAAAGGCTCCTGACAATATTGGATTGAATGGAAATGAAGTTGCTGGAGAATTGCCGGATTGAGTTTAGATCGTCACGAGTAATATTTCTGAACGCCTCGGAGAGCCTGTTGATCTCCAGTACCGTCTCGACATCTTCGGACAGATGGCTGTAGCTGACCTCTCCGCCATGCTTCTTGCTCTCACGGGGCCAGTATCGTCGCAGCAAGCGAACAACCATCTGCCGCAGCATAAGCCTTGGCTTATCAGACACATCAGGAAATTGCTTCAGTAAGAGGTCGATATTGGCGACTGAATTGATCAGTGAATTAAAGTCGGCCTGATGGCTGTTGAAGGTGGTGTAGGAGGAGGATACAAGGAGGCCTAAAACAATGGCAAAAAGAGTGCCAATCAAACCGGAAACCGATCTGATTACATCCACTGAAAGACTGATTTCGGCGGGGAGCAGCTTGTGTACATAGCCCCCGGCAATTGCACAGGCAAAAGTAGCTATGGCAATTGCAATGCAGCGACCAAGGATGTTCATTCGGATCGTTCGTTCGGGTTAGTTTCGTTCATTTTGCGTCCGCCATCGCTGGCGGGGCATTGCTATTCCATCTGATCAGCCGTTCTATGAGCGCACGCAAATCCTGGGTCTGGATTCCGTGCAAATTAACACCGCTGCGTCACTGAGTCTCTTCGACACTATTGCTCGTCAGTATCCCGATCCTGCGCAAGGAAGGAAAATCCGAATCCAGGCAATCGTCGCAGGTGCAGGACGATTCCAATGGCAACCGCGATGGCGTACGCCACTAAGCCGATTCCGGTGAGGCGTTGATCGTCCATCAGATAACTGGCGCACAGACGGGTCGGTGTGTCATGAAACAGCAAGCCCACCGTGGCGAGCATCCAGATCAGGTTTCCAGCAAAGAAAACCAGCCCCCCGCCGGGCGCGCGCCGCAGCCCATGCTGCAGAGCGCCGCCCGCAATAAACAGCGATGCCAGCTTGGCAGCATCGATGCCGGCATCAAGCCGGGCCAGATCGAGTCCCAGTGGCACCATCCAGAACATGAGGCACAAAGTTGCACCGAGCAGAGGCACCAGCCCCATGTGCATGATTGCTTCAAAGGCGCGGCCATCGCCAATGCGTCGCGAAACCATGCGTGACGCTGCAAATCCCGATGCCATTACGAAAGGAAACTCAGCAAGCATCTGCAATGCCATGGACGATTCGACGGCGTTGCGGATCGGCGCCAGCAATAACACGGCAGGCAGGAAGACGGCGCACCACTCGACCCATGTGCGGTGGAGAGAGAACTGCGTTGCGGAATACCGGGCGGCGAGCTTCATCGCAGCACCTGCTGAGCCGCCGTCAACGCGGCATCGAACGCGCTGTAATCGTAAAGACCGAGGACGACACCACGCGCGTCGATGAGATGAATCTCGCCGTTGTGCACGTATCCGCCGAGCCCGTCGGGAATGGCAACCACATCGAGCGAACGCAATAGCGCTTCCTTTGATTCCGTGGTCAGCGGAGCGCCGATGCGCCAGATTGCTGGGTCGGCATGTTGCTGGTTGCCATATGCGCCTAGGCTTCGCGCATCGTCATGAGCGGGATCAATGGAAACCGACAGGAGCTCGACGCGGCCCGCCAGCGCTCCCGTTTTCACACGTTGCTGGAGTTGAAAGAACTCCGAACCCAGCGCCGCGCATACTGTGGTGCACCGCGTGTAGATGAAATCCACCAGATAGACATGCTCGTCTCGGGACGTTGGGGTCCACGGCACAAAACTGCGGCCGCGTTCATCGCGAAGCTCCACGGGTGGTGCAATCAGACTTCGGTCCGCAGACATCATGCTGCGGCGGTCATCCAAGGTCCAGACCTTGAAACCTGCCGTCAAGCAATACAGTGCGATGACGAAGGCGATGCTCAGTACCAGGCAGCCAGCCCCGGCCGCCCAGAGGCCGGGCGCCTTCGACACCGGGCCTTGCTGGCGCCTTCCGGCATGTGCCTCTCGCGAATCACGCATTCCCTATCTTCATTTGCCTGCCGAACTGCAAGAATCCCGACCAATCAACGGCCGCCGTGTACTGCCCGGGCTTTCGTGGATCGCTTGCATGCGCCATCCCTCATCTGCGCCCAGGTACGAAAAAGTCATGCGTGTAGATTCCCTCGGGCTTTCTTGGCTGGCGAGCTACCCAATTCATCAGCGGGCACTCGCCATGCCTGCCTGACTAAGCGGCACTCAGTGATCGGCAGAGCCGGGCACGCGCAGCCTGATCATTCGTCTTTTCCATTTACCACTTGAGCTTGCCCAGTTCGTCGTCTCCGTTATAAGGAGCGGTTTTTTCTTTGGTCGCATCGCGCACCTGGGTGACCGCTTGCGCGAGGATGGGTGGCGCAGCGTTGCCCCACTGGCTCCTCACATAACCCAACACGGCCGCAATCTCGGCGTCGCTGAGCTGGTCGCTGAACGAGGGCATCGCGCCATTGAACTTGGCGCCCTTGACGGTCAGCGGGCCAGTGATGCCGTGCAACACAATGGCCGCCACGGTCTCGGGGCGCCCTTGCACCCATTCCGAGCCGGCCAACGGGGGGAACACCCCGGGCAAGCCTTGCCCCGCCGCCTGATGGCAGGCCGCGCAGCGTGAAGCGAACAGCGCCGCGCCGTCAGTAGCGCCGCCGCCTCCCGCTTTCCCTTTTTCAAGATCGGCCACGGTCCGGCTGTCCCCAAGACTGGCAGGGACGTTGATCGGGGAATTCGCGATGTAATAGATTCCCCACACAACAAGCGCCGCAACCAGCAGCTTGATGCCCAGGGGAATAGGAGTCTGGGATTCACCGGGCTCGGCATGCTCCCGCTCCTCTTGCGGGGTTGGCCGGGGGGCGGACTTGTCGTTCAGCATTATCGTGGCTCCGCCGGGCTAGTTGGCAGCGACAGGCTTGGCAGCCTTGCTGGCTTCACCATCCGGCGCGGCAATTGCAGCATACGTATGGTCGAGCGACTTCAGGTACGCGACAAGATCAAGCGCATCGGGTGTCGCGACGACAACCTTGCCGGCCGGGGCCGCGCCCGGAGGCAGCGTCACTACGCGGTCTCCCTGGTCAGCTGCGTCTTTCACGTCGAACAGAAATGGGTAGCTCGGCATGATGCTCTGCGCGACGTAGGCCCGCGGCTGGTACAGGTGTCCGAGGTGCCAGTCCGCGCTGGGCTGGCGTGCGCCGATGTTGAAAAGATCGGGGCCCGTGCGCATCGTGCCGAGCAGATGCGGGTGATCGTAGTAGTAGTCTGCCGCCACCGACGCCCGACCCCAGCCACGCTTGGCGTCGGGTGCAAAAGCGGCATCCCGAGGTTGCTGCGAATGGCAGTAGATGCAGCCGTTGCTGATATAGACCTGACGCCCACGCAGTTCTGCTGCGGTGTACGGCTTGAGTCCCGGGAGAGGCTTCAGTTCATGCAGCTGCAAAAAAGGTAGCACCACCAATGCACTGGTCGCCAGCGCCAGCATGAACATCCCCGAAGCGATCAGGAAGGTGACGCTTCTCATGAGCTGGCTCCCGATTTGGTCGCACCAGCGAGAGCGAACATCGCCGGCTTATCCCGATTCGGGCCCAGCCCAAGGATGACGCACGCAAAGTGAATGATGAACAGCAGGTGCCCGAGCACCATCAAGCCGCCCCCCACAGAGCGAGCCTCCAGGTACGGCACCGTCAGCACAACAGAATCGATGAACGGCCGTGACGCATCCAGCATGGCCAATCCTTGAAGCAGGCCCGCGATGGTCAAGGAGACGAAGTAGATGCCGATGCCGATGGCTGCCAGCCAGAAATGTGCTGTGATCAGGCTCGGGTAAGGCCACTCACGCTGCGTAACACGCGGAACGATGAAGTAGATCGAGCCGAAGAAGACAAAGCTCACGAATGCGTAAAGCCCCAGGTGCGCGTGACCGACGGTGTAATGCGTAAAGTGCGTGATGACATTGACGCTGCGCAGCGCCTCGAACGAGCCCTGGATCGAGCTCAGCGTGTACATCATCCCGCCAAAGGTCACGAAGCGCAGCGTCGGCGAGTACAGCAGCGCCTTGAAATTCCCCCGCATCGTCTGATGCAGGTTGACCGAGAACGCGATCACCGGAATCAGCATCATCATGCTCTGCACGATGGACAGCGTGATCAGCCAACCGGGGACGGGGCCGCCCACAAGATGGTGGCCGCCAACTTGCCCATACAGGAACGCCAGCGTCCAAAACCCGAGCAAGGACAGACCGTACGATTGAATTGGTTTTCCGATGATCTTGGGCAGGAAGTAGTAGATGGACGCCAAGGCAAGCGGCGTATAGAACAACCCCAGCACGCTATGCCCAAACCACCAGTTCATGGTCGCCTGCTCGACCCCGAAATGAACGTAGGGCACCTTGGCCACCAGGTACAGCACAGGGAACCAGAAGAGCGCGCACCCCATGTACCAGACGGAGACATAGAGATGGCTGACCCGGGTTGCCAGCAGTGTCAGCACCAGGGGGATGCCGACCAAGGCGCCCCCCACGGCAAACAGAATGCCGATCTGCCATGGAATCTCCAACCATTCGAGCCCATCGGACAAGCCGGCAGCGATGCTACCCAGTCCGGCAACGACGCCCGCATTCCACAACAGTGCACCCAAGACCGCGAACGTTCCACCCACCAACGGAGTCTTGAGCACGCGGGGCAAGACAAACTGTGTAATACCGAGGCCAGCCATTGGCGCCCAGCCATACGCCACGGCATTCAAGTGGATGGTGCGGATGCGCCCGAATGATAGCCACGCCTGAGAGGCTAGCGCATCAGGAAGATGCAGCTTGAGCGATGCGGTGAGCCCTGCCAGGGAAGCCACCAGCAGCCACAGCATCGCACTGCACAAGAACACGAACACGACCAGCGACGATGAACGGTCGGCTGCTGCGCGCGCAGCTAGGTCCTCGTCGAGCGTTGCGAAAGCCGCAGCCTTCTCGGCGACCGCGCCGACGGTTTCAAGTGCGGTCCGCTGTTCGCCAGTTGCGGCGGGCTCTTCGGGCCGACCGATCTCGCCGCGGCCGAAGATGATGCTGGCGGCCCGTTGAGAACCATCCAGCAGTCCGTAACGCGTGCTCACGATGAACATGAGCAGGCCGATTACAGAAATGATGAAGGCAGACAAGAGTATCGAGACTGTACTCATACCATCGGCTCCGTTAGTCATTTTTTACGCCAAGACGGCGGAGCACCGCAACAGGTAACACTCCTACAGTTTCCTGCAGCCGGAATCATCCCTCCCCAGAGGATTCGAATTTCAATCTAGGCGATCAACGAAAGTTTGCAAAGGGAGGTGTTAATAACGCCCGCAAGCTTGGCCGGTCAAAGAGAAGTCGGCCAAACGGGGTGAACGCATGAAACGGGCGGACCTGAACCGGGGTTCCTGTCCTGGAGCGTGTTCATCGGCTATTCGCTTGATTACCTTTCCCCGCGTTCTCCTGGCGGCTTCCCCAACGGCAAGAGAGCTTTGCCACCGTCTACGTCATGCCGCTTGACATGTAGGGGACGGCTACACGTGCCGCACCTGAACACCATCGCCCACGCCTGTCTGAAAGACATACCCACGCGACCGCTGGTCCGCAAAGCGTCCTAAATCGCCGAGCGGCTTCCGCATCGCTGGAAACCCGCCCCCCCCCCGGACCAACCAGATAGTTTCAAGTGCCTGTTCGTGGGTAATTATAGATTGAAGTATCTATAGTGACAATAGTATCAGATATGAATTTGGTGTCACTAAATTCGACTGAACTAAACCGG
>Ga0209071_1000017_pt1 | contig 114479 bp, 106 predicted proteins | sample CoawatmetaG10DNA_2_FD_187513 | JGI IMG/M metagenome (GOLD analysis project Ga0209071, IMG submission 187513) | Marine microbial communities from the West Antarctic Peninsula - Coastal water metaG108-DNA (SPAdes) (version 2) | ecosystem: Environmental > Aquatic > Marine > Coastal ... | reverse complement strand
CCCTCAACCCCCCACCCTCCAAGGCTCGAACTCCACCCTCCAAGACCCGAGCGCCACCCTCCAAGACTCGAACGCCACCCTCCAAGGCTCGAACGCCACCCTCCAAGGCTCGAACTCCACCCTCCAAGACTCGAACGCCACCCTCCAAGGCTCGAACGCCACCCTCCAAGGCTCGAACTCCACCCTCCAAGACTCAAACTCCACCCTCCAACACTCGAACGTCACCCGCCAAGACTCAACCTCCACCCAAAACCCCCGAAGTCCCGCAGTCCAAAGCCCAAGCGCGGGTCTCCGACATCCAACACCGAGCGTTTGACCCTCAATCGCCGCGCCAGCCCCCCGCACAAAGCCCTTTGCCCCGCATCCGCGCAGCCCCAACCCCGCCTTTATGCAAAAAACGATGAACATTCCCTGAAACCATTCGTTCCCCGTACAAGACCCGCTCGGTAGTCTTGCTCCTATTCCAAATCCATCAGAGATCAGAAACGGAGCCTGCAAGATGATTCGCAAGTTTGTTTTCAACACGCTTGTACGTGCTACAGCGGCTGCCATCGTGGCGGGGGGAACCGTGGGTGCGCATGCGGCGACGACACTGTTGAATGTGTCGTACGACCCGACGCGCGAGTTGTACAAGGAAATCAACACCGAATTCGCCAAGAAGTGGAAGGCCGAAACGGGTGAGGACATCACCCTGCGCGCTTCGCATGGCGGTTCGGGCAAGCAGGCGCGCTCCGTGATCGACGGGCTGGATGCCGATGTGGTCACACTGGCGCTGGGCTACGACATCGACGCGATCGCCGAGAAGGGCTTGACCGGCAAGGACTGGCAGAAGCGCCTGCCGCACAACGCCTCGCCGTACACGTCGACCATCGTCTTCCTGGTGCGCAAGGGCAACCCGAAGGGCATCAAGGACTGGAATGACCTGATCAAGCCGGGCATCGCCGTCATCACGCCCAACCCGAAGACCTCCGGCGGGGCACGCTGGAATTACCTGGCCGCCTGGGCCTATGCGCTGAAGCAGCCGGGCGGTTCGGATGCCACCGCCAAGGACTTTGTGCAGAAGCTCTACAAGAACGTGCCGGTGCTCGACTCGGGCGCGCGCGGTGCGACCACCACCTTTACCGAGCGCGGTATCGGCGATGTGCTGATCGCGTGGGAAGACGAAGCGCTGCTGGCCGCGCGCGTGGAAGGCAAGGACAAGTTTGACGTGGTGGTGCCGTCGATTTCCATCCTGGCCGAGCCGCCGGTGGCGGTGGTGGACAAGGTGGCCGACAAGAAGGGCACGCGCAAGGCCGCGGAGGCGTATCTCAAGTTCCTGTACACGCCGCAAGGGCAGGAGATCGGTGCGAAGAACTTCTATCGCCCGACGGATCCGGCCGTGGCCAAGAAGCACGAGAGCGAATTCCCGAAGGTGAAGCTCGTGACCATCGACGACACGTTCGGCGGCTGGCAGAAGGCGCAGAAGACGCACTTTGCCGACGGCGGGCAGTTTGACCAGCTCTATCAACCGGGCAAGTAAGGCCCCAAGCGACGTAACGACATTGGGTGATCCGCATCATGCAAATCCTGACGATTTCCGGCAGCCCTTCGGCGCAATCGCGATCTGCGCGCCTGCTGGGCCACGTGCGTGCGCAGCTCGAACGCGCCGGCGAGCAGGCGGACCACCTGGACCTGCGCAGCCTGCCAGCCGACGCGCTGCTGGGCGCGCAGGTGTCCGACCCCGCCATCGCCGATGCGGTGGCCCGGGTGGAAGCGGCGGGCGTGGTGATTCTTGCCACGCCGGTCTACAAGGCGGCCTACAGCGGGCTGCTCAAGACGTTTCTCGATCTGCTGCCGCAGAGCGGGCTGCGCGACAAGGTCGTGCTGCCGATTGCCACTGGCGGCAGCCTCGCCCACACGCTGGCAATCGACTACGCGCTGCGCCCCGTACTGACGGCGCTGGCGGCGCGCTCGATCCTGCCCGGCATCTTTGCCGTCGACTCGCAGATCGTTGTGACCGATGACGGCGTGACCGTCGAGCCATCGCTGCAGCAGCGCCTGGATGACGGCGTGGAGCGCGTGCACCAGGCACTGGCGCTGGCGCGACATCCGGCCGTGGCGCAGGTCATCGTTTCAAGCCGCAGCGCGGTGCGTGCCACGTTCCAGGCCGCCGACGAAGAACGAACGCGATGTCTGGCGTGATGCGCTGAACGCGCCGCCGTACACACACGCTCGCTGGATTTTTCCGTTGTTGTCACGCCGCGCAGCCGCTGCGCGCGAATCGTGTCGCCCATACACCCTGCATCGATCGAACTTGCCATGAAAACCCACTCGCCCCTGCGCAGGACTTTGACCATTGCCGCCACGCTGCTTGCAACGCTTGGCGTGCCCGCCGCATTTGCCAACAGCGATGCCCCGCCCCCGACCGCAGCCAAACAACTGCGCATCGGCTATCAGAAATACGGCACGCTGACGGTGCTCAAGGCGCGCGGCACGTTGGAAAAGCGTCTGGCCGTCCAGGGCATCGAAGTGAAGTGGACCGAGTTTCCGGCCGGCCCGCAGCTGCTGGAAGGCCTGAACGTGGGCGCCATCGATTTCGGCACCACGGGTGAAGCACCGACGATCTTCGCGCTGGCTGCCGGGGCGCACCTCGTCTATGTCGGCAACCAGCCGCCCGCGCCGGCCGGCGAGGCGATCATCGTGCCGAAGACTTCGCCGCTCAAGAGCGTGGCCGATCTCAAAGGCAAGCGCGTTGCCTTCAACAAGGGCTCGAACGTGCATTACCTGCTGGTGAAGCTGCTGGAAAAGGCCAATGTGCCCTACAGCGATATCCAGCCTGTGTACCTCACGCCCGCCGATGCGCGTGCCGCCTTCGAGCGCGGCGCCATCGACGCCTGGGTGATCTGGGATCCGTTCTTTGCCGCGGCCGAACAGCAACTGGGCGCGCGCGTGCTGGCCGACGGCACGGGCGTGGTCAACAACTCGCAGTACTTCCTGGCGTCGAAGGGCTATGCGGGCGCGCGGCCCGATGTGCTGAACATCGTGCTCGATGAACTGAAGAAGACCGACACCTGGGCAGCGGCCAACCCGAAGGAAGTCACGACCATTCTCGGCCCGCAGCTCGGCCTGGAGCCCGCCGTGGTGGCGCGTTCGGTGTCGCGCATTTCGTATGGCATCCAGCCCGTGGGCGCCGAGGCGTTGGCCGACCAGCAGCGCATTGCCGATACGTTCCACGCGCTCAAGCTGATTCCGCGCCCCGTGAAGGTGGCCGACTCTGCGTGGCAGCCCACGACGCAACAGGCAGCGCGCTGAGTGCCATGACCATCGATTTCCAACGCCGCCGCCTGCTCAGCGCTACCGTTGCCGGCGCATCGCTGGCCACGCTTGCGCCGGTTGCGCATGCCGCCAATGCCGCTACCGCCGCTCCGGCGGCTGCAGCTTTGCCGAAGGTGACGCCGCCCGCGCAACTGCGCATCGGTTTTCAGAAGAGCGCAGTCAACCTCGTCATCGTGAAAGAGAACCGGGCGCTGGAGCAGCGCTTTCCGGGTACCAAGATCAGTTGGCTGGAGTTTCCAGCCGGGCCGCAGCAGCTTGAAGCGTTGTCTGCGGGCAGTCTCGACCTCGCCATCACGGGCGATACGCCGCCGGTGTTCGCGCAGGCTGCCGGCAAGGACCTGCGCTACGTGGGCGTGGAGCCGCCCAAGCCGGACAGCTCCGCCATCCTCGTGCAGCAGGATTCGACCCTCAAGACGCTGGCCGACCTGAAGGGCAAGCGCGTGGCGCTGCAGAAGGGTTCGAGCGCGCATTTCCTGATCGTGCGCGGCCTGCAGAAGGGCGGGCTGAGCTTTGCCGACATCCAGCCCGTGTACCTCACGCCAGCCGATGCCCGCGCCGCCTTTGAGCGCGGCAGCGTCGACGCCTGGGGCATCTGGGATCCGTATTACGCCGCCACCGAACTGGCGATCAAGCCGCGCGTGCTGGCCACCGGGCGCACGCTGTCGTCCAACAACTCGTTCTACTTCGCGCCGACGGCCTTTACGGAAAAGCACGGCGACACCATCGCCGCCATCTTTGCAGAGCTGTCGCGCGCCGATCGCCTCGTGCAGGAGAACCGCAAGGAAGCTGCGCAGCGCATTGCAGATTTTTCGGGGCTGTCGCTGGCGACGGTGCATCTGTTCCTGTCGCGCCGGCCGCCTTCGCCGGTGCGGCCGGTGACGCCTGAAGCGATTGCCGAGCAGCAGCGCGTGGCCGATGCCTTTCACGGGCTGGGGCTGATTCCGCGCCCGGTCAAGCCGATCGAACTGGTCTGGCACCCGACCCCCGCGCAGCTGGCCATTGCCCGCGCTTGAGTTGTTGCGTTGATCTGAGAACAACACAGTCCAAGGAGCTGTCATGCAAGTTTTCTGGTTCATCCCGACGCACGGCGACAGTCGCTATCTCGGCACCGCCGAGGGTGCGCGCCAAGTCGATCAAACCTATCTGCAGCAGGTGGCCGTGGCCGCCGATACGCTCGGCTACGAGGGCGTGCTGATTCCCACCGGCCGCTCGTGCGAAGACCCGTGGATCGTGGCCGCGAGCCTGATTCCGGTCACGAAGCGCCTGCGCTTCCTGGTGGCAGTCCGCCCGGGGCTGATGGCGCCCACCCTGGCTGCCCGCATGGCCGCCACGTACGACCGTCTGTCGAATGGCCGCTTGCTGGTGAACCTCGTCACGGGTGGCGATCCTGCAGAGCTGGCTGGCGATGGCCTGTTCCTGGATCACGCACAACGCTACGAAGCCTCGGAAGAGTTCATCCGCATCTGGCGCGAAACGCTCGCGGCAAGCCACGAAGGCGCCGCGCTGGATTACAACGGCAAGCATCTCAGCGTGAAGGGCGCGAAGGTGCTGTATCCGCCCGTGCAGCGGCCGCATCCGCCCGTGTATTTCGGCGGGTCTTCGGAAGCGGCGCACGAACTGGCAGCCGAGCAGGTCGACACGTATCTGACCTGGGGCGAACCGCCTGCCGCGGTGGCCGAGAAGCTGGCCGACGTGCGGGCGCGCGCTGCCAAGCATGGCCGCACCGTGCGCTTTGGTATTCGCCTGCACGTGATCGTGCGCGAGACGGAAGACGAAGCCTGGGCGGCTGCAGACACGCTCATCAGCAAGCTCGACGACGACACCGTTGCGCGCGCCCAAGAGGCTTTCCGCAAAATGGATTCGGCCGGTCAGCAACGCATGGCCGCGCTGCATGCCAACGGCGTCAAGCGCACGCGTGCCGATCTGGAGATCAGCCCGAACCTGTGGGCCGGCGTGGGGCTGGTGCGCGGTGGTGCCGGCACGGCGCTGGTGGGCGACCCGCAAACCGTGGCCGCGCGCATGAAGGAGTACGCCGATCTGGGGATCGATACGTTCGTGCTGTCCGGCTATCCGCATCTGGAAGAGGCCTATCGGTTTGCCGAACTGGTGTTCCCGCTGCTGCCGCGCTCGGTGCGCGACAAGCTGCCGGGCAATGTGCTGAACGGCCCGTTTGGCGAAGTGATTGCCACCGGCATCGTGCCGCGCGTGGCGGCAAGCTGAGCCAGGAGGAGCAGGGCAATGGCATCCGCGTCGAAAACCAAATCCAACCCGAAGGCGAAGGCCCTTCTGCGTACCGCGCGACAACGACTGGCGCCGTGGATCGTGCCGTTCGTGCTGCTCGTGCTGTGGCAGGCCTCGGCCCAATGGGGCTTGCTGTCGAACCGCATCCTGCCGGCACCGCTGGACGTGGCGAAATCCGCCGTGGCGCTGGCGCGCTCGGGTGAACTGTGGACGCATGTCGCCGTGAGTACCTGGCGCGCACTGCTCGGATTTGCGATCGGCGGTTCGCTGGGATTGGTGCTGGGCTTGCTGACCGGCACCTTCCGCACCGCCGAGACGCTGCTCGACACCACGCTGCAGATGGTCCGCAACATCCCGGTCCTGGCGTTGATTCCGCTGGTGATCCTGTGGTTCGGCATCGATGAATCGGCCAAGCTGTTCCTGGTATCGCTGGGCGTGTTCTTCCCGATCTATCTGAACACGTATCACGGCATCCGCTCGGTCGATCCGGCCCTGGTGGAGATGGCCCGCAGCTACGGCCTGTCGCGTGCGCAGTTGTATCGCGAGGTGATCCTGCCCGGTGCGCTGCCGCAGATCCTGGTGGGCGTGCGTTTCTCGCTCGGCCTGATGTGGGTGACGCTGATCGTGGCGGAAACGGTGTCTGCGCAGGCCGGAATCGGCTACATGACGATGAATGCGCGTGAGTTCCTGCAGACCGATGTGGTGCTGCTCGGCATCCTGCTGTATGCGCTGCTCGGCAAGCTGGCGGATTGGTTGTCGCGCGGGCTGGAACGTTACTGGCTGCGCTGGCACCCCGGTTATCAAGCGGCGGCCTGAGGCTGAATTGGAGAGACGCATGCAAAGCAATGCCACTGAACACGCCGCGCTGGCCGGCACCGCGCTGCATATCGAACAGGTCGTCAAACGCTACGGCGATCGTGAAGTGCTGCATGGCATCGATCTGGACATCACGCCGGGTGAGTTTGTTGTCATCGTCGGCCGAAGCGGATGCGGCAAGAGCACGCTGCTGCGGCTGATTGCCGGGTTGGAAGGCATTGACGATGGCCACCTGCGTCGCGATGGCGACGCCGAAGGCGGCCTGCACGACGATGCCCGCGTGATGTTCCAGGATGCCCGCCTGCTGCCGTGGAAGAAGGTGCTCGACAACGTCGCGCTCGGCTTGCCGAAAACGCAGCGCGCCCAGGCCGCTGAAGTGCTCGCGCAAGTCGGTCTGGCCGAGCGGGCAGGAGAATGGCCGGCACGCCTGTCGGGCGGGCAGCGCCAGCGCGTGGCATTGGCGCGTGCGCTGGTGCATCGACCGCGCCTGCTGCTACTGGACGAACCGTTGGGTGCATTGGACGCGCTTACCCGCATCGATATGCAGAACCTCATTGAAGGCCTGTGGCAACGCCTGGGCTTTACCGCCGTGCTCGTCACGCACGATGTGGCCGAAGCGGTGGCGCTGGCCGACCGTGTGGTGCTGATCGAAGACGGCCGCATTGCGCTGGATGAGCGCGTCGATCTGCCGCGTCCGCGCCATCGGGGTTCGCCCGCGTTTGCGCGGCTGGAAGAAGCCATCCTCAACCGCGTGATGCAACGCAAGAGCGATCCGAGCGAAGTGACCGATGTGCATTCGCACACGGCGTGGAAATCACCCTTTGACGTGTCCGCCACCGCGGTGCGTTGGGCCGTGTAAGGCGCTGCAAACCTTTCTCCTGAAAACATTCATTGGCACGTAGTGCCGTTGTCATCTAAGAAGGAACATCATGAGCATCCAAGCGATTAACGTACGCAACCAGTTTCGCGGGCAGATCAAGGAGATCATCCGGGGCGACGTGCTCTCCGAGATCGACGTGGAGACCCCGGCCGGCATCGTCACCTCGGTCATCACCACGCGCTCGGTCGACAGCCTCGGCCTGAAAATCGGCAGTGAAGTGGTTGCGCTGGTGAAGGCGACTGAAGTCTCGATCGCCAAACTGTAAGGACGGGGAGGAGACGGCGACCCAACAAGGAGCCTCACCCATGAGCCTGATGCACACCACAGCAGTCGCACAATTTCTCGGCACGCTGCCGAACGCGCCCGCGCCAGATCGCCACTTGTGGCGTGATGCCGCGGGCCGCGTGCAGGGTCAGTTCTTCCACTGCGCGCTCACCAGCCTGTTTGAACCGGTCTGGCAGCTTGCCGCCGATGGCGCCTTGACCCTTGCGGGCCACGAAGCCCTGATGCGCACCTGGACGCGCGACGGCGATCTGGGCCTGAACCCGTGGAAGGTGTTTTCGCTGGCGTCGGATGACAGCACGCTGGTCGAACTGGACCGCCTGTGCCGGCTGGTGCATACGCTCAACTATTTTTCGCGCACCGATGCGGGGCGACTGGTCGTCAATGTGCATGGCCGGTTGCTGGCAGCGGTGGCGGCCGATCACGGCAAGGCATTCCACCGTGCGGTGACGGCGCTGGGGCTGCACCCGGAGCAATTCGTCATCCAGGTGCCGTCCACAGCCAATGACGATCTGGGGCTGCTGCTCTTTGTGGTCGACAACTACCGGCGCAACGGTTTTGCCGTGGCGGTGCAGGCATCGGACCCGGCGGAAGCCGGCGCGCTGCTCGTGCATGCCCGGCCCGCCTATCTGAAGCTCGATGCACGGCGCGACTGGCGTACACGAAACGTGGTGTCGCTGGCCGATTCGGCACGCGAGCTGGGCGTGACGCTGGCCTTGCGGCGCTGCGAGCGCCCGAGCGACCTGGAACTGGCCCGTGCCGCCGGCATCACGTATGTGCAGGGCAGCATCCTGCCCGGCGCGGAATCGGAGCCGGAACCTGCGCCCACTCCACAGGTGGTGCCGATGGCGCAGGCCCCGCTGGTGCAACAGCAGCAAAGCGCCACCGGCCTTTCTCTGACGCAGTGAGCACGACCTCATGGCACGCAGCGCACCCGCAACCACATCGGACGCACCTGTCTGGCAATGGCCGGCAGACGCCGTCATCTTGACCGTTCCCGGTTTGCATGGCAGTGGCCCGGGTCACTGGCAGACACGGTGGGAGCAGCGCTTCCCGGCCTGGCGCCGGGTGGAGCAGGCCGATTGGTCAACGCCCGACTTGCCGCGCTGGTCCGCCCGTGTAGGCGAAGCGGTGCGAGCGGCGCTTGCTGAGCGTCCGCCCACGCGCAGCAAGCGCCCTGTGATTCTGGTCGCGCACAGCTTTGGCTGCCTGGCATCGTTGCATTGGGCGGTGCAGACCAAGGAAGCCGTGGCGGCGGTGTTGCTCGTCGCGCCGGCCGATCCAGACAAATTTGGTGTGCGGGATCTGCTCCCGGGCCGCACGCTGCCGTTCCCAGCCACCCTTATCGCCAGTCGAAACGACCCCTGGATGCCGCAAGGCAGCGCCATCGACTGGGCCGCGCGGTGGGGCATCGAGTTCATTGACGCTGGCGAGGCCGGCCATATCAACGCAGATTCCAATCTCGGCGAATGGAACGACGGCTTGGCAATGCTCGATCGCCTGATCGGCAGAGCAAGTGCACAGGACACCACCCGCGACGGCGCCGACTGGCAAGCGCAATGGGATGTCTTACCGAGCACCCCTTATATCTAAAACGATGATGCACATGCGCAAATATTCGTTTTCGTCATAAGAACAGTCCGCCACAATCGGTTCATCAGATCGGCCGCAGTGTTGTGCGCTGCGGCCATTTTTATCGGTGCGCTGATGAGCCTGTCTTCCGCGTTTTCTCTCCCCAAGCGGCGTAAGCCCGCCAACGTGCTCCCGGGGTTCGGGCTGGCGCTGGGGTTCTCGCTCCTATACCTCGCGCTGATCGTCCTGATCCCGCTGTCGGCAACCGTCCTCAAGACGTTCACCATGACGTGGGATGCGTTCTGGACGACCGTCACCGCGCCGCGCGTGGTGGCGTCGTACAAGCTGACCTTTGGCGCATCGCTGATCGCTGCGGTAATCAACCTTGTCTTCGGGCTGATCGTGGCGTGGGTGCTGGTGCGCTATCGCTTTCCGGGCAAGCGGTTGATCGATGCGCTGGTGGATCTGCCGTTTGCGCTGCCGACGGCCGTGGCTGGTATCGCGCTGACCGCGTTGTATGCACCGAATGGCTGGATTGGCTCGCGGCTGGAACCGCTGGGGCTGAAGGTCGCGTTCACACCGCTGGGCATCGTGGTAGCGCTCACGTTCATCGGCTTGCCGTTTGTCGTGCGCACGGTGCAGCCGGTGCTCGAAGATCTGGAGACCGAACTGGAAGAGGCGGCTGCCAGCCTGGGTGCCACGCGCTGGCAGACCTTCATTCGCGTGATCCTGCCGACCTTGCTGCCTGCATTGCTGACCGGTTTCGCGCTGGCGTTTGCGCGTGCCACGGGCGAGTACGGCTCGGTCATCTTCATCGCCGGCAACATGCCGATGGTCTCCGAGATCACGCCGCTCATGATCTATTCGAAGCTTGAGCAGTTCGACTACGCGGGCGCCACGGCCATTGCCGTCGTCATGCTCGGCATCTCGTTCACGCTGCTGCTGGTGATCAACCTGCTGCAAGCCTGGACGCGCCGCCGCGGCAATCGAAACGACACCATCGAACGCGCCCCTGAACCTTCGACCGCCCACGCGGCAGCTGGAGCCTGACATGGCCGGTACCGTTTCCCGTCAACTTGGTAAGGCGCCCGCTGTTGGCCGCCGTGGCGCGACGGCTGAATCCGCCTGGGTGCGGGTCACGCTGATCCTCGTTTCGTTCGTGTTCTTGGCATTGTTCTTGTTCGTGCCGCTGGCGAGCGTGTTTGTCGAGGCGTTCAAGAAGGGCGTCGACGTCTATCTCGAAGCGCTGGTGGAGCCCGATGCGCTTTCGGCCATCTACCTGACGTTGACCACCGCAGCGATTGCCGTGCCGCTGAACGTGGTATTTGGCGTGGCAGCGGCATGGGCGATCGCCAAGTTCGAGTTTCGCGGCAAGAACCTGCTGCTCACATTGATCGACTTGCCGTTTTCGGTATCGCCCGTCATTGCCGGCCTGATTTATGTGCTGCTGTTCGGCGCGCAGGGCTGGTTCGGGCCGTATCTGTCGGACCACGATTTCAAGGTCATCTTTGCCGTGCCGGGCATTGTGTTGGCCACCGTGTTCGTTACGTTTCCGTTTGTGGCGCGCGAGCTGATTCCGCTCATGCAGGCGCAGGGCAGCGAAGAGGAAGAGGCGGCCATCGTGCTCGGCGCTTCGGGCTGGCAGACGTTCTTTCGCGTGACGCTGCCGAACATCAAGTGGGGCTTGCTGTACGGCGTGATCCTCTGCAACGCGCGGGCGATGGGCGAGTTTGGCGCGGTGTCGGTGGTGTCGGGCCACATTCGCGGGCTGACCAACACGATGCCGCTGCACGTGGAAATTCTCTACAACGAATACAACTTTGCGGCCGCGTTTGCCGTGGCGTCGTTGCTGACGTTGCTGGCGCTCGTGACGCTGGCGCTGAAGACGCTGGTCGAATGGCGCAGCCGCCGCGAGCTGGCTGACGCAGATGCCGGCGTGGGCGAAGGCCCCGGCGCACGCGTCGCAGCGTCCTCGTCATCGTCGAATCCGAATTCGCACATTTCCGTGCAATCTCCGCTCGAAGGGAGCGCAGCATGAGCATCCAGGTTCAACACATCACCAAGCGCTTCGGCAATTTCGTTGCCCTCAACGATGTCTCGCTCGACTTCAAGCAGGGCGAACTGACTGCGCTGCTGGGGCCGTCGGGCTGCGGCAAGACCACGCTGCTGCGCATCATCGCGGGCCTGGAGCATGCCGATTCGGGCACGATTCAACTCAACGGCGAAGACGCATCGGACCAGCATGTGCGCGAGCGCCAGGTCGGCTTCGTGTTTCAGCACTACGCGCTGTTCAAGCACATGACGGTGTTCGAGAACGTGGCCTTTGGCCTGCGTGTGAAACCCCGCGCGCAGCGGCCGAGTGAAGCGCAGATCCGCGCGAAGGTGAAGGAACTGCTGGAACTGGTGCAGCTTGATTGGCTGGCTGATCGCTACCCGCCGCAGCTCTCGGGCGGACAGCGCCAGCGGATCGCCTTGGCGCGTGCGTTGGCGGTGGAGCCGCGCGTGCTGCTGCTCGACGAGCCGTTCGGCGCGCTCGATGCCAAGGTGCGCAAGGAACTGCGACGCTGGCTGCGCCGCCTGCACGACGATCTGCATGTCACGAGCCTGTTTGTCACGCACGACCAGGAAGAGGCGCTGGAAGTGGCCGACAACGTGGTGCTGATGAACCGCGGCCAGGTGGAGCAGGTCGGCAGCCCAGATGCGGTCTACAACACGCCGGCCACGCCGTTCGTCTACGGCTTCCTCGGCAACGTGAACCTGTTCCACGGCCGCCTGGAAGAGGGCGAGGGCGGCAGCGTGCTGCACGTGGGCGATTCGGCCATCGCCGTGCCGTCGGGCGGGGTGGATTCGTCCCGCGCCGATCAGGCGGTGGCTTTCGTGCGCCCGCACGAGATCGACCTGGAGCGCTATGCGCCGGGCGCCGAGGGCATTCCCGTGACGCTGCGCCGTGCGCTCACGCTGGGCGCCATCGCACAGCTTGAGCTGGAGCGCGAAGACACCGACGACATCATCGAAGTCTCCCTGCCCATCGAGCGCTTTCGCGCCGAGGGCTTCCGTGAAGGCGAAACGCTGGTGGTGCGCCCGCGCGCGATCCGCGTGTTCGCGCAAGGCAATGCACGGCCCGTCGCGCAAGCCGCCGTGTAACACGACGCTCCGACGACAACCAATACGAGAGGACACGAGCCATGAACTTCCAGCAACTGCGTTCCATCCGTGAGGCGGTGCGCCGCCAGTTCAACCTGACTGAAGTCGCCAACGCGCTGTACACGTCGCAGCCCGGCGTGTCGCGCCAGATTCGCGAGCTGGAGGATGAACTGGGCGTGGAGATTTTCGAGCGCTACGGCAAGCGCCTGACGGGCTTGACCGAACCGGGCCGCGAGATCGTCCGCATTGTCGAGCGCCTGCTGCTCGAGGCCGAAAACCTGCGCCAGGCCGGCGAGGAATTCTCCGGCCGGCAATCCGGCCGCCTGACCGTGGCGACGACGCACACGCAAGCGCGCTATGCGCTGCCCAAGGTGGTGCAGTCGTTCCGCAAGGAGTATCCGCACGTCACGCTGGCGCTGCAGGAAGCTTCGCCTTCGCACATCGTCGAGCTGTTGCTGACGGGGCAAGCCGATATCGGCATCGCCACCGAGGCGGTGGCCAACGAGCCGGGGCTGACGTCGTTCGAGGCGTACCGCTGGCGCCACGTGCTGGTAGTCAGCCCGGACCATCCGCTGACCAAGAACCCCCTCCCGACGTTGGAAGACGTGGCGCAATACCCACTCATCACGTACGACGCCGGTTTTACGGGTCGACGCAACATCGACGCGGCATTTGCCAGTGCCGGCCTGCACCCCGAGATCGTGCTGACCGCCATGGACGCCGACGTGATCAAGACCTACGTGGCGCTGGACGTGGGCGTGGGCATCATCGCGTCGATGGCATATGACGGACGCAAGGACGACAACCTTGTCTGCATCGGCGCGGACCATCTGTTCGAGCCGAATACCACGCGTGTGGCGGTGCGCCGTGGCGCGTACCTGCGTGGCTATGCGCACGACTTCATCGGGATGTTTGCGCCGCATCTGTCGCGCGAAACGGTAGCGGAGGCCGTGGCTTCGACGGTGGTGTCGCAGTCGGTGCGAGAGGTGCTGGCGGCGTAATCGTCCCGCCCTCGGGGCCGGCTGCGCGCCGTTCATCCGTCCAATCGCACCATTCGTCGCATCCGGATGGCGCCTGCCCAGGCGCCGTTCCTATACTGCGGACATCCTCGGTTCCACAAGAGACCGCCATGTCCGCCGTGCCCTATACGCAAACTTCCCCATCCGTCGAGTCTGACGACGCTCTGCTGCGCCGCGCACGCCACCGCGCCGGCGCGCGCCTGGGGTTCCGCATTCATCTGCTGGCGTTTCTGGCCGTGAACGCCGGGCTGGCGGTGATTGCGCTGTCACGCGGGCAATTCTGGTTTGTGTGGCCGCTGCTGGGCTGGGGCCTGGGCCTGGCCGCACACGGCCTGAGCCTGGCCTGGAGCCAGGGCAACGGTTACCAGCGCATGGTCGACCAGGAACTCGCCCGTTTGCGCGAGCAGGCCGGCCGCCAGTGATGCGGGAAACCCCACGCTTCAACGCCGGAGGACCGTCCGGTAAGATCGCCCGCATGTTCGCCAATGTGTCGTTCCCTTCGCTTGCCGATTGCCTGCGCCTGGTCCGGCGCTGGGTGATCCGCTACGCCGTCATCATCGTCATCAATACGCTGATTGCGGCGGTGCTTGCGTTCGGCATCCGGCCGGAAGAGACGTTCTGGAAAGACTTCATCTTCAGCCAGGCAATCGGGCTGTCGATGTTCTCGCTGATCGGCATCCCGCGCCACGTGCTGTGGGGAGACGGCCCGCCCAACAAGAAGATGTTTCCGTGGATCGTCGTGGGCGCAGTGCTGATCGGCGTGCCGCTGGGGCAGTGGATCGCGCGGACGATCCTGTGCCTGAACAACCCCAACGCGGAACCCTGGCGCGCCGACAGCCTGCGCATGAGCTTCATCATCGCCATGCTTGCCGCGCTCGGGGCAACGTATTACTACTGGTCGCGCGGCAAGCTGGCCGCATTGCAGCGCCAGGCTGCGCTCGATGCGCTGGAGCGCGAAGAGGCCGAGAAGCAGGTCGTGCGTGCGCAGCTGATGGCGCTGCAGGCGCAGATCGAACCGCACTTCCTCTTCAACTCGCTGGCGCACGTCGATGTGCTGATTGCGCGCGACCCGGCCGGCGCGCGGCGTCTGCTGCAGCATTTGATCGGCTTTCTACGCAGTTCGCTTTCGCACGCACGCGCCGAGCAGTGCACGCTGGCGCAGGAATTTGCGCTGCTGCGCGCGTATCTCGACATCCAGGCGCTGCGCTTCGGCAATCGGCTGCGTTTCTCCTTGGCGCTGGACGACGCCATCGCCAACATCGTCATCCCGCCGATGCTGATTCAGCCGCTGGTGGAAAACGCCGTGGTGCACGGTATCGAGCCCGCACGCGAGGGCGGCGAGATCGCCCTCTCTGCGCGCCTGGCGGCCGGGAGCGAGGGCGAGCGGCTCGTGCTGGAAGTGCGCGATACGGGTGTCGGCTTCGGCAACGATGGCACCAAGGGATCGGGGCTGGGCCTTACGCACGTGCGTGAACGCCTGTCGCGCTTGTTTGATGGCGATGCACGCCTGACGATCACGGAGACCGTTCCGCACGGCGTGACCATCATTGTCGAGCTGCCGTTGGCGCACGAAACCGCACGCGCGCCGTCCCAGCCCGACGCGCCGGAATGGCGTTGCCGCTTCTCCCGCTCAACCGCTAACGCCACCGGCGCGCTTTCTTCGCGCGCGTCCGCCGGAGCCTGACCGATGCCTGCTTCCCCACGCGTGCTCATCGCCGACGACGAACCCGCACTGGCTGAAAACCTCGTCGCTGAACTGGCGGCGCTATGGCCCGAGGCCACGTTGCTGCCGGCCGTGCACGACGGTCAGTCCGCTCTCGACGTGATTGACGACGCGGCCGACGGGCAGGGGCCCGATGTGGTCTTTCTCGATATCCGCATGCCGGGGTTGTCGGGCATTGATGTGGCGCGCGAGCTATCGCAGCGGGATGTGCGTCCGCTGGTGGTGTTCGTCACCGCGTATGACCAGTTCGCGCTCGATGCCTTCGAGCAGGCCGCGGTCGACTACGTGCTCAAGCCCGTGCAGACCGAGCGCCTGGCCGAGACCGTCAAGCGGCTGAAGGACCGGCTCGGCACGCGCCCGAACGGCAACGCCGACGCCCTTGCCACGAACCCCGCGCAGACGCTGGCGGAACTCGTCGAGCGCCTTGCCGGCCTGCAGGGCGCTGCCCAAACCCGGGCCACGCCGCAGGGCGGCTATCTGCGCTTCATCAAGGCGCTGGTCGGGCAGGAGGTGCGCTTTATCCCCGTGGATGACGTGATCTATCTGGAAGCGACCGACAAGTACGTCAATGTGGTTTCGGCCAGCGGCGAATCCCTCATCCGCACCAGCCTGCGTGACCTGCTGACGCAGCTCGACCCCGAGCACTTCTGGCAGGTGCACCGCGGCACGGTGGTCAACGTGGCGCATGTGTCGAGCGCGGTGCATCTGTCGCTGGGCCGCCTGGGGCTGAAAATCCGCGGACGCACCGAGACGCTGCCCGTCGCGCGGCAATACGCACATTTGTTCCGCCAGATGTAGTCGCCGCGGCGGCGCGTTCCGCTATGATCCATTGTGTCGTCAACGGATCGAGAGCGCGAGCACCCGCCATGGAGACACCAGCCGCACGCCCCGCCAGCCTTGTCGTTGAGCCCCGCCACGGCGGCCAGATTCTTGTCGATGCGCTGCTGGCCCACGGCGTCGATTTGGCCTTCGGCGTGCCCGGCGAGAGCTACCTGTCGGTGCTCGAAGGCTTCTACCAGCGCCGCGACCGCGCCCGCTTCATCGTCTGCCGGCAAGAGGGCGGTGCGGCCAACATGGCGGATGCGTACGGCAAGCTCACCGGGCGCCCCGGCATCGTCTTCTGCACGCGCGGGCCCGGCGCCACCAACGCCAGCATCGGCGTACACACTGCATTTCAAGACTCCACGCCGCTGATCCTGTTTGTCGGGCAGGTCGGCCGCGATTTCGTCGACCGCGAAGCATTTCAGGAGATCGACTACCGCCGCATGTTCGGCCAGATGGCGAAGTGGGTCGCGCAGATCGATAGCGTCGAACGCATCCCCGAATACATCGCACGCGCCTTCCAGACTGCCACCGCCGGGCGTCCCGGCCCCGTGGTGCTGGCGTTGCCCGAAGACATGCTGACCGACGTTGCGACCGTGCCGGATGTGCCGCCCGAGTTTGCAACGAAAGCTCGCGTGATGGCTTGGCCCGGCCCGCGTGATCTTGCCCAACTGAAGACGCTGCTGCAGGACGCCGAGCGCCCGATGCTGCTGCTGGGCGGTTCCGGCTGGACGCCACAAGCCGCCGCCCGCATGCAGGCCTTTGCCGAGCGCTGGAATCTGCCCGCAGGCTGCGTGTTCCGTCGGCAAGACCTGTTCGACAACCGCCACCCGAATTACGCCGGTGATGTCGGTATCGCCATCAATCCGAAGCTGGCGGCGCGCGTGAAAGACGCCGACTTGGTGCTCGCTATCGGCACACGCCTGGGCGAGATGACGACCTCGGGCTACACGCTCTTCGACGTGCCGCGCCCGAAGCAGACGCTGGTGCATGTGCATGCCGGCGCGGAGGAGTTGGGCCGCGTCTACCAGGCGGACCTGATGATTCACGCGTCGATGCCCGCGATTGCCGAAGCACTGGACGGCGTATCGCCGGATGCGCCGCCGCGCTGGTCCGCCTGGACAGAGGCCGCCAATGCCGATTACCGCGCCAACATCGCGCCGCCGCCGTTTGGAGGCAAGGGCATCGACATGGCCCGCGCCATGCAATGGCTGCGCGAGCGCCTCCCGCAGAACAGCATCCTGACCAACGGCGCAGGCAATTACGCCACGTGGCTGCATCGCTTCTATCAATACGGTGCGCTGGCGGCAGGCTCGCGTACGCAATTGGCGCCGACCAGCGGTGCGATGGGCTATGGCGCACCCGCCGCAGTGGCGGCCAAAATCATCTGCCCCGACACACCCGTCATCTGCATGGCCGGCGACGGCTGCTTCCTGATGAACGGCCAGGAGCTGGCGACCGCGATGCAGTACAACGCGCCGGTGATCTTTATCGTGGTCAACAACGGCATGTACGGCACCATCCGCATGCACCAGGAACGCGAGTATCCCGAGCACGTGAGCGGCACCGACCTTCGCAACCCGGACTTCGCCGCGTTAGCGCGGGCCTACGGCGCTGAAGGGCACACGGTGCGCTCGCTCGAAGGTTTTCAGTCGGCGGTGGAGGCGGCGCTCGCGGCAAGCGTTGCCTCCGTCATCGAGGTGCAGACCGATCCGAACATCATCAGCCCGCGTGCGACGATCGACTCGTTGCGTGCACAGTCGCGCAGTTGATTCCGCCTTCGTTTCTTGTTTCTTGATTTCGCCAACGCCAATCCCAAACCCTCCATTGCCATGACGATGATTCCCGTGACTGATTTGTGCGACATGCACGAAGACAAGCTGGTGTACGGCAGCCTGCGTGTGCTCGCGCCGGTGTTCCGCAGCTTTGGCAAGCGCGCTGCATTTGCCGGCCCGGCTTCCACGCTCAAGGTGTTTGAAGACAACGGCCTGGTACGCGCCGCGCTGGAAGAACAGGGCGCGGGCCGCGTGCTGGTGATCGATGGCGGCGGCTCTTTGCGCTGCGCCCTGGTGGGCGGCAACCTGGGCAAGCTGGCAGAAGAGAACGGTTGGGAAGGCATTCTGCTCAACGGCTGCGTGCGCGATACGCGCGAGCTGGCCGAATGCAACGTCGGCATCCACGCCCTGGCCGTGCACCCGCGCAAGAGCATCAAGAAGAACGCCGGGCAGCGCGAAGTCGGCGTGCAGATGCCGGGCGCGTACATCCAGTCTGGCGAGTGGATCTATGCCGACGAAGACGGCGTGCTCGTTTCGCAGGACATGCTCGAATGACCCGCGCCAATGCCATCCACGTATTCGTCTACGGCACGCTGCGGGCCGGTGAGGCGAATGATTTGCGCGTTGCCGCGGCCAAGCGCGGCATTCCCGAGCCGGAGCTGCTCGGTACCGCCACGTTGCACGGCCGTCTGTACGACTTTGGTGCGTACCCCGGCCTCGTGCTGGACCCGACTGGCACCGCCGTACGTGGCGATGTATATCGCATCGATGCGGCGCTCGTTCCGGTGCTGGACGAGATCGAAGAGGTCTACCCCGGTGGGGACGCGCTGTTCCTGCGCGAGAACCACCCCGTCATGCTGGGCAGCGAACCGGTCGACTGCATTGTCTATCCGGTCAGTCCGCAGCACATTGCCGGGCGCCCCGTCATCACGGGCGGGGATTGGGTGGCGCATCGATTGTCTCGAGGCTGATTCCGATTTTGAGGGGCAGGGGCGCGCGATATAATTCGCGCGCTGTTCATTCGAGCAGCCGGGTTTAGCAGCCCACCAGATGTGCCATCTAGACGGACAATGTCCGGTGCTTGCGCACGCCTATGCTTCATGGCGGGCCGGGCGGTGAGACCTTCGGGTCTGCCGGTTTCTAGATGGCCGGTCTGCTAACGCCGTCGTCAGGCCCGCCACCCTCGTTTAGCAGCGAGCGGCTGGCCTCTTCATCTAGGAGACGTCATGTCTATCGCATCAAGCGGGCATCGCCCCGCGTCTTACCCCTCGCCACCGCCCTGCATCTCCTGGCATCCGCTTTACGGAGGTGCACGTTGAACGCGCTACGCCACTACCAATCGGGCGCCCTCGCTGCCAAGGATTTTCTTTGCCGTACGCACGTTGATGCGCGTGCCGGCCGGCCCTTTGTGGCCATGCGCCTACGCTCGAAAATCGACGGCGTCACGCATGCACTGCCGCGCGAGTTTCGGGCCGGTTTCATCGATGCGATTTATCTGTTCGTAACAGCGGCCCTGCGGGGCAAGGCGCCGGATCTTCTGCAATGGGATGTGTTGGCGGACTTAGAGCGCCCGTCCTGAGCGCACACGCGATCATCGCCATCCTGAACGCCGCATCTGCGGCGTTTTTTGTGGCCCTGCAATGTGATGGGCAGGTATCGGTGATTTTTCATAATGCGGAAAGAGGTTTTGGTCCGCAAAAATTCCGCATCGCACAGCACCATCCCTGTCTTTCATCATAGAAAAGATCTTTCCGTATCGTGGAATATTGATCGTAAGCCATTGAAAATTAAGAAGTAAAAACTTTCGCTGGTGAACATCTTCTCCTTGTTGCGTTGCACTGCCCGTTTCTACACTCTTATATAAGACATATGACCTGAGCCACCGAGCGGCGCCCCAAGAAGGCGCCAGCGGCTCAAGGCGCAGAGTGAGATACCGGTTTTTATTTGATGGATGCGATCAAACAGGAGAGTGCGATGTCACGCGAACTCGAAGTGCAAAAGCTGCAGAAGGAATGGGATACCAACCCGCGTTGGAAGGGCATCAAGCGTGGTTACACCGCTGAAGATGTCGTGCGCCTGCGTGGTTCGCTGCAGATCGAACATACGCTGGCCAAGCGTGGTGCCGAAAAGCTGTGGAACCTGATCAACAACGAACCCTTCGTCAACGCTCTGGGCGCACTGACGGGCAACCAGGCCATGCAGCAGGTCAAGGCCGGATTGAAGGCGATCTATCTGTCGGGCTGGCAGGTCGCGGGTGATGCCAACAGCAACGGCGAGATGTATCCGGACCAGTCGCTGTATTCGGTGGACTCGGTGCCCAAGGTCGTCAAGAAGATCAACAACACGTTCCAGCGCGCTGACCAGATCCAATGGTCGGAAGGCAAGGACGACATCGACTTCTTCGCCCCGATCGTGGCGGACGCCGAAGCGGGTTTCGGCGGCGTGCTGAACGCGTTCGAACTGATGAAGGCCATGATCGAGGCCGGTGCGGCAGGCGTGCACTTTGAAGACCAGCTGGCCGCCGTGAAGAAGTGCGGCCACATGGGCGGCAAGGTTCTGGTGCCGACCCGTGAAGCCGTGAGCAAGCTCGTCGCCGCGCGTCTGGCTGCCGACGTGATGGGCGTGCCGACCGTGCTGATCGCTCGCACCGACGCTGAAGCTGCCGACCTGTTGACTACCGATGTGGACGAGAACGACAAGCCGTTTTGCACCGGCGAGCGCACCGTTGAAGGCTTCTACCGCACCAAGCCGGGTCTGCAGCAAGCCATCTCGCGCGGTCTGGCCTACGCGGAAGTGGCTGACCTCGTGTGGTGCGAAACCGGCAAGCCGGATCTTGAATACGCCAAGAAGTTTGCGGAAGCCATTCACGCGAAGTTCCCGGGCAAGATGCTGGCCTACAACTGCTCGCCGTCGTTCAACTGGAAGAAGAATCTGGACGACGTGACCATCGCCCGGTTCCAGAAGGAACTCGGCGCGATGGGCTACAAGTTCCAGTTCATCACGCTGGCCGGTTTCCACGCCCTGAACTACTCGATGTTCAACCTGGCGTACGGCTATGCCCGCAACCAGATGAGCGCTTTCGTGGAGCTGCAAGAGGCTGAATTCAAGGCGGCGGAAAAGGGCTTCACCGCGGTGAAGCACCAGCGCGAAGTCGGCACGGGCTACTTCGATGCCGTGACGCAGACCATCGAGCGCGAGGCGTCGACCACGGCGCTCAAGGGCTCGACCGAAGACGAACAATTCTTCGAAGAAACGGCGCAAGCCAAGAAGGTTGCCTGAGGCCGCCGACGCATCCGGCACCTAGGTACCTGGGCCGGCCGTGCTGACCACACGCCGGCCTCTCGAACCGCGCTCCCTCAATGGCGCGGTTTTTTTTCGTCCGGGATATTGCGACGTGTATGGCGTGGCCGCTCAGGCGCGCTTGAAGATCGATTCCAGATCCAGCGCCGACGTGGGTGTCGCATGGAGGTCGAGCGAGTGCTCGATGTGCTCCAGATGCTCGCGCATCAGGTCGTGCGCACGCGCGGCATCGCCGGTAGCGATCGCTTCGGTCAGGGTGTCGTGCTCGTGCTCGGGGCAGGCGGGCAGGCCGGGGCGGTCATAGAGCGTGATGATCAGGCACGTGCGCGACACCGCCTCGCGCGTCAGCCGTTCCAGCACATGGTTGCCGGCCATCTCGGCAATGAGGACGTGATATTCGCCCGATAGACGGATGGTGGCCGCCCGATCGCCGCGTTCGCGCGCGGCGTGTTCTGCCGCGATGTGTTCGCGCAGGCGCTTGGCCTTTGCCGGCGTGCACGCGTTTGCCAGCATGCTGGCCAGTTCGGGTTCGATGATGCGGCGGGTCTGGAAAACGTCGCGCGCCTCTTTCACGGAAGGCTGCGCGACGAACGCGCCCTTGTTCGGCACGAGGGTCACCAGATGCTCATGCGCCAGACGCGCCAGCACCTGGCGGATGCGCGGCCGGCCGGCGCCGGTCGCTTCGCACAGCCGTTCTTCGACCAGCTTGGTGCCGGCCGGCAGTCGGTGCTCCATGATGGCCGTCAGCAGGCCCTGGTAGATCGGTTCGGCGGCCGGTTGGCTGTCGGCAGGTTCCCGTGCGGGTGCGGGCATGTCAGGTGGCGTTGCAGAAGAAAAAGCGGAATGGTGCATGGTAGCAAATGCTCCACTCCGCTTTGCGCTACGCCAACGCAAACGGGGCAAGCATCCCGGTATAGGGTTTCGGAAGGGGCCGGGCCCAGTCGCCGCGCTTGCTGGTGGAAAGCCGCATGCCGACCAGCGCCTCGACCAGCTTCACCGCAGCCACCACACCGTCGATGACCGGCACGTGCAGCTCGGCGCTCAGGTCTTCGCAGAGGTCGGCCATGCCGGCACAGCCGAGCACGATGCAGTCGCTGCGGTCTTGCGCGAGCGCGCTGCGGCAGGCTTCGAGGATGATCTGGCGTGCGTTGGAGCCGGGTTTCTCCAGGTCCAGCACGGGCAGGTCGCTTGCATGGACGTTGCGGCACGCATGCCGCATGCCGTAGCGCTCGGCCAGATGCCAGGCCATGCCGACGGTGCGCTCGAGCGTCGTCACCACGCTGAAGCTGTTGCCGATCAGGCTCGCCATGTGCATGGCCGCTTCAGCGATACCGATCACGGGACCGTGCGCGAGTTCACGTGCAGCGTAGAGGCCCGGATCGCCGAAGCAGGCGATGACGTAGGCATCGGCGCCATCGCGTTCGCCGTGGCGGATTTCTTCCAGGATGCCGGGCACCGAGAGCGCTTCGTCGTAATGGCTTTCGATGGAAGCCGGGCCCATCTTCGGGCTCACCGCCGCGATGCGCGTGCCCGATGCGGCCGCGGCTTGCGCGCAGCGGCCGATGAGCGCGGTCATGCTCGTCGTGGTGTTGGGATTGATGATGCGGATGTCCATGTTGTTGATGCGTGGATGACGCCGGTTAGCGGGAGAGGGTGCCTTGCTTGCGGCTGAGCACGGTGTAGAGCACCAGCGCGATGCCCACGCCGATGAACCAGCTGTAATTGGCCAGCACATGCAGCCGTTCGAAGACCACGCACGCCATCGGAATCAGCGCGGACGGGATCATCGTCCAGACGGCGGCGGGGTTGTAGCCGTTGCGGTACCAGTAGCGGCCCGTGGGGCGCAGCATGTAGAGATCGTCGACATGCACCTGCTGCCGCTGCACGAAGTAGTAGTCCGCGATCAGGATGCCGAACAGCGGGCCGATGAACGCGCCCAGCACGTCGATCGTGTAGTGGATCACCTCGGGGTTGTTGTAGAGGTTCCAGGGCGTGATGAAGATCGACGCGACCGCCGCGATCATGCCGCCCGTGCGCCAGCTGATGTGCTGCGGCGCCACGTTGGAAAAATCGAACGCCGGCGAGACGAAGTTGGCGACGATGTTGATGCCGATGGTCGCGATCATGAACGTGAGCGCGCCGAGCACCACGGCCGTGATGTTGTCGATGCGGGCAACGACGGCGACGGGGTCGGAGATCATCTCGCCGAACACCGGCAGCGTGGCCGACGTGGTGATGACCGTCAGCAGCGCGAAGCCGAGAAAGTTGACCGGCAGCCCCCAGAAGTTGCCGCGTTTGACGGAGGTGAAATCCTTGCCGTAGCGGGAGAAGTCACCGAAGTTCAGCATCGGGCCGGAGAAATACGACACCACCAGTGCGATCCCGCCGAGCACCACCGGCACGGCATCCCAGCCCTCGTATTTGAGAAAGGAAAGCGTGAGGTTGATGTTGTTCCAGCCGGCCTTGTGCACCAGCCATGCGGCCAGCGCGATCATCACCACATACACCGCCGGGCCTGCCCAGTCGATGAACTTGCGGATCGATTCCATGCCGTGCCAGAACACGAACGCCTGCAGGACCCAAAGCAGCATGAACGCCGCCCAACCGAGCGTCGACAGGCCGACAAAGCCGTGCTGCGCTACGTCGGCATACGGCGCGAGCTGCGGCATGAACTTCAGCGCCAGCACGATGAACGCGCTCGATGCCAGATAGGTCTGGATGCCGTACCACGCCACCGCAATTAGCCCGCGGATGATGGCCGGAATGTTCGCGCCCAGCACGCCGAACGACGCGCGGCAGATCACCGGATACGGCGTGCCCGTCGCCTGGCTGGGTTTGGCGACGAGGTTGCAGAACACCTGCACGATCACGATGCCCACCAGCAATGCAAACAGCACCTGCAGGCTCGACAGGCCCAGCGAGAATAGGCTCGCCGCCGTCAGATAACCGCCCACGCTGTGCACGTCGGACATCCAGAACGCGAAGATGTTGTAGGTGCCCCAGGACTGCTTGCGCAGCGGCGCCAGATCTTCGTTGGTGAGCCGCGGGTCGTAGTGCGGCTTGATGATGACGTGGGGATGCGCGTGTGGCGAATCAACCGCCTGCGCCGCCGAAGCGGTGGTCGTGGTCATGCTGTCTCCTTTGGTTTTTTGCCGGTTTCAGGACCGGGCGATCTTGTGCGCAAAAATGTACACAACTCGTTTTTATTTTGTGTACAAAGTTGTATGCGTCAGGAAGCCAAGAGTCAAGGAGAAAAAAAAGCCGCCTGAAAAGGCGGCTGGATATCGTGCTTGCGGGAGGGCGCTTCAGCGGTAGACGATCACCGGAATCTCGGTATGCGTGAGCACCTTCTGCGTTTCGCTGCCGAGCAGCAGCCCGGCGAGCCCCCGCCGCCCGTGCGAGGCCATGAAGATGACGTCGCAGCCATGGCGTTCGGCCGCGTCGATGATGCCCATGTACGGGACGGCGAAGCAGCTCATGTCGGTGTCGCAGCGGATGCCGGCGCTGACGGCGGCGTCTTCCACGTCCTTGAGAACCACGCGCGCCTGCGCTTCGACGCGCTCCTTGAACGCCTGGGGTGTCTCCACGACGATCTCCGAAAACGGCGTGTACGGGTATTCCTCCAGGCAGGTGTAGGCCGTCAGGCGCGCGCCCAGCGTCTTGGCAAAGTCGAGCGCCCCCGCCACCGCCTTGCGCGACAGCTCGGAACCATCGGTCGGGATGAGGATGTGCTGGAACATGCGGCCTCCTGAGGTGGGATGCGGAAGACGGTCTTGTCTTGATTGTAGGCCGCACGCGGTGTTTCACCCACTCGGGGTGATTGCTAATCCATCCCGATCAAGGCGTCCGCGCGGCGCCAGTAGGCCGGGTTGCCATACGTGTTCTTGAGGAAGTCGATGAACAAGCGCACGCGCAGCGGCAAATGCTTGCGCTGCGGAAACACTGCGTGGATGCCGATCGGCGGCGCTTCAAAGGCATCGAGCACCGTGACCAGCTTGCCCGTGGCAATGTCGTGCCCGACCTCCCACCATGAGCGCCACGCCAGGCCGTAGCCTTGCAAACACCACTCGCGCAGCACGGCGCCGTCGGTGCATTCCATCGTGCCCGACACCTTCACGGTGACAGCCTTGCCGCCTTGCTGGAAGACCCAGCCGCGCTGCACGTTGGCGCTGGCGCCAAAGGCCAGGCAGTTGTGGGTGGAAAGCTGCTCCACCTGCGTCGGAACGCCACGGCGCTCGAGGTACGACGGCGCAGCCACCACCACGCGGCGGTTTTCCCACAGGCGGATCGACACGAGGCTCGAATCGGGCAGATCGCCCAGGCGGATGGCGCAGTCGAAGCCTTCGTTGACGAGGTCGACGACGCGGTCGCCCAGGTCCAGCGTCATCGAGACATCCGGATGTGTCTCGATGAAGTCCGGCACCATCGGGGCGACATGACGGCGGCCGAAACCGGCGGGGGCGGTCACGCGCAGATGCCCGCTGGCTTTCACGCCACCGGCCGAGACGCTGGCCTCGGCGTTGTGCAGGTCATTGAGAATGCGCTGGCAATCTTCGAGGAACGCCGAGCCCTCGAACGTCAGCGTGATGCGCCGCGTGGTGCGGACGAGGAGTTTGACACCGAGGCGTTCTTCCAGCGCGTCGATGCGGCGCCCGATGATGGCAGGCGCCACGCCTTCAGCGGCGGCGGCGGCGGATAAACTGCCGCGAGTGGCGACGGCGACAAAGGTTTCGAGCTGCTTGAAATGATCCATGCCTGATGTATACCGTGCCCACCGGGGTCTGCGGGATTGTGACGAATATAAAGGTTATCACTCGTCATTCCGTCGGTAAAAGTTAAAGATCAAGTGACCATTGCCGTCTTTGTGCGGTGCGTCAGCTTTTCTACAATGGCCCTCGTTGCGAAGGTCGGCAAGGCGTTCTGCGTAATGGAACGTTCGAGCGCGTGGCCTTCGGGTCCGTGGAGCTTCTGATGAGTTCGATTCGCGCGGTGGTCTTCGATGCCTATGGCACGTTGTTCGACGTGTATTCCGTGGCCGCGCGCGCCGAGCAACTGTTTGCCGGCAAGGGCGAAGCACTGTCGGTGCTGTGGCGCGACAAGCAGATCGACTACACGCGCATCCGCTCGCTGGCCGGCCCCTCGGGTGAACACTACAAGCCGTTCTGGGACATCACCGTCGATGCGCTGCGCTATGCGGCGGCACGCCTGGGCGTAGAGCTTTCCGCCCATGACGAAGCCACGCTTATGCGCGAATATGCGTGCCTGTCGGCGTTTCCCGAGAACGTGCCCGCGCTGCGCCGCCTGCGTGAGATGGGCTTGCCGCTGGGCATCCTCTCCAACGGCAACCCGCAGATGCTCGACATTGCCGTGAAGAGTGCCGGCATGTCCGGGCTGTTCGATCACGTGCTGTCGGTCGACGCGGTCAAGCTCTACAAGACCGCGCCGCAGGCCTATGCGCTGGCGCCACAAGCGTTTGGTGTGCCGGCGGAACAGATTCTGTTTGTCTCGTCCAATGGCTGGGATGCCTGCGGCGCGACGTGGTACGGCTTCACAACGTTCTGGATCAACCGCCTGGGGCATCCGCCCGAGGCACTCGACGTGGCGCCTACCGCGGCCGGCCACGATATGCGCGATCTGCTGCAGTTCGTGCAGGCAACACAAGCGACGTAAGGCATTGCATTGAATCGGCCCAGCCATAGGGCCAAAGTAAGACCAAAGCGCGTTCAACCCTCACATCATCCTCTGGAGAACAACCATGGCGCTCACGCTGCCCCAAGGCATGGAGATCAAGGCTGAGATTCTGCCGGCCTACGAAGACATTCTGACCCCCGAAGCACTGGCGCTGGTCGCCAAGCTGCACCGTGCCTTCCAGCCGCGTCGTAAAGAGCTGCTGGCTGCCCGTGTCGAGCGCGCCAAGCGCCTGGACGCCGGCGAGCGCCCGGATTTCCTGCCGGAAACGAAGGCCGTGCGTGAAGGCGACTGGAAGGTTGCACCGATCCCGCCGGCACTGCATTGCCGCCGCGTGGAAATCACCGGTCCGGTCGATGCCAAGATGGTCATCAACGCGTTCAACTCGGGCGCGGACAGCTACATGACCGACTTCGAAGATTCGAATTCGCCGAGCTGGCACAACCAGATCCAGGGCCAGGTCAACCTGAAGGCCGCCATCCGCCGCACGCTCACGCTGGAGCAGAACGGCAAGACCTACAAGCTCAACGACAAGATCGCCACGCTGCAGGTGCGTCCGCGCGGCTGGCATCTGGACGAGAAGCATGTGCTGATCGACGGCGAGCGCGTGTCCGGCGGCATCTTCGACTTTGCGCTGTTCTTCTTCCACAACGCAAAGGAGCAGATTGCTCGCGGCGCCGGCCCGTTCTTCTATCTGCCGAAGATGGAAAGCCATCTGGAAGCGCGTCTGTGGAACGACATCTTCGTGATGGCGCAGAACGAGATCGGCCTTCCGCAGGGCACGATCAAGGCCACCGTGCTGATCGAAACCATCCTCGCCGCGTTCGAGATGGAAGAAATCCTGTACGAACTGCGCGAGCACAGCGCAGGCCTGAACGCCGGCCGTTGGGACTACATCTTCTCGTGCATCAAGAAGTTCAAGGTCGACAAGAACTTCTGCCTGGCCGACCGCGCCAAGGTGACGATGACCTCGCCGTTCATGCGCGCCTACGCGCTGCTGCTGCTCAAGACCTGCCACAAGCGCGGTGCGCCCGCAATCGGCGGCATGAGCGCGCTGATCCCGATCAAGAACGATCCGGAGAAGAACGCCATCGCCATGGCCGGCATCATCAACGACAAGAAGCGCGACGCGACCGACGGCTACGACGGCGGCTGGGTGGCGCACCCGGGCCTGGTCGAGCCGGCCATGAAGGAATTCGTGGCAGTGCTGGGCGAGAAGCCGAACCAGTTCGAGAAGCAACGCCCGGACGTGGAAGTGAAGGCTGCGGACCTGCTGGACTTCCAGCCGGAAACGCCGATCACCGAAGGTGGCCTGCGCATGAACATCAACGTCGGCATCCACTACCTAGGTGCCTGGCTGGCCGGCAACGGTTGCGTGCCTATCCACAACCTGATGGAAGATGCCGCCACGGCGGAAATCTCCCGCTCCCAGGTGTGGCAGTGGATCCGCTCGCCGAAGGGCAAGCTGGAAGACGGCACCAAGGTCACGGCTGAACTGGTGCGCAAGCTGATCCCGGAAGAATTGGCCAAGGTGAAGGAGACGGGCGCGGTGGGCCACTTTGACCGCGCTGCAGAAATCTTCGAACAGATGTCGACGTCGGAAGACTTTGCCGAATTCCTGACACTGCCGCTGTACGAAGAAATCTAAAAAAATCGCTCACGGTCCTACTGCGCGCCCCGTTTTTGGCTCTGCGATGCTCGCCGTACTCATGTACGGCTGCGCTTCTCGCGCCAACCTCGGGTGGCTCGCTGCGGACCGTGAACGATTTTTAAGCGACGCTTAAAGCGCGCAACGGAAACGCCGGCTGGGGCAACCCGCCGGCGTTTTTTCATTTGGCGAAGGCAGGCGAAGCCGCGCGATAATGTCACGAAATCTTGCGGAGGCCGCTTTGCGCTTTGAACACCTGGTGGAAGTCAACGATCCACTGAACCCCCTCATCGACACGCTCACCCTGAACCAGATCTGGCAAGGCCTGGTGCTGCGCGTGCGCGAGCAAACCGAATTTGTCGAAAGCCTGGACGCATGCATCATCACCGCTGAAGGTGACGGCTGGGTCGAGCGCGAACTCGTCTTCGGCAAGGCGCGCATCCAGGATCGCGTGACGCTCGAGCCGCACAAGCGCGTGACCTACACCACCGCAGCCACCGGCGAACACGCCGGCGGGTCGCTGACGATGACAATCGAGAGCAACGAGGCCAACGCCGCGTTCATCCGCTTCGTCTACGACACGACGCTGCCCAATGCCGACGAAACCGGCGACACGCGCTACGCGGAGATCGTCAAATCCGCCTACCGCGAATCCGACATCGACACCGTACGCCGCATCCGGGAGATCGCCGCCACCGGCCGCCTCGGCTGACGTGTCCAGCCCGGCGGGCGCTGGAGGAGGCGCCCGCCGGGTTTGCTCTGCTTGCACCCTGGTCGTCTCACACATCACGACAACGAGACCATGACGACATTCACGCCCACCCTGGAGGCGCTGCGCGCACGTTACGGCGAGCGCTTCAAGTGGCTCGTGCTCTTCACGCTGATGGTGGGCGCGGTGTCGTCCGTCATCTCGGCCACCATCGTCAACGTGGCGATTCCCGATCTGAGCCGGCATTTCGTGCTCGGGCAGGAACGCGCGCAGTGGGTGTCGGCCAGCTTCATGGTGGCGATGACGCTGTCGATGTTGCTCACACCGTGGCTGCTGTTGCGTTTCGGGCTGCGTCGTACGTTTATCGGCGCGTTGCTGCTGCTGGGCGTCGGCGGGCTCGCGGGCGGCCTGTCGCCCAATTACGAAGTGATGATCGCCATGCGGGTCGTGGAAGGGGTTGCGGCCGGCATCATGCAGCCGCTGCCCAACATCCTGATCCTGCGCGTGTTTCCCGAGCGGGAGCAGGGCAAGGCGTTCGGCCTGTTCGGCTTTGGCGTCGTGCTGGCGCCGGCCGTGGGCCCGAGCGTGGGCGGTTTCCTGGTGGAGCTGTTCGGCTGGCGCTCGATCTTCTTCGTGGTGATGCCGTTCACGCTGATCGGCTGGGCGATGGCGCGGCGCTTCATGGCCATCAATTCGTCGATGGCGGGCGAGCCCAAACCGCTCGATTGGCGTGGCCTGCTGCTGATCGGTGGTGCGACCGTCACGCTGCTCAACGGACTCGTTGCGCTGCATGGCGACGCGACGCGCGGGATCGCGCTCATGCTCGTCTCGGCCGTGTGCCTGGCGGGCTTCGTGTTCTGGCAGCGGCGGGTGGAGTCGCCGTTGCTGAACCTGCGGCTGTTCAGCTACCGGCAGTTTGCGATGGGGGCGGTCGTGGCTTTCATCTACGGGGCAGGGCTGTACGGTTCGACGTACCTTGTGCCCGTGTATATGCAGGTGGCGCTGGCCTATGCGCCGTCGCGCGCGGGGCTGGTGCTGCTGCCGGCCGGCCTCGTGCTGGCCGTGACGATCATGCTGGCTGGGCGCCTGACCAATCGCATCGAGCCCTTCCGGCTGGTGTCGTTCGGGCTGGCGGCCCTGGCGCTGTCGTTTTTCCTGATGGCCACCAACACCCGGGCAACGAGCTATCTGCTGCTGATCGCCATCGCCGTCATCGGGCGGGTTGGGCTCGGTTTCGTGCTGCCATCGCTGAGCCTTGGCGCCATGCGCGGTGTTGATTTCACGTTGATCCCCCAAGGCTCCAGCGCCGTCAATTTCCTGCGCCAATTGGGCGGGGCGATCGGCGTGTCGGCGACGGGCATCTTTCTGCAATGGCGGCTCGCCACGCGCGGTATCGAAACTGTGCATGGCGCCGCGGTCGACCCCGACGCGCGCATCCTGGCCTTCGACGAGACGTTCGTCTTTCTCGGCACGTTGTGCGCGCTGGCTGTGCTGGCCGCGTGGCGCATGCGTCGCCGGGCGCTGCCGTCCGTCATTCCTGCCGCGCAATAAAAAACCGGGCGCTGGGCCCGGTTCTTCGTGTGGCGATTCAACGATCAGGTCGTCGCGCCGCTCTTCAGTTCTTCGACGAGATCGATGTACTTTTGCTTGGCTTCATCCTGCGACGTGCCTTTCAAGCCTTCCCACGCCTCAAACTTGTAGCGCCCGACGATGTCGGTAAAGCCCGGCTTGTCGCCATGCGCGTCGCCTTCGGCGCCTTGCTTGTACAGCGCGTACAGGCGCAGCAGCGTCATGTTGGCGGGGCGCTCGGAGAGGCCCTTGACGTCGATTTGGGCTTGGTCGAAACGGGCTTGCAGGTCGCTCATGATGATTCCCGGCTGAAAACAATGGTCTGGCGATGATAGCGCCGGGGTTGGGCGGTCGGGCCGTTTGAATTCGAGGACGGCTTCGGTTTTCTGCACGATGTTTGGCCCGGTTTCCCGAGGCGCAGCCACGGGTTTGCGCATTCAGGCGCCACACCAGCCGGTACAATGCCGCCATGCCCTGGATTCTTGCTTTCGATACCTCCACCGAGTTCTGCTCCGTCGCCCTTGGTGACGGCACGCGCACGTTGTTCCGCCACGAACATACCGGCCCGCGCTCCAGTAGCCGCGTGCTGCCGGCGGCTGCCGAATTGCTGGCAGAGGCCGGTATCGCCCTGGCCGATTGCGCGGCGATCGCCTTTGGTGCTGGTCCGGGTTCGTTCACCGGCCTGCGCACGGCGTGCGGCGTGGCGCAAGGTTTGGCGTTCGGTGCTGATCTGCCTGTCGTGCCGGTCAACTCGCTTGTTGCCTGCGCCGAGCAGACGCGCGCAACGCTGCCGGCCGGCACGGCCGTGACCGTCGCTCTCGATGCGCGCATGGACGAGTGCTACTGGGCCAGCTTCGTTCCCGTTGATGCGGCGCAGGATGCCGCCCGCTGGCAGGCACTTTCCGCCATTCAGGTGAGTGGGCCTCAGAGTGTTGCCGCGCCGGCGCAGCCTTACTGGCTGGCGGGCAATGCTGCTGCAGTATTCGGCGATCAGTTGCGCATTGCGGCAGGCGCCGCCGCCGTGTTGCCGGAAGTCGCGCCGCACGCCCGCGAGATCATCGACTTGGGTCTGCGCCTTTTGGCTGCTGGCCATACGGTGCGGCCTGAAGATGCGGCGCCGCTCTATGTGCGTGACAAGGTCGCGCTCACCATTGAAGAGCGGCAGGCCGTGCAACAGGCCAAGGTGGCCGCCGCAGGTGCGCAGCCATGAGCCTGATCGACAACGCACTGGCCCGCGTCATCACGCAGACGCCGCTGCCTGCGGGCTGGCGCGCAGAGCGCATGACGGCACTCGATCTGGCCGGCGTTGCGGCGGTGGAGCAGGCGGCGTTCAACTTTCCCTGGTCGCGCGGCAACTTTGAGGATTCGCTCAAGTCTGACCACCTCGCCATTGTCCTGCGCGATGGCGGTAACGAAATCGCGGGCTATCTGATCCTCATGCCGGTGGTCGATGAGATGCACCTGCTCAACGTGACCGTGGCGCCGGCGTGGCAGCGCCACGGGCTGGGGCATTGGCTGCTGCGTCTGGCGCGGGCGCTGACACTGGCGCATGGTTTCGGCAGCCTGCTGCTGGAAGTGCGCCCATCCAATGCCGGCGCGGTCGCGCTGTATCACCGTAGCGGGTTTGCAGAGATCGGCCGGCGCAAGCGCTATTACCCGGCCGAAAACAACACGCGCGAAGATGCGCTCGTCATGCGCATGGTGTGTGAAGCGAGCGGGGTGGAGGCAGCATGAACCGTCGATCCCGAATGCTCGAAGCGCTGGGCGTTTCGACCGAATGGACCTTGCGCGGGGCTGCGCCGGCCGGGTTGGAGGCCGTCGAGGTCGCCGCCGCCGAGCCGGTTGCCGTAGAGGTGGAAGCCGATTCGTTTGTTGCGGCCGAGTCCGTGCCCGTGCGAGGTGAACCGCCTGTCATGCACGCGTTATCGGACACGGCTGCACCACGCGCCCAGCGCATCGCCGCGTTCGACTGGGCACAGCTCGAAGCTGCCGTTTCCAACTGCACATCGTGCAAGCTCTGCGAGCGTCGCACGAACACCGTTTTCGGCGTTGGCGATCGCGAGGCGGAATGGATGCTGATCGGCGAGGCGCCGGGTGAGCAGGAAGACAAGCAGGGCGAGCCGTTTGTCGGCCAGGCCGGCAAGCTGCTCGACAGCATGCTGCGATCGATCGGCTTGTCGCGCGAGAAGGGCGTGTTCATCGCCAACGTGCTCAAGTGCCGCCCGCCCGGCAATCGGGATCCGGAGCCGGACGAAGCAGCGATGTGCGATCCGTATCTCAAGCGTCAGATTGCGCTGGTCAAGCCGCGCATCATCGTCGTGCTGGGTCGCATTGCCGCGCAGAACCTGCTGCAGACGCAAACGCCTGTTGGCAAGCTGCGCGGCAAGGTGCATGAGGTGGAAGGGGTGCCCGTGGTGGTGACGTACCACCCGGCTTACCTGTTGCGCACGCTGACCGACAAGGCGCGCGCATGGGAAGACCTTTGCCTGGCGCGCAAGATCTACGCGGAGCGCGGCGGCCAGTAGTCAGCTGCCTGCCTGCGGGCAGGCTCCGCGTCAGTGGTGCTTGTCTTCGCCGATGAGCGCGGCGGTGTGAAACAGCTTTTCGTTGAGGCGATGCCGGCGCATGACCAGCGCCATCGTCAGGCAGACGAAGATGCCGAACGACACGATCACCACGCCCACCGACACATTGAGCTTGATGAGCAGCGCATACAGGCACAGCATCAGCAGCACGGAGACATTCTCGTTGAAGTTCTGCACCGCAATCGAGTGGCCGGCCGAGAGCAGCACATGCCCGCGGTGCTGCAGCAGCGCGTTCATCGGCACCACGAAAAAGCCCGACATGGCGCCCACGATCATCAGGAACAGGTAGGCGATCATCATGTACAGCGGCAGCTTCATGTTGCCGATGTGGAATGTGACTTCCGGGATCGTGTGCTTGGTGTAGAACGCCATCAGCATCACAACTGCGCCCATTGCCACGCCCACCGGCAGCACGTCGAGCGAGCGGCGCAGCGGAATTTTCACGGCGGCAGCCATGGCACCGGCGGCCACGCCCACGGCCACCACGGCCTGCAGAATGGCGCCCTGCGAGAGGTTCAGCTCCAGCGATTGCTCGGCCCACTTCAGCACGATGAATTGCAGCGTGGCGCCTGCGCCCCAGAACAGCGTTGTCACCGCCAGGGAGATCTGGCCGAGCCTGTCGCGCCACAGCGCGTTGAAGCAGTCGGCAAACTCCGAAATGAGACGTACCGGGTTCTTTTCCTGCTGCGGATAGCGCGCGCCGGTATCGGGAATGCGGGTGTTGAACAGCGCCGCGATCAGGTAGATCACCATGATCACCAGCATCGCCGCTTCAGCCGGCGTGTCGATGCGCTCGAGCCCGGGAATGTCGAACGACAGCAGCCAGGCCGACACATGGTTGGAGATGAGCGCCCCACCTAGCACGGTGCCGAGGATGATCGAGCCGACGGTCAGGCCTTCGATCCATCCATTGGCGGCGACGAGTTTTTCAGGCGGAAGAAGCTCGGTAAGGATGCCGTACTTAGCCGGAGAATACGCCGCCGCACCAAAGCCGACCACGCCATAGGCGAGCAGCGGATGCAGGCCGGTGAGCATCACGCCACAACCGACCAGCTTGATGGCATTGGTGATGAGCATCACCTTGCCCTTGGGCCGGGAATCGGCAAACGCGCCGACGAACGCGGCAAGTAAAACGTAAGAGAGCACGAAGAACAGCTTGAGCAGCGGGGTCATCCACTGCGGCGCATGCATCTCTGTCAGAAGGGCGATGGCGGCAATGAGCAGCGCATTGTCAGCGAGCGACGAAAAAAACTGCGCCGCCATGATGGTGTAAAAACCCTTCTTCATACCTTCGAATTCGTCCCCGTAGACCGCGGTGCCATCTTCCTCTTCACGACCTGCCGGCAGCATGCCGACATTCGGAAGAGCCCCCCGGGGGTGCCGGCCAGGCGTTGCGACGGCTGACCGGCCGTGCAGCGCACAGGTGCGCGGTGGGGGCATCGAAGCCTGTGCCCGCGCGGGCTCCCCTGGTTGTGGTTCCCTTGGACGGGGCCCATGCACTGCTGTGAGACATGCATCGCCGGGCAACCGCGGGAATCTTCACTGACAGGTGTTCGGGCCATGCGTTCCGCCCGGAGTGTGTTTTGGTCTCGCCTGTTCGCATGGTCAGACCGGATGTGACCGCATCGCGCAAAAAGAAGTGGCTGGTGCCCAACTTTCCTTATGCTCACAGCGCATCACGACGGTTTTCCCATGCCTGAATTGAACGGCTTTATATCATGAAACTTGTGCGCTTCCGGTGACGGAAGCGCACTTTCTTTTTGGCGCGCCGATGACAGCCGCGAACCAGTTGGCGTCCTGTGGTCAAATAGAACGCTCATCGCGTGAGGCCGGGCGCACGGCCCGCTCACAGCCTATTTGCCTGTTGCATTGCAGCACCGACGCCGCGCCACGAGCGCGCCATCGCATTCACGTTTTGCAGGTTTGCCGTCATGCCAAGACCCATCCAGGCCGTCATCCACGGCCCAGCACTTGCCAATAATCTCCAGGTTGCCCGCCGTCATGCGCCCAACTCGCGCGTGTGGGCTGTCGTCAAAGCCAACGCGTACGGTCACGGCATCGAACGCGTGTATGAAGGCCTGCGCCAGACCGACGGTTTCGGCCTGCTCGATCTGGACGAGGCCGTCCGACTGCGCCAACTCGGCTGGCAGGGGCCGGTCCTCCTGCTCGAAGGCTTTTTCAAGCCGGAAGACCTGGCCATCGTCGAGCAGTTCCGCCTGACCACCACCGTCCACTGCGAAGAGCAGCTTCGCATGCTCGAACTGGCCCGCCCGAAAGGACCCATCAGCGTGCAGCTCAAGATCAATACGGGCATGAGCCGCCTCGGCTTCGCGCCCGCTGCCTACCGCGCCGCATGGGAGCGCGCCCGCGCCATTTCGGGCGTCGGCACGATCGTCCACATGACGCATTTTTCGGATGCCGACGGCCCGCGCGGCATCGAGCATCAACTTGTCGCGTTTGAACAGGCCACGCAGGGTTTGCCGGGCGAGGCGTCGCTGTGCAACTCCGCGGCAACGCTGTGGCATCCGAAAGCACATCGCGACTGGGTGCGCCCCGGCGTGATCATGTACGGCGCATCGCCGACGGGCGTGGCGGCGGACATCGACGGCACGGGGCTGATGCCCGCCATGACGCTCAAGAGCGAGCTGATCGCCATTCAGGATCTGCAGCCCGGGGCGACGATCGGTTACGGCTCGCGCTTTACCGTGGAGCACCCGATGCGCATCGGCATCGTCGCGTGCGGTTATGCCGACGGCTACCCGCGCCATGCGCGAGGTTGGGACGGCAACCACACGCCGGTGCTGGTGGACGGCGTGCGCACGCACATCGTGGGCCGCGTGTCGATGGACATGATTACCGTTGACCTGGCCGGGGTGCCCGAGGCGCGTGTCGGCACGCCTGTCACCCTGTGGGGCGAGGGCCTGCCGATCGACGACGTTGCTCACGCTTCGGGCACGGTCGGGTATGAGCTGATGTGCGCCCTGGCGCCCCGCGTACCGGTGTCGGTCGAGCCCGTCAGCACCGCGGACGCCGGCGACCTGGGCAAGGCTGCCTGAACGCAGCATCGTCAATACAAAGATCAAGCGGCGGCCGCCCATGCGCGGCGCCGTAAGCAGGGGGTTGTTTGGCCAAGAGCAAGACGGTCTATACGTGCACCGAATGTGGTGGCACGGCGCCGAAGTGGGCAGGGCAGTGCCCGAATTGCCAGCAGTGGAATACGCTGGTCGAAACTGTCGCGCAGCCGACGTCGGGCGCTGGCGCGCGCTTCCAGTCGCTGGCTTCAAGCGCGACGGTGCGCAAGCTGTCGGACATCGACGCGGTGGATGTGCCGCGTTTCTCCAGCGGCATTGACGAATTTGACCGCGTATTGGGCGGTGGCCTGGTCAGCGGCGGTGTGGTGCTGATCGGCGGCGACCCGGGGATCGGCAAATCGACGCTGTTGCTGCAGGCGCTGTCCAACCTGTCAGCCGACCGACGGGTGTTGTACGTGAGCGGCGAAGAGTCCGGCTCGCAGATTGCGCTGCGTGCGCGTCGCCTCGGGATTGAGAGCCCGAACCTTGCGCTGCTGGCAGAAATCCAGCTTGAGCGCATCCAGGGGACGATCGAGGCGGAAAAGCCGGAAGTCGTCGTCATCGATTCGATCCAGACGCTGTACTCCGAGGCGCTGACTTCGGCGCCGGGCTCGGTGGCCCAGGTGCGCGAATGCGCGGCGCAGCTGACGCGCATCGCCAAGCGGCTGGATGTGACCACCATTCTGGTCGGCCATGTGACCAAGGAAGGCGCGCTGGCGGGGCCCCGTGTGCTCGAACACATTGTCGATACGGTGCTGTATTTCGAGGGCGATACGCATTCCGCCTACCGGCTCGTGCGTGCGTTCAAGAACCGCTTTGGCGCGGTCAACGAGCTGGGCGTGTTTGCGATGACGGAGCGGGGCCTGCGTGGCGTGGCGAATCCGTCGGCGCTGTTCCTATCGCAGCACGAGCAGGTGGTGCCGGGTTCGTGCGTGCTGGTGACGCAGGAAGGCACGCGGCCGCTGCTGGTGGAAATCCAGGCGCTGGTGGATACGGCCAACGTGCCGAATCCGCGCCGCTTGGCGGTGGGGCTGGAACAGAACCGGCTGGCGATGTTGCTGGCGGTGCTGCACCGCCACGCCGGCATTGCATGCTTTGACCAGGACGTGTTCCTGAACGCGGTGGGCGGCGTGAAGATTACCGAACCGGCTGCAGACCTGGCGGTGCTGCTCGCGATCCATTCGTCGATGCGCAACAAGGCGCTGCCGCGCGGGCTGGTCGTGTTCGGCGAAATCGGCCTGGCCGGGGAAATCCGCCCGACGCCGCGCGGTCAGGAGCGGTTGAAGGAAGCGGCCAAGCTGGGCTTCTCGATTGCCGTGATCCCGAAATCCAACGCCCCCAAGCAGGCGATCGACGGACTGGAGGTCATCGCCGTTGAACGTATCGAGCAGGCCATCGACCGCGTGCGGTCGCTGGAGGCTTGATCGTTCAACATTTCGCAACGGTATCGCGGGTGCCCTTTGAAAATGCATGTGCCGTTGCGGTGCGATAATCCGCCAACTTTTCTCCATGACTCCTCTGAACTGACGCCGCCATGCAAGCCAACTCGCGCGCCTTTTTCCTGCTGATTGCCGTGATCTCCTTCGGGGTGGTCGGTTATGCGCTTTACCTGCAGCACGTTGAGGGTCTGCAGCCGTGTCCGCTGTGCATCCTGCAGCGGTTTGCATTCCTCGGCATCGGCGTGTTCTCGCTGCTCGCGGCGCTGTCGTCGGCCACGCGGCTGCTGTGGCACGGGCTGGGCATGCTGTCTGGCTTGGCCGGCCTGTGCGTCGCGGGGTACCACGTATCGCTGCTGCTGAACCCGAAGGCAACGTGCGGCATCGACCCGATCGAGAACTGGGTCAACGCGCTGCCGACTGCCAAATGGTTGCCGCAGGTGTTCGAAGCCGATGGCCTCTGCGTCGGGCCGATGCCGCCAGTGCTGGGCCTGTCGGTGCCGGTGTGGTCGCTGATCTGGCTGCTGATTCTTTCGCTGACGCTGGTGGTGGGGATGATCCGCCGCGAGCGCCGCTAAGCCAGAGCCGCAAATCATGCAGCGCGTGCTGGTGAGTGCCTGCCTGCTGGGCCAGCCGGTGCGCTATGACGGCGGCACGGTCGCCACCGAGGGCGGCATCCTGGCCCGCTGGCAGACGGAGGGGCGCATCGTGCCGATGTGCCCCGAGATGGCCGGCGGTTTGCCGGTGCCGCGTTTGCCCGCGGAAATTCACGGCGAAGGTGGTGGCGCGGCGGTGCTGCGGGGCGCGGCCCGTGTCGTTGAACACCACGGCCACGATGTCACCCAAGCGTTTCTCCAAGGCGCACAGCGTGCACTGGAAGCGGCGCAGGCGGCCGGCGTGCAAGTCGCCGTGCTCACCGAGCGCAGCCCGTCTTGCGGTTCTGCGTTTCTCTACGACGGGACGTTTTCCAGCCAGCTGCAGGAGGGCGAGGGCGTGACGGCGGCGCTGCTGCGCCAACACGGCATCCGCGTATTCAGCCAGCACCAGCTGGAAGAAGCCGGGCGCCTGCTTGATGCGCTCGACGCGCAGGACCGCGCCGGTTCGTCAATCGGCAAACCGTAGCGGCAAGGCGAGCTGCACGGGCTCGCCGTTCTCCTTCACCACGCTGTTGCGCTCGACAAAGAGCGGATGTTGCAGCGCTTCTTCCATGCGCAGCACGGGCGTGACACAGCAATCGGCATCGGCAAAACGCGCGGTCCATTCGGCTTGCGTGGCGGTCCGGAACAGCGCAGCCAGTTCGTCGCGAATGGCGCGTGCCTCTTCGCCGCCCACGCGCTGGCCGAGCGACCAGTGGCTGTCTTTCCACGCGGGCTTGCCGATCACGTCGCACATCACCTGCCAGAACTTCAATTCAAGGGCGCCGACGGCCATGAAGCGATCGTCCGCCGTGCGGTAGATGCCGTAGCACGGCACGCCGCCATTGAGCAGATCGGTGCCCGCGGGGCTGGCCCTGCCGCGCGTGCCAACGGCAAAGAACGCCATCAGGTTGTGCGCGAACACCGAGTCGGTCATCGATACATCGACGTAGCGGCCGCGGCCGGTAGCCCGCGCGTCGACCAGAGCGGCCAGGATGCCGACCGCCGCCGTGAGCGCGCCGCCCAACAGGTCGCCGATCTGCACGTTGGGGGCGATGGGCGTGCCATCCGCGCTGGCGAGCTGATCGAGCATGCCCGCATAGCCGATGTAGTTGATGTCGTGGCCTGCAGCTTGCGCGAGCGGTCCGTCCTGGCCGTAGCCGCTGATGGAACACATGACGAGCGCCGGGTTGGCCGCACGGAGGGTGTCCCAGCCGACCCCGAGGCGCGCCATGACGCCAGGGCGGAAGCTTTCGATCAGCACATCGGCGTGGCGTACGAGTTCGATGAGCGCTTCGCGGTCTTCGGCGCGTTTCAGGTCGAGCCGCATTTCGGTCTTGCCGCGATTGAGCGAGCGGAAGAACAGGCTCGGGCGTTCGGCCGCGCGGTCAGCGGAGGTGCGCATCATGTCGCGCGCATAGTCGCCGGGGCCGGGGTCTTCGATCTTGATGACTTCTGCGCCGAGGTCGGCCAGGTGGCGCGTTGCGGCCGGGCCGGGCAGCAGGCGCGTGAGGTCGAGCACGCGCACGCCGGTCAGTGGCTGGTGCGTGGCGGTGTCCGGCGACGGCGATGTCATCAACAGGTCTCCTTGGCCGGACGCGCCAGCCTCAATTGATTTGTTCGAGTTGTTCGTGCAGCTCGAGCCAGCGTTCTTCCAGCTCGTCGAGTTCGGCGTTCAGCTCGGCCTGGCGGCGCAGGCTTTCCATCATGCGCGTCTTGTTCGCGTCTTCATACGCGGCGCCGTCGGCGAGGAAGGCTTCGAGTTCTGCCTTTTCTTTTTGCAGCGGCGCCATGCGTTTTTCAATCGCGTCGACGTTCTTCTGCAGCGGCTTGCGCAGCGCATTCAGGCGTTGACGTTCGGCGGCTTCCTCGCGCTTCTGGTCGCGGCGGTTGGTGGTCGGCGCGCCATCCGCATCGGCCGGAGCAGCCTGGGCGCTGGCGGCTGCGCGCTTGGCCGCGGCTTGTTTGAGCAGCCAGTCGCGGTAGTCGTCCAGATCGCCATCAAACGGGGCGACGGTGCCCTGGCCGACAAGCAGGAACTGGTCGGTCGTGGCGCGCAGCAGATGCCGATCGTGCGAGACGAGGATCAGCGTGCCGTCGAACTGGGCCAGCGCCATTGTCAGGGCTTCGCGGGTGTCGAGATCCAGATGGTTGGTCGGCTCGTCGAGCAGCAGCAGGTTGGGGCGCTGCCAGACGATCAGGGCGAGCGCCAGGCGTGCCTTCTCGCCGCCGGAGAACGGCTCGATGGGCGAGGTCGCCATGTCGCCGCGGAAGTTGAAGCTGCCGAGAAAGTCGCGCAGTTCCTGCTCGCGCACGTCGGGTGCCAGCCGCGCCAGATGCAACAGCGGGGAGGCGTGATCGTCCAGCGTTTCCAACTGGTGCTGGGCGAAGTAGCCGATCTGCAGGCCCTTGCCGCGCCGGATCGTGCCGGACAGCGGTGCCAGCGTCTCGGCCAGTGTTTTTACCAGCGTTGATTTGCCCTGGCCGTTGGCCCCCAGCAGGCCGATGCGCTGGCCGGTCTGGATGGAGAACGTCAGGTGCTTGAGGATGGTGATGGGCTCATCAACGCTCGGGCCGGGATAGCCGCAATCGACGCCTTCAAACGTGAGCATCGGGTTGGGTGCCGCCTCGGGCTCGCGGAATTCGAACGAGAAACCCGCCGCCGCATGCACGGGCGCAAGGCGCTCCATGCGCTCCAGCGCCTTGACGCGGCTCTGCGCCTGCTTGGCCTTGCTGGCCTTCGCCTTGAAGCGCGTGATGAACGATTCCAGGTGCGCGATCTGCTTTTGCTGGCGCGCGTACGACGCTTCCTGCAGCGCCATCTGCTGCAGGCGTTGCGTCTCAAACTGCGTGTAGTTGCCGCCGTAACGTTTGAGCTTCTGGTTCTCGATATGCAGCGTGACGTTGCAGACGCCGTCGAGAAATTCTCGGTCGTGCGAAATCATCACCAGCGTGCCGGCGTAGCGCGACAGCCAGTCTTCCAGCCAGACCACGGCGTCCAAATCCAGGTGGTTGGTGGGCTCGTCGAGCAGCAGCAGGTCGGACGGGCACATCAGCGCCTGGGCCAGATTCAGACGCATGCGCCAGCCGCCGGAGAAGCTCGCCACGGGTTGCGTGGTCTGCGCCATCGTGAAACCGAGGCCGAGCAGCAGCGCCTGCGCACGCGCCGGTGCGGTGTAGCCGTCGGCATCGGCAAAGGCCGTGTGGGCTTCGGCCTGCGCATGGCCGTCGTGCGCGGCTTCTGCTGCGGCGAGCCGGCGTTCAATTTCGCGCAGGCGGGTGTCGCCATCGAGCGTGTAGTCGAGCGCGCTGCGGTCGACTGCGGGCGTTTCCTGCGCCACGTGCGCGACCTGCCAGGTGGGCGGGATGGCGACTTCGCCGCCGTCGGCGTGCAATTCGCCGCGCAGCATTGAAAACAGCGTGGACTTGCCGCTGCCGTTCACGCCGACAAGGCCGACCCGTTCACCGGGGTTGAGTGTGGCGGTGGCGTGGTCGAACAGCACCTTGGTGCCGCGCTGGAGGACGAGGTCGTCGAATCGGATCACGAAAAACTGCGCTGAAGGCAAATCGGAGAAGGGTGCGATTGTAGCGTGCTGCGTCGCACGATCCCGGCGCCCCAGGTGCGTTTGGACTGGTGCATTGCACCGTGCCGAGGCAGCGCTCGCCCGGAATCTGTGCGGCGGCATTGGACCTAGGGAAAACCATAGGTCTTCATGAAAGTTTTTTTCTTTACACGGTCGGCTCGTGAAAATACATTTACACAAAATTTTCACGGCCCATGAACATGGCGAAATCCACCAGCAAGCGCACGGATGTGTCGAAGGGCGCATTCGCGGCCGATGCGACGGTCTCCGAGCGCATTGGAGCGGCCCTTGCCACGCTCACGCCGGCGCACCAGCGCATGGCGGAATACGTGCTGGCGAACCCGTTCCGCGCCGCCACCATGCGCATCGACGAATTTGCCGCCGCGGTGGACATGTCGATTGCCACGGCCAACCGCTTTGCGCTGGCGCTGGGCTTTGACGGCTATCCGCAGTTCCGAGCGGGGCTGCTGCGCGGCTTCGAAGCGACGCTCGCGCCGGTGGAAAAACTGCGTCACGAGCTGGCACGCCCGGCCTCCAGCGCGGAAATCTTTGCCGCCTCGCTCAACGAAGACATCGCCAACCTTGACGCCACGCGCCGCATGCTCGACGCCGCCGCGTGTGAACGGGCGGTCGACGCCATCCTCGGCGCACAGCGCATCTATGTGATGGGCTTTGGCGCCAGCGGCTATCTGGCGGGGCTGCTGCGCCATGGGCTCGATCTTTACTGCGACACGGTGATCGCCGTTTCGCAGCCGGGCGGCGCCTCCGATGCAGCGCGCCAACTGCGCAAGATCGGGCCGAAGGACTTGCTGATCGCAATCGCATTCCCGCGCTATGCGGCAGACACCATCACGCTGGCCAAACGGGCCGGCGAGCAAGGCTGCCAACTGCTGGCGCTGACCGACAGCCCGACGTCGCCGCTCGCGCCGCTGGCCGACATTGCGTTGTATGCACGGCCGGAGCGGCAGTTCTCGGCCACGTCGGACACGGCTGCCGTGGCCCTGTTCGAAGCGCTCTGCGGCGCAGTGGCGCATCGCTCGGCGCATTCGCTGGAATCGGCCGAACGCCTGACTGAATTTGTGCTGCCCTGGCTGCATACCGCCCCGGCGCCGCGCGCCAACGACGCCGCGAACGCTTCCGGCACACCCACGACGACCCGACGCGGCCGCAAGCGCACCGCTGAAAACTGATTGCCATCGAGCCACGCATGACTACGCCCATCCTCGCCATCCACGGTGGCGCCGGCACCATCACCCGCACGGCCATGAGTGCCGACAAGGAAGCCGCTTACCAGCAGGCGCTGCATGACATCCTGGCCGCTGGACAACGCATCCTCGTGGACGGCGGCAGCGCTGTAGATGCTGTGACCGAAGCCGTGCGCCTGCTCGAAGAGTGCCCGCTGTTCAACGCCGGCAAGGGCGCGGTGCTCACCAGCGCCGGCACGTATGAACTCGATGCGTCGATCATGGACGGCGCCACGCTGGCGGCCGGCGCAGTCACCTGCGTCAAGCGCCTGCGCAATCCCATCCTGGCTGCCCGCGCAGTGATGGAGCGCAGCGAACACGTGCTGTTCACCTCCGAAGGCGCCGAGGCTTTCGCGCAAGCGCAGGGCCTGGAGTTTGTCGAGCCGGACTACTACTACACCGAAGCGCGCTACGCCCAATGGCAGCGCGCTCGCCAGCAAGACGGCATGGCGCTGCTCGATCACGATGCCGCGTCGCTCATGGCAAAGGAAGCTGCACCCATCGACCCGGACAACAAGTTCGGCACCGTGGGCGCCGTGGCATTCGACGCGCAAGGGCGCCTCGCGGCGGCCACCTCCACGGGCGGCGTCACCAACAAGAAGGTCGGCCGCGTGGGCGACACGCCCATCGTCGGCGCGGGCTGCTTTGCGAACAACGTTGCGGCCGTGTCGTGCACGGGCACGGGCGAAATGTTTATCCGCGCCGTGGCTGCCTACGACATTGCCGCGCAGATGGAGTACGCCGGCAAGTCGCTGGCCGATGCGAGCAACGACGTAGTCATGCGCAAGCTGATGGCCATCAGCGGCCGCGGCGGGCTGATCGCCGTGGACGCGCAAGGCAACGTCGCGTTGCCGTTCAACACAGAAGGGATGTACCGCGGGTTCGCACGCGGCGCGCAAGCGCCCGTGGTGTCGATCTATCGGTAAGAAGCCGCCAAGCAGGACAGTAGGAGATTTGTCGTGACAGCAACCAAACAGCCCGGCTCCAACAGCGTCATTGCCATGCCCGACCAGCGTGTCGTGCAGGTGCAAGACCTGAGCGTGCGCTTTGCCACGTCCGAGCGCGTGGTCGACGCGGTGCGCAACCTGTCGTTCCACGTCGACCGGGGCGAGACGCTGGCCGTGGTCGGCGAATCGGGTTCGGGCAAGTCGGTGACGTCGCTGGCGCTGATGCGGCTGGTGGAACATGGCGGCGGCAAGATCATCGGCGGCCAAATCCATCTGCGCCGCCGCAACGGCGAGGTGCTGGACTTGGCGAACGCCAGCCCGGCGGCCATGCGCGGCGTGCGCGGTGCCGACATCGCGATGATCTTCCAGGAGCCGATGACCTCGCTCAACCCGGTCTTCACCGTGGGCGAGCAGATTGCCGAGTCGATCCGCCTGCACCAGGGCAAGCCCGCCAGCGAGGCCAAGGCCGAGGCGCTGCGCATGCTGGAGCTGGTGCGCATTCCGGAAGCGCGCAATGTGCTGGGGCGCTATCCGCACCAACTGTCGGGCGGCATGCGCCAGCGCGTGATGATTGCGATGGCGCTGTCATGTAAGCCGTCGTTGCTGATTGCGGATGAGCCGACCACCGCGCTGGACGTGACCATCCAGGCGGAAATCCTGCAACTGATCCGCGCGCTGCAGCAGGAGCTGCAGATGGCCGTGGTGTTCATCACGCATGACATGGGTGTGGTGGCGGAAGTGGCCGACCGCGTGCTCGTGATGTACAAGGGCGATCGCGTGGAAGAGGGCCCGTCGGCCACCGTGTTTGCACAGCCGGCGCATCCGTATACGCGTGCGCTGCTGTCGGCGGTGCCGCGCCTGGGTTCGATGCAGGGCACCGATGGCCCGGCGCGCTTTCCGCTGTTGCGTGTGGATGGCACGTCCGCTGCGGTCGATACGACACCGCAGCCGGCAGCGTCGCACGATGTGCAACCCATTTTGCGTGTGCGTGATCTCGTCACGCGCTTTGACGTGCCTACGGGCATCTTCGGCCGCGTTACGCGCCGGGTGCATGCGGTGGAGCAGGTCAGTTTCGATCTCTACCCTGGTGAGACGCTGGCGCTGGTCGGCGAATCGGGCTGCGGCAAGTCGACGACGGGACGGTCGCTCTTGCGCCTGGTGGACAGCCAGAGCGGCAGCATCGAATTTGCCGGCCAAAACATCGGCGAGCTGAAGGGGCCGGCGCTCCAGACGCTTCGCCGAAACATCCAGTTCATCTTCCAGGACCCATTCGCCTCGCTGGACCCGCGCGTGCCGGTCGGCTACTCCATCATGGAGCCGCTGCTGGTGCACAAGGTGGCTTCCGGCAAAGAGGCACAGCAACGCGTGGAATGGCTGCTGGACAAGGTGGGCCTGCAGGCCGCGCATGCATCGCGCTATCCGCACGAGTTCTCGGGCGGGCAGCGCCAGCGCATCTGCATTGCGCGCGCGCTGGCATTGAACCCGAAGGTGGTGATTGCGGATGAGTCGGTGTCCGCGCTCGACGTGTCGATCCAGGCGCAGATCGTCAACCTGATGCTCGACCTGCAGAAGGAGTTTGGCGTTGCGTTCCTGTTCATCTCACACGACATGGCGGTGGTGGAGCGCATCAGCCATCGCGTGGCGGTGATGTATCTCGGCCAGATCGTCGAGATCGGCCCGCGCCGTGCGATCTTCGAGAACCCGCAGCACCCCTATACGAAGAAGCTGATGTCGGCCGTGCCGATTGCGGACCCGGCGCGCCGTCACCTGAAGCGTGAACTGTCGACGCACGAAATTCCAAGCCCGATCCGCGCCATTGGCGACCTGCCGGTGGTGCAGCCGTTGGTGCAAGTGGCGCCAGACCACTTTGTTGCCCGCCACTCGATTGGCGGCGCGTATTAATCGCAATACAGAACGCAGTGAGACGTCATCTTTGATGAGGAGGAAGGAAATGTTCAATCGCTTTGCCCACCGAGTCGCATTCGGCCCGCGCGCAGCCATGGTTGCCAGCGGCCTGGCCCTGGCGGCATTCACCATGCCGGCCTTTGCCGCCAAGGACGCCGTGATGGCGGTCTACTCGACCTTCACCACGATGGACCCGTACGACGCCAACGACACGCTGTCGTTCAGCGCGGCCAAGTCGTTCTATCAAGGCCTGTTCGGCTTCGACAAGGACATGAAGCTGGTCAACGTGCTGTGCGACAGCTACGAGGTCAGCAAGGACGGCCTGGTCTATACGTTCAAGCTGCACAAGGGCGTGAAATTCCACGACGGGACCACGTTTGATGCCAACGCCGTCAAGGCCAACCTGGACCGCGTGACGGACCCGGCCAACAAGCTCAAGCGTTTCGTGCTGTTCAATCGCGTGGCGAAGACCGAAGTGGTCGATCCGTACACCGCCCGCGTGACGCTCAAGGAGCCGTTCTCGCCGTTCATCAACGTGCTGGCCCATCCGTCGGCGGCGATGATCTCGCCCACGGCGCTCAAGAAGTACGGCAAGGACATCGCGTTCCACCCGGTCGGCACCGGCCCGTTCGAATTTGTCGAGTGGAAGCAGACCGACTACCTGAAGGGCAAGAAATTCGACGGCTACTGGAAACACGGCCTGCCGAAGATCGACACCATCACCTGGAAGCCGGTGGTCGACAACAACACGCGCGCCACCATCATGCAGACGGGCGAGGCCGACTTTGCGTTCACGATTCCGTTCGAGCAGGCCGCGGTGCTCAAGAGCAGCCCGAAGGTTGACCTGATTGCAGCGCCGTCGATCATCCAGCGCTATGTCAGCTTGAACACCAACGTGAAGCCGTTCGACAACCCCAAGGTGCGCCAGGCCATCAACTACGCCATCAACAAGGATGCGCTGACCAAGGTGGCGTTTGCGGGCTACGCCGTGCCGTCTGAAGGCGTGGTGCCGCCGGGCGTTGACTACGCCGTCAAGTTGGGCCCGTGGCCGTACAACCCGGCCAAGGCGAAAGAACTGCTGAAGGAAGCGGGTTACCCGAACGGCTTCGAGACGCAACTGTGGTCGGCCTACAACCACACGACGGCGCAGAAGATCATCCAGTTCGTGCAGCAGCAACTGGCGCAGGTCGGCATCAAGGCCTCGGTGCTGGCGTTGGAAGCGGGCCAGCGCGTCGAGCGCGTGGAAAGCGTGCCCAAGCCCGAAGACGCCGGCGTGCGCATGTACTACGCAGGCTGGTCGTCGTCGACGGGTGAATCGGATTGGGCGCTGCGTCCGCTGCTGGCGTCCGAAGCCATGCCGCCCAAGTCGTTCAACACGGCGTACTACAAGAACGAGCAGGTCGATGCCGACATCGCCGGCGCGCTGCGCACGACCGATCGCGCAGAGAAGTCGAAGCTCTACACCGACGCGCAGAAGCGCATCTGGGAAGACGCACCGTGGGCCTTCCTGGTGACGGAGAAGATCGTCTACGCGCGCTCGAAGCGTCTGTCGGGTGCCTATGTGGCACCGGACGGCTCGTTCAGCTTTGAAGACGTTGACATCAAGCAATAAGCCTCATTGCCGTACCGGCCCGCGCAATCTTTGCGCGGGCCATTGAATTGCCGCCTGCGGTGGATTTGCCATGCTGAACTACTTCATTAAACGTGCGCTGGGCGTGATCCCGACACTGCTGATCGTGGCAGTGCTGGTGTTCCTGTTCGTGCATCTGTTGCCCGGCGACCCGGCGCGTTTGGCCGCCGGCCCCGAAGCGGACGAGACGACGGTCGATCTCGTACGCAAGGACCTGGGCCTGGACAAGCCGATGCACGAGCAGTTCGTGCGCTTCTTCGCCAACGCCGCTCGCGGTGAGTTCGGCAACTCCATCCGCACCAAGCGTCCGGTGAGCGAAGAGATTGGCGAGCGCTTCTGGCCAACGCTCAACCTGACGATCACCAGCATGGTGTGGGCGGTGGTCTTCGGCATGGTGATCGGCATCACATCCGCCGTGTGGCGCAACAAGTGGCCGGACCGCCTGGGCATGACGCTCGCCGTGTCGGGCATTTCGTTCCCCGCGTTCGCACTGGGCATGCTGCTGATGGAAGTGTTCTCGGTGCAGCTTGGCTGGCTGCCAGCCATCGGTGCGGACACCTGGAAGCACTACATCCTGCCCTCGCTCACGCTGGGCGCTGCGGTGGCCGCCGTGATGGCGCGCTTCACGCGTGCGTCGTTCGTGGAAGTGCTGCAGGAAGATTTCGTGCGCACCGCCCGTGCCAAAGGCGTGCGCGAGACTGTGGTGGTCATCAAGCATTGCCTGCGCAACGCGATGATCCCGGTGGTCACGATGATGGGCCTGCAGTTCGGTTTTCTGCTGGGCGGCTCGATTGTCGTGGAGAAGGTGTTCAACTGGCCAGGCCTCGGCCGTCTGCTGGTGGATGCGGTGGAAATGCGCGACTACCCGGTCATCCAGGCCGAGGTGCTGCTGTTCTCGCTGGAGTTCATCCTGATCAACCTCGTGGTGGACATGCTTTACACCGTCATCAACCCCACCATCCGCTACAAGAAGTAAGGAGGCCGCCATGACCCAAGCCGCAAGCCAGGCGGTCGCACCGCAAGCCGCCACCGAACCCGTTCGCACCCCCTGGACGGAGTTCTGGCGCAAGTTCCGCAAGCAGCATCTGGCGATGGGCGCCGGTGTGTTCGTGATCGCGCTGGTACTGATCGCCATCCTCGCGCCGCACATCGTGCCGTTCGATGCGGAGAACTATTTCGACTACGACGCGCTCAACGCGGGCCCGTCGGCGCAGCATTGGTTTGGCGTCGATTCGCTGGGCCGCGACATCTTCAGCCGCATCCTCATGGGCACACGCATCTCGCTGGAAGCGGGCTTCGTGTCGGTCATCATCGGCGCCATCGTCGGCACCATGCTCGGCCTGCTAGCCGGCTACTACGAAGGCTGGTGGGACCGCATCGTCATGCGCATTTCCGACGTGCTGTTCGCCTTCCCGGGCATCTTGCTGGCCATCGGCATCGTGGCCATCCTGGGCAACGGCATGATCAACGTGATCTTTGCCGTGGCGGTGTTCAGCATTCCGGCGTTTGCGCGGCTGGTGCGCGGCAACACGCTCATGCTCAAGCACCTGACGTATGTGGAAGCCGCGCGCAGCATCGGCGCGTCCGACTGGACGATCATCATGCGGCACATCCTGCCGGGCACGATTTCGTCCATCGTCGTGTACTTCTCGATGCGGATCGGCACGTCGATCATCACCGCAGCCAGCCTCTCGTTCCTGGGCCTGGGCGCCCAGCCGCCCACCCCTGAGTGGGGCGCGATGCTCAACGAGGCGCGCGCCGACATGGTGACGGTGCCGCACGTGGCGATTTTCCCAAGCTTGGCCATCTTCCTGACCGTGCTGGCGTTCAACCTGCTGGGCGATGGCCTGCGCGACGCGCTGGATCCGAAGATCGACCGCCGCTGAGTTCTTCGCATGCCACTGAGCCTTCCGCACATCGGCGCACTGCCGGCCGGCGCACGCGACAGCATCTCCGACGTGGCAGGCGTGACCGTCGGCCACGCCACGATTGCCGGCGGCGACATCCAGACCGGCGTGACCGTGGTACGCCCGCATGCCGGCGACCCGTTCCTCGACAAGGTGCCCGCCGCCAGCGTGGTGCTCAACGGTTTCGGCAAGAGCATCGGCCTGGTGCAGGTGGACGAACTCGGCGTGCTGGAAACGCCGATTGCGCTGACCAACACGTTTGCCGTGGGCGCCGTGGCGCAAGCGCAGATCCGCCAGGCGGTTGCCGCCAACCCGCAGATCGGCCGCGCGTGGTCGACCGTCAATCCGCTCGTCTTCGAATGCAATGACGGCTACCTGAACGACCTGCAGGCGTTTGCCGTGCAGGACGTGCACTACGACGCGGCCTACGCTGCGGCAGCCCAAGCGTTCGAGCAAGGCGCGGTGGGGGCAGGGCGCGGGATGTCGTCGTTCGGCGTGAAGGGCGGCATCGGTTCTGCATCGCGCGTGGTGACACTCGCCGACGGCGCACAACGTACGGTCGGCGCGCTCGTGCTGTCCAACTTTGGCGTGACCAAAAACCTGACACTTGGCGGGCGCAACGTCGGTGCGGAATTGGCGAGCGCGCTCGCCGCGGTCACACCGGAGCCGGAGAAGGGTTCAATCATCATGCTGCTCGCCACCGACGCGCCGCTGGACGCACGCCAGTTGCGCCGCCTCGCCTTGCGCGCAGGCGCAGGCCTGGCGCGCACCGGCTCCGTCTTCGGTCATGGCAGCGGAGACATCGCGTTGGCGTTCTCCACTGCCTACACCGTGCCGCACGAAGGGGCACGTGCCATGCCGGCCGTCGCCATGACGCACGAGTCGCATCTCGACCCGCTGTTCCAGGCCGCGGCCGACAGCGTCGAACAAGCCATCGTGCACGCGCTGTTTCGCGCAACAGCCGTCACCGGCCGCGACGGCCACACGCGCCGCGCACTGACCGAACTGATCTGACCTGACCTCATGCGAATCCTGATCTCCGCCGACATCGAAGGCGTGGCCAACGTGTTCCACCCCGAGCAGACGCGCGCCGGCAACGGCGAATACGAACGCGCCCGCCGCTGGATGACCGCCGAAGCCGACGCCGCCGTGCGCGGTGCCTTCGACGGTGGTGCCACCGACGTGCTCGTCAATGATTCGCACGGAGGTTTTCGCAACCTCATCCCCGATTCCATCGACCGCCGCGCACGCTTCGTCCTGGGCAAACCGCGCTACCTCAGCATGATGGCCGGCATGGACGGCTGCGACGCCGTCTGCATGATCGGCTACCACGCGCGCGCCGGCAGCCGCGGCGTGCTGGCACACACCATCAACAGCTTCGCGTTTGCGCGCGTCTGGTTCAACGAGCAGGAACTGGGCGAGGCCGGCCTCTACGGCGCCCTGGCCGGGGAGCGCGGCGTGCCGGTGGCCGTTGCCAGCGGCGACGATGTATTCATCAAGGAGACCAAACCGCTGCTGCCGCACACCACGTTCGTCGAGACCAAACAGGCCGAAGGACAGAACGCCGGCACATCGCTCTCGCCCGAGCAGTCGTGCGAGGCGATCTATGCGGCGGTAAAGGCCACGGTGCGGCGCGGTCATTTCAGCATGCCGCTGCGCCTCCAGGCACCGATCGTCTGCCGCCTGCAAACGCAAACACCCGCATTGGCCGACCTGTTCTGCCAATGGCCCGCCTTGGAGCGCGTCGACGGCACGGTGCTGCGCTTCGCCGCCGACTCCGTAGAACATGCCGTACGCATGCTCAACAGCCTCTCCGCCATGTCCGCGATGCTGCGTTAAGCACCAGCTCGACACCTCACGGCGGCAGCGCACGCGCCTCGACGGTTTGGTCGTTGACGTTCATGCCCTAGATGGCGCCTTGAATTTCTGTTGCAGAGAGGAAAAAGGAAGGGAAACTGTCTGAGCGCAGCGAGTTTTTCCCTTCCCCTCTCTGCGACATAAATTCAAGGAATCTTTCGCCATCTCGGGCGCGCCTTTCTTTGCCTACCTTTCTTTGGCAAGACAAAGAAAGTAGGTCGGCCCCGGCAGGGGACGAAACAGGGATGGACCAAAAACGCACATCACAGCGTAAACTTCAGCACATCCAACCCCCGAAGGAGCCCCCCATGACCCGCGCACTCACCCTCACCACGTTGCTGTGTGCGCTAGCAGTGGTAACGGTATCGGCCTGCGACCGCCGTCCATCACCAGCCAACCCGCCCACGCCCCAGACGTCGAAAGCCGAAAAGGCGGCCGCCGCGCTCGCCAAGGCCGCCGCAGAATTCAAATGCCCCGCGCCATCGGGCCGCTTCATGATCGACGACGGCACCAACCGTGGCCCCAAGCAGCCCGTGCGCACCAACTGCACCACCGCCTACGCCACCTGCGACGCGCAGTCGCACGCCGTCTTCGACCACTGCCCAAGCGGCCAGGTGTTCGATCAGCGCTTTTCCATTTGCGTTGTGAAAGACGCCTGTGACGAGATCAAGTCCTGACGCTGTTTCGGTTGTTTCCGCTGTGACGGCCGTTGCAGCCTCGCCGGAGTGTTGCACTCGGCGCGTCGGGTTCCGAACGTCAAATGCGCGGTTCAAAGCCCGGCGCATGGGTTTCTGAACGGCAATCTTCGAGTCCAGAACCAGAGATGTGGGGTTCGGAATCCGGAGACCAGGCGTTCCGAACCCCACACATGGCGTTCTGAACGTCAATCGCGGCGTTTGGAACCGGAAACGCGGCGTTCGCAACCCGGTCCACGGCGTTCCGAACGCCAACCTATCGAGTTCCGAACCCCACGCGTGCGGTTCGGAACCCCATTCGCTTAAAGCGCCTCGCGCGTAACCAGGAACACCTGGTCTTCGCCTGCGCTGGTCGGCAGCCAGACCAGGTCGAGATCCGGGAAGGCCGCTTCAACGTTTTCGCGCTCGTTACCGATTTCCACCACCAGCACGCCGTGCGGCTTCAGGTGACGCGGTGCATCGGCCAGGATGCGGCGGACGATGTCCATGCCGTCGTTGCCTCCTGCCAGCGCCATGTGCGGCTCGGCACGGTACTCTGGCGGCAATGCCTGCATCGATGCCTCGTTCACGTACGGCGGGTTCGTGAGGATCACGTCGTAATGCACGCCCGGCGGCAGCGGCGCATACAGGTCGCCTTCGTGCAGGCGGATGCGGTCTTGCAGGTGGTATTCGTCGACATTGCGATTGGCCACCACCAGTGCATCCGGCGAAAGGTCCACCGCGTCGATGGTCGAGTTGGGCCATTGCAGCGCCGCCAGAATCGACAGGCAGCCCGAGCCGGTACACAGCTCTAGCACATCGGTCGGACCGTCTTCCTGGTCGATCCACGGTTCCAGGCCGTCTTCCAGCAATTCGCCGATGAAGCTGCGCGGCACGATCACGCGTTCGTCCACGTAGAAGCGCATGCCGTGCATGAACGCCTCGTGCGTGATGTACGCGGCGGGCACGCGGTCGACAGCGCGGCGCTCGATCACCTTCAGCACGGCAGCCACTTCTTCGGGCAGCAGGCGTGCGTCCAGGAACGGCTCCAGCGTATCGATCGGCAGATGCAGCGTGTGCAGGATCAGGTAAGCGGCTTCGTCGTAGGCGTTCTCGCTGCCGTGGCCGAAGACAAGCCCGGCGGCGGTGAAGCGCGACACGGCGTAGCGCAGCAGGTCGCGAACGGTCGTGAACGGGTGGGAGGTGGGCAGGGTGGGCGTGGTCATCTTCGGCTCAATGTTGTTGTGCGGCCAGCAAATCGACGTAAGCGACGTCAAGCAGGTCGGATTCGGCAATGCCGAGGGATTGCATCAGGGCGTGCGCAATGGCCACGCCATCGTCGTCGGATTGGTCTTCGCGCAGCACGACTTCAAGTTCAACGAAATCGCCAAGGTCTTTCACCGCATCCACATGAATGCGCGTCTGGCCCGCGAGATAAAGGTGGCGCAACTTGATGACGCGCCCGGCGGTGCCGATGGCGGCGGCCAGCGTGGCGCGCAGGGCATCGGGCGCGCTGGTCGGAACGATGTGGTAGTCCGACACGCGCGGGCCGGCGCTGTTGGCGCGGAAGTAATGGATCAGCTCGCCGCGCCCGGTCGAGAACTGCCGCAGCTTCAGGCGCCCATTCGCACAGGCAAAGAACGTGTCGTCCTGCTCGATGCGCTCGGGGCCGGAATCCGCGATGGCAGTCGCGCGCTCAACGAGTGCAGCCACATCGCGCACATGCGCCTTGATCTCCACGTTGCGCGCCATCTGGGTCCTCAGGCGATCAACGTTTCCAAGACGCGGCGATACACGTTTTTCAGCGGCTCGATGAATGCCACTTCGACGTGTTCGTCGATCTTGTGGATGCTCGCGTTCGGCGGGCCGAACTCAATGACCTGCGGGCAGATCTTGGCGATGAAGCGGCCGTCCGACGTGCCACCCGTGGTCGATAGCTCCGTCGTCACGCCGCATTCGGCCTGGATGGCGGAGGCGAGGGCATCGGACAGCTCGCCGCGCTCGGTCAGAAAGGGCTCGCCGCCCAGCGTCCAGTCGAGCGTGTAGTCGAGGCCGTGCGCATCGAGAATGCCGTGCACGCGCGCCTTCAGGCCGTCCGGCGTGCTGGCGGTCGAGAAGCGGAAGTTGAAGTCGATCGTGACGTGGCCAGGAATGATGTTCGTCGCGCCCGTGCCGCCGTGAATATTCGACATCTGCCACGTGGTCGGCGGGAAGTATGCATTGCCGTCGTCCCACTTCGTGGCGGCCAGCTCAGCCAGCGCCGGCGCGGCCAGGTGGATCGGGTTCTTGGCCAGATGCGGATACGCGATGTGTCCCTGCACACCATTCACCGTGAGCTTGCCCGACAACGAACCGCGCCGCCCGTTCTTGACCATGTCGCCGAGGGTCGACACCGAAGTCGGCTCACCGACCACGCAGTAATCGAGGCGCTCGCCGCGTGCGCGGAGCAGGTCGCATACCTTGACGGTGCCGTCGTGCGCGGGGCCTTCTTCGTCGCTGGTGATCAGAAAGCCGATCGAGCCGGCGTGGTCCGGGTGCTTGGCAACAAATTCTTCCGAGGCCACCACGAAGCCGGCAATCGACGTCTTCATGTCTGCCGCGCCGCGCGCGTAGAGCTTGCCGTCACGGTGTGTGGGCTCGAACGGGTCGGAGTGCCATTGCTCGACGGGGCCGGTGGGCACCACATCGGTGTGGCCCGCGAAGACGAGCAGCTTGCCTGCGGTGCCGGCCGTGCCGCGCTTGACGGCCCACAGGTTGGTCACGCGAAAGTGGTCCGGGCCGCTGACCACGGTTTCGCATTCGAAGCCGGCGGCGGTCAGGCGTTCGATCAGCACGTCCTGGCAGCCCTTGTCTTCGGGCGTGACGGAGCGGCGGCGGATCAGGTCTTCAGTGAGGGCAAGCGTGGGCTGCATGACGGTGACGATGTTGTCATTATTGTTAGAAGAGGGCGGCGTACTGGTCCGCCGAGAAACCGACGTTGACGCTCTTGCCGTGCACCAGCACCGGCCGCTTGATCAGCGACGGGTTGGCCTGCATCAGCGCGATGGCGCCAGCCTCGTCTTCAGCGCGGGCCTTGTCGGCGTCAGACAGTGCGCGCCACGTGGTGCCCTTGCGGTTGAGCAGCGTGGCGAGCGGCACATGTTTGAGCCAGCCGGCCAGCATGTCGGCGCTCACGCCTTGCTTCTTGAAATCGTGAAAGGTGTAGGCGACGCCGTTCGATTCGAGCCACGTGCGGGCCTTCTTCACGGTGTCGCAATTGGGGATGCCATGCAGGGTCGTCATGGTGGGATTCGCAATCAATGTCGAAAGGCTTGCAGGGCGAAGGAGAGGGCGGCAACAGCCACTGCAAAACCAATGGACGCCAGCCAAGTCATGCGCCTGAGGCGACGCTCCAGCCGCGCGGCTTCATCGCGCAACGCGTCGATGGTGATGGCGTGCTGTTCGGCCAGCAGCTTGACCGATTCAGCCTGCTGCAGGATCGCCGCTTCCAGCTCGGCAATCCGTGTATTCGGATCGGGCGCGGCGCCTTCTGCGCGGGCAGCTTCGGTGCCGGTTTTCTTGCGGTTCTTGAACTTGTCGATGGTCTTGTTTGCCTGCTCCAGGATGGTGGGCAGCAACGACAAGACGGTACCGATGGTGTTTGGATCAAGACCCATGATGCGTTGGCGCAGCTTGCCGAAGCGGGTGCCGGCGGCATTGCGTTCGGACATGGCTGCGTTTGAGGTGGTTGGCATGCCCGCAAGACTAGCAGGCATGCCTTGCGCCGGTGCTTAATCGCCGCGCAGCAGCTCGTTCAGGCCAACCTTGGCGCGCGTCTTCGCGTCGACCTTCTTGACGATCACGGCGCAGTACAGGCTGTGCGAGCCGTCCTTCGACGGCAGGTTGCCCGCCACCACCACCGAGCCCGCCGGGATGCGGCCGTAGCTGACTTCACCGGTTTCGCGATCGTAAATCTTGGTCGACTGGCCCAGGTACACGCCCATCGAGATCACCGAGTTTTCTTCAACGATCACGCCTTCCACGACTTCCGAGCGCGCACCGATGAAGCAGTTGTCTTCGATGATGACCGGGTTGGCCTGCAGCGGCTCCAGCACGCCGCCGATGCCCACACCGCCCGACAGGTGGACGTTCTTGCCGATCTGTGCGCACGAACCGACGGTGGCCCAGGTGTCGACCATCGTGCCTTCGTCAACGTAAGCGCCGATGTTCACGTACGACGGCATCAGCACGGCGTTCTTGGCGATGAACGAGCCACGGCGCGCCACCGCCGGCGGCACCACGCGGAAGCCGCCCGCGGCGAAGTCTTCTGCCGTGTAGTCGGCGAACTTGCTCGGCACCTTGTCGTAGAACTGCGTGAAGCCGCCGGCAGCCATCGGTGCGTTATCTTCCAGGCGGAACGACAGCAGCACGGCCTTCTTGATCCACTGATTGACGATCCACTCGCCGTCCTTCTTCTCGGCCACACGCAGCGCGCCACGATCGAGCTGCCCGATCACGTTGGCGACGGCTTCGCGGATATCGGCCGGAGCGGACTTGGGCGACAGGTTGGCGCGGTCTTCCCACGCTTGGTCGATCAGGGATTGCAGTTGTTGCGTCATGGTCTTGTTGGCTCTCGGAGAGGAAACAGAAGAGAAAATTACGGATCAGCGTTGCTGGCAGAACTCGACAACCCGGCGCGCGCCTTCCAGGCATTCGTCCACGCCGGCCACCAGCGCGATGCGCACGTAGTCCTGGCCCGGGTTCGTGCCATGCGCCTCGCGGGCAAGGTAGCTGCCCGGCAGGACGGCGACGTTCTTGGCGGCCAGCAGCTGGCGTGCGAATTCAGTGTCCGACAGGCCCGTGCGCTTGACGTTGGCCCACAGGTAGAAGGCTGCGTCGGGCAGGGCCACGTCCAGCACCTCGGCCAGCATCGGCGTGACCTGTTGGAACTTCTTGACGTATTGCGCGCGGTTGTCGCGCACGTGGGTCTCGTCATTCCACGCAGCGATGCTAGCGGACTGCACCGACGGGCTCATCGCGCTGCCGTGATACGTGCGATACAGCAGATAGGCCTTGAGCAGCTTGGCGTCGCCTGCCACGAAGCCGGAACGCATGCCCGGCACGTTGGAGCGTTTGGACAGGCTGGAGAACATCACGAGGCGGTCAAAGCCTCGGCCCAGCTTGTGCGCGGCCTGCAGCGCGCCCAGCGGCGGGTTGGCCTCGTCGAAATAGATTTCGGAGTAGCACTCGTCCGACGCGATGATGAAGCCGTATTCGTCCGACAAGGCGAAGAGTTGCTTCCAGTCTTCGAGGGTGAGCACGGCGCCGGTCGGGTTGCCGGGGCTGCATACGAAGACGAGCTGCACGTTGCGCCATTCTTCGGGCGTGATCGCGGCGAAATCGGGTGCGTAGTTGCGCGCCGGGTCGCTGTTGGCGAACAGGGGCGTGGCACCGGCCAGCAGCGCCGAGCCTTCGTAGATCTGGTAGAACGGGTTCGGGCACAGCACGCGGGCACCGGGCTTGCTGCCGTCGATCACGGTCTGCGCGAACGAGAACAGCGCCTCGCGCGAGCCGTTGACGGGGATGACTTCAGTGGCTGGGTCGACCTTCGGCAAGCCGTAGCGGCGCTCCAGCCATGCAGCGATGCACTGTCGCAGTGCATCGGAGCCAAGCGTCGTGGGATAATTCGCCAGCCCGCCGAGCGCCGCCGTCAGCGCGTCTTTCACCAGGGCCGGCGTCGGGTGCTTGGGCTCGCCGATGCCAAAGCTGATCGGCGTATGGGCGGCGCTGGGCGTGACGTCCTTCACAAGCGCTTTCAGTTTCTCGAACGGATACGGCTGTAGGGCGGACAGGCGCGGATTCACGGTGTTGGGCGGCGGTGTTGGGCTGGTCAGCGGACAAGCTTGGCGCTTGCCGGGAAGCCCGAAATTATACGGCCAACGTGTGCTGGCCACCCCAAGACAATGCTGGCCGCGGCGGATTTCCGCCGTTTTTTTATTGCTTAGATGACATCGATAGCCTCATCGGCGGACGCTTCCGCTCACCACGAGCCGCAATGGGCGGCTGCACTGTTTATCCTCCTGGGCGCCTCGGTCTGGGGCATTTCCTGGTACCCGTACCGCCTGCTGGCCGGCTGGGGGCTCGGCAGCATGCTGGCTTCGTCGATGACGGGCGCAGCTGCAGCCGTGCTGGCCGCCATAGTGCTGCGTCGTCACTTTCCGACGTTTCAATGGTCGTGGCTGATTCCCGCGCTCGGGCTCGCGGCGGGCATCACCAACGCCGGTTTCGTCTGGGGCACGGTGCACGGCACGGTCATGCGGGTACTGCTCCTGTTCTATCTGACCCCGGTATGGACCGCCCTGCTGGCGCGCCTGTGGCTGCACGAGCGCCTGGGCTGGCGCGGCGGTGTGCTGCTCGCGCTGGCGTTGTCGGGCGCGATGATGATGCTGTGGTCGGGCCAGGCCGGCACGCCATGGCCGGGCTCAGCGGCGGAATGGGCGGGGCTGATTGCGGGGCTCGCTTTTGCGTGCAACAACGTGCTGTCCCGCCTGGCGGGGCAGCGTCATCCGACCATGCGCCCGGAGATGCGGACCGTGGTCGTCTTCACCGGCTGCGCGCTGGTGGGCTTTCCGGCTGCGCTGATGCTGGATGGCGTGCGCACGGTGCCGGCGGCTTTCTCGCAGAGCAATACGTGGCTGCTGCTGGCGGGCATGGCCTGCGTGCTGGTCGGCGGCAATGCGATGGTGCAGCGCGGCCTGCAACGCTTGCCGGCCAATCGTGCGGCGCTGCTGATGCTGTTCGAAATCGTGGTGGCGGCCGCGTCATCGGCGCTGCTGACGGCGGAACGCCTGTCCCCCCAGGAGATGGCGGGCGGCGCCTGCATCATCCTGGCAGGCGCGCTGTCGGGGCTGTCCCGGCGCAAGTAGGCTGCCGGCGTTTCGCAATCCAAGGAGTTGCCGATGTTGCTTCGTTCGATTTCCATCGCGCTGACGTTTGCACTGTCAACGGCCGCTCCGGCCGCGCACGCCGCTCCGGCGGAGACCGGCCCCGCGTATGGCCCGCGCCTGGAAGGCTTCGATTACCCGGCGCCCGTCAAGGTCTTCAAGTTCGAGTCGCAGGGCGCCGCACTGGAGATGGCGTATCTGGATGTTGCGCCCAAGCAGCCCAACGGCCAGGTGGCGGTGCTGCTGCACGGCAAGAACTTCTGCGCGGCCACGTGGGAAGGCACCATCGCCGCGCTGACGGGTGCCGGCTACCGCGTGATCGCACCGGACCAGATCGGTTTCTGCAAATCGAGCAAGCCGCGCGCATATCAGTACACCTTCCAGCAACTGGCCAGCAATACGCATGCGCTGCTGGCCTCGCTGGGGGTCGAGCAGGCCATCCTGATCGGCCACTCGACGGGCGGCATGCTGGCGACGCGCTACGCGCTGATGTATCCGAACGCGGTGTCGCGGCTGGTGATGATCAACCCGATCGGCCTGGAAGACTGGAAGGCCAAGGGCGTGCCGTCCATGACGGTCGACCAGTGGTTCGCGCGTGAGAAGCAAACCACCGCCGAGCGCATCCGCGCCTACGAGCAGTCCACGTACTACGCCGGGCAATGGCGCGCGCAATACGAACCGTGGGTGCAGATGCTGGCCGGCATGTACCGTGGCCCGGGGCGGGATCTGGTGGCGTGGAATTCCGCGCTGCTGTACGACATGATCTATACACAGCCCGTCGTCTATGAGTTCAGCCAATTGCGCCCGTCGACGCTGCTGCTCATCGGCCAGAAAGACACCACCGCCATCGGCAAGGACACCGCCCCGCCGGAAGCGCGGGCACAGCTGGGGCATTACCCCGAACTTGGCCGTGCAGCCGCCAAGGCTATCCCGCGCGCGACGTTGGTGGAATTCCCGGATGCGGGCCATGCGCCACAAATCCAGGATCCTGACGCGCTGCACGATGCGCTGCTCGACTGGCTCGCTGCGCCGGAGCCCTCGCGCACCCGTCGCCCGGACTGACGCCGATTGTCATGAACGTGAAACTGCTTACAAATCCGCAGCAATTTGGCCTCCCGTACTGCAAATTTCGTCCATTTTTGTAGCGATTTGATTGGCGGGAGGTTGGGGTGCGAATGGTATGATGGCGCCATCCGCGCCCCTGGGGCGTGCCTTGTCAGTCCACGCCGAACGGCGTGGGTGTGACCGTTAAGGCGCGCTCCTGGGGCGCCCGCTTTATCCCCCCTTTTCTGATCCCTTCGAGACGAACACAACGTGCGCCTCTCTTCGATCAAGCTCGCAGGCTTCAAGTCTTTCGTCGATCCGACCAATTTTCATGTTCCGGGCCAGCTTGTCGGCATCGTCGGCCCGAACGGTTGCGGTAAATCCAACATCATCGACGCCGTGCGCTGGGTGCTCGGCGAATCACGTGCCGCGGAACTTCGTGGCGAATCGATGCAGGACGTCATCTTCAACGGCTCGACCCAGCGCAAGCCGGCTGGCCGCGCCAGCGTCGAACTCGTCTTCGACAACGCGGAAGGCCGCGCCGCCGGCCAGTGGAGCCAATACGCCGAAGTGGCGGTCAAGCGCGTGCTCAGCCGCGACGGCACCTCGTCGTACTTCATCAACAACCAGGCGGTGCGCCGCCGCGACATCCAGGACATCTTCCTCGGCACGGGCCTCGGGCCGCGCGCCTACGCCATCATCGGGCAGGGGATGATCTCGCGCATCATCGAGGCCAAGCCCGATGACATGCGCATCTTTCTGGAAGAAGCCGCGGGCGTGTCGAAGTACAAGGAACGCCGCCGCGAAACCGAAAACCGCCTCTCCGACACGCGTGAAAACCTGACGCGCGTGGAAGACATCCTGCGCGAACTCGGCACCAATCTCGAAAAGCTCGAGGGCCAGGCGGAAGTTGCGCAGCGCTTCCAGACGCTGCAGGCAGAAGGCGAAGAGAAGCAGCACCTGCTCTGGCTGCTCCGCAAGCGTGAAGCGCAAGCTGAGCAGGAACGCTACCAGCGCGCAATCGAACAGGCGCAGATCGACCTGGAAGCGCAGACCGCGCAGTTGCGCCATATCGAGGCCGAACTCGAAACGATGCGCGTGGCGCATTACGCGTCGTCCGATGCGATGCATGCCGCGCAGGGCGCGCTCTACGAAGCCAACTCCGAAGTCAGCCGCCTGGAAGCCGAAATCCGCTACGTGGTGGAATCGCGCAATCGCATCCAGCAGCAGATCGCCACGCTGACCACGCAGCAGGAACAGTGGCATACGCAGGGCGAGCAGGCGCAGGAAGACCTCGCCGCGGCCGAGGAAGAGCTGGCCATGGCCGAGGAGCGTGCTGCGCAGGCCGCCGAGGACGTCGCGCGCAAAGCCGACGAACTCCCCGCCATGGAAGCGCAGTGGCGCGATGCGCAGACCGCGCTGAACGATCAACGCGCCGCGATCCTGCAATCGGAACAGGCCCTCAAGCTCGAAGCCGCACACCAGCGCAATGCCGATCAGGCCCTGCTGCAGCTTGAGCAGCGCCGCGAACGTCTGACGCAAGAGTCATCCGGCCTCGACAAGCCGGACGACGTGCAGCTGGAAACGCTGCGTGCCGAACTGGCTGAGCAGGAAGAGGCGCTGGCCGAAGCGCAAGCCGCGCTGGAAGACGCCGAGACTCAGGTGCCGCAGCTCGACGAGGCACGCCGCGCCGCGCAGGACCGCGTGCAATCGGAAGCCGCCGCCATCGCCAGTCTCGAAGCACGCCTCGCCGCGCTCAAGCAACTGCAGGAAAACGTGCAGACCGACGGCAAGGTCCAGCCGTGGCTCGCCAAGCATGGGCTGAGCGAACTGCCGCGCTTCTGGAAGAAGCTCCAGATCGAGCAGGGCTGGGAGCCGGCACTCGAAGCGGTGCTGCGCGAAAAGCTTGGCGCGCTGGAAGTCTCCAACCTCGATTGGATCAAGGCGTTTGCGGCCGACGCGCCGCCCGCCAAGCTCGCCTTCTATGCGCCGCCGCCCGCAGCGCGTCCGGTCGAGGCGCCGGCGGGGTTGCGTCCGCTGATGGCGCTGGTGCAGGTGACGGAGCCCGGCATGCGCGCCGTGCTGCAAGACTGGCTGGCCGACGTCTATATCGCCGACGACATGCAGGCTGCGCTCGCCGCGCGGCAGACGTTGCCGGAAGGCGGCACGTTTGTGGTCCAGGCCGGGCACTTGATTGGCCGGTCGTCGGTGCAGTTGTACGCGCCCGATTCCGAGCAGGCCGGCATGCTGGCGCGCGCGCAGGAGATCGAGAACCTGCACAAACAGGTGCGTGCGCAGATGCTGTTGGCCGACGAAGCCAAGAGTGCCGCCGTGCGCGCCGACGCGGCGTACAGCCAGGCCAGCCAGAACCTCACGCAGGTGCGGGCTCGCGCCGAGCAGGCCACGCGTCGCGTGCACGTCCTGCAGATGGATGTGCTCAAGCTGTCGCAGGCGATGGAGCGCTACAACGCGCGCAGCGGCCAGATCGACAGCGAGTTGGACGAGATTCGCGCGCAGATCGAAGAGCAGCGTGCCATCCGTGCCGAATCTGAAGCGACGTTCGAACAGCACGATGCGGCGCTCGCCGACATGCAGGCGCGCTTTGAAGACAGCCAACAGGCCTTCGAAGCACTCGAAGTTCGCCTGAGCGATGCGCGGAACGCCTTGCGCGACCAGGAGCGCGGCGCACAGGAGGCGCACTTTGCCGAGCGCAATCTGCAGAACCGCATTGCCGAACTGAAGCGCAACATCCAGGTGGCGAGCGACCAGGCGCAGCAGATCGTGCTGACGCTGGAAAACGCGCGCGCCGAGCTGGAAACCATCAACGAGCAGACCGCGCATACCGGGCTGCAGGAAGCGCTGGAGCGCCGTGCCGAGAAGGAAGAAAAGCTCGGGCTGGCACGCATGGAACTGGATGCGCTGACTGCACAACTGCGCGCGCATGACGAGCAACGCCTGACTGCAGAGCGCGCGCAGCAACCGCTGCGCGATCGCATTACCGAGCTGCAGTTGAAGGAACAGGCCGCGCGCCTGAACCAGGAGCAGTTCACCGAGCAACTCACCGCTGCCAATGTGGACGAAGCAGCGTTAGCCGAACGTCTGACGGGCGACTTGAAGCCGTTGTACCTGCAAGGCGAAGTCACGCGCATCAACAACGCCATCAACGCGCTGGGCCCGGTCAACATGGCTGCGCTCGACGAACTGGCGGCAGCGCGCGAGCGAAAGGGCTTCCTGGATGCACAATCGGCCGATTTGACCGACGCCATCACCACGCTGGAAGACGCCATCCGCAAGATCGACCAGGAAACTCGCGCGCTGTTGCAAGGCACGTTCGATCAGGTCAACTATCACTTTGGCGAGCTGTTCCCGACGCTGTTCGGCGGCGGCCAGGCCAAGCTGATGATGACCGGCGAAGAAATTCTCGATGCAGGCGTGCAGGTGATGGCGCAGCCGCCGGGCAAGAAGAATTCGACCATTCACTTGCTGTCGGGCGGTGAAAAGGCACTGACTGCGATTGCGCTGGTGTTTGCGATGTTCCAGCTGAATCCGGCCCCGTTCTGCTTGCTCGACGAGGTGGATGCCCCGCTGGACGACGCCAACACCGAGCGCTACGCCAACATGGTCAAGCGCATGTCTGACAAGACCCAATTCGTTTTTATTTCTCACAACAAGATTGCGATGGAAATGGCGCAACAGCTCATCGGTGTGACCATGCAGGAACAAGGTGTGTCCCGGATCGTGGCGGTGGACATGGATGCCGCGCTGACCATGGCGGAGGCGGCGTAAATGCAGGACAACAACCTGGTGATGGCCCTGCTGGGCGCAGGCGTGGTGTTTGTGCTCGTGATTGTTGTCTACAACCAGTGGCAAATCCGCAAGGCGCGCCGGCCCGAGGTATATAACCCGGCCGTCGACGAGACGCCCCGCGGCGAAGGCTGGACCGAGCGCGCCGAATCCGCCCTGGGCGGAGAGCGCGACGAGACGGGCCGCGTCGAACCGCGTCTTGAGCCCGGTTTCTCGGCGAAGACGCACACGCCCGCCACGGGCAGCGCCGAAACCGAAGCCGGCGTGATCGGAGCCGAACTTACGCCGTCGGGCGACGATGCTGCGCTCGAGGCCGCCGAAGCGGAAGCGGCGGCCGAGCCCGCGCCGGGTTCGCTGGAGCCCGCCAATGGCGTGATCGATCCGCTGATCGATTGCATCGTGCCGCTGCATCCGGAACGCGAAGTGTCGGGCGACCGCCTGCTGCCGGCGCTCGCCAAGCTGCGCCGCGCAGGCACCAAGCAGGTCCACGTGGAAGGTTTGAACCCTGCCGCCAATGCGTGGGAAGCCATCCGCGCCGGTCAACGCTATCTTGACGTGCAAGTGGCCGTGCAATTGGCCAACCGCACTGGCCCGCTGAATGCGTTGGAGTTCTCGGAGTTCATCAACGCGATCGATCCGCTGTCGGAAGCGGCAGATGCCGTGCCGGAACTGCCGGACATGAACGAGACGATTTCCAACGCGCGCGAACTCGACGCGTTTGCCGCCGAGTGCGATGTGCAACTGGGCGTGAGCGTGATTTCCGACGGTGCGCCGTGGTCGGCCGCCTATGTGCAGACGGTCGCCACGCAAGACGGCCTCGTGCTCTCGCGCGACGGCACGCGTTTCACGCGCTTCCACGCCGGTGCCGATGGCGTACAGCGCGCGCTGTTCACGCTGCAGTTTGGCGACACCAATTTCCTGCGCGATGACCTGACGGTCAAGGCCGGTCGCCAGATCACGCTGCTGCTCGATGTGCCGGTGGCGGAAGAAGCAAGCAAGCCGTTCAAGCTCGTGTGCGAATACGCCTACACGCTATCGCAGCGCATGGGTGCGCAGGTGGTGGATGACAACCTGCGTCCGCTGACGGAGCAGTCGTTCGTCGCCATCCAGAAGCATCTGCGGGTGCTGTACGACAAGCTTGAAGCGCGCGGTATCCCGGCCGGTTCGAGCACCGCGGTGCGCTTGTTCAGCCACTGACGGGCCCACGATGCGCAAGATCGCAGAACCCGCGTCCGGTACCACGCCCGAGGCGCGGGCGGCTTGGCTGCGTGCCGAGCTGAACCGCTACGCCCACGAGTACTACGTGCTCGACCAGCCCAGCGTGCCCGACGCTGAATACGACCGGCTCTATCGCGAGCTGGAAGCGCTGGAGGCCGAACATCCCGAACTGAAGACACCCGATTCGCCCACGCTGCGGGTCGGTGGCGCCGTCCTGCCCGAATTTGCGGCGGTCAGGCATGTCATCCCCATGCTGTCGATCCGCACCGAGACCGACACCACCCCCAACGGCGCGCGCGCGTTCGACGCCAGCGTACGCCGCGAGCTGGGCCTTGATGACACCGATCCGCCCGTGGAATACGCCGCCGAGCTGAAGTTCGATGGCCTGGCGATCAGCCTGCGCTACGAGCGCGGTTATCTCGTGCAGGCCGCCACACGTGGCGATGGCACCACGGGCGAAGACGTCACGCAGAACATCCGCACGATCCGCCAGATTCCGCTGGGGCTGTCGCCAGTTGATGGCCACGTGCCCGACGTGCTGGAGGTGCGCGGCGAGGTCTACATGCGTCGCGACGACTTCGAGAAGCTCAACGCCCGCCAGCGAGAGCGCGGTGACAAGACCTTCGTCAACCCGCGCAATACCGCAGCCGGTGCCGTCCGCCAGCTCGATCCTAAGATGGCTGCCGAGCGCCCGCTGTCGTTCTTCGCCTATGGGCTGGGCGAAGTGGCCGGCTGGAAGGGCATGCCCGGCACGCATTCCAGCATGCTCGACGTGCTGCAGGCGTTCGGTTTCCCGGTCAGTAATGAACGCGCGGCTGTGGCGGGCGGTGAAGGCCTGGTCAGATTCCATGAGGCCATCCGGGCCAAGCGCGACAGCTTGCCGTTCGACATCGACGGCGTCGTCTACAAGGTCAACTCGCTCGCGTTGCAGCGTGAACTCGGCTTTCGCTCACGTGAGCCGCGCTGGGCGGTTGCACACAAATATCCGGCGCAGGAAGCGCTGACCACGGTCGAATCCATTGACGTGCAAGTCGGCCGAACGGGCGCCATCACGCCGGTGGCGCGGCTGGTGCCGGTGTTTGTTGGCGGGGTAACGGTCACCAATGCGACGCTGCACAACGAAGATGAAGTGCGCCGCAAGGATGTACGCGTGGGCGACACCGTGATCGTGCGGCGCGCGGGTGACGTGATTCCCGAGGTGGTGAGTGTGGTGCTTGATCGCCGCCCAATGGATGACGTCCCGGGCAGCGACTTGTTCAATCCGCAGCAGCAGCCCAAGTACCCGCCATTCGAACTGCCGAAGACGTGCCCGGTTTGCGGCTCGCACGTCGTGCGCGAAGAGGGTGAGGCGGTGGCCCGTTGCTCCGGGGGGCTGTTCTGCTCGGCCCAGCGCAAGGAGGCGATCCGCCACTTTGCCGGTCGCCGCATGATGGACATCGAAGGCCTGGGCGAGCGTTACATTGACAACCTGGTCGAGTTGGACTACGTGCACGGCATTGCCGACCTGTACAAGCTCACGCTCGAAGATTTTCTGGAGATGAAGCGCCGTGCGGACGAACGTGATGGCGTGACGCCCGAGACGGTTTCCGCAGGCAAGATCGCCACCAAGTGGGCCGAGAATCTGCTGGAGGGCATCCAGGCCAGCAAGACGCCTCCGCTGGCGCGCTTCCTGTTTGCGCTGGGCATTCGCCACGTGGGCGAGTCGACCGCCAAGACGCTTGCCGACTGGCTCGGCAGCCTGGCCATGATCCGGCGTGCGCCTGCGCCGCTGCTGCTGGCGCTGCCCGATGTGGGTGCCACGGTGGCTGAAGCCATCGCCGATTTCTTTGCCGAGCCGAAGAACCAGCAGGCGCTCGATGCGCTGCTCGAAGCCGGTGTTGCACCGCAAGGCGAGCATGCGCCCAACGCGAAGCTGCGCGAGAAGCTGGAGCCGGCCGAACTGTACGCCACGCTGGGCGTGCCCAAGCTGACCGCCACGCGCGCAAAGCAATTGGCCGTGGCAGCGCCAACGCTTGCCCAGCTCGCCAGCGTTGAGCCCGATCAGTTGGCTGGCCTGCCCGCGGATGTGACTGCATCGCTGCTCGAATGGCTCGCCTCGCACGACCATCGCGCGCAACTGGCGAAGCTCGACGCGCTGCGCGGCGAGTTGCTCGCTGCCATGCCTGCTGAGGCCGCCGAAGAAGGCGTGCTGGCCGGCAAGACAGTCGTTTTGACCGGCACATTGCCGAACCTCACGCGTGACGAAGCCAAGGCCATGCTGGAAGCAGCAGGCGCCAAGGTATCGGGTTCGGTGTCGAAAAAGACCGACTACGTTGTCGCCGGAGAAGATGCCGGCAGCAAGCTCGCCAAAGCCGAAGAATTGAACGTGAAGGTTCTGGACGAAGCGGGTATGCTCGCGCTGTTAAAAAAACCGGCGGGAGACCAGGCATGATCCGAAACATCCTCAAGATGGGCGACAGCCGGCTGCTGCGCGTTGCCAAGCCGGTCGAGCGTTTCCACACGCCCGAACTGACTGCCCTGATCGAAGACATGTTCGACACCATGGATGCGGCCCGCGGTGCCGGTCTGGCAGCCCCGCAGATCGGCGTGGATCTACAGGTCGTCATCTTCGGGTTCGATCGTAACGACCGGTATCCGGATGCACCGGCCGTGCCGAAGACGGTGTTGATCAACCCGACCATCGAACCGCTGTCGAACGACATGGAAGAAGGCTGGGAAGGCTGCCTCTCTGTACCCGGCCTGCGTGGTGTGGTGCCGCGCTACACGCGCCTGCGCTATACCGGCTTCGACCAGCATGGCCATGCCATCGACAGAATTGCCGAGGGCTTCCACGCCCGCGTCGTCCAGCACGAATGCGATCACCTGCAGGGCGTGCTGTATCCCATGCGCGTGAAGGATTTCACCCGCTTCGGCTTTACCGAAGTGCTGTTCCCGGAATTGCCCGCCAATCACGACGACTGATCGAGACAGCGTGAGCGTCGCACCTGCGGGGGCGGGTGGACGCAAGTTTCATCCACCACGGAGACGATATGAAGCGCGATGGTTTGAGGGGCTGGCGCCGGATGGCGCTCGGGGTCGCCATGACAGCGATGCTGGGGCTGGCCGCATGCGCAGGCCCGCAGACGCCGGAAACAACCGGAGCCGCACCGGTTGCCCAAAAGCCCCAAGGGCCGGTGTGGCAACGCGTGCATCTTGGTACCGATGCAGCGGGCTACGATTTCCCCGTCTACGCCAACCATCCGCTTGATGGCAACCTCGGCAGCATCCGCGAAGTCGTGTTCGTGCAGCACGGCCTGCAGCGCAACGGAAACGATTACTACACCGCTGGCGCCGAGCTGCTCCAGGCCAGCGGCCGTAATCCCGACGAGGTCCTGCTGATTGCCCCGAACTTTCCCGGTACGCCTGACGAAGGCAAAGGCTTCGACGGCATGCCGGTGTGGTCGGTGGACGGCTGGATTGGCGGCTTCAACGCCACCAACGCACCGTATACGGACCTGAGTTCGCTCAAGGTGCTCGATGACCTGATCGGCTACGTGACCGACCCGGCACGCGCGCCCAACGTCAAGCGCGTAACGGTGGCAGGCCATTCGGGCGGCGGCCAGATCGTGCAACGCTACGCTGTGCTCAACAACGTCGACGAGGCGATCCGCAAGCGCGGCATCGACCTGCGCTACGTGATCGCCAACCCCTCCTCATATCTGTATTTCACGCCGGAGCGTCCGCGCGGCAAGGGGTTTGCGCGCTACAGCACCAGCGTCTGCCCGGACTACGACCACTACAAGTACGGCATGGTCGACATGGTTCCGTATGCCGCCGGCAAGACCGGTCGCCAATTGTTCAACCGATACGCGCAGCGCCACGTGACTTACCTGGTCGGCACGCACGACAACGACCCGAATCACCGCGTACTCGACAAGTTGTGCGGTGCCGAGGCTGAAGGCCCGACGCGCCTGGATCGCGCACGTAACTACTGGCGCTACGAGCGCTATCTGGCGGGGCGCAAGCGCGTCAACCATCAGGCGCACGAAGTGGTCGGCGTAGGCCACGAGCAGGCGAAGATGTTCGGTTCGCGTTGTGGCGCACAGGCCGTGTTCGGCATGCCTGCGTCGGCCAACACCTCGGGGGCAGCCTGCCAGGCTCCGCATCTGTAATGTAGGCAGAGCACGAAAAAACCGGTCAACGCAGGGTGCGCTGACCGGTTTTTTGTTTGGGGCTGAGGCTGCCTCAGAACTTCTCGAACGGCCCCAGGAATCGCCACTGGCCGACCGGCAGATCGCCCAGCACGATGCTGCCCATGCGGATGCGCTTCAGGCCGACCACTTCCAGTCCCACCTGTTCGCACATGCGGCGGATTTGGCGTTTCTTGCCTTCGCGCAGAACAAAGCGCAACTGCTCTTCGTTTTGCCAGCTCACCTTTGCAGGCTTGAGTGCTTCGCCGTCGAGCGATAGGCCAAAGCGCAGCTTCTCCATCAGCTCTTCCGGGAAGACCTTGGAGATGTCGTGCTCGACAACGCCGTCTGGTGAATGCCACACCACGCGCACAAGGTATTCCTTCTCGACCGTCGAATCCTCGCCGATCAGGTGGCGTGCCACGCGGCCGTCCTGCGTCAACACCAGCAAGCCGGTGGAGTCGATATCCAGCCGCCCGGCCGGCGCCAGTGCCCGACGCTGCCACGGCGCGAAGCGCTTGCGCGTAGGATCGCCTTCCCACTGGTTTTCCGGCACGAATAGCGAAACTGCTGGCTGATAGCCGTCTTCCGCCTGGCCCGAAACGTAGCCGACCGGCTTGTGCATCAGCACGGTGACGCGCTCGCCTTGCTCGGATCGCGCCGACTGGTGGATTTCGATGATCGCATCCGGCTTGACGCGCGACCCCAGTTCGGTGACCGGCTCGCCATCCACCAGCACCCAGCCACGCGGAATCCATTCGTCGGCCTCGCGGCGAGAGCACAGACCCAGTTCGGACATGCGCTTGGACAGACGGACCAGTCCGCTCGATTCGGTCTGCTGCGCCGGGTGCGGTGCCTGCTCCTCGGCGTGACGCGGAGCGCGTTCCTCACGCTCGCGCTCGGGCCTTTGCGGACGTGCCGGACGATCATCGAAGCGACGCGGTGGTCGGTCGTTGTCAAAACGACGCGGAGGGCGTTCGTCATCGAAGCGACGCGGAGCCCGGTCATCGCCATAGCGGCGGGGCGGTCGTTGCTCATCGTTGAACCGACGCGGCGGGCGTTCATCGTCAAAGCGTCGTGGAGGCCGCTGGTCGCCATCGCGACGCGGCGCGCGTTGATCGTCGCCATAGCGGCGCGGGCCTTCGTCATCGAAACGACGGGGCGGGCGCTGATCGTCACCGAACTTGCGCGGGGGGCGCTCTTCGTCGAAGCGGCGCGGTGGCCGCTGCTCGTCATTGAACCGGCGTGGCGGGCGCTCTTCGTCAAAGCGTCGCGGAGGGCGTTGGTCGCCATCACGACGCGGCGCGCGTTGATCGTCGCCATAGCGGCGTGGGCGCTCGTCATCGAAACGACGAGGCGGCCGTTGGTCGTCGCTGAACCTGCGCGGCGGGCGCTCATCGTCAAAGCGTCTCGGGGGACGGTCGTTGTCGAACCTGCGCGGCGGACGCTCGTCGTCGAACCGGCGAGGTGGGCGATCTTCGAACCGACGCGGCGGGCGCTCGTCGTCGGAGCGGCGGGGCGATCGTTGCTCGTCGCTGAATCGACGCGGCGGACGCTCGTCATCAAAGCGTCGCGGCGGGCGATCGCCTTGCATGCGGCGCGGCTTGGCTTCGCGCGTCTGGCCGTCGTCGTCGCGTCGCGCAGGACGTGCGGGGCGAGGCGGCTTACCTGCGCCTTCTTCCGGCTTGGGGCGGCGCTGGGCTGGGCGCAGCGGCTGGCGCTCGCGGTTCAGGTCGGAAGAACGCAGCGGCTTGCCGGTGGAGCGTACGGCATTGCCTTCGTCGTCGCGGCGCACGCCGAGCGTTGCACGCTTGCCCGGGCGGGTGGCGCGCTGAGTCGGGTCGCTGGCGCCGCGCTTGTCGTCGTCGCCCGGAAAATCATCGGAATCGGTAGTCATGAATCTAGACCGGTAAGGCTGGCGCTCAGATGGCGAGCGCATCAAGCAGCTCGCTTTCAAGCTCGAGCTGCAGTTTGTTGTCCTGGGTCAGACGGGTCCCGTCGACCAGGAAGATATCTTCCACGCGCTCGCCGAGCGTGTTGATGCGCGCGGTGTGCACCGACACGCGGCGGTGTGCGAGCACGCGGGCAATGGCGTAGAGCAGACCGGTGCGGTCTGTTGCAGAAATGGACAGCAGGTAATACTGGCCGCGCTCGTCCGCCCGCAGGTCGACGCGCGGCTTGATCGGGAAGCTGCGCGACTGGCGCGAGATGCGCCCACGCGGCGGCTCGGGCAGGGCGGTTTCGCGCGAGATCTGCTCGGCGAGTTCGTGCTCGACCAGCGTGATGATGTCGCGGTAATGGCCGGGCTCCACCAGGCCGCTGCCGGGATCGGCCACCTGGAAGGTGTCGAGCGCGTAGCCGTGTTTGGTGGTGTGGATCTTGGCGTCCAGAATCGTCAGGCTCTTGCGCTCGAAGTAGCCGCAGATGCGCGCAAAAAGATCGGGCCGATCCGGCGAGTACACCGCCACCTGCAGGCCGACGCCCGCTGGTGAAATGCGTGCTCGCACGATGGGAATCGTCGTGTCGACACGGTTGTAGAAATGCCGCGTGAACCAGGCGATGTCGCGCGCGTCGTGGCGCAGGAACACGCCCACGTCGAGCTGTTTCCACAGTGCCTCGTGTGCAGTGTCGTCCAGCGCGGCCAGGCGCAGCAGGGCGCGCGCTTCTTCCTTGCGGCCTTCGAGCACGGCGTGCGGGTCCGTGGTGGCGCCGCCGAGCACGCGCAGCGTCATGCGATACAGGTCTTCCAGCAGCTTGCCCTTCCAGGCGTTCCACACCTTGGGGCTGGTGCCGCGGATGTCGGCAACGGTCAGCAGATACAGCGCGGTCAGCCGACGCTCGGTGCCGACCAGATCGGCAAAATGGCGGATGACTTCGGGATCGCCGAGGTCCTGCTTCTGCGCGACCTGGCTCATCGTCAGGTGATGCTCGACAAGCCAGACGATCAAGTCTGCGTCTTGCTTGGCGATGCCGTGTTCCTTGCAGAAGCGCCGTGCGTCGGACATGCCGAGCACGGAGTGATCACCGCCGCGTCCTTTCGCAATGTCATGGAACAGCGCGGCCACGGTCAGCACCCACGGCTTGTCGAAGTTCGCCATCAACTGGCTGCAGAACGGAAACTCGTGCGTGTGCTCGACGATGGCGAAACGGCGGATATTGCGCACCACCATCAAGATGTGCTGATCGACCGTGTAGACGTGGAACAGGTCGTGCTGCATCTGCCCGACGATGCGGCGGAAGTTGACCAGGTAGCGGCCGAGCACGCTGGTCTGGTTCATCAGGCGCAGCGCGTGCGTGATGCCCTGCGGCTGTTGCAGGATCGACAGGAACAGCGCGCGATTGGCCGGATCCTTGCGCCATTTGGCGTCCATCAACGTCCGCGCGTTGTAGAGCGCGCGCATCGTGCTGGCTGCCAATCCCTTGATGCCGCGCGTCTGCTCGTAAAGCAGGAACGTTTCCAGGATGGCGGTCGGCTCGCGCTGGTAGAGATCGGCGTCGGCAATCTCGAGCATGCCCTGCCGTTCGACAAAGCGATCGTTGATCCGCCGCGTGATACCCAGCTCGCTCGGGAACAGCCGTGCCTCGATGTTCTGCAGCACCACGGTATTGAGCTGCGTGACCGCCTTGGCCACCCAGTAATAGCGGCGCATGAGCTGTTCGCTCGCGCGCTTGGCGGTGGTCGGGCGGTATCCGAACGATTCGGCCAGCTGCGTCTGGAGGTCGAACACCAAAACGTCCTGGCGACGTCCGGCCAGCAGGTGCAGACGCGCGCGCACGGTTTTGAGCAAGCGCTCGTTGCTGGCCAGCTCCTGCGCTTCACGGCGCGTCAGCAGGCCATTGGCGAGCAGCTCGTTCCAGCTGGAGCCGAAACCAGCCGCGCGCGTCATCCACAGAATGACCTGCAGGTCGCGCAGGCCGCCGGGGCTTTCCTTGCAGTTCGGTTCGAGCGAGTAGGGCGTGTCCTGGTACTTGGCGTGCCGCTGGCGCATTTCCAGCAGTTTCGACTGGAAGAAGTCTGCGGCGTCCAGATGGCCTTGATAGTGCGTCTCGAACGTGCGGTATAACCCTTCGTCGCCCGTCAGCAGACGCGCTTCCAGCAGCGACGTGCGTACTGTTACGTCTTGTGCGGCTTCCTTGATGCACTCGTCGACCGTGCGCACCGAGGAGCCGATGTCCAGCCCCATGTCCCAGCAGCGGCCGATGAAGGCCTCCAGCCGGGCCTCCAAAGCCTTGTCTGCGGTGCCTGGCAGCAACAGGAGGATGTCCACATCGGAATGCGGAAACAGCTCGCCGCGCCCGTAGCCGCCCACGGCAATCAGCGCGCAGGTGGTGGGCATCTGCTCTTCCTGCCAAAGACGCACGAGCGCACGGTCCACCGCGCGCGCCAGCTTGGTCACAAGTTGCTGAACGTTGGCGTGCTGGTCGAACTGCGCGAACAGGTGCGCGCGCTCAGCTTTCAGGGCGTCGCGCGGATGAGTTTCTTCGGCAGGGACGGCGGCAGCGGAGGGCATGAGCAGAGCGTGAATGAAACAGCGACCGGAATGAGCCGGTCGCTGCAGGAGTTGAGCCGGTGCGGGGCGAGATCAGCGGGACGTTACCGCCGCTGAGGTCGCAGCTCGCCCGCGAGGATCAGGCCGTGGCCGGAGCGCCTTCGTGTACGAATTCGGGTGCCGGTGGCGTCAATGCCGACACCGTCAGCACTTCATGGCCGGTTTCCGTCACCAGAAGCGTATGTTCCCACTGCGCCGACAGGCTGCGGTCACGCGTCTTGACCGTCCATTGGTCGGGCATCGTGCGGATGTCGCGCTTGCCCGCGTTGATCATCGGTTCGATTGTGAAGATCATGCCGGCTTTCAATTCCATCCCCGTACCGGGCCGGCCGTAGTGCAGGATCTGCGGATCTTCGTGGAATTTCTTGCCGATGCCGTGGCCGCAATATTCACGCACCACGCTGTAGCCCGCGGCTTCGGCATGCTGCTGGATCACGTGGCCGATATCACCGAGTCGGGCGCCCGGACGCACTGCCGCAATGCCCTTCCACATGCATTCGAACGTCACCTGGGTCAGGCGCTTGGCGAGGATCGAGCCCTCGCCAACAACGAACGTGCGGCTGGTATCGCCGTAGTAGCCTTCCTTGGTGATGACTGTGATGTCGAGATTGACGATATCCCCATTCTTAAGCACCTTGTCGCCGGGAATGCCGTGGCAGATCACATCGTTGACCGATGTGCAGATCGATGCCGGGAAGGGCGGATAGCCTGGCGGCGCATAGTTCAGCGGTGCCGGCACGGTGCCTTGCACGTCACGCATGTAGGCGTGGCACAGCTGGTCCAGCTTGCCTGTCGTCACGCCGGGTACGACGAACGGCGTGATGTAGTCGAGAACTTCGGACGCAAGCCGGCAGGCCACGCGCATCTGCGCAATGTCTTCGGCGGTGTGAATGGTAACGGCCATGCTGTGACTCTTTCTGCACGCAGGCGCCTGGAGCGCCGCGTCGTGGCTAAAGGACGAATTATCGCACCAAAGCGTCCAGGCCGGGGTTTTCGGGCGGCGGGCGCCAGTCTTGCTCGGTTTGTCGCGGATACTCGGAAGGTCTTGAGTTGATTGGGTTTTTGCCGCTATAATCGCTGGCTAAGCAGTTGCCGGTCGTGTGGCCGGTGGCGCTTGAAATCGCGAGCCGCTTCACCGCGGGTGTTTTTCGTATCGCATGCGAAGAATGTCTGAGGCGGCTTTAGACCTAACCCGACTGGAGAATTTCATGTCCGTAACCATGCGCGAAATGCTGGAAGCCGGTGTCCACTTTGGCCACCAGACCCGCTTCTGGAACCCCAAGATGGCCCCTTACATCTTCGGCCATCGCAACAAGATTCACATCATCAACCTGGAAAAGACGCTGCCGATGTACCAGGACGCACTGAAGTACGTGCGCCAACTGGCAGCCAACCGGGGCACCATTCTGTTCGTTGGTACGAAGCGTCAATCGCGCGAGATCCTGGCTGAAGAAGCGGCTCGCGCAGGCATGCCGTTCGTCGACAGCCGCTGGCTCGGCGGCATGCTGACCAACTTCAAGACGGTCAAGACCTCGATCAAGCGCCTGAAGGACATGGAAGTCGCCAAGGAAGCCGGCGCGACCGAAACCATGAGCAAGAAGGAAGCGCTGATGTTCGAACGCGAAATGGACAAGCTGGTGAAGTCCATTGGCGGCATCAAGGACATGGGCGGCATTCCGGACGCCATCTTCGTGGTGGACGTTGGTTACCACAAGATTGCCGTGACCGAAGCTGCCAAGCTGGGTATTCCGGTGATCGGCGTGGTTGACACGAACCACTCGCCGGAAGGCATCGACTACGTCATCCCGGGTAACGACGACTCGAGCAAGGCTGTTGCACTGTACGTGCGCGGCGTGGCCGACGCGATCCTGGAAGGCCGTGCGAATGCGGTCCAGGAAGTGGTTGAAGCCGCTCGCGGCGGCGACGACTTCGTCGAAGTCCAAGAAGGCTAAATACAAGAAGGCGGGCGCCCGCGGCTTGATTGCGCGGGACGCGTGCCAGGCCGCACCTGATGGAGCCCATCAGGGTTGATGGCCAGACAGGGGCGCGTAACAAACGCCCCTTTTTTTTGAAATTTGTCATGCGGATGCCCTACGCGCGTCGTATTTCGTGGGGCGGCCGGATGGAAACCGGACGACAGGCCGGCGCGAGGCGAAGACTGATCCGCGCGCGACCGGACGACGATCTGAAACAAGGAGCATGAGAATGGCGGCAATTACCGCAAGCATGGTTGCAGAACTGCGCGCGAAGACCGACGCGCCGATGATGGAGTGCAAGAAGGCCCTGACCGAAGCCGAAGGCAACCTGGAAAAGGCCGAAGAGATCCTGCGCGTGAAGCTGGGCAACAAGGCCGGCAAGGCCGCCTCGCGCATCACCGCTGAAGGCGTGGTGGCCGCAGCCGTGGAAGGCACGACCGGCGCGCTGGTCGAGATCAACTGCGAAACCGACTTCGTCTCGAAGAACGATTCGTTCCTGGCCTTCGCCAACTCGGTCGCAGCACTGATCGCCAAGAACAACCCGGCTGACGTCGCGGCTGTCGGCGCCCTGCCGCTGTCGCAAGACGGCTTCGGCCCGACGGTGGAAGACGTACGCGTGGGCCTGATCGGCAAGATCGGCGAGAACATGACGATCCGTCGCTTCCAGCGTTTCGAAGGCACTCAGCTGACTTCGTACCTGCACGGCACCCGCATCGGCGTGATGGTGGCATTCGGAGGCAACGAAGTGGCGGCCAAGGACGCAGCAATGCAGGCTGCCGCGATGAAGCCCGTGTCGCTGTCGGCTGACGACGTGCCTGCCGAGCTGGTCGCCAAGGAGCGCAGCGTTGCCGAGCAGAAGGCTGCGGAATCGGGCAAGCCGGCTGAAATCGTTGCCAAGATGGTCGAAGGCAGCGTGCAGAAGTACCTGAAGGAAGTCTCGCTGCTGAACCAGCCGTTTGTGAAGAACGATAAGCAGACCGTTGAGCAAATGCTCAAGGCCGCCAACACGACCGTGAAGGCTTTCACGCTCTACGTGGTGGGCGAGGGCATCGAGAAGAAGCAAGACGACTTTGCCGCTGAAGTGGCCGCCCAAGTGGCCGCCGCCAAGCAACAGGCGTAATGCTGCAGCGGCTGTCTCCAACGGTGCGGCGAGCTGGCTTCCGGCGCAGGCCGGCAGGGGTCGTTTCCACCATTGGCGCAGCCGTATAATGCCAAACAGACAGGGCACCGAAAGGTGCCCTGTTTGCAGGTGCAGCCTGCTTGCGCGGGCATCGTTGGTGATTTTTCCGACGGCTTCCGCGCAAGAAGGTTGCGGGATGTGCGAAGTCCCCGCTTTGCACGTCGTTGTCATATCCGCAGCGTCATTTCCCCTTTCCTGTCTCCCGTACCAGGAATCGTCACGAGGATCTCCATGCCTGCCTACAAGCGCGTTCTACTCAAACTTTCCGGCGAAGCCCTGATGGGCGACGATGCCTTCGGCATCAACCGAAGCACCATCGAAGGGATGGTCAACGACATCGCTGAAATCGTGAAGTTGGGCGTGCAGGTGGCAGTGGTGATCGGCGGCGGCAACATCTTCCGCGGTGTCGCGGGCGGCGCCGCCGGCATGGACCGCGCCACAGCCGACTACATGGGCATGCTGGCCACCATGATGAACGCGCTGGCCCTGCAGGACGCCATGCGTCATGCGAACCTCGAAGGCCGCGTTCAATCGGCGCTGCGCCTGGACCAAGTGGTCGAACCGTACATCCGCCCGCGTGCCATCCGCCAGTTGGAAGAAGGCAAGATCGTCATCTTCGCCGCCGGCACCGGCAACCCGTTCTTCACGACCGACACCGCTGCGGCGCTGCGCGGCTCGGAAATTGGTGCCGAGATTGTGCTCAAGGCCACCAAGGTCGATGGGGTCTACACTGCCGATCCGAAGAAGGACCCAAGTGCCACGCGCTACACCACGATTACTTTTGACGAAGCCATTTCGCGCAACCTGCAAGTGATGGACGCGACCGCTTTCGCGCTGTGCCGCGACCAGAAGCTGCCGATCAAGGTGTTCTCGATCCAGAAGCCGGGTGCGCTCAAGCGCGTGATCCTGGGTGAAGACGAAGGCACGCTCGTGCACGTCTGAAGCTGCCGGAAAGCCTCATAGCAGGGGCCTTTTTTTACCGTTCGCCGACCCTGCGCAAATGGCGTTGGCGAGCGGCTTCCATGTAAAATCGCATATTGTCTTTTGGTCTTGCCGGCACCCTGTGCCGTGTTCCGGGGTGCATGTTCGGCAGACCGCCGTTATTGTTCGGAGGAAGTATGAGCGTCGCCGATGTCAAAAAGAATGCCGAGCAGAAGATGCAGAAGTCGATCGATGCTCTGAAGACGGATCTGGCCAAGATCCGTACTGGCCGTGCCCACACCGGTCTGCTCGATCACGTGCAAGTCGACTACTACGGCTCGATGGTGCCGATCAGCCAGGTTGCCAACGTGACGCTGGTGGATGCGCGCACGATTGGCGTGCAACCGTGGGAAAAGAAGATGGTGCAAGCCGTCGAGAAGGCCATCCGCGAAGCGGACCTCGGCCTGAACCCCGCCACGATGGGCGACATCATTCGCGTGCCGACCCCCGCACTCACCGAAGAGCGCCGCAAGGAGCTGACCAAGGTCGTGAAGGGCGAGGGCGAGGATGCCAAGGTCGCCGTGCGCAACTTGCGTCGCGATGCCAACGAACAGCTCAAGAAGCTGGTGAAGGACAAGGCGATCTCGGAAGACGACGAGCGTCGCGGTGGTGACGACATTCAGAAGCTGACCGACAAGTTCGTCGCCGAGATCGACAAGCTGGTCGCCGAGAAAGACAAGGAAATCATGACGGTGTAAGGCCGTCTCCCGTCGCCGGCGCATTGGGTGCAGGCGGTGGGAAGCCCGATTCATGCATATCAGTTCCACACTGGCGGTGCCAGACACCGCCGACACGCCGCGCCACGTTGCCGTCATCATGGACGGTAACGGCCGCTGGGCCACCGAACGGCACCTGCCGCGCGTGGCCGGGCATAGCCGCGGCCTCGATGCCGTACGTGCAACCGTTGAAGCGGCTGCGCGCCGTGGCGTCGGCTACTTGACGCTGTTTGCTTTCAGCTCCGAAAACTGGCGTCGCCCGGCAGAGGAAGTCACCTTCCTCATGAAGCTGTTCATGACGGCGCTGCGCCGCGAAGTGAGCAAGCTTCATGACAACGGCATCCGCCTGCGCGTGGTGGGCGATCTGTCGGCATTTAGCCCGCGCATCCAGCTTTTGATTCGAGAAGCTGAAGCCAAGACAGCTGCCAACCCCGGGCTGACCGTCACGATTCTCGCCAACTACGGTGGGCGCTGGGACATCCTGCAGGCTATGCGCGCGTTGTTGGCAGCGCAGCCCGGCATTGCACCCGACGCCATCACAGAAGAGATGCTGGCGCCGTACATGGCGCTGTCCTATGCGCCGGAGCCGGATCTGTTCATCCGCACCGGTGGCGAGCAGCGCATCAGTAACTTTCTGCTGTGGCAGCTTGCCTATTCCGAGTTGTACTTCACCGATCGCTACTGGCCGGATTTCGATGCCGCAGAGCTCGATCGCGCCTTTGCGTGGTATCGCAACCGCGAGCGTCGCTTTGGACGCACCAGCGCGCAGCTCGAGCCCGATGTTCCCCCCGCGCTATCCGCCGGAGCCTGACACATGCTGCTGACTCGCGTCATTACCGCTGTCTGCCTGCTGATTGTCATCCTGCCCATTCTGTTTTTCGCGCCGCCCGCCGGCCTGGCCGGGCTGGTGACGGTATTTGCCGCCCTCGCAGCGTGGGAGTGGGGGCGTCTCGTGCGCCTGACCGGCTGGTGGGGCCCCATTCTCTATGCCGTCGTGGTCGTCATGCTGACGATCGCCTGGCACGACATACCCGTTCGTGGTGATGTGCGGCCGCTGTTCCATGGCGCAGTCATCGCCTGGGTGATCGCCTGGGCGCTGCTGGCAGGTGGCGTGCGCGAGTTGCATGGCACGCGCAGAATCGTTTTCGCGCTACTTGGCTTGGTGATGTTGCCGGCGTTTGTGCATGGCGCCATTGAATTACGCACGCACGGCATCGCGTTTCTGCTTTCGGTGGCGCTGCTCGTGTGGGCCGCTGATGTGGGCGCCTATTTTGTCGGCAAGGCCATTGGTCGCCGTAAGCTTGCTCCGACCATCAGCCCCGGCAAGTCCTGGGAAGGTGCAATCGGCGGTGCTGTGCTCGTCGCGGTGATTGCGACTGCCGCCGGTGTTACGCACTGGTTTGCGCCGACGTGGTTTTCGCACGAGTTTGATCAGCGCGGTGCCGTCGTTGCCTTGGCGCTGACCATCTTGCTGGTGGCCGCAAGCGTCGGCGGCGATTTGTTTGAATCCCTGCTCAAGCGTCAGGTCGGCATGAAAGACAGCAGCCGCCTGTTGCCCGGCCACGGCGGTGTGCTCGACCGTATCGACGCGCTGCTGCCGGTGCTTCCGCTCGCGGCGCTGCTGATTTCCTGAGGCGTCCGAACATGATGCGTTTGACCGTTCTTGGCGCCACCGGCTCCATTGGCGACAGCACGCTCGATGTGGTGCGCCGCCATCCCGACAAGTACAGCGTTTTTGCGCTGACTGCCAACGCGCAGGCCGACAAGCTTGCGGTCCTCTGCCGCGAGTTTCGCCCCAAGATGGCGGTGCTGGGTTCGCCTGCTGCGGCGGATGCGTTGCGTGATCAGCTCGGCGCCGAGGCAGCCGGTATCGAAATCCGCTCCGGCACCGAAGCATTGGAAGAGGCCGCCGCCCACCCTGGCTGCGATGCCGTCATGGCCGCTATCGTGGGCGCGGCCGGCTTGCGCCCGACGCTTGCGGCCGTGCGCGCCGGCAAGCGCGTGCTGCTGGCCAACAAGGAGGCGCTGGTCATGTCCGGCGCGCTCTTCATGGACGCCGTGCGTCAGCATGGCGCCACCGTGCTTCCAATCGACAGCGAGCACAACGCCATCTTCCAATGCCTGCCGCAGCAAGTTCCGCAGTTCGGGCGCGGCGTGTCACGCATCGTGCTGACGGCATCGGGCGGCCCGTTCCGCACGCGCCCTGTAGAGTCTCTTGCGGATGTCACGCCAGATCAGGCGTGCGCGCATCCGAACTGGGTGATGGGGCGCAAGATCTCGGTCGATTCCGCCACCATGATGAACAAGGGGCTGGAGGTGATCGAGGCACACTGGCTGTTCGGCGTCCCGGTCGAGCATCTCGAAGTCCTGATCCACCCGCAGAGCGTCATCCATTCGATGGTCGGCTATGACGATGGCTCCGTGCTGGCGCAGCTCGGCAACCCGGATATGCGCACGCCGATCGCCTACGGCCTGGCATATCCCGAGCGTATCGAGGCCGGCGTTGCGCTGCTCGATCTCGTCACCACGGGCGCACTGACTTTCGAGGCGCCGGACCTGCGCCGATTCCCGTGCCTGGCGTTGGCGTTCGAGGCACTGCGTGCCGGTGGTACGGCACCTGCTGCACTGAACGCGGCCAACGAGGTGGCTGTCGAGGCATTTTTGCAGCGCCGCATCCGATTCACCGAGATTGCTGCCGTCGTGGCTGACACACTCGCCCGCACGTCGGTCATGCCAGCTGATTCGCTTGACACCGTTTTTGCTGCCGACGCCCAGGCGCGTCAGCAGGCCGAGCGCTATATCTCGACCGTATGCGCGCAGCTGCCGGCTGCATGAAAGCGCGCCGTCAGAGCAAGCGGGTAACATAGCGGCTCCGCGCGGGCCAGCCTCGCGCGTGCCCTTCAGTGCATCCGGAGAAGGTTTTGCAGACCGTTTTAGCGTTTGTCTTTGCGATCGCGGTACTGATCGTCATTCACGAACTGGGCCACTACAGCGTCGCGCGATTGTGCGGCGTGAAAGTGCTCCGGTTTTCCGTCGGCTTTGGCAAAGTGCTGTTCCGCCGCGTCGGTCGTGGCCCTGACCACACCGAATGGACGATCTGCGCCATTCCACTGGGCGGCTACGTCAAGATGCTCGGCGAGGGATCGCGAGACCCCGAGAAAGACCCGCCCATCCTCCCCGAAGACCTCCCACGCACCTTCGATCACCAGCCGGTCTACAAGCGATTCGCCATCGTGGCGGCTGGCCCGGTCGCCAATTTCCTTCTGGCGATTGCGCTTTACGCGGTGCTGGCATGGGTGGGCGCAATCGAGCCGTTGCCTATCCTCGGCGCTCCGCCGCCGGGCAGCATCGCCGCCCAGGCCGACTTGCGCGCCCGGGACCGGGTGATCGCGATCGGCACGGACGGCGAGACGCCGGCCTCTGTGCGCAGTTGGAGCGACGTCCGCATGCGCTTGTACTCGGCCGGCATCGCGGGGCGCGACGCGATTGTGCAGGTGCGCGGCGCCGATGGTGCCGAACGCACCGTCCGCCTGCATGGCTTGCCGAGCGCAGCCCGTACGCCGCAGGCTGATGTGATTGACCAGATTGGTTTGCGTCTGCTCGGCGGCCCGGTCACCATCGTCGATGTGTTGCCCTCCAGTGCGGCGGCGCGCGCAGGGTTGCGGGCCGGAGACCAGATCGTTCGCTTCGCGGGCCAGCCCGCCGATCAGGCAATGGACCTCATCCGCCAGATCCGCGCCATGCCGGAGCAGAACGCGTCGATCGATATTCTGCGCAACGATCAGCCCATGACGTTGCCTGTTCGCCCTGATGCTGACACCGACCCCAAAAACCCGACCGGCCCGAAGATCGGCAAGCTTGGTGCGCAGCTCAACCAGAAGGTGGAAACGGCGATGATCCGGGACGAGCCGGTCGCCGCACTGGGCCATGCCGTAGGCGAGGTCTGGCGGACTTCGGTGCTGTCGCTGCAGGTGCTGGGCAAGATGATCGTCGGTCAGGCGTCGCTGCAGAATCTGAGCGGGCCGATCACGGTGGCGGACTTTGCGGGCAAGGCGGCAAGCCTTGGCTGGCAGACGTTTGTGAGCTTTCTCGCGTTGATCAGCGTCAGTCTCGGCGTGCTGAACTTATTGCCCGTTCCGGTATTGGATGGGGGGCATTTGCTGTATTATTGCGTGGAATTTTTGACTGGTCGACCCGTGCCGGAATCCTGGCAAGCAGTCCTTCAGAAGATCGGCGTCGCCTGCATCCTGCTTCTCACTTCGCTCGCCCTGTACAACGATTTGAGTCGGTTGTTTTTGACTCGAGGCTAGACCGTATTCAAATTGGATCGGTAAGCCGCATCGTTGCCACCGGCGTGAGCGGGCAACTCAGGGTTTTGAAAACACTCAGAAGTGGATTCCGATTGAATCCAACTAGGGGATTAGATTGATCAGACAACATCGCTTCCCGCTCAGCGTGCTGGCGGCTTCCGTGCTGACCGTCACTGCCGGTCAGGCTCATGCAGTGGAGCCGTTCGTCGTCAAGGACATTCGCGTGGAGGGGGTGCAGCGCGTCGAGCCGGGCACCGTGTTCGGCTATCTGCCCGTGAAGGTGGGTGAGACCTTCACCGACGAGAAGGGCGCCGAATCGATCCGCGCGCTCTATAACACCGGCTTCTTCAAGGACGTGCAGATCCGCTCCGAAGGCAATGTGCTGGTGGTGCGCGTGGAAGAGCGCCCGGCGATCTCGCAGCTTGAGTTCATCGGCTTCAAGGAGTTCGACAAGGAGGCGCTGCGTCGTACGCTGCGTGGCGTTGGCGTGGCTGAGGCACGTTACTACGACAAGTCCCTCATCGACCGCGCCGAGCAGGAAATCAAGCGCCAGTATGTTTCTCGTGGTTACTACGCGGCTGAGGTGACGACCACCGTTACGCCGGTCGATGCCAACCGTGTGTCGATCACGTTCACGGTGGACGAAGGTCCGACCGCCAAGATTCGCCAGATCAATATCGTTGGCAACAAGGCCTTCAAGGAGGGCGACCTGCGCGACGAGATGCAACTGTCCACGCCAAACTGGCTGTCGTGGTACACCAAAAACGACCTGTACTCGAAGCAGAAACTCACGGCCGACCTGGAAGCGCTGCGCTCGTTCTACCTGGATCGCGGCTACCTGGAATTCGCAATCGAGTCGACCCAGGTGTCGATCACGCCGGACAAGAAGGACATCTACCTGACGCTGAACATCCACGAGGGTGAGCAGTACAAGGTCTCGGACATCAAGCTGACCGGCGAGTTGCTCGGCAAGCAGGCCGAGATGGAGAAGCTCATCAAGCTCAAGCAGGGCGATGTCTTCTCGTCGGCCAAACTGTCGTCGACCACGAAGTCGATCACCGATCTGCTCGGCACGTATGGCTACGCTTTCGCGACCATCAACCCGCAGCCGCAGATCAACCAGACGGATCGTACGGTAGCGCTGACGCTGGTCGTGGATCCGGGCCGCCGCGTGTATGTGCGTCGCGTGAACGTTGTCGGCAACAGCAAGACCCGCGATGAAGTCGTGCGCCGCGAAATGCGCCAGATGGAAGCGTCGTGGTTCGATGGCGAAAAGCTGCAACTGTCGCAGAACCGCGTGAACCGCACGGGTTACTTCACCGATGCGAACATCACGACGGAAGACGTGCCGGGTACGACCGACCAGGTCGATGTGAACGTCAACGTGACCGAGAAGCCGACCGGCCAGATCAACCTTGGCGTGGGCTTTTCGTCGACCGACAAGCTGGTGCTGTCGGCCGGCATCCGCCAGGACAACGTGTTCGGCTCCGGCACGAGCCTCGGCCTGGATGTGAACACGTCCAAGTCGAACCGCACCATTGCGGTGACGCAGTTCGATCCGTACTTCACGGTGGATGGCATCAGCCGTTCGACCGAACTGTACTACCGCACGTACCGCCCGCTGTACTACACGGGTGACCAGGACTACCGCGTCGTGCAACAGGGCGGCAACGTCAAGTTCGGGGTGCCGTTCTCGGAAACCGATACCGTCTTCTTCGGCATCGGCTACGAGCGCACGACCATCGATGTGACGTCCAACACGCCGCTGGCCTATCAGAATTACGTCGCGAAGAACGGCCGTATCACCAACAACTTCCCGATCACCATCGGCTGGTCGAAGGATCAGCGTGATAGCGCCTTGGTGCCGACGCGTGGCCGCTACCAGCAGGCCAACCTGGAGTTCGGCATCCCGGGCGGCGATCTGCAGTACTTCCGCGCGTATTACCAGCACCAGTATTTCTACCCGCTGTCGAAGTCGTTCACGATGGCGTTCAACAACGAAATCGGTTACGGCCACGGTTACGGCGGCAAGGACTTCCCGGTCTTCAAGAACTACTACGCAGGCGGTATCGGCTCGGTGCGCGGTTACGAAACCAGCACGCTGGGCCCGCGCGACGCCAATGGCGTGGCTATCGGCGGCGCCAGCAAGTTCGTCGGCAACGTGGAATTCATTTTCCCGCTGCCGGGTTCGGGCGTGGACCGCACCGTTCGCCTGTTTACGTTCTTTGACTACGGTAACGTGTTCGCCGAAGGTCAGCCGTACAAGCTGGGCGACATGCGTTACTCGACCGGTTTCGGTCTGTCGTGGCTGTCGCCGATCGGTCCGCTCAAGATCAGCATGGGCTTCCCGATCAAGCGCAAGACCGAAGATCAAACGCAACGCTTCCAGTTCCAGATCGGGACTGCATTCTAATGACTGCATTCATCATGAAATCCACGCGCATCACGTTGTCCCGCATGGGCGTGTCGGCTGCTTTCGCCGCACTTGCCGCCGCCAGCTTTGCGCTGCCGGCCACGGCGCAGGAAGCGCGCATCGCTGCCGTCAATTCCGAGCGCATCCTGCGCGACTCGCAACCTGCCAAGGCTGCGCAGGCCAAGCTGGAAACCGAGTTCGCCAAGCGCGACCGCGAGCTGCAGGACATGGCCGCCAAGCTCAAGGGCATGTCCGACAAGCTGGACAAGGATTCGGCCGTGCTGGCCGATTCTGATCGCAATCGCCGTCAGCGTGAGCTGTCGGACCTGGATCGCGACTTCCAGCGCAAGCAGCGCGAATTCCGTGAAGACCTGAACCAGCGCCGCAATGAAGAGCTGGCCCAGGTGCTTGAGCGCGCCAACCGCGTGATCCGCTCGATTGCCGAGCAGCGCAAGTACGATCTGATCGTGCAGGAAGCCGTGTATGTGAACCCGCGCATCGACATCACGGACGAGGTGCTCAAGGCGCTGAATTCGCAATCGGCCAAATGAGGTTGTCCGCATGTCGTTTTCGCTTGGTGAACTTGCTGCGTCGCTCGGCGCGACCGTCCAGGGTGACGCAGGCCTGATCGTCAAGTCGATCGCGCCGCTGGATCAAGCGGGCGCCGATCAGCTCGCTTTTCTCTCCAATCCGCTGTACCTCAATCAGGCTGTGAGTTCCGGCGCGGGTGCGATCATCGTGTCGCTCCGCGATCTGGAAACGCTTGAAAGCCAGGGCCACGCTGCTGGCCGGAACTGGCTGATTGCGGCCAATCCGTATGCTGCGTTTGCTCGCGTTGCTCAGCGCTTTGTTGCGCTGGCGGCGCGCCCCGTTGTGCCGGGCATCCACCCGAGTGCCAGCGTGGAAGAGGGCGCCAAGGTGCCGGCATCCTGCTCCATCGGCCCGAACGTCACCATCGAAGCCGGTGCTGTGCTCGGCGAGCGTGTGCGCATCGCCGGCAACAGCTTTGTTGGCGCCGGTGCCCGCATTGGCGATGACACGTTGCTTCACGCGAACGTTTCGATCTACCACGGCTGCGAGGTGGGGGCGCGCTGCATTCTGCATAGCGGCGTCGTGATCGGTGCGGATGGCTTCGGCTTTGCCCCTGACTTTGGTCCGCAGGACGGCGAATGGGTGAAGATTCCCCAGGTCGGCCGGGCCGTAATTGGCGACGACGTGGAGATCGGCGCGAACACCGCCATCGACCGCGGCGCGATGGCCGATACCGTGGTCGAGCAGGGCTGCAAGATCGATAACCAGGTGCAGATCGCGCATAACGTGCATGTGGGCGCCTATACCGTGATCGCCGGCTGCGCGGCCATTTCCGGCAGTACGAAGATCGGGCGCTACTGCATCATCGGCGGTGCGGCCAATTTTGCCGGCCACCTGACCATTGCGGACCGCGTGACCGTTTCGGGCGGCACCTCCATTACCAAATCCATCACCAAGCCCGGTGGCCACTTCACCAGCGTTTTCCCGTTCATGCCGCATGGCGACTGGGAGCGTAACGCGGCCATCGTCCGAGGCCTGACGCGCATGCGCGAACGGTTGCAACAACTCGAACAGCGGGTCAAAGACCTGCAGCAACAACCATGACCGAAGCAACGAATGCGACGAGCGCGGCCCCCAGCCTTGTCAGCGATTTCAACATCAAGAAAATTCTCGACCTGCTGCCGCATCGCTACCCGATGCTGCTGGTTGACCGCGTGATTTCGCTGGAGCCGCGCAAGTCGATTACGGCCATCAAGAACGTGACGTTCAACGAGCCGTTCTTCAACGGGCACTTCCCCGGTCACCCGGTGATGCCGGGCGTGTTGATGCTCGAGGCGCTGGCGCAAACCGCTGCGCTGCTGACCTTCGGCGAGGCCGATCACGAGCGCAAGGAAAACCAGCTCTACCTGTTCGTGAGCATTGACGGTGCACGCTTCAAGCGCCAGGTGACGCCGGGCGACCAGCTCGTGATGACGGCCGAACTGCTGCGCTCGAAGAGCGGTATGTGGAAATTCAAGGTGTACGGCAAGGTTGACGGTGAAGTCGCCGTGGAAGCCGAAATCATGTGTGCCGTGCGCGAAGACAAGTCCAAGGGCGAGGCATGACGCAAGCACAGAAGATCCACCCGACCGCGCAGATCGATCCGAAGGCCGAACTGGATTCGAGCGTCGAGATCGGTGCGTTCACGGTCGTGGGCCCGAACGTGCGGATGGGTGCAGGCACGCGTGTCGGCCACCATACGGTGGTCGAGGGCTACACGACGCTGGGTCGTGACAACAGCATTGGCCATTTCGCATCGGTGGGCGGCCGTCCGCAGGATATGAAATATCGCGATGAGCCGACGCAACTGATCGTCGGCGATCGCAATACGATCCGCGAATTCACCACGATCCATACCGGCACGGCGCAGGATGCCGGCATCACGTCGATCGGCGATGACAACTGGATCATGGCCTACGTGCATATCGCGCACGATTGCCGCGTGGGTAACCACACGGTGTTCTCGAGCAATGCGCAGATCGCGGGCCACGTGGAAGTCGGTGACTGGGCGATCCTCGGTGGCATGTCGGGCGTGCACCAGTTCGTGCGTATCGGCGCGCATGCCATGCTGGGTGGCGCATCGGCGCTGGTGCAGGATGTGCCGCCGTTCGTGATCGCCGCAAGCGACAAGGGCGGCAACAAGGCTGCGCCGCACGGCATCAACGTGGAGGGCCTTCGTCGCCGCGGCTTTACGGCCGAGCAGATCACCGGTCTGCGCCAGGCGTACAAGCTGCTCTACAAGAGCGATCTGAGCTTTGATCAGGCCAAGGCTGAAATCGCCGCGCAGATCGCTCAGACGGATGACGCCCCGACCCGTGAGGTGTTGACCGCGTTTGCCGATTTCATTGCCGCCACCAAGCGCGGCATCGTGCGTTGAGCGAGCAGCTTCAGAACGCCGCGCCGGTGCGCCGCATCGGCATGGTGGCCGGCGAGGCTTCCGGCGATTTGCTGGCCTCGCTGCTGCTGAAGGGGCTGCGCGCACAACTGCCTGCCGACATCGCCTACAACGGCATTGGCGGTGCGCGCATGACGGAGCAGGGTTTCCAGTCGAACTGGCCGATGCACAACCTGTCGGTGAACGGCTACGTGGAAGTGCTTGGCCAGTTGCGTGAGATTCTCACGATCCGCAAGGAACTCAAGCAGAACCTGCTGACTGCGCCCCCCCTGGCGTTCATCGGCGTGGACGCACCCGACTTCAATTTCAACGTCGAGATCGCCATGCGGCAGGCGGGTGTGCCGGTGGTGCACTTCGTGAGCCCGTCGATCTGGGCGTGGCGAGCGGGCCGTATCAAGACGATCGCCCGCGCCGTCGACCATATCCTCTGCCTGTTCCCGTTCGAGCCGGAGATTTACGCCAAGGCCGGCATTCCGGCCACGTACGTCGGGCATCCGCTTGCGGACGAGATTCCGCTGGTGCCGGACGTTGAGGGCGCTCGCACCCGCCTGGGGCTGCCGTTGGGCCGCAAGGTCGTTGCGGTGCTGCCGGGCAGCCGCAATTCCGAAGTGAAGCATCTCGGGCCGACGCTGTTTGCGGCGATGTCGCGCATGCAGGCGGTCGAGCCGGAACTGGCGTTTGTGCTGCCGGCGGCCAATGCGACGCTGCGCGAGCGCATCGATGCCATGCGCGCGGAGCATCCGGGCCTGCATCTGTGGGTCGTCGAGGGACAGTCGCACGCAGCCATGGAAGCGGCTGACGTGATCCTGCTGGCCAGCGGCACGGCCACGCTGGAAGCGGCGCTGTACAAGAAACCGATGGTCATCACCTACAAGGTGCCCTGGTTGACCGCGCAGATCATGAAGCGCAAAGGCTATCTGCCGTATGTTGGGCTGCCGAACATCCTGTCCGGCCGCTTTGTCGTGCCGGAACTGCTGCAGGATGACGCGACCCCCGAGGCACTCGCGCGCGAAACGCTGCTGCAACTCAGCGACCATGGCAACGCCACGTTCCTGCGTGAACACTTCACGCAGATGCACCTGACGCTTAAGCAGAACATGGCGGAGATTGGAGCGAAAGTCGTTGTCGATCTGCTACGCAGTCGCAGTAAGCTTTAAGCCCATGGCTTCCCGCAAACCCAATCCCGACCAGCTCGGCCTGCTGCTCTCGCAAGAGCCGGCGGCCAAGCGTGCGCGTCGCATCCTGTGCGGCGTGGATGAGGCTGGACGCGGGCCATTGGCCGGGCCGGTGACGGCTGCGGCGGTCGTTCTCAATCCGCGCAAGCCGATCAAGGGCCTGGCCGACTCAAAAATTCTGACCGCCAAGAAGCGGGAAGCGCTCTACGACGAGATCGTCGAAAAGGCGCTCGCCTGGCACGTGGCCGAAGCCACCGTCGAGGAAATCGATCGCATCAACATCCTGCATGCAACCATGCTCGCCATGCAGCGCGCGGTGCATGGCGTGGCCGCACTGGGCACGCTGCCCGATCTCGTGCAGGTGGACGGCAATCGTTGCCCGCAGGTGGCGTTTGCGGTGGAGGCCGTCGTCAAGGGCGATGCGCTGGTGCCGGCCATTTCAGCGGCGTCCATCCTGGCGAAGGTCACGCGCGATCGGCAGTTGGCCGCGCTGCATGTCGAGTTTCCGCTTTACGGTTTTGACGTCCATGCCGGCTATGGCACACCGCAGCATCTGGCCGCCATCGACCTGCATGGCGTGACGCCGCATCATCGCCGCTCGTTCGCGCCCGTGCGCCGTGCACTGGATGGGATGAGTGCGATCAGCATCGAAACCACCGCTGCAGTCAGCGCCTGGGACGACTGACCTTTTTCTGCTGGGCCCATTCGTGAAGCACATCACTTCCCGCGACAACGCGGTGTTCAAGCATCTCAAGGCGCTTTCGGGCTCGACGCAGCATCGTCGGCGCGCGGGGCAATCCGTGCTCGATGGCGTGCATCTCGTCGTGGCGTATCTGGATGCGGGCCACATGCCGGCGCAATGCCTAGTGTCGGAGCGCCATATCCGGCACCCGGAAGTGGCCGCGGTGCTCGATCGCGTCGATCCGGACACCGTCATCCTGCTGGCCGACAACCTGTTTGGGCAACTCACCACCGTCGTCAATGGCGTCGATCTGATGGCCTTGGTCGAGACGCCGGAAGGCAAGTTGCCGCAGACCATTGATGCGGACTGCGTGATCCTGGACGGCATTCAGGATGCCGGCAACGTCGGTTCCATCCTGCGGTGCGCGGCCGCAGCCGGCGTGCGCGATGTGTTCATGACGCCGGGCTGCGCGTTCGCGTGGTCGGCCAAGACACTGCGCGCCGCCATGGGTGCGCATTTCCACCTGAACATCGTTGAGCACTGCACGTTCGAGAGCGTGCATTCGCGCCTGCAGGTGCCGCTGCTGGCAACGTCTTCCCACGCCAAGCAGGCTGTCTTCGATGTGCCGCTCAATGCGCCCGTCGGCTGGGTGTTCGGAAACGAAGGCGCGGGCGTGTCGGAGGAATGGCTTTCTGCCGTGACGACGCCCGTGACGATTCCCCAGCCGGGCGGCATGGAGTCGCTCAATGTGGCTGCAGCGGCAGCGGTCTGCCTGTTTGAGGCCGTGCGACAACGCCGCGCGGGCTAAATCTCTCTTTTTTCTGTCGATTACCGGTCATACAGCGTTTTCAAACGCCAGAAAAGTCCCGCATTGACTTTGACATTGAGTAATGGAACATTGGACGCGGCGCCATTGAGCGCCCTCGATACCCAGACTCAAGGAGACCGGCATGCCGAACCCCACCCTGGCGCGCGTCCTTGTCGACGAACTCGTCCAGTTTCGCGAAATCCAGCAACTCGCCTACGCGTGCGTCGAGGCCGTCGGTGGCATGCTGCGCCCCGGCATGACCGAGAAGGATGCGGCCAAGCTGCTCACCGAGTGGCTCCGCGAACGTGGCGTCCATGACTGGCTGCACAAGCCGTTCGCGTGGTTTGGCGACCGCACCGCGTTCCAGGGCTTTTCGGGCCTGACGCATATGGCCGGCTTCAACCTGGCGTTCTTTCCGTCGTCGCGGCGGCTGGAAGAGAACATGCCGGTCATCCTCGACGTGGCGCCCGTGCGCAACCGGGTGATCGCCGATGTTGGCTATGCCACGTGCCTTGGCGAGAACGCCATCCTCGAACAACTGCAGGACGATTTGATGGCGCATCGTGAGTTGATCGTGCGTTTGATCCGCGAGCGTCGGTCGATGGCCGATGTGGCCCGTGCGGTAGACCAGCTCTGCATGAAGCAGGGCGTGGAGCCGCGCCACAAGGCGTATCCGTTCAAAGTGCTGGCGCATCGCGTGGCCAAGCTCGACAGCCCATCGAAGCCGCGTTTCGTTGCGCGCTTCGGGCTGAATGCCACGCGCAGCCTGGTCCTCGACCAGGTGCGAAGCGGCAAGCAGGAAGGCTGGTCGCCGCTGTGGTCGATCGATCGTCGATCCGAACACGCGCCGGTGCCGGGCTTGTGGGCCGTCGAACCGCACCTGGGCTTCCACGGCGTCGGGGCCAAGTTCGAGGAACTGCTCGTCATTACCGAAGACGACGCCTACTGGCTCGATGACGATCTGCCGCACGTGCGCCGCTGGCAGCAGCGTCAACTCGCGCAGCAGCGCGCTGCCTGACGCACGCGGAGGCCCATATGAAAACGCTTCTTGAAGAGGCCCCGCTGGCGTTGTTCGAATCGCCCGCAGCGGTTTCGCCCAACGACTATTCGGAGCGGACGGTGCAGTCGGGCAGCGTCTCGCTCGCCGTCAAGACGTGGGGCAACCCGGCGCATCCGACCGTCGTGCTGGTGCATGGCTATCCCGACAACAGCGAGGTCTGGCACGAGATGGCACCGCTGCTCGCGCGCGACTACTACGTCGTTGCCTACGACGTGCGGGGCGCAGGCCGGTCCAGTTCGCCCAGCGGGATGCGCAATTACACCTTTGCGCGGTTGACCGATGACTTCATCGCCGTGATCGATGCGCTGAGCCCCGGCAAGCCCGTGCACCTGATCGCGCACGATTGGGGTTCGATCCAATCGTGGGAATTCGTGACGGAGGAGCGCCTGCGCGGGCGCATTGCGTCATACACGTCGTGCTCGGGGCCGTGCCTGGACCACGTCGGGCACTGGATGCGCGCGCGGCTGCTGCGGCCGACGCCGTCGTCGCTGGGCAAGATGCTGGGGCAGCTCGTGCGCTCGTGGTACGTGCTGCTGTTTCATTTGCCGATCGTGCCGGAGCTGAGTTGGCGCCTGTGGCTCGGGCGCGCGTGGCCGCGTGTGCTGCGTCGTGTGGAAAAGACCGCCATCGTGCCGCGTCCGACCCAGACGGCTGATGGCGTGCGTGGTGTCTCGCTGTATCGCGCCAACTTCATCCGCAGTCTGTTCACGCCGCGCAAGCGGGTCGCACATGCGCCGGTGCAGGTGATCGTGCCAACGCTGGATAAGTACGTCAGCCCAGCATTGTCAGAGGACCTTTCGCGCTGGGTACCGCAGTATTGGCGCCGCGAAGTGGTGGCACGGCATTGGTTGCCGGTCACGCATGCCGCACGCATGGCGGAAATGGCTTGCGAGCTGATCGAGCATGCCGAGGGCAAGCCGGAATCCGAAGCGCTGCAACGCGCGCGTCCGCAAGGCGAGCGCAAACCGCTGTCCGGCAAGCTCGCCGTCATCACGGGCGCTGGCGGCGGCATCGGTCGTTGCGCGGCGCTGGAATTCGCGGAGCAAGGCGCAGCCATCGTCGCCGTCGACATCCGTGCCGAAGATGCAGAGCGCACGGCCAAGCTCATCCGCCTCACGGGTGGCAAGGCGTGGGCGCATACCGTGGACGTCGGTAACGCCGAGCAGATGGAAGCGCTGGTCGATTGGGTCGGCAAGGACCTGGGCGGCGCCGACATCGTCGTCAATAACGCCGGCATTGGCATGGCGGGCGGCATTGTCGACACGTCCGAGCGCGATTGGCAACGCATCCTGCACGTGAATGTGTGGGGCGTGATCCATGGCGCCCGGCTGTTCGCCAAGCAGATGGTGGCGCGCGGGCAGGGCGGTCACATCCTGAACACGGCATCGGCGGCGGCCTTTGCGCCGTCGCGTGATCTTGCCGCCTATGCGACGACAAAGGCCGCGGTGCTGATGCTGTCCGAATGCATGCGCGGCGAGCTGGCCGGGCAGGGTATTGGCGTGTCGGCCATCTGCCCCGGTTTTGCGGAGACCGGAATCATGGCCTCCACGGTCTACAGCGGCACGACCGAGGCACAGCAAGCCCAATTGCGCGCCCGCGCCACCAAGCTCTACCAACTGCGTGGCCTCAAGCCAGAGACCGTCGCAAAAGCCATGTTCAGCGCGGTTCAACACAACAAGCCCGTGGTCACGATCGGCATCGAGGCGCATTCGTCCCGCTTCATCTCGCGCTATGCGCAATGGCTGAGCCGGCTGATCGCGCGCGTGAGCATGGCCGGGCATTGAGCCCGCACAGACAAGAACATCCGGAGACCACCATGACCGCGCCCGATTACTTCATCAAGGCCCGCCACGTCCGTTTCGACTGGAAGGACACGCCCATCCAGTGGATTCCCGGCGATCCGTCCAGCACGCACATCATCAACATCCTGAACCTGCTGTTTCCAGCCGGCGAGTTGTGGTTCTGCCGCGTTTACAACAAGGTGCTGCCGCTGATTACCGACGCGAAGCTGCGCGCCGATGCCGAGGGCTTCCTGCGTCAGGAGGCGGTCCATTCGCGCTCGCATGGCGGCGTGCTGGCGCATTACTACAAAGACCACGGCATCGATACCCAGCCATTTACCAAGCGGCTCGACTGGCTGTTCTCCAAGGGGCTCGGCGAACAGCCGTTGGGTCTGAAGATCGGTCACACGCGTTTCTGGCTGCGGCAGCAACTCGGCATCATTGCTGCGCTCGAGCACTTTTTCGGCTATCTGGGCAACTGGGTGCTCAACGCAAAGGGGCTCGACGCCGCCCAAGCCGATCCCGTCATGCTGGACTTGTTGCGCTGGCATGGCGCGGAGGAAGTCGAGCACCGCACCGTCGCGTTCGACATCTTCCGGCACATGGGCGGCTCGTATCTCGAACGCTGCTTCCATATGCTGACCACGATCCTGTTGCTCCTGTACTTCTTGGTCACCGGCTTCGGCTTCATGTACCAGCGCGATCCGGGGGCGGGCAGGTTCCCCGGTTTTATCCGCGGCTGGTGGCATGGCTCGCGGCGTAACTGCCTGCCATCGTTCTGGAAAATGCTGGGGGCCGCGCTGCGCTATTTCCGGCCCAGCTATACGCCGCATCATGAAGGGTCGACCGAGCAGGCGCTGGCCTATCTGGAAATATCGCCGGCAGCGCAGGCCGCGGCGCACGGCGGCAACTGGGTGCGTGATCGCGCCTGACTGGCTCGCCCGCCGGCAGAAAAACAAACGGCCGGTGCAATGCCGGCCGTTTTGTTTGCGGGGCGATGCCACGCTCAGTAGTTGTTGTGATCCATCTTGATGTCCTGCAGGATCGTCGTGGCAATTTCCTCGATCGACTTGTGCGTGGACGACAGCCACTTGATGCCCTCCCGCCGCATCATCGCTTCGGCTTCGTTGATCTCGTAGCGGCAATTCTCCAGCGCGGCATATTTGCTACCGGGCCGACGTTCATTGCGGATTTCCGACAGGCGTTGCGGGTCGATCGAGAGCCCAAAAATCTTGCTCTTGTAGTCATACAGCACCGACGGCAGCTTGCCGCGCTCGAAATCGTCCGGGATGAGCGGGTAATTGGCCGACTTCACGCCGTATTGCATCGCCAGATACAGGCTGGTCGGCGTCTTGCCGCTGCGCGACACCCCCACCAAAATCACATCCGCCTCGGCCAGGTTCTTGTGTGATTGGCCGTCATCGTGGGCAAGTGAAAAATTGATCGCTTCGATGCGGTTTTTATACGCCTCGGTGTCGGCGTTCTGGTGAAAGCGGCCGATGGCGTGGGTGGACTTGAGGTTCAGCTCCTTCTCGAGCGGCTCGATGAAGGTCTGGAACATGTCGAGGATGGTGGCCTTGGCCCGATGGACGATCTCGTTTGCCTCGGCATCCACCAACGTGGTGAAGACGATCGGCCTCACCCCTTCGGCATGAAATGCTTCGTTGATCTTTGCGACTGCAACATGCGCCTTGTCGATCGTGTCAACAAACGGGATCCGCACCTGGCGGAATTTCATCTCAAACTGCGCCAGGATCGAGTGGCTGAAGGTTTCTGCGGTGATCCCGGTGCCATCCGACACGATGAAAACGGTCCGGAACGGTGTCCGGTTGGGAGTTGCGGAGGCGAGGTCGGTCATCGAAAACGAGGGGTTTTTCCAGCAAGCCGGCAGGAAATCGTGCTGCGGCACGGTAGAATAGCGGCGATCGTTTAGCTAAGCAATTCGGGCCAATCGCCTGCCAGGCGCTGCCGCAGCGGCAATCCTGGCATGGCTTCCGGACGGTTTAGCCAAGCGATTCGTACGGCCAGACGACAAGAAGAACGCTCCGTGCGCATCCGACCGGTTTTTCACTTAGTTTAGGGGCTTGTATGACTAACCTGTCGCAAGACGGCGCCTATGTGCTGCCGTTCGAGCAATTGCGGATGACCGATGTCGAGGTCGTTGGCGGTAAAAACGCTTCGCTGGGCGAGATGATCTCCCAGCTGGATGGCGCCGGCGTGCGCGTTCCGGGCGGTTTTGCCACGACGGCGCTGGCGTTCCGCGATTTCCTTGCACACAACAACCTGACCGAGCGCATCTCGCAGCGTCTGGCCAGCCTCGACGTCGACGACGTCAAGGCGCTGGCTGTCGCCGGCAAGGAGATTCGTGAATGGGTCGCCACCGCGCCGTTCCAGCCGCGTCTGGAGCAAGAGATTCGCGAATCGTACGCTCGCGTCGCGGCCCGCGAAGGCGCCGAGGCATCGTTCGCGGTGCGCTCGTCGGCCACAGCTGAAGATTTGCCGGACGCGTCGTTTGCCGGCCAGCAGGAGAGCTACCTCAACGTGCTCGGCATCGACGACGTGCTCGATAAGATCAAGCACGTGTTTGCGTCGCTGTACAACGACCGCGCGATCTCCTATCGCGTACACAAGGGTTTCGCGCATGACGTGGTCGCCCTGTCGGCGGGCATCCAGCGCATGGTGCGCTCGGACTGCGGCGCCTCGGGCGTGATGTTCACGATCGACACCGAATCGGGCTTCCAGGATGTCGTTTTCATCACCTCCAGCTACGGCTTGGGCGAAACGGTGGTGCAGGGGGCCGTGAACCCTGACGAGTTTTACGTCTTCAAGCCGACGCTGGCCGCCGGCAAGTACCCGATCATCCGCCGCTCGATCGGGTCCAAGCTGATCAAGATGGAATTCACCGCGCCGGGCGAACAAGGCCGCGTGAAGACGGTCGACGTCCCGGGCGAACTCCGCAACCGCTACTCCATCAACGATGCTGACGTGGCGGAACTGGCGAAGTACGCCGTCATCATCGAGAAGCACTACGGCCGCCCGATGGACATCGAGTGGGGCAAGGACGGCAAGGACGGCAAGATCTACATCCTCCAGGCTCGCCCGGAGACGGTGAAGAGCCAGGCACACGGCAAGGTCGAGCAACGATTCCGCCTGAAGGGCTCGGCGCCGGTGCTGACCACCGGCCGTGCCATTGGCCAGAAGATCGGCACGGGCCCGGTGCGCGTGATCAACGATCCGGCTGAAATGGAACGCGTGCAGCCGGGCGACGTGCTGGTTGCCGACATGACCGACCCGAACTGGGAACCGGTGATGAAACGCGCCTCGGCCATCGTCACCAACCGTGGTGGCCGGACCTGCCACGCGGCCATCATTGCGCGTGAGCTGGGTGTGCCGGCGGTGGTCGGCTGCGGCGATGCGACCGACCTGCTGAAGGACGGCACGCTGGTGACGGTCTCGTGCGCGGAAGGGGACGAAGGCAAGATCTACGACGGCCTGCTGGAAACCGAAATCACGGAAGTCCAGCGCGGCGAAATGCCCACGATCAGCACCAAGATCATGATGAACGTCGGCAACCCGCAGCTCGCGTTCGATTTCTGTCAGATTCCGAACGGTGGCGTGGGCCTGGCCCGTCTGGAATTCATCATCAATAACAACATCGGCGTGCACCCGAAGGCGATTCTCGACTACCCGCAGGTCGACAGCGACCTGAAGAAGGCCGTGGAAAGCGTGGCCCGCGGCCATGCCAGCCCGCGTGCGTTCTATGTCGACAAGCTGGCCGAGGGCATTGCCACCATCGCAGCGGCGTTCTATCCGAAACCCGTGATCGTGCGCCTGTCGGACTTCAAGTCCAACGAGTACAAGAAGCTGATTGGCGGTTCCCGCTACGAGCCGGACGAAGAAAACCCGATGCTGGGTTTCCGTGGCGCCTCGCGCTACATCGCCGAAGACTTTGCCGAAGCCTTCGAGATGGAGTGCCGTGCCATGAAGCGCGTGCGCGACGAGATGGGCCTGACCAACGTCGAAGTGATGGTGCCGTTCGTGCGTACGCTCGGCCAGGCTGAGAAGGTTGTCGAGCTGCTGGCCAAGTACGGCCTGAAGCGCGGTGAGAACGGCCTGCGCCTGATCATGATGTGCGAAGTGCCATCCAACGCGATCCTGGCCGAGCAATTCCTGCAGCATTTCGACGGTTTCTCGATCGGTTCGAACGACCTGACGCAGCTCACGCTCGGCCTGGACCGCGACTCCGGCATGGAGCTGCTGGCCAAGGACTTCGACGAGCGCGATCCGGCGGTCAAGTTCATGCTGCAGCGCGCCATCTCCACGGCGCTGTCGATGAACAAGTACGTCGGCATCTGCGGTCAGGGCCCGTCCGATCATCCGGATTTTGCCGAGTGGCTGGCCAAGGAAGGTATCTCGTCGATCTCGCTGAACCCGGATTCGGTGGTCGACACATGGCAGAAGCTCGGTTCGGCTTGAGCTTGAACTAGAGCGTTACATCGAATGTCGTAAGACAAGGCGCGTATCCTGACGGGTACGCGCCAACAAGAACGCAAAGTGCCCGCTGGCGTCCGACGCTGACGGGGGCGGAGCGACATGCCCCCGTAGACGAACAGCGTCGCGGGGGTTTTTTCATGGGATTCAGGGGGACGGAGTATGTCGGCTCAGACCGTCTGGTTTTCGCTGGCCGTGCTGCTCGTCATCGGCGAGCTGATGACGGGCACCTTCTATCTGCTGATGGTCGCGATTGGGCTGATTGCCGGCGGTCTTGCCGCGCTGATCGGCCTTGCATTTCCTGCGCAGGCGATCGTTGCCGCCATCGTGGCGGTATTCGGCATCGTCGGGCTGCGGCGTACGCGCTACGGGCGCGCCACGCGCGAAAATGCCGCCCGCAACCGCAACGTCAATCTGGATATCGGCGAGACATTGCGCGTCGATGCCTGGTCACCCGAGCGGCGTGCACGCGTGCAATATCGCGGCGCGGCGTGGGACGTCGAATTGGCGCCAAATGCGCCGGCTACCGTCGGTGAATTCCGGATCGTTGAAGTGCGCGGCAACGTGCTCGTCGTCACGCCCAAATAGCACGCAACTCGTAGCCAAAACAACCAACAAGCTCAACCACGGAGGTTTTATGTTCGAGCTGGGGACTCTCGCGATCATCGTCCTGTTTGCTGCCATCGTGCTCATTGCACAAGGCATCAAGATCGTGCCGCAACAGCACGCCTGGATTCTGGAGCGGTTGGGCAAGTATCACGCGACGCTTTCGCCGGGGCTGAATATCGTGCTGCCCTTTGTCGATCGCGTTGCCTACAAGCACGTGCTCAAGGAAATCCCGCTCGACGTGCCGAGCCAGATCTGTATCACCAAGGACAACACGCAGCTGCAGGTGGACGGCATCCTCTACTTCCAGGTGACCGACCCGATGCGGGCTTCGTATGGCTCCAGCAACTTCGTGATCGCCATCACCCAGCTCGCGCAGACGACGCTGCGCTCGGTCGTCGGCAAGCTGGAGCTGGACAAGACGTTTGAAGAGCGCGACTTCATCAACCACAGCGTGGTCAACGCGCTGGATGAGGCGGCATCGAACTGGGGCGTGAAGGTGCTGCGCTACGAAATCAAGGATCTGACCCCGCCGAAGGAAATCCTGCACGCCATGCAGGCGCAGATTACGGCCGAGCGTGAGAAGCGTGCGCTGATCGCCGCATCTGAAGGCAAGCGCCAGGAGCAGATCAACCTGGCATCCGGTGCGCGGGAGGCCGCCATCCAGAAATCAGAAGGGGAAAAGCAGGCCGCCATCAACAGGGCACAGGGTGAAGCGGCGGCGATCCTGGCGGTGGCTGAAGCCAACGCCCAGGCGATCCAGAAGATCGGTCACGCCATTCGCACCGAAGGGGGCATCGATGCGGTCAACCTGAAAGTGGCGGAAGAGTATGTGAGCGCGTTCGGCAACCTGGCGAAGCAGGGCAACACGCTCATCGTGCCGGGCAACATGGGCGACCTGAGCACGATGATTGCGTCAGCGTTGACGATTGTGAAGCAGCAGCAGCGGCCGGGCGCGTAAAAGTCGGGAAGCGAGACGGCTCAGGCCTTCTCGCGCATGAGGCGCGCTTTTTCGCGCTGCCAGTCGCGGTCTTTCTCGGTTTCGCGCTTGTCGAAGAGCTTCTTGCCCTTGGCCAGGCCGATTTCGCATTTCACGCGGCCGCGCGTGTAGTGCAGGTTGAGCGGCACGAGCGTGTAGCCGCGCTGCTCCACCTTGCCGATGAGCTTCTTGATCTCTTCGGCGTGCAGCAGCAGTTTGCGGGTGCGCACGGGGTCCGGATGGACATGCGTGGAGGCCGATTGCAGCGGGCTGATATGGGCCCCGATCAGGAACAGTTCGGCGTTACGGATGACGACGTAACCTTCCTTGATCTGCGCACGGTTGGCTCGGATGGCTTTCACCTCCCAGCCCTCGAGAGCCATGCCTGCCTCGTAGCGCTCTTCGATGAAGTAATCGAAAAAGGCCTTCTTGTTGTCGGCAATGGTCATACGTTGGAATATGCGGTGCGCGCATCGGGGTGATGAACCCTCCATGCGCTGCGATAAAATGGCGAGTTTAACAAATCCGCCGCAATCCCAACCGGGGCGCGGCGCGCAAAGCTTTCGGATGACGCATGGCAGACGTTGAAAAAACCGTGTTGATTGGCTACTCGGCCGAACAGATCTTCGACCTGGTCACCGACGTCAAGGACTATCCGAACTTTCTGCCGTGGTGCGGCGGCGTGGAAATCTACGAGCAGACGGAAACGTCACTCGACGCGCGTGTCGATATTGCCTTCAAGGGCATCCATCAGTTCTTTCGCACGCGCAACGTGCAAACGCGCCCCACCCGCATTGATATGACGTTCGCTGACGGGCCTTTCAAGTCGTTCACCGGTTTCTGGATCTTCACGCCGCTGCGCGCGGATGCCTGCAAGATCAACTTCCATCTGCATTACGAATTTTCCAGCGTGATTCTGGAAAAACTCATTGGCCCGGTGTTCAGCATGATTGCCAACACCTTCGTCGACTCGTTCGTCAAACGCGCCGAGGCTGTGTATGGCGAGTCCTGATTCCAATACCGTGATCGACGTGATGGTCTGTTTGGCGACGGTCACGCCGCCACGGCTTGTCACGGTGCAAGTGCCGGCGCAGGCGACGGTGGCCGACGCGGTGCGCGCGTCGGGCTTGCTCCACGGCTTGGACCTGACCATCGATACCTGCAGGCTGGGCGTTTACGGCAAGCGCAAGACGCCGGATGCCGCATTGCATGCGCGTGATCGGGTGGAAATCCTGGGCCCGTTGATCGCCGATCCAAAAACGGCTCGCCGGCGGCGTGTGCAGAAAGTGCGGGCCACCGGCACGCGCGAAGGCCTGAAGTGGCTGCGCAACGAGGCGCCGCCCAAAGACGACGTCCTCGAATAACGATCCGTCAGCTGCAGTTGGCGCTCAGGGCTGCCTGATTGCGCTGCACGGCGGCGGCACGCTGGTTGTCATCCAAATACGCGATCGAACCGTCCGGTTGCACCGAACCGACGCGGCGGCCATCCTGCATATACGTGGTTTCGTTGCGCAGGCGTGCGCATTCGGCTTGCTTGCGCTGCGCCGCCTCTGCCTGCCTGGCTTCGTCCTGTTCCTTCTTGGCGCGGTCGGCCAGGCGCTTGCGCAGCTCTTCGTCGGGGTTGGAGGCCGCGACGCCCGAGGCTGGCTGGCCGGGTTTGGCAGCCGCGCCTGGGTCCGCTGCCTTGACGCCCGAAGCCGGCGCGGAAAGCGCTTCGTAGGCCGTGGCCGTGCGGCTGTTCGGGTTGCGGATGATGCGGCTAGGCGGTACCGACGGCGGCGGTGCGGCGTCGCTGTAGACCATATGGCCTTTGTCGTCGCGCCATTGCCAGGCCCATTGCGCTTGGGCAATCGGGCAGGCAAGGGCGATCAGGGCGGCGGTGGCAGGCAACAGGACGTGCAGTCGTTTCATGAAGTTCTCGTTCGTGGACTGCCGACGGCGCGCTGGCCGACCCGACGACGGCCCCTCGACGCGCACGGGAGCCCGGTGGCGTGAGCGCCACTCGCCAATCTACGCCGACGGCCTGGCTCGGCCTGTCGACTCGCCCCCCGGCAAGGCGCCCAGTTTATGCAGACTTGTCGCTGGCGTGCAAGCGGACTGACCAGCCGACGCCCAGGATCAGCAAGGCGATTGCGGCGATCTCAAGCGGGCGTGGCCAGCGGCCGTCGTACACAAAGCCATATGCCAGCGCAAACAGCGTCTCGAATACGATCATCTGGCCCGACAGCGTGAGCGGCAGGCGCCGCGAGGCGATGTTCCAAAGGTTGTTGCCGATCAGCGACGCGCCAAGTGCCACGGCCGCATTGACCGCCCAGAACGTGGCCCAGATACGCCCGCCGGCGCCCATCCATGCTGTGCCAACCGTGAGCAAGGCCACCGTGATCAACGCTGCCGACAGAATGCCGCTCGAAATGCCATATAGGGCAGACCATTCGTTGCTGGAAAAATGCGGATTGCGCTGCAGGTAGCGGGCGTTGTCCAAGGCGTACCACGTCCAGCTGAAAAGCGCGCCTGCCGCGCAAGCGATGCCAACAATGCGTTGCCAGACCGGCCGGACGTTGGTGGCCGCCGTTGCCGCTGTCTGGCCGAACAGGTCAACGTTGATGCAGGCGATGCCGGCAGCGACAACCAGGAGCGGCCAGATCAGCCGGGAGAGCGGCACGGCGCCATGATCGCGCCGGCCAAGCATGGTGATTGTGATGGGCAGAATGCCAACGATCAGCGAGGTGGGCGCAACACCAGCCAGCTGCACGCCAAACGCCACGAAAACAAAATAGACAAGGTTGCCGCTGCAGGATTGCCTGACCAGCGCCAAGCAGTCGGCGCGGGTAATCTTGCGGGCAATGCGTGGAAGGATCGGGGCAGCGGCAATGGCTGCGATGACGCCGTAGGCGAGGTAGCGGCCGAGGGTCAGTTCCCACGGTGAAAACGCGGGCAGCGCGCGGGGCGCAATAAAGACCATGCCCCACATCGCCCCGGCCAGCAGGGCGCACAATACGCCGATTTCCATTCGAACACTCACGAGGCTGATTCTGCGCGGCCGCTGGCGGCGCAGGGCGCTGGAGATGCGTGCGCGAAGAAAAATTTATCGAGCATAGCACGGGTCTCTACAACCGTGGGGCGAATTCCCGTATAATCCGATTTTGCGCCTAGAGGAAATTGCTATGCGTCTTGTCCAGAAAGCACTCACGTTCGATGATGTGCTGCTCGTCCCGGCCTACTCGGCCGTCCTGCCCCGCGATACGTCCCTTCGCACCAAGCTCACCCGTTCGATCGAACTCGCCATTCCGCTCGTCTCCGCCGCCATGGATACGGTTACGGAAGCGCGGCTCGCCATCGCCATGGCGCAGCAAGGTGGCATCGGTATCGTCCACAAGAACCTGAAGCCCGAAGAGCAGGCGCGCGAAGTCGCCAAGGTCAAGCGCTTTGAATCGGGCGTGCTGCGCGACCCGATCACCATCGGTCCGGACATGAAGATCCGCGACGTGATGGCGCTGTCGGCCCAGCACGGCATCTCGGGTTTCCCGGTGCTGGAAGGCAAGAAGGTGGTGGGCATCATCACCAACCGCGATCTGCGTTTCGAAGAAGAACTGGACGCCCCGGTGCGCGCCAAGATGACGCCGAGCGAGAAGCTCGTCACCGTCAAGGAAGGCGCTTCGCTCGAAGAGGCCAAGCGTCTGATGAACAAGCACCGCCTCGAGCGTGTGCTGGTGGTGGGCGAGGCTTTCGAGCTGCGCGGCCTGATCACCGTCAAGGACATCCAGAAGGCCACCGAATATCCGCTGGCGTCGAAGGACGAACGCGGTTCGCTGCGCGTGGGTGCGGCGGTGGGCGTGGGCCCGGATAACGATCTGCGTATCGATTTGCTGGTCAAGGCCGGCGTGGACGTCATCGTCGTCGATACCGCGCATGGCCACAGCCAGGGCGTGCTGAACCGCGTGCGCTGGATCAAGGACAACTACCCGCAGGTGCAGGTGATTGGCGGCAACATCGCCACGGGCGACGCTGCCCGGGCGCTGGTCGACCACGGCGCGGATGGCGTCAAGGTCGGCATTGGCCCGGGCTCGATCTGCACGACGCGGATCGTCGCTGGCGTGGGCGTGCCGCAGATCTTTGCCGTGTCGAATGTGGCCGAGGCACTGAAGGGCACCGGCGTTCCCCTGATCGCCGACGGCGGTATCCGTTACTCGGGCGACGTCGCCAAGGCCCTGGCTGCCGGCGCACACACCGTGATGATGGGCGGCATGTTTGCCGGTACGGACGAATCGCCGGGTGAGGTGTTCCTGTTCCAGGGTCGCTCGTACAAGAGCTACCGCGGCATGGGCTCGGTGGGCGCGATGAAGGACGGCGCTGCCGACCGTTACTTCCAGGAAGACAACACCGCCAACGTCGACAAGCTGGTGCCCGAAGGTATCGAGGGCCGCGTGCCTTACAAGGGCTCCGCATTGCCGATCGTGCATCAGCTCACGGGCGGCGTGCGTTCGTCGATGGGCTACTGCGGTTGCGCATCGATTGCCGAATGGCACGAGAAGGCGCAGTTTGTCGAGATCACCGCTGCCGGCATGAACGAATCGCACGTGCACGACGTGCAGATCACGAAGGAAGCGCCGAACTATCACCGCGACTGATCGCTTGTCGATCTTCGCATACAAGATAGAAGGCAAGCAGTACTGCCGCCGGGGTGCGCGGGCGCTCCGGCTGAATCAACCGGCGGCCGAAGCACGGGCGGCCGCCCGCAACTGGAGACGATGATGAAAGCGCTTTTGCGACTCGTTCTGTTTCTGGATGCGGCTGTCGCACTGTGCGTCGGTCTCGTCCTGCTGGCTTCACCGATGACGTCCATCTTCGGCGCGCTGCAATTGCCGCAGCCGGAGCCTGCGATGTACGGCCAGCTGCTCGGCGTCACGCTGATTGGCGTGGCCTGGCTGCTGTGGCACGCCACCGTCAACGGGCAACTGACCACCGCCGTCGCGCAGGTGGTCGGTCATGTGAACCTGGCTGTTGCCGTGCTGGTGATCGCCTGGCTGCTGTTCTTCCACCTGCCGGTGGACGGTGCAGGCCGCATCTGGCTGCCGACGTTTGCGGCGGTGCTGGCGGCGTTTTCCGCTGTGCAGATTCCCGCCTCGCGCCGCGTGCGCACCCATGAGCGCGTGCGCGCGCAGAAGGCCCGTGAAGATGCCGCGGCCGCGCGCGAACGCGAGCGCGCAGAAAAGGCGCAACGCAAAGAACCTGGCTACATGCCGCCTCCGGGCTACGGCCCCGGCACTGAAGTCGACACGATTGCCGATTCCATTCCTCCACAACATGCACGACAAAGTCCTCATCCTTGATTTCGGCTCGCAGGTCACGCAACTGATTGCGCGGCGCGTGCGGGAAGCACACGTCTATTGCGAGATCCACCCGAACGACGTGTCCGACGCTTTCGTGCGCGAGTTCGCACCGAAGGCGATCATCCTGTCCGGCAGCCACGCCAGCACCTACGAAGATCATCAACTGCGTGCTCCGCAGGCCGTGTGGGACTTGGGCGTGCCCGTGCTTGGCATCTGCTACGGCATGCAGACCATGGCCGTGCAGCTGGGCGGCAAGGTCGAGTGGAGCGATCACCGCGAATTCGGTTACGCCGAAGTGCGCGCGCATGGCCACACCCGCCTGCTCAAGGACATCCAGGACTTCGCCACGCCGGAAGGCCACGGCATGCTCAAGGTGTGGATGAGCCACGGCGACAAGGTCGCCGAGCTGCCCCCGGGCTTCAAGCTGCTGGCCTCAACGCCGAGCTGCCCCATCGCCGGCATGGCCGACGAGGCGCGTGGCTACTACGCCGTGCAGTTCCACCCGGAAGTCACGCACACCGTGCAGGGCCGCGCAATGCTCGAGCGTTTCGTGCTGGAGATCGCCGGTGCCAAGCCAGACTGGATCATGCGCGACCACATCGAGGAAGCCGTCAAGCGCATCCGCGAGCAGGTCGGCGATGAAGAGGTGATCCTCGGCCTGTCGGGCGGCGTCGATTCGTCGGTGGCGGCGGCGCTCATTCACCGCGCGATCGGTGACCAACTGACCTGCGTGTTCGTCGACCACGGCCTGCTGCGCCTGGACGAAGGCAAGATGGTGATGGACATGTTCGCCGGCCGCCTGCACGCCAAGGTCGTGCACGTGGACGCGTCTGAGCAGTTCCTCGGCCACCTGGCCGGTGTGACGGACCCGGAAGCCAAGCGCAAGATCATCGGCCGCGAGTTCGTTGAGGTGTTCCAGGCCGAAGCCAAGAAACTCAGCAACGCCAAGTGGCTGGCGCAGGGCACGATCTACCCGGACGTGGTGGAATCGGGCGGCACCAAGACCAAGAAGGCAACGACGATCAAGAGCCACCACAACGTGGGCGGCCTGCCGGAAACACTCGGCCTGAAGTTGCTCGAGCCGCTGCGCGACCTGTTCAAGGATGAAGTGCGCGAGCTGGGCGTGGCGCTGGGCCTGCCGCACGAAATGGTCTATCGCCATCCGTTCCCGGGGCCGGGCCTGGGCGTGCGTATTCTGGGCGAGGTCAAGCGCGAATACGCAGACCTGCTGCGCCGTGCCGACGCCATCTTCATCGAAGAGCTGCGTGGTACCAAGGCCACGGCGCAGGACGCTGCCGCTGGCCTCTGCGGCGAAGGCGATGTGGGCAAGAGCTGGTACGACCTGACCAGCCAGGCGTTTGCGGTGTTCCTGCCGATCAAGTCCGTCGGCGTGATGGGCGATGGCCGCACGTACGACTACGTGACGGCGCTGCGCGCAGTGCAGACCACCGATTTCATGACCGCACATTGGGCGCATCTGCCGTACACGCTGCTGGGCCGCGTGTCGAACCGCATCATCAACGAGGTGCGTGGTTTGAGCCGCGTCGTGTATGACGTGTCGGGCAAGCCGCCCGCGACGATCGAGTGGGAGTGATGTTCACCTCCCAAGTCGGAAGAAGCCCGCGTTATGCGGGCTTTTTTTCGTCCTTATAGTTGGCTATCCAGTGTCTGCCAAAAAGCTACCCCGAACGGCGTCTACGCCTCCAGTGACCAGCCTTGGTTGTCCACGTTCTTTTCGTCGCGATAGACCCATTGCGCACCGCATGTGGGACACGAGAACGTGCTGACGGTGATTGCGCGCGCGGAGGGCGATTTGATGCGTTGCGTGTCGGTGATTCTGAGCAAAGCATGGCCTGGCGCGCCGCGTCTATGGAGTTCGATTGCGGCGCAAGCCGAGCAGAGTGTCATGCCGATGGTTCTCTCAAGAGCGCATGCCCACTGTGGCGTGCTGACTCAGCGGTGGGGTGCGGGGTAGGTCAATGGTGGCAGATTATCTAATTATTTGTTGACGCGGGTCTGAAATGTCTGTAGAAACCATCCTCGCAGGATCTTCAAGCAGTTACTCCGATGTTCTGGGTTGTCACGCCAAGCAGTGCTTCCTTTGCTCCATGTTTCTTCCTTGATTGTCGTGCCTGGTGAGCACAGGCTCATGCAGAACTTTTTAGGATATCCAACATGGAAACCGGCACAGTAAAGTGGTTCAACGACTCCAAGGGCTTCGGCTTCATCACCCCGGACGCAGGCGGCAACGATCTCTTCGCTCACTTCTCTGAAGTTCAGGGCAACGGGTTCAAGTCCCTCCAAGAGGGTCAGAAGGTGCGCTACGTTGCAGGCGTTGGCCAAAAGGGCCCGGCTGCCACGAAGATCGAAGCGATCTGATCGGTCGCATCTGCCAAGAAAAAACCCCGCACTGCGGGGTTTTTTTTCGTAGCAACATTAAGGTGTCCAAGACGCACTTTGCCGCAGCGTCTGAGGCTCTTGCGGCAGCAGATGAATCTGCTGCGGCATCACATAAACGGCAACCGCTGCCGAAAGCCCCGTAGCGCGCCTATGCCGCCTGCTTGCGGGGGCGTCGCACCGCGCGAATCTTCCCGGTGGTTCCGCCGCCGCAGAAGAACTGATCGGCGCCATCCGACTCGAGACCCGACACGTTCATGCCGGCCGGCATGTCAAGCTGCTCCAGCACTTCACCGGTTTGCGGATCGATGTGCCGCAGCTCGCTCGTATCGCCTTCCCAAGTGCCGTGCCAGAGCTCACCGTCGACCCACGTGACGCCGGTAACGAACCGGTTGGATTCGATGGTGCGCAATACCTTGCCGGTGTCCGGATCGATCTGGCGGATCTTTCGCTCGCGGTAGTGGCCGACCCACAGCGTGCCTTCGGCCCAGGCGAGGCCCGAGTCTCCGCCCGCGCCCGGCGCCGGAATCGTGGCGAGCACGGTGCCCGTTTGCGGGTCGATTTTCTGGATGCGGTCTTCGGCAATCTGGAACAGGTGCCGCCCATCGAACGCGGTCCCGGCATGGGCCGGTACATCGATGGAGCGCTGCGTCTTGCCGCTGTCGGGGTCGAGTTCCTTCAGCTGACCGCCGGCAGCAAACCAGACGTGCCGCCCATCGTAGGTCACGCCGCCGACGTTCTCTGAGCCAGGGAAGGGGCCGTATTCGCGCACGACTTCGGCGGTGGATCGCTTCATGTTGGGCTCGCTGGAATCGGTTGTGGAGTCTTCATCCTAGTCAATTGGCAGCGGTGCGGGGAGTAACAAGGTGGTCGCGAATCCGGGTACCGGCGGCGTCACCCACCGGCGCGCGCGCCCGCGTCCGAAGGACTGCACCTTGCCGGCGGCCGCCAGTGCATCGAGCGCGCGTTGTACGGTGCGCTGGCTGGCGCCGAGCGCAAGTGCCAGTGCAGAGCTGGACCACGATTCCCCGTCGGCGAGACACGCCAGCACGGCGGCGTATTGCTCGTCCACAGGCTGCGCGAGCACGACTACGGCTTGGGCCGCGTGAGGCTGCAATGCGAATCCGTGCCGGGTCGCCTTGATCGTGCCCAACGCACCAAGTGCCGTGCGCAAACGGCCGATCTCCACGCGCAGGCGCACGCGGTGCGAGTCGTCGGCATGTCGGGTGCGGAATGCGCGCGCGATGAGGGCGTCTCGGGCCTCGTCTTCCGGCCACGCTTCGGCCAGTGCCCGCGCCAGCGTGAACAGCACAGGCCGCGTGGCAAGCGGGATGATCGTATCGGTCTGCCGGATGGCAAGCCGGCATGCATCCACCACCAGCGCGTCCGATGCAAAGAGGGCCTCGACATCATCAAGGCGCAACACGCGCTCTTCGCCGCGCGAGATGAGCCGCGCAGCGGGTGCGCTCAAGACCAGGGCAGCGCGTTCGACTTCGGCGCTGAGCGTCGGGATACCGGCCTCGCGTGCTGCGCGATCGGCATCGCTCAGGGCTGCCCGTGCGGCAGCGGTCTGCAAACGTCGGATGGCAATGCCGGCGACGACAAGCGCATGTGCCGCCCGCAAGACCGGAGGAAGAGGCGCCGGCGTCAGCGCGGCGAGCGCGGCTTCGGCGTCGTCCAGGCGGCCGATCAGCAGCAGGCGGCGGATGCCGAGATACCGCGCGTGTGCGGCATTGACGTGGTCGCCGTGCGCCTCGAGCGTGGCGCATGCGGTGTCGAGGGTTTTGGCGGGCCAGCCAAGATCGCGCGAGGCGAGGGCGACTTCGGCCTCCGCGACGATGCAGCGTGCGCGTGCCACGGCCTCGCGTGCGCCGAATGCACGGGCCGCGCGACGCAGCAGGAGCTTGGCGCGTGCCAGGTCACCGAGCTGGGCCATGGCGATGCCACGCAGAGCCAGCGCGGCGGCATCGTCGCGCAGAGCGACGCGGTTCAGCGCTCCGAATGGGTCACCGGCAGCGAGTGCGCGGGCTGCAGCCGTGATCAATGAATCCATTCGAATCCCGCCACACTTGTCACTCCCGCCGTTTGAGGTCGGCGCCTAATCTAGCACACGACCACTCACCCAAAACGGAGGCACGCATGAGTGCAACACACCCCACAGCCACCCGCGCAACCTGGCTGGCAGAGCGCATTGAACTGCTCAAGGCCGAGAAGGAACTCACGCGCCGCAGCGATGAACTCGCGCGCCGCCGGCAGGCACTGCCGTGGGTTCGCATCGACAAAAGCTATCGCTTTGAAACCGAGAACGGCAGCGCCTCGCTGGTCGATCTGTTTGGCGGACGTTCGCAACTGCTGGTCTATCACTTCATGTTCGGGCCGGACTACAAGGCGGGCTGCCCATCGTGCTCGATGATTGCCGATGACTTCGATGGCTTTGTCACGCATCTGGCGAACCACGACGTGACGCTGATGGCGGTGTCGCGCGGGCCACTGGCCAAGCTGCTGGAGTACCGGGAGCGGATGGGCTGGAGCTTCCCGTGGGCGTCGTCGGTGGGCAGCGATTTCAACTACGACTTCAACGTCTCGATCACGGAAGACCAGCAGCGCGCCGGCAGCGCCGACTACAACTACGTGCGCGGCAGCCACGTGATGGATGCATCCGACTTGCCCGAACCCGTGCAGCAGTTCGCCAGCATGTGCGGCACCGATGCGCCCACCTACGTGCGCGACCGGCCCGGCATGAGCGCGTTCGTGCTGGAAGATGGCGTCGTCTATCACACGTATTCGACCTACGCGCGCGGGCTCGACGGCTTGTGGGGCGCATACCAGTGGCTGGACCGCGCGCCACTGGGCCGCAACGAAACCGGTGTCTGGTGGCGTCGCCATGACGAATACGCTCAGCAGCGTTGAGCTGTCACACGAGCAAGCCGTGTCCGAGCGCGGTTTTCTGACCGGCTCGGCATTGCTCTTCATCGCCAGCACGACAGCGACGGTGGCGTGGTGCAACGCCATGCCGGCCATGACTGAGATGCCGATGGCCTGGATGCCGATGTGCGGTCAGACGTGGTGGGGCTTTGCTGCGTCGTTCATTGGCATGTGGACGGTGATGATGGTGGCGATGATGCTGCCGTCATTGCTGCCGATGCTGCAGCAGTATCGCGTGGCGCTTCACCTGGCAGGCAAGCAGAACGTTGATGCGCTGACGGCGTTGGCAGGTGTGGGGTACTTCGCGGTGTGGGCGCTCATCGGCGTCATGGTCCTTGCGCTGGGTGCGGCATTGGCCCAGCTCGAGATGACATGGCCCGTGCTGGCACGCGGGGCGCCGGTTGCGAGCGGCTCAGTCGTTCTGGCGGCGGGCGCTCTGCAGTTCAGCGCATGGAAGGCGCGCCAGCTTGCACGGTGCCGCGCAGTGCCGGCGCCTGGGCGCGCTGCATGGCGATTTGGCTTGCGCCTTGGCATGCGCTGCGCCGCGTCGTGCGCGGGGCTGACGGCAATCCTGTTGGTGACCGGCGTGATGGATCTGCGCGCAATGGCGGCTGTGTCAGCGGCGATTACGCTGGAGCGCCTGGCACCTGCTGGACAGCGTATGGCTCGTTGCGTTGGCGCGGTTGCCATCGGCACCGCGTTGCTCTTGATGCTGCGTGCGGCGTTGCCTTGAGGCGTGCCGCGTACGCGTCTTACATCACCGCGCCAAGCTGCCACGGCACGAACTCGTTGTCGCCCAAACCATTGAGTTCGCTCTTGGTGCGCGTGCCGGAGGCAGCGGCCAGCATCAGCTGGAACAGCGCCTCGCCGGCTTGCGCGATGCTCAGGCGGCCATCAACGATGCCGCCGCAGTCGTAGTCCATGTCGAGTTCCATGTGCCGATAGAGCGTGCTTTTGGTCGCAAGCTTCAAGGAGGGCACCGGCTTGCAGCCATAGGTGGACCCGCGGCCCGTTGTGAAGCAGATCAGGTCGGCGCCATCCGTTCCATGCCTCGGCAACCTTCGTGCAACTGGCGTAAGATGCCCGCTCGATTTTCGATCGCTGCGTGCGGCATCCAAGCAACATGAACCTTCCGCTTTTACTCAATATCGCGACGTTCGTCGTCATCCTGATCGCTCTCGGCCGTGTGAACGCGAGCTGGAGCCTGGCCAACCGTGTGCTGCTTGGCATGGTGCTCGGTATCCTGTTCGGACTGGCGCTGCACCTGATCTATGCCGACGACAGCGCGACGCTCAAGCAGTCGATCTCGTGGTTCAGCATCGTTGGCGGCGGCTACATTCAGTTGCTGCAGATGATCGTCATGCCGCTCGTGCTGGTGTCAGTGCTGAACTCGGTGGCCAAGCTCAACAGCACGGCGTCGCTGGGCAAGATCAGCTTGCTGACGATCGGCACGTTGCTGCTCACAACGCTCATTTCCGCGCTGGTCGGCGTGTTCGTCACGCACCTGTTTGGGCTGACGGCGCAAGGGCTGGTGCAGGGCGCGCAGGAAACCGCCCGGCTGAGCGCCATCCAGGACAACTATGTCGGCAAGGTGGCCGACCTGTCGGTGCCGCAGCTGGTGCAGTCCTTTATTCCGAAGAACCCGTTTGCCGAGCTGACCGGCGCCAAGCCGACGTCCATCATCGGCGTGGTGATCTTTGCGGCGTTCCTGGGCGTGGCTGCGTTGAACCTGCTCAAGGATGATGCGGTGAAAGGCGAGCGCGTGCTGACCGCCATTGATACCGCGCAGGCCTGGGTGATGAAGCTCGTGCGGCTCGTCATTCGCCTGACCCCATACGGCGTGCTCGCGCTCATGACGAACGTGGTGGCCGTGTCCAACGTGCAGGACATCATCAAGCTCGGGGGTTTCGTGGTGGCGTCTTACCTGGGCCTGGCCATCATGTTCGGCGTGCATGCTGTGCTGCTCACGCTTAATGGCATCAATCCGCTCCGCTTCTTCCGCAAGGTCTGGCCGGCGCTGTCGTTCGCGTTCACGAGCCGGTCCAGTGCGGCCACCATTCCGCTGAGCATCGAGGCTCAGACGCGGCGCATTGGTGTGCCGGAATCGATTGCCAGTTTCGCTGCATCGTTTGGCACGACCATTGGCCAGAACGGCTGCGCGGGCCTGTATCCCGCCATGCTGGCAGTGATGGTGGCGCCCACCGTGGGCATCAACCCGTTCGATCCTGTATGGATTGCAACGCTCGTGGCGGTGGTCACGCTCAGCTCGGTCGGCGTGGCGGGTGTGGGCGGCGGCGCCACGTTTGCAGCGTTGATCGTGCTGCCGGCGATGGGCTTGCCGGTGACGCTCGTGGCACTGCTGATCTCCATCGAACCGCTGATCGACATGGGCCGTACCGCGCTCAACGTCAACGGCTCGATGACCGCCGGGACGATCACCAGCCAGTTGCTGGGGCAGACCGATCGCAGTGTCTTCGATGCTGCCGATGATGTGGAGATGGCACACCGCTGATCCACGCGTCGAACGAAAAAAATGCCGGCCATGGGTTCGGCATTTTTTTTGAGCACAGGGCGGCTCAATCGGGCGTCTGCGCCAGCTTGGTCAGCAGTTCCATGAACGCGCTGGCCAGTTCGCTGGGCGTGGCGGCGCTTCTGCGCAGCAGGCCGACGGGTTCCTTGGTGCCCGACGTGGCAATATCCAGACGGGCAAGTTGACCATGCGCCATGTCGTCGCCCGCTGCGCGCTCGGGGGTGATCCACACCGCATCGGATCGGCACGCCAGCAACCGTGCGACGGACACCGAAAGCGTTTCCGTCACGCCCGCCGGCAAGCGCAGCCCGTGCGTCTGGAACAGCGCTTCGGTGTGATGGCGGGGCACCGTGCCAGGCGTGGCGATCACGAGCGGGTAATCCAGCACCGCCTGCAGCGAGGCGGATGCACCCGGCAGCGTCAGCAGCGGATGTCCGGGCCGCACGACCAGCGCCAGCGGCTCTGCATACAGCAACTCGAACGACAGCCCCTGCATGCGGTCGGGCTCGGCCATGCGCCCGACGATGAAATCGAGTTCGCCGGCCTTGAGCGCGGTCAGCAACTCGACATTGGTGCCGGTGCGCAACCGCACGCCGGCATGCGGGCGCTGTGTGTGCAGGCGGGCAATCGCCTGCGGCAGGAGGCTGCTGGCCACCGTCGGCAGGGCGCCCACATGCACGACCGGCGCGGATGCGTCCGTCGATCCCATCAGCGCGGCGGTGGCCGATTCCAGCGCCTGCGTCACGCCCACTGCATGCCGCAGGAATTGCTCGCCGGCCGCGGTGAGCCGCGCGCCTTGCCGGCCACGCTCGACAAGCTGCACGCCGGCCAGCGCCTCGAGCTCACCGAGCGTTTTCGACACCGCCGGCTGGCTCAGATGCAACCGCTCGGCGGCGCGCCGGAGATTGCGCTCCTGCGCGATGGCGACAAAGCAGCTCAGATGGCGAAAGCGGATGCGGGACGGCAAGTCCGCTGAGAAAGCACTTTCCATAACTTGGGGTTATCGATTTTCCGATAAAAAGTCAATTTACTTCACTTTTTGTCGGCGATACAGTCTCTCCACGATTTCAATAGGAGACGCCCCATGACCCTGCCGCTTTCCGGCACCGGCGAATTCGCCCAGCGCGACACCGCGCAGCACCCGCCCGCACTGACTCCCGGCTACAAGACCAGCGTGCTGCGCTCGCCGCGCAACGCGCTCATCTCCACCCTGAATACGCTGTCCGAGACCACCGCTCCGGTGTTCCAAGCCGACGACCTGGGCGCGCTCGACAACGATCTGATCCTCAACTACGCCAAGGAAGGCCTGCCGATCGGCGAGCGCATCATCGTCCACGGCTACGTGCGCGACGAGTTCGGCCGCCCCGTGCCGAACGCGCTGGTGGAGGTGTGGCAGGCCAACGCCGGCGGCCGCTACCGCCACAAGAAAGACCAGTACATCGCGCCGATCGACCCGAACTTTGGCGGCTGCGGCCGCATGCTGACGGA